>Ga0265338_10009285_pt1 | contig 11763 bp, 4 predicted proteins | sample 42126metaG_FD_193579 | JGI IMG/M metagenome (GOLD analysis project Ga0265338, IMG submission 193579) | Rhizosphere microbial communities from Carex aquatilis grown in University of Washington, Seatle, WA, United States - 4-21-26 metaG | ecosystem: Host-associated > Plants > Roots > Rhizosphere >... | reverse complement strand
TGCCTCTGCGATCCAGGTGAACGATCAGGCCTGGGGCGCTGTCGATTCTTTGATCAAGCGTGCTCTTGAAAAACGTCCGGAGGTTCTCGGGATGAACGCTCGGGTGAAAGCTGGGGAAGCCGGACTCGTATCGGCAAGGGGAAGCTGGTGGCCGCAGATCTACATGGTCGGGAATTACAACTATCTCCGCCCGAACCAGCGTTACTTTCCGATGATGGACGAGTTCAAAGGCACGTGGGACGTCTCGGTTTCCGTGTCGTACGACATTTGGAACTGGTGGCAGACAGGATATCAAACAGCCGAAGCACAGGCCCAACTCGCCCAGGCCCAGGAAGGGCTATCGATGGTCGAGGACGGCGTCACGCTCGAAGTAACCCAGTGCTTTCTATCTATAGAGAAAGCAAAGGAACGCAAAGCGGTCTCCGAGCAGGGCGTCGTTCAGGCAGAAGAAAATTACCGGATTGTCAAGGGTAAATACGCGCAGGGACTCGTTGTCAACTCTGACCTTCGCGATGCGGAAGTCGACCTCCTGCAGGCCAAACTCAACTTAACTCAATCACTGGTCAACTATGAACTCGCCGTCGCACAGCTTTCCAAGTCGATCGGCGAATAGCGATGAACACTACGGAAGAGGGTATCATTCATGAGAACGAGAAATAAAATAGCGATCATAGGCATTGTCATTGTGGTCATCCTTATCGCGCTGATCGCCCGAAGCAAAGTGGAGCTGAATGCCGCTTCAAAAACCGACTCGCTCTCCACGGCGGCCTCGGTTTCGGTCGCCGCGGTGCAAAAGGAAACCGTCGAAGAAAAAATCACGGCGGTTGGAACGCTCAATGCAATAAACGACGTCGTTGTGCTTTCCGAAACGCAGGGCCGCGTGCTGAAGGTGGACGTTGAAGTGGGCGACTATAAAAAGGCAGGTTCAGTCCTCGTTGAAGTGGACAGCGAGCTAAAGGCCGCCGCGTTCATGGCCGCACGCGTGACGTATGAAAGGGCGAAGAAAGATCTGCTCCGGTACGAGGCTTTGTCGACAGAGCATTCGGTCTCCGATATGCAGATCGAACAGGCCCGGTGGTCGAGTCAGTCTGCGGAAGCGCAGTTTATCGCAGCAAAACGGCAGCTGAGCGACACAAAGATCACGACGCCGATTTCCGGGATTGTCACTGCCCGGTATGTGAACCTCGGAACGATGGTCATGGGGGCGCCGCAAGCGACTCAAATTGCCAATATTGTCGACATATCAAAGATGAAAGCGAAGATCTTTGTCGCTGAGAAAGATGTCTTCCGCCTCCGCGTGGGAGATCCCGCGGAAGTGACGACGGATGTATACCCCGAGACGTCGTTCGCCGGAAAAGTATTTACGGTCGCTTCGAAGGGAGATGAAGGCCACACGTATTCCGTAGAGGTTCTTCTCGACAACCCGAAGCAGCAACTTCGGGCCGGCATGTTTGTTACGATATCGATCGAACCGCGCTCAAGCGCGGCGGGCATGGTGATTCCGCGTGAAGCTATTATCGGAAGTTTCCAGGATGCAAAGGTGTTTGTTGTGAAGAATAATATCGCCACGCTCCGAAGCGTCGTGCCGGTGAAGGAAGTTGGTACAAACGTTGAGATCTCCAGCGGCCTTCAAGTGGGCGAAGCAGTCGTCACCGATGGCATGAGTAACCTGACCGATAACGCTCCGGTCACCGTTCGCAACGACTGACCCCTAAAGGAAAACTGACATGACTATTACCGAATTATCAATCAAGCGGCCGACACTCGTGGTCGTTGCCTTTACCGTGCTCGGTGTGCTCGGACTTTTCAGCTATTTCCAGCTTAATTATGAATTGCTGCCGAAAATGTCGATTCCCGTCGTGACGATCACGACCATTTATCCGGGTGCGTCTCCGTACGAGGTCGAAAACAATGTCTCCAAGATCATCGAAGACGCCGTTTCCGGTATCGACAAAATTGACAACGTCCGGTCATCTTCGCTCGAGGGACTGTCGCTCGTTATCATCGAGTTCAAGCAGGATGCGAATATCGATTTCGTTGTGCAGGATGCGTCGCGAAAAGTGAATGCCGTTCTGGCTCAACTGCCGACAGACGCCAAGCAGCCGACGGTCTCCAAGATCGCGTTCGACGAGATCCCCGTGTTGCGGATGGGCGTGACGAGTCAGATGGATGCCCGGCAGTTTTACCAGTTTATGATCGATCAGGTCCAGCCGCGCATATCGAAGATCGCCGGCGTAGCGCAGGTTGCCCTTTCGGGAGGCGATGAGCGGGAGATCCGTGTGAATCTCGACGCCAACAAGGTGCGGGCCTATGGATTGTCGGTTCCCCAGGTCGTCCAGGCGGTTCGCAGCGCCAACATGGATTTTCCTACCGGCAATTTCAAGGATGTGGACAAACAATTCGTCGTGCGCATTGCAGGAAAATTTTCTTCCGTTGAGGATCTTCGCCGGCTTGTCGTCGGCCGTACCCGTCAGGGGGGCGACATCCACCTCGATGCGATTGCCGAAGTGCAGGATGGAAGAAAGGATTATACGCTCATCAACCGTGTGAACGGCGTTACCTCTATCGGAATTCAGGTGGTGAAGCAGTCGGATGCCAACGCTGTTTCGGTAAGCAAACTTGTCCGTCAGGAACTGCAAAAGATCCAGGAGGAATACAAGAAACAGGGAATCGTCTTCACAATTGCGGAAGACAGCTCCACGTTTACTCTCGATGCGGCCAACGCGGTTAAAAAAGATCTTTCGCTGGCCGTTGTCATGGTGGCCATCGTGATGCTCTTGTTTCTCCACAGCATCAGAAATTCATTCATCGTCCTGGTGGCGATCCCGGCCTCGTTGATCACGACGTTTGGGTTCATGTACGCGATGGATTTCTCCCTGAACATGATGACACTTCTGGGAATGTCTCTCGTCATCGGCATTCTGGTGGATGATTCGATTGTCGTCCTGGAGAACATTTACCATCATCTCGAAAACGGGGAAGAGCAGCGCGCGGCCGCGCTCCACGGAAGAAATGAAATTGGTTTTGCCGCCCTTTCCATCACCATGGTTGACGTCGTTGTCTTTCTTCCGCTCTCGCTCGTCAGCGGAATCGTCGGACAGATCATGAGGCAGTATGCATTGGTGGTCGTCGGATCGACGCTCACAAGTCTCTTCGTCTCCTTCACCATCACGCCGACGCTCGCGTCGCGTTTCGCGAAGCTCGAGCGGATGTCGGACAGGACGCTTCTCGGGAGATTTGCTCTCGCCTTCGAACGTTACTATCACCGGCTTTCGGATTTCTATCAGAATCTCCTCCGGTGGGCTCTTGTCAACAAGGCAAAGGTCGGCATAGCGACGGTAGCGCTGCTTCTCGTCTCACTGCTCTTTCCCGCGCTGGGGTTGATCGGAAATGAATTCATGCCGCAATCGGACCGGGGAGAGTTCGGTGTATCGATCGAACTGGAGCCCGGTACCACCATCGAGCAGAATAATCAGACAACTTTGCGCATCGAACGAATTTTCGCTCAGATGCCGGAAATCGAGAAAGTGTTTACCGGCGTCGGAGCACAGGCGACGGGCTCAATCTCGCTTTCGAGCAGCAACCTGACGCAGCTCAACGTGACGCTGGTTCCAAAGGAGAAGAGAAAGAAAACGACGGGCGACGTCGGCGAAGAGATTAAGACGAAGCTGAAACAGATCCCCGGGCTGAAGGTCTATGTCAACCCGATCGGTCTTTTCGGGTCGGCAGATCAGGCTTCGATCCAGATCGCCGTCAACGGGACAGACTTCGGCGTCATCACAAAAGCTGCTAGGCAGGTCGAAGACGTTCTGAGGAGCGTCCCCGGAACGACAGACGTGCGATTGTCGTCGGAGACCGGGAAACCGGAAATGCAAATCGCGATTGACCGTGAAAAATTGGCACAACTCGGCCTCTCCGTTGCCGATGTCGGCACCACGCTCCGGATCGCTCTCACGGGAGATGACCTATCAAAATTTCGCGATGGAAACACGGAGTATGACATCCGGATCCGGTTCGACGAGTTCAATCGCACACGCACGGATGACATTGCCCGCATCGCGTTCGTGAATAACCGCGGGCAACAGATAGAGCTGCAGCAATTTGCCACGATCAACCAATCGTCGGGGCCGACAAAACTGGAAAGACGGGATCGCATCGGAATTATCTACGTCAATGGCCAGACCCTGGGCCGTCCGACGGGGACGATCATGGAGGACTTCAAGAACAGGATGGCGGGCGTTCAACTTCCCCCCGGAGTATCGCTCTCGTACCTCGGGATGGAAAAGATGCGTGCCGAGGGTTTCACCAGTCTATTCCTGGCGATGCTCACCGGCATCCTTTTCATCTACCTGATCATGGTAGCGCTCTATGATTCGTACGTCTATCCATTCGTTGTTCTTTTCTCCATACCATTCGCGATGGTTGGATCGATGGTTGCGCTGGCGGCAACGGGAAAAGCGTTGAGCATTTTTACGATGCTCGGTATCATCATGTTGATGGGGCTTGTGGCAAAGAACGCAATCCTCCTTGTTGATCGTACAAACCAGACGCGGCTCGATCGGGGATTATCCGTATATGAAGCGCTGCTCGAAGCGGCTCAATCCAGGCTGCGCCCGATCCTTATGACGACACTGACGATGATCTTCGGCATGCTGCCGATCGCTCTTTCGACCGCTTCCGGTTCGGAATGGAAATCGGGGCTTGCCTGGGCGCTAATCGGCGGGTTGACGAGTTCGCTCCTTCTCACCCTGGTCGTTGTGCCTGTGGTGTACATGAAGGTCGATGAGTGGAAAGAGAAAGTGCCGGCGTTTTTCAGCAAGCCGTCGGATCATTTGAAAAGATTTCGGATTTTCGGGCTGCGCAAAGCGAGCGTTCCGGCACTCTAAGAACTGCCTGCCAGGCTGCCGGCTCTTTTTTTGCACGCGAAATGTGGAGAGCCGCCCGCCGGGGCATGAACCTTACATCATTCCTATGGAGCTGTTCAACGCAACAGCTCCATTTTTTTTGTCTCCACAAATCGTCTTGTTGGATCGGAGACAGACACGGCCTCCATCCGATAGAGGTAAAGTCCCGAAGACAATCCTCCATCCCATTGGACAGTATGCCCGCCAGTTTCCTGAATCTTGTTGACTAATGTTCCGGCATCCCGGCCGAGGATATCGTAGACTCGGATGGTTACAAAACTGCGTGCCGGCAGATCATAGCTGATGGTTGTTGACGGATTGAAGGGGTTCGGATAATTTTGGAGGATCTTATATCCCGCCGGAATTACTGGCTGCGACAGGGCAACGCTCGCAGGTCCGCTTCCTTCTGTGAACGTGATCAACCGATCGATCGGCTGATTGACGTAGTACTCGGTGACGCCCGGACGCCAATCGATTCTCACCGAATCGATCATTCCTGCATCCCCCAGGCCGAAATGAAGCCAGAGGTTCTGGCTATTGTAACCCGTTTGTGCCATTACCTCCTGTGTCTGCCAGCGGGGTATGCCATTGATCGCCGCCTTGATTCTCACTTTCACACCGATGGCGGATCTGTTGACGGTCGTTCCTGCACATTTGATGTTCACCCAATTGTTGGAGTTTCCGTTGTTGAGGTAAAGGAAGTTTTGTCCCCCGAGATGATTGGCCACGAAAAGGTCCAGGCTCCCGTTGTTGTCGAAATCTGCCGCAGCACATCCGAATGAAGTGCCAGGATCATTGACGACGATTCCGGTCGTCACCTTGGTGAACCCATACGCCGGCGGCCCTGAATTAAGATATAAAGCGTTGTTCCCTCCATCGTTGCACACGAAGAGATCAAGGTTGCCGTCGTTGTTGAAATCTCCCCAGACGCTTCCGACGTGATTGCCGGCATCGTTTGAGGCAATACCGGTGTCGACCGGAGTGAGAGTATAGTTCGGCGGACCGCTGTTATGGTAGAGTATGTTTGTTTGACCCGAGTAGTTCGCGACGAAGAGATCCAGGTTTCCATCGTTGTCGTAATCGCCCCAGCTTGCGCCGAGAGTTGATTTTCCATCGGCAAATGTGCTCTTCGAGAATTTGCCCCCTCCATTGTTGGTGAAGAGAAGGTCGTTCTGATTGCCTGCATTTCCGATGAAAAGGTCGGGCCGTCCGTCATTGTTATAATCTGCCCAGGCCCCGACGATCGAGAATGCTGCGCCGTCGTTGACGATACTGCCGGTGTCGACCCGTGTGAAGGTGTAGGAGGGGGGACCGCTGTTATAATAGAGAAAATTGTTCCCCTGGAAATTGACCACGAACAGATCCAGGTTTCCATCCCCGTCGACGTCCACCCAGGAGCTGCTGTTGGAATTGGCAGCATCTGTTGCCGGCCTCCCGGCTGTAATCTTCGCAAATGCCGTATCGCCTGCTCCCTGGTAGAAGAAATTTCCGAACGGCGTGGAGAAGAGTCTGTTGGTGACAAAAAGATCCAGCGAGCCATCGTTGTTGTAATCTCCCCAGGTTCCTCCGATGGATGTCCCACCGTCATGGACAAGAGGTCCGTTGGACACCTTGATGAAGCTCCCGTGACGATCGTTGAGATAGAGCGAATTGTTCTGGCTGCTGTCGTTCCCATTGGCCACGAAGAGATCGAGATATCCGTCGTTGTTGAAATCGGCCCAGCTTCCTCCGCCGCTGTTGAAATGGTCGCCGACGATTGGATTTGTGGGATCCGTTACTTTGGTGAATGTCTGTGAATGGCTTTGGCCGGCGAACAAAACCAAAGAGAGAGCCAGGAAGAGGAATGGAAGTGAGCGCATAGCTGCAGTCCTTATTGGTAGTGGGACAATCCTTCAATTGCGGTTCAGGATGTTTCAGTTATGGACAACGAGTTTACCCGACCAAGCACGGATGATTTTCGACGCGGACCATCACTCTTCGCCGGGACTATCACTCGTCCGCTCGTTTTGGAATGAACCCTCGGCCAGCGACAACGATTGCGGCCAGATGATGGATGATGGCTGAAAAATCAAGGTTGGGTTGCGCAAGCTACAATCGCCGATCGATCGCGGAGTCTTGGTGGATAAAGAACAGCGATGAATCGGCCTTGCTCCTTTAAACATACAATCCGTCTGACTGCAAATGAAACCGATTGGGATGAACGGCTTCATTGCGATGATGAAGGACTATGTGAAAGGGTCGGAAGAAGTAACGTACTGGGGGCGCGTATTGAAGGATCGATCTGTAATTAGTCTGGATGCTCTAAGCCCGGGGGGAGACTTTAGGCATACCCGGCAGACAGCAGCGCGCCGGTTTGCGCGTGGTCATATCAACTACTGCTTGACTCTTGTATCCCACAAAGGCAACGTGAAATCTACAAAGTGCCAATAACCACCTGATTACAATAACCCCGCCGCAAAACCAATGACAATATTGGGTTCACGGAGATCGAAGGTCAGAGAGCAGATACCACCGGGATGTCATTGTATCGCTGCAGGAGCCCCAGATGGAGAGTGTCCGGGCAATAAGATGTCAATCGAAGTCTGCCTGCTATTCAGAAATTATTTTCGCTACCCGAGCCAACAGGGTTGACGGTCTGTATGGTTTCTTGATAAATCCAGCCGGACGGATCTCTCCAAAACCGGACTGCATCTCTTCTTCCGTGTAGCCCGAACAGAGCAGCACCTTGACGTCCCGGTTAATCTTCGCCAGCTCTTCGAAAGCGGCCTTGCCGTCCATATCGGGCATTGAGTAATCCAGAATGACGATGGAGATGTCCTGCTGATGCTTTCGATAAAGTTCAATGCCTTCGATTGGGTTCATGGTCTGGAGCACGGTGAACTTTGCGTCGGTGAAAACATCTGTCAACAATTCTACCACCGATTCCTCATCATCGATCACAAGAACCTTCTTTCCCGCTCCGTTGAGTAACACTCCCTCTTTCATCTCTTGTTTCTCTGGAGTGGCGACATCATCCAGCAGCGGGAATATTATCTCGAACGTCGTCCCTTTTCCCACTTCGCTCTCGATACGGACGCCTCCTTTGTGTCCCCGGATAATGCCGAGGACAGCCGCCAGACCCAGCCCTCGTCCTGTGAACTTCGTACTAAAAAACGGATCGAAGATGCGTCCCAGCGTTTCCGAAGACATGCCCCCGCCGCTGTCCTCCACTCGAAGGAGAGCGTACTTGCCGGCGGGAAGAGGATCGTTGGTATACCTGGAGTAGCTTGTGTCGTTCTCGCGCAGTTCCATATGGTCTGTTCGCACTGTGATGCGGCCGGGATTGGAACCCATCGCCTCACTGGCATTGATGATGAGGTTCATGATCACTTGTTGAATCTGTCCGCCGTCCCCGTGAATTCTTGGTTTAGAGGAGTCGAGGTCGGATATCACGTGAACGGTCTTCGGCACGGAGACTTTCAGGAGTTGTGCATTTTCTTCCACGATCCGGTTAAGGTCGATCGTCTCTGTGACAAATTTGCCTCTGCCAGAGTAAGCAAGAAGTTGTCTCGTCAGGTCGGCCGCCCTGTCTGCCGCTTGAATCGATTTTTCAAGATGATACCTGGCTGGACTTCCGCTGGCCAGCTTGCCCATAGCGAGCGTTGACTGACCCAGCATCGCATTGAGAAGGTTATTGAAGTCGTGGGCAATGCCGCCCGCCAACGTGCCGATACTTTCCAGTTTCTGAGCATGCCTCAACGCTTCTTCTACCTGCTTCCGCTCGGTGATATCGGAGAGGAGGAGCAAGAGTTGGATTTGAGCTTGATGCGAGAATGGAATGAAGTGCGCCGACAGCCAAAGATCTTTGCCAAAAGTGCTGACGTGATGGACTTCAACATCCGCTTCGCGGCACGATGAAAGAGCGCTTATCGCGGCTGCCTGGAGCCCGGATCGCTCCATCGACTTGACTGTTCGAAAATTCTGTTCCAACAATTGATCAATCGTTCCGCCCAGTATTGTGGTTGCTGCATTATTCGCGGAGAGAACTTCACCGCTCTCTTTGAAAGTGATAATGCCGATGGGTGATGCGTCGAATATCGTTCGGATGTATTCCAACGCATCGGATATCTGCTGCTCTGCCCGTTTGCGATCGGTGACATCCCGGACTATTCCTTGCATGTAGCGCGTGTTTCCCACTTCAATTGCAGAACCTGTGATATGGGCGACAAATGTCGTTCCATCCTTGCGCAATAATTCCGTTTCCCGGTAGTTGAGATCTTCGTTGTTCAGAATCTGTTTGAATAGCTTGAGGGTAGTTGTCTTCGGAACCAGATCGCTCACGCGCATCCCGAGCATTTCTTCCTCTGTGTAGCCGGTCATTTTGCAAAGTGCGTGATTGACCATGATGTATCGGCCCTCAAGGTCGGCAATTCCTATGCCATCGTTGCTTTGTTCGACCGCGGCACGATAGCGAAGCTGAGTTTCACGGAGCGCTTTCTCAACTCGCCTTTTCTCCGTGATGTCGTGATCGACGCCTAAGATCAACTCATGCCCTTCAAAAGTAATCATGGACGTCGACGTCTCGATTGGAAAGACATGACCGTCGCGATGCTGATGAGATGTTTCGAAATGGAGGACGCCTTCGTGTCTGATGCGTTCCAGATAGGCCGCACAATCCTCCGCTTCCGCATCGGGAGCGTGGAGAAAAGCGATAGACTTGCCAACCAATTCCTCACGCGTATATCCGTTCATTTCGCATGCACGTTCGTTGCAGTCCACGACGAGCCAGTTATTGGGATCATACGAGGGATCAAGAAGCATCAATGCATCGGGCGAGCCGGAAAATAGACGGTGGAACCGTTGTTCGCTTTCCCGCAATGCCGCTTCTGACCTTTTCCGTTCGGTGATGTCGCGATCAATGCCCAATACCAATTCGCGCCCTTGAAAGGTCATGATCGAATTGGAGACCTCAATGGGGAAAACATGTCCGTCGCGATGGCGGTGAGTTGATTCAAAATGTAATATTTCTCCCTGTCGAACAGCGTTCAGGTATGCAGCGCGCCCTTCAGGAGTTTCCTGTATAGGATCAAGCAAATAGATAGACTTGCCGATCAATTCCTCGCGCGTGTACCCGTTCATTTTGCAGGCGCTTTCGTTGCAGTCCACGATCGGCCAGTCATTGGCGTCGCTAAAGGGATCGAAAACGAGAAATGCATCAGGAGAGACGTCAAAAAGACGATGGAATCGTTCTTCACTCTCCCGAAGGGCCTTCTCCGCGCGCTTGTGTTCTGTGATATCACTTCCGATAGTCGAAACGCCTGAAATATTGCCCTCTGTATCCTTGATGGGCGAAACGGTCAACGACATATCGATGAGTTGCCCGCTTTTCCCTTGTCGTACTGTCTCAAATCGAGTTAATCGCTTCCCGGCTAGTATTGTTCCAAGCACCTTCGCCATTTCATTTGCATGGTCAGGAGGAAAAAGAATGGAGATCGGTTCGCCGACGATCTCACTCTGATTGTATCCATAAATTCTCTCTGCGCCTCCATTCCAACTTGTTATGATTCCGTCCAGGGTCGTGCTGATAATAACTTCGTCTGAGGATTCGACGATGGCAGCGAGTTGGGCTACTTTTGCTTCCTCTTTCTTCTGCTCAGTAACGTCTTCGATAAGAATATTCACCATTCCTGTTTGATTGATAGCATCAAGAATCGGGACATACCGTAATCGCGTTTGAATGGTCTTTCCCCATTTTGTGACATAGGTGTATTGCCCGTAGCTGCTCTTCGCCGAATCGACACAGCTTTGCAGGGCGGCTGAGATTCCGGATTTCACGAGGGGGGGGAAAGTTATGATATTGATTTCTTTGGTCGCTTCAAAAGAGGGGGATCCAAGTACTTGAAGTGCGATCGGATTCACCTCAAGGATTTGTCCTTCCCGGTCAGCAAGGATGATTCCGATCGGCGCATGCTCAAATAGCATTCTATAGCGTTCACGGTTCATGCTGAGGGCTTCCTCCGCCTGCTTGCGCGCAGTGACATCCCGAATGACTCCGAGCGAATATAACTCGCCGTTTAGCTCGTACGTGCTAACGCTTATCTCTATGTCGAATTCAGTGCCATCACGCTTCACGCCGCGTGCTTCATAAAAAGTCGGAATTGATTCTCGGGCAGCTCTCAATTCTATATTGCGGGTTATCCGATTCCGATCGCCTGGTGCGATACTATCGACGATTGAAGTACCCACAATACTTTCGACGTTCTCTAGTCCAAATAATTTGAGATATGACGGATTGACGTAAATATGTCTCCCCTTTTTTGAAACTCCGATCGCATCTCTGGAGGCTTCAAACATCGCGCGGAGCATTGCATCGCGTTCTCTGAGAGTCTCCTCCGCGCGCTTCTGTTCGGTGATGTCGGCAAAAGAAGTAACGAATCTATTATTGTGAAATGGAGATGTCCAGGTTGAATACGTCCGTTTGCTTCTGGGACTGCACATCTCCTTATGCTCTGCCGCCGTTTCATTTTTGTGGGATTCCCAAAACGCCTTGATTGATTCCGGAGACATATTGTATAACTCTGTCGCTCGGCTTCCCACAACCTGGCCCGGGTTAATATCCGCTGTCTTGTAAAAAGCGTCATTAACTTCCAGAATCCGGTAGTCTATCATTTCCCCCTTTTCATCGTAAATGATTTCATTGAGTGCAACACCCTCGGACATAGTGTTGAAGATCGCCCTCAGTTTCTCTTCGCTTTGCTTGAATTCCTTTTCTGCCTGCTTACGCTCGCTGATGTCGCGAATATTGCACTGGATGACATGCTGATGATCCACCTCATACATGTTGCTCACAAACTCCACGTCGATTTGCCGGCCATCGCTG
>Ga0265338_10009283_pt1 | contig 11766 bp, 6 predicted proteins | sample 42126metaG_FD_193579 | JGI IMG/M metagenome (GOLD analysis project Ga0265338, IMG submission 193579) | Rhizosphere microbial communities from Carex aquatilis grown in University of Washington, Seatle, WA, United States - 4-21-26 metaG | ecosystem: Host-associated > Plants > Roots > Rhizosphere >... | reverse complement strand
CAGTTCGCCGACATCGTCATCAAGACCGGCGCCGACGGGCAGACGACCCGCGTGCGCGACGTGGCCCGAGTGGAGTTGTCGGCGCTCGACTATAGCATGAACAGCAAGCTCGACGGCCGACCGACCGCGTCGATCGCGGTGTTCCAACTGCCCGGCTCAAACTCCATCGAAACGTCCGACGCCGTGCATGCGGCGATGGACAACCTTAAGAAGCGCTTCCCACCCGGGCTGGACTACCGGATTGTTTTTGACACGACCGGTTTTACGCGTGAGTCGATCCGCGCGGTGATCCACACCCTGATCGAGGCCATGCTGCTGGTGGTCTTAGTGGTGATCATCTTTCTGCAAACGTGGCGCGCGTCAATTATTCCACTGCTGGCGGTGCCGGTTTCCCTGATCGGCACGTTCGCGGCGATGACGGTCATGGGATTCTCGTTGAACAATCTTTCGTTGTTCGGATTGGTGCTGGCCATCGGCATCGTGGTGGATGACGCGATCGTCGTGGTTGAAAACGTCGAGCGTAATATCCAATTGGGACTGGGACCGCGCGACGCGACGCGAAAGGCGATGGACGAGGTAAGCAGCGCCGTCGTCGCGGTGGCGCTGGTGCTGAGCGCGGTGTTTGTTCCGACGGCGTTCATTGGCGGCATCTCCGGACAATTCTATCGTCAATTCGCGCTAACCATCGCGTTCTCGACGCTAATCTCCGCGTTCAATTCGTTGACGCTCAGCCCCGCGCTGTGCGCGATTCTTTTGCGGCCGCATCAAACCAAGGAAGACCTTCTGACACGAGTGATGCACCGAACCTGCGGCTGGTTCTTCGAGGGGTTCAATCGTATTTTCGGCCGCGGCACCGATTTTTATGCCCGGCTCGTTGGGCGGCTGATCCGCGCGAGCCTCGCCACCGTCGTCGTCTATTTGGGATTGATCGCGCTGACCTATTTCGGCTTTAAACGCGTCCCCGCCGGGTTTATCCCGCCACAGGACAAGGGTTACCTCGCGGTCGCCCTGCAACTGCCGGATTCGGCTTCGCTCGAACGCACCGGGGAAGTGGTTGACCGCATGAGCAAGATCGTGCGGAGCGTTCCCGGCGTCAAAGCCTCGATCGATCTCGCCGGTCTCTCGCCCATCAGCCTAACCTCCAGCCCCAACACGGGCACGATCTTTGTAATCCTGGATGAATTTGAGAAGCGCATGAAGCCGAACCTGACGGGGCCGGCCATCGTCGCGGAATTGCGCCGGCGGCTGGCCGGAATTCAGGAGGGCTATGTGGGCGTATTTCCGCCCCCGCCAGTCAACGGCATGGGCGTCGTCGGCGGTTTCAAGATGGAGTTGCAGGATCGCGGCGGCGCCGGGCTGGAAGCCCTCCAAAGCGCGGCTTCCCAACTCATGGGCGAAGCCGCCAAAGAGCCGGCGTTGCGCAGCGTCTTCAGCACTTTCCGAGCGAACACCCCGCAACTCTACCTGGACGTCGATCGGGTCAAAGCGAAGTCCATGGGGGTGCCGCTGAACGACGTGTTTGATACCCTGCAGATTTATCTCGGCTCGCTCTACGTCAATGATTTCAACCTTTTCGGCCGCATCTACCACGTGACCGCGCAGGCGGACGCGCCGTTCCGCCGGGTTCCCTCCGACGTCCTCGCGCTGCGGACGCGCAACGCGGCCGGACAAATGGTCCCGCTGGCCGCGTTCGTCAACGTGCAGGACACGACCGGTCCCGACCGCGTCGTGCGCTATAATATGTATCCTTCCGCCGAAGTAACCGGCAGCCCTGCGCCCGGGGTCAGCTCCGGTCAAGCGGTCGCCGCAATGGAGCGACTGGTCAACGAAAAACTTCCCGCGAGCCTCGGGTTCGAGTGGACGGAGTTGACGTTGCAGGAACGGCTGGAAGGCGACACCGCCATCTATATTTTTCCGCTCTGCGTGTTGTTTGTGTTTTTGACGCTGGCGGCGCAATTTGAGAGTTGGTCGCTGCCGCTGGCGATCATTCTCATCGTGCCGATGTGCCTGCTGTTTGCGATCTCGGGCGTCTGGCTGCGCCACATGGACAATAATATTTTCACGCAGATCGGTTTCGTCGTGCTGGTGGGACTGGCCTGCAAGAACGCGATTCTGATCGTCGAGTTCGCCAAACAACGGCAGGACGCTGGCCTGAGCCGCGCGGACGCCGCGGTGGACGCGAGCCGATTGCGGTTGCGCCCGATACTTATGACCTCGTTCGCCTTCATTTTCGGCGTCATCCCGCTCGTGGTGGCCGAGGGCGCCGGGGCGGAAATGAGGCAGGCGCTCGGCACCGCGGTTTTCAGCGGGATGCTCGGGGTGACGCTCTTCGGTATCTTTTTGACGCCGGTCTTCTACGTCGTGATCCGCTGGTTTACCGAACGTCGCAAGTCGCACTCGCCCGCCGCGCCGGCGGCGCTTCCCCCTGCCCCCGGCGCCACGCGGCCCGGCCCTTACGCAGCATGAATTCATCCGACTTCACCCCCGCATCCGACCTGACCCAAATGAAAGCGCGCCCGCCTCACCCGCTCGTCCTGAAGCTGAGACATCCGCGTAGCCTCGTCAGGCGGCGGGGCGGGTTCATCAGTTTGGCCGCGCTGGGCGCGACGATTCTAGCGGGTTGCGCGGTCGGGCCGCGCTACCAGCCGCCCCGGACGGAAACGGCGACCGCGTTTGCCGACCATTCCACGAATTACGTCGCGACGGAAATTGATCCGCGCTGGTGGCAAAGCTTCAACGACGCGACGCTGACGCGGCTTATCGAACGTTCGCTGGCGACCAACCAGGACCTGCGGATCGCCATGGCCAACCTGCGCTCGGCCCGCGCGTTGCGCGCTCAATCGCGGCTCGATTTCTTTCCGACCGTCACCGCCAACGCCAGCTACGCCAACACCCTCCTCAGCCGAACCGCGGTGTTCGGCATCCCGGGCATCAATCGCCAGGAAGAGTTGTACGACGCGGGCTTCGACGCGACCTGGGAACTGGACTTTTTCGGCCGAGTGCGGCGTTCCGTCCAGGCCCGTGACGCCGAGGTTGAGGCCGCGGAGGCCGCCCGACGCGACACGCAGGTGAGCCTGCTAGGCGAAGTCGGGCGAAACTATTTCGAGTTGCTGGGCACGCAGAACGAATTGGCCGTGGCCCACCGGAACGCGGAGAATCAGCGGCAAACGCTGCAGATTACAACGTCGCGGCTGGAAGGCGGCCGGGGTACCGAGTTGGACGTGGCGCGGGCGCGCGCGCAATTGAATAACACGCTGGCGACGATTCCACCGATGGAATCGGCCATCGCGCACGCTATTCACCGGCTCAGCGTCCTGGAGGGACAGCCGCCGAGCGCGTTAACCGATGAACTTTCACCGGCGGCGCCGTTGCCGATCTTGCCTGCCGTCGTCGCGATCGGGGAGCCGGCCGCTTTGTTGCGGCGCCGGCCGGACATCCGGTTCGCAGAGCGGAATCTCGCGGCGGCCACGGCGCGCGTCGGGGTCGCCGTCGCCGATCTGTTTCCCCGGGTGACCTTCGTCGGCGCGGTTGGTCTCGAGGCCGCGAGCTTCGCGGGGCTTGGGCGTGATGGGGCGGACACGCGGTCATTCGGACCCCGAATCAGTTGGGCCGCGTTGGACTTGGGTCGCGTACGCGCCCGCATCAAGGCCGCGGACGCCCAAGTCGAAGCGCAATTGGCGCTCTACGAGAAAACCGTCCTGACGGCGTTGGAAGAGACCGAGAACGCTTTGGTGGATTTCGGGCGCGAGCGAACGCGCGGCGAGTTTTTGCGCGAGTCGGTGACCGCCAGTGAGACCGCGGCGAATCTCGCCCGGCAACGTTACGAAAACGGCGCGACTGATTTCCTCAACGTTTTGGATTCCGAACGGGTTTTGCTCGAGGCGCAGGATCAACTCGCGCAAAGCCAAACGCGCGCGGCAACGGCGCTCGTCGCCGTTTACAAATCGTTGGGCGGGGGCTGGCAGACTGACGCCCCCTCCGGGTCAAAACCGTAGCGGCATCGACCGCGTCGGCGATCAAATCGGCTCCGCCGCGAACGCCGCGGCTTGAGCCGCCAAGCGCTTCCGTTCGCGGTCGGCGCGCACGTGCTCCGAAGGAACGTATCCGGCGATGAAATCGCGCCGGAAGTCGCCGAAGGTTCCGGCGGCGAGGTGCCGTCGGATATCCCCCATGAGCTTCAGGTAAAGGTGGCAGTTGTGAACGCTGAGCATTCGCAGGCCGAGAATTTCGCCGACGTTCAGAAGATGCCGCAGGTACGCGCGAGAGAAATGGCGGCACGCGTAACATTCGCACCCCTCCTCGATCGGGCGAAAATCAGTCTTGTTGAAGCCGGCCTTAATACTAATCGATCCTTTGGCGGTGAAAGCGGTACCGTTACGGGCGACCCGAGTCGGCAAGACGCAATCGAACATGTCCACCCCGCGCGCGACCAACTCGACCAGTTGGGCGGGAGTACCCAAACCCATCGCGTAGCGAGGCAAATTCGCCGGCAGGAATGGTTCGGCCAAGTCCACGGCGGTGAAGATTTCAGCCTCCGCTTCACCCACGCTCAAACCGCCGATCGCGACGCCGTCAAACTCCATTCCGACAATCGCCTTCGCGCATTCCTCCCGGAGCCCCGGGTCCGCGCCGCCTTGGACGATTCCGAAGACTTGTTGCCCGGGCGCCCGCGGCTGGTCGCGACAGATCTTCGCCCAGCGGATGGTCCGCTCGACGGCGTCGCGAATGATCGTCAAAGAGCTCGGTTGCGGCGGGCACTCGTCGAGGACCATGGCGATGTCCGAACCAAGGATTCGCTGAATTTCCATCGCCTCCTTGGGACCGAGAAACAGCGGCGAGCCATCCAGATGGGAGCGGAATTCAATGCCGTCCGGTTTTATCTTTCGGATTTTCGCCAGACTAAACACCTGAAACCCGCCGCTATCGGTGAGAATCGGGAGCGGCCAGTTCATGAAACGGTGCAAACCGCCCGCGGCCTGGATGATTTCCATCCCGGGACGGATCGACAGGTGGTAGGTATTCCCCAGAATAATCTGGGCTCCCATGTCGGTCATCTCCCGCGGATCGAGCGCCTTGACGCTCGCTTGGGTGCCGACCAGCATGAAGGCGGGCGTATCAATCACCCCACGCGGAGTGGTGACGCGCCCGAGCCTGGCTTTGGACGAAGAATCAACTTTGAATAGTTCGAACACGTGGAATAAGCGTAAAAAAGACCGCTCCCGCGCGGAGCCATCCACGCGGGAGCGGGTGATTGAGTGAACTATGAAATCTGGCGTTAGCCGTTAGTTTTTCACCAAGGCAGTCGTATGGTCTTGAACCCAAAAGACGTCGGTGCTGTTCCGAACGGTCTGATTCAGGGCCATCGTGCCGGTGTAGGTAACCTTGACTTTGGTGCTCGAATCGACCCATTTGTGGATCTCCGAGTGACCGTCCGCGAACGAAAACCCGCAGGCGCCGTTGTGATACCACGCGGGATAATCGACCCACTTCCCACCGGCGGGAACCATCGAGACGCCGAAACCGCCGTCGTTGATGCTATCGGGATGTTCGTCCAGCAAGACAAACACCTTCACCGGGGGAGGCGTGATGAAATCGGTAAGTTTGCCAAAGGTGTACCACGTTTTGTTCGCCGTGTGGCCGTGATTACCATCGAGCCATGGACCATCGACCGGGCTGCGACCGTCGTCCTTGGTTCCGATGGATTGGCTCATGGAGATGCTGCGGACGCGCGGTAATTTCTGGGTGCCTTCGATAACCTTGCTCTGATCCGCTGGGCATTTGTAAACGCCAGCGTTCCGCGTGTACGGCCCGAGCTTGCAATACCTCGGATCGACCAAGAAAAGGATGTTGGTGTTTTGGGGATCGTTGGCGTTGAAATTCATGTCACCTTGAATCCAGCCGCCGCCCGGGATATTCATCGCGTCGTCCTGGTTGGGTGGCAACAACTCATTGTTGTCCCCGGCGTACATGTACCAGCCGAGGTTGACCTGTTTGATGTTGTTCATGCAGGTGATGCCTTGGGCCTTGGTTTTGGCCTTGGCCAAGGCGGGCAGGAGCATGCTGGCAAGAATGGCGATAATTGCGATCACCACGAGGAGTTCAATCAGCGTGAACCCGACGCTGAGGGTCCTCGCCCTCGAGAGCGGTTGGTTTGGTCTTATATTCATGAGATTATCGGCAGTTTAAAACACTGTTTTGGTTGCGCGCTTAGTTTGCGAACTTTGATCACTGTTTACCAGAAGAAAAACGGCCCGACAACTGTGCGTTTGGCCGCACACCTTTCGGCAAAATGACGTCGGTGTTCGGGTCAGAACAAGGTCCCGATCGCCTCGTCGAGTCTGAAACGCTTGCGAATCGGTCGCGGTCGCCGGGAAGCCAGTCCGATCGATCCGCAACGAGCGCACCGTGCGAATGGTATGTATCCATTTGAACGTAAATATCTTATGGGCATTAAGCTAGCGCGGCGGCCGGTGTCTTCTGAATCTGGCCGAACGCGCGTTGAGGCATCCAACCGATCTCTGGATGCTTTGGAATTCCGAGGTTCCAGAACATCGTCCCGTATTAGGCCGGAGCGGGCAGCGTAAGGCTAAATCTGCTTGGCTATTCCTCCGCGCTGCCCAATCGCGCGAGCACGCTAAAGTCTTCCAGCGTGGTCGTATCGCCCTTGATTTCGACGCCGGATGCCACCTGTTTGAGCAGGCGGCGCATGATCTTGCCCGACCTGGTTTTTGGCAAGGCTTCGGCGAAGCGAATGTCGTCCGGCTTGGCGACCGGGCCGATTTCCTTGGCCACATGAGCACGCAATTCGTCCCGAATCGCCTGATCCGGTTTGATCCCGCCCTTCAGGGTGACAAAGGCGACGAGCGCCTGGCCTTTCAGCGAATCTGGACGGCCAACCACCGCGGCTTCCGCCACCTTCAGATTGCTAACCAAGGCGCTCTCGACCTCGGCGGTGCCAATGCGGTGGCCGGCGACATTGAGCACGTCGTCAATGCGTCCGACGATCCAGAAATACCCGTCCTCGTCCTGGCGGCATCCGTCCCCGGTGAAGTAGCTGCCTTTGATTTCGTTCCAATACACCTCCTGGTAGCGTTGCTGGTCGCCCCAAAGCCCTCGCAACATGCTCGGCCACGGCTTTCGAATTACCAACTTGCCGCCCGAGTTGGGCGGCACTCGTTTGCCTTTATCGTCCACGACTTCCGGGAGGATGCCGAAGAACGGCAGCGTCGCGGACCCGGGTTTGGTCGGCGTGGCGCCCGGGAGCGGCGTGATCATGATCGCGCCGGTTTCGGTCTGCCACCAGGTGTCCACAATGGGACAGCGTTTTCCCCCGATCACCTCATGGTACCAAATCCAAGCCTCCGGGTTGATCGGTTCACCGACGGTACCCAAGAGTCGGAGCGACCGGAGATCGTGCTTGGCCGGCCACTCGACTCCCCATTTCATGAACGCGCGAATGGCCGTCGGCGCGGTGTAAAGGACGGTCACGCCATATTTCTCGACGATGCGCCAGAAACGATCCGGCTCGGGAAAATTTGGGGCGCCTTCGTACATAAGGCTCGTGGCGCCGTTCGCCAGCGGCCCGTAAACGACATAGCTGTGTCCGGTCACCCAGCCTACATCGGCGGTACACCAAAAAACATCGGTATCCCGCAAATCGAAGACGTACTTGCTGGTCATTTTGGCGCCCAGGAGGTACCCGGCGGTCGTGTGGAGGATGCCCTTGGGTTTCCCAGTTGAACCGCTCGTGTAAAGAATGAAGAGGTTCGCCTCGCTGTCCATTTCCGCCGGCGGGCAATGGGCGTCCACGTATTCCAGTTCGCGATGCCACCAGACGTCGCGTCCTTCCTGAATCGAAACTTCGTTGTCCGCGCGCCGCAAGACGATCACTTTTTCAATCGAGCGCGCCAAAATCCCGCCTTGCGAGTCTTTGATCTCCAGCGCGTCATCGACGTTCTTCTTCAGCGGGACGACCGCGCCCCGGCGGAATCCGCCGTCGGCCGTAATCACGAGTTTGGCTTGCGAATCAAAAATGCGATCGGCAACCGATTGCGCGCTAAACCCGCCGAACACGACCGAGTGGACCGCGCCGATGCGGGCGCAGGCGAGCATGGCGATGGCCGCCTCGGGGACCATCGGAAGGTAAATCAGAATGCGGTCCCCGACCTTGATTCCGTTGCGCTTCAATACGTTAGCGAATAGGCAAACTTCTCGATGCAGTTGCCGGTAGGTCAGGGTCCGTTCCTCCCCCGGCTTGCCCGGATGCGCTGGCTCGCCTTCCCAAATCAGCGCCGCCTTATTCGCGGTCGGGGTCTGAAGGTGCCGATCCAGGCAGTTGTAGGCGACGTTGAGCTTGCCGCCGTCGAACCACTTGGCGAACGGCGGTTTCCAATCGAGCACCTTCTTCCACCGCTTGAACCAGACCAATTCGCCGCTGGCTTGCTTCGCCCAGAAGCGCGTCGGGGCCTCGATGGATTCCCGGTAAAGGCGCCGGTAGTGCGCCAGGGATTTAATATGGGCCTGAGAGGAGAATTCCTTGGCCGGCGGGAAAACCCGATCCTCTTGGAGGATGGAGGTGAAGTTGTTGGCCGGCCCTTTTTTCTGATTCATAAATCCGTAACTGGCATTGCGCGACGCGATCGGTTATACACGGTGGATTCGTTTATACAAATTCCGCGACGGCGGTGTCTATGGGTAAATTGTGAACGGCGAAGTTCAGGCAAATTCGGCATGGTGCGAACGGCTTTATCAAGCGAAAGCCGCCGAGTTGATTTTGTACGGGCGGGCGCTCGGGCTGAGCCACAGTGAGGCCGAAGACGTGCTGCAGGAGACCTTTGCGGCGCTGCTGCGGCGAACTGAACCGCCCGAGCAACCGGACCGCTATTGCGTGCGCAGCTTTCGGAATCAAGCGCTCAATTACCGGCGGAGCATGTGGCGGCGACTTAAACGTGAACTTTCCGCCCGCGATTGGTTCGAACCCGGCTCGGCGGCCTCGTCGGCCGAGACCGAAGCCATGAAGCGTCTGGCCAGCCTGCCGCCGGAGCAGCGCGAGGTGATTGTGCTGAAGATTTGGCACGATTTTACCTTTGAAGCAATCGGCGAATTGCTGGCGGTATCGCCCAACACGGTCGCGGGCCGGTACCGGTATGGATTGCAGAAGATCAGGACGGTAATGAAAGGCACTGTATATGGGAGAGATGAACGATTTGGAGGAGCAGTTGCGCTCCTGGACCCCGCGAGCCCCGTCGCCGAAAGTTAAAGCGGCGCTGTTCGGGCGGGCCGAACCGAGCGCGACGCGCGTGGCGCGAGCGGGCTTTATCCGGCAAGTCTATTGTTGCCTCGCGCCCGCCCTGGGCTGCGCCCTCCTGGCCTTCGTCACGGTAAATCAGCGTGGTCCGCTGGAGCGCCCGACCGACAACAGCATTCTCGCCACCCTGAGCATGGCCCGAATGCAGGGCGCCGTGGCGGATGTTCCCGTTCATTTTGACATGAGTGACACCGCCTGGATCAAGACCAGTTTTGGTTGGACAAACGCCGGCCATTCCCATTCTAGTATGCCCGCTCCGCTCCTGTGGAGGACAAACAGCCTAATGCAATAACGAATGAATCCCGACAAGAGCAAAGCGCCCAAGCCAAACGCTACCAATCCCCAGCCGCCCGCCACTCGACCGTCAGCCGCTGCCAAACCGCCCGCCAAGCCTCCCGGAGCGGCTCTGCCCGGGCCGTTGCCGCCGCTATTCCGGCCGATCGATTGGATGACGTTGCTGGTGACGACCGTCCTGGTCTTCATCGGGTATCTTTTGACGATCTCGCCCGATCTGACCATGGAGGATTGCGGTGAGTTGGCCACCGGGTCATTTTATTGCGCGGTGCCCCACCCGCCCGGCTATCCGGTCTGGACAATCTACTCCTGGCTATTCACCAAGTTGTTGCCCATCTCCAACATCGCGTTTCGGGTTTCCGTTTCGTCCGCGGTCGCCGGCGCTTGCGCGTGCGGACTGCTGGCGCTCCTGGTTTCGCGGGGATGCAGCATGATGCTCGAAAGCATCCCGGACCTGAAGAACATTGATCGCCGCTGGGAATCGGCCTTTTGCATGGTGTCGGGGTGGGTCGCCGGGACGCTGATCGGATTCAATGGTTTCATGTGGAGCCAGTCGGTGATCGTGGAGGTCTATCCGTTCAGCCTGCTCTCTTTCATGGCGGTGCTCTGTTGCATGCTCCGATGGATTTACACGCCGGACCGCTACCGGTATCTCTATTGGGCGTTGTTCCTTTTCGGCATCTGTTTTACCAACCACCAGACGCTAATTCTTTCCGCGATGGGCCTTGAGGTAATCATCGCGGCGATTCAGCCCAAGTTGGGTCGGGACCTTTTCCTGATGAACAGCGCGATCTACATCGTTGGCCTGCTCGCGAAAGCCAATGGGTTGATCACCACCTTCGATAACAACGTTCCGCTTTTCGTCATCTACAACGCGGTCGGCATCGGCTCCCTGCTCGCTTGCGACTGGTTCACTTTGACCACGCAGAAGTTGCTAACCGAATGGAAGCCAGTGGTGATCATGACGGCGCTCTGGATTCTCGGCGCGATGTTCTACTTCTACATGCCGTTGACCTCGATGACCAATCCGCCGATGAACTGGGGCTATCCGCGGACCTGGGACGGCTTTTTGCACGCGCTGACCCGCGGCCAGTACGAACGGACGAACCCGACCAACAGCCTCCTCAAGCTCTTCAGCCAGGCGCTGATGTATCTCGAGGGCGCCGTCGAGGAATTCAACCTCGTCTATCTGCTTCTGGCGCTCGTGCCGTTTGTTTTCTTCGCGCGCTTGCAGAAACGGGAGCGCGGCTGGCTGATCGGCCTAGTCGCGACCTGGGTATGTCTGGCGGTGCTCTTGATGATGATGTTGAACCCGACCCCGGACCGGCAAAGCCGCGAGTTGACCAAAGTGTTCTTCGTTTCGTCGCATACGATCATCGCGATGTGCGTCGGGTACGGTTTGGCCCTGATCGGCGGCCTGATGGCGGTCAATTACTCGCGGTTCCGCTTTTTCGGGATCGTCGGCAGCGCGGTCGCCGCGGGAGTCGCGGTTTACGCTTATCTGATTCTGGAAAAGCAGGCGCCGCTTCCCCGTTACACCGCGATTTTCGGCATTGCCCTGGCGTTCGCCGCGGTGGCGACCTTCGCGCTCTTTCGAAATCGCGCGCCATTGGCGATCATGCTCGTGCTTTTTACGACGATGCCGACGTACTCCATCCTCGCGCACTGGGAGGACAACGAGCAGCGGGGCCACCTGTTTGGCTTCTGGTTTGGACACGACATGTTTACGCCGCCATTCGGAATTTATCCGGAGATGACCAAAGACGCGGTGCTGTTTGGCGGGACCGATCCGGGACGCTTTTGTCCGACGTACATGATTTTTTGCGAGAGCTTCATCCCGCCGGAGAAAAAGCGTGATCCAAAATTCGACCGCCGCGACGTTTATATCATCACGCAGAACGCGCTGGCCGATCCGACCTACCTCGAATACATCCGCGCGCATTACAACCGCAGCGCGCAGATTGATCCGCCGTTTTTCCAGGAAATGCTGCGCACGCGCCGTGACCAGGAAACCGGACGGACGAATCCCATCGCGCGCATGGCGGCGCCGTTGGATCGCTTCTTCACCAATTTCGGCGCCAACGTCGAAAAACGTAGCCGCGCGGAAGGGCTTTATCCCCGCGAAGAAATCGGAATCCCTTCGGCGGAAGATTCTCAGAAAGCCT
>Ga0265338_10009280_pt1 | contig 11768 bp, 11 predicted proteins | sample 42126metaG_FD_193579 | JGI IMG/M metagenome (GOLD analysis project Ga0265338, IMG submission 193579) | Rhizosphere microbial communities from Carex aquatilis grown in University of Washington, Seatle, WA, United States - 4-21-26 metaG | ecosystem: Host-associated > Plants > Roots > Rhizosphere... | reverse complement strand
CTTTTCGACGGCGGGCCGGGGATCTGGAGGGAAGACGTGGACGGTTCCGATGGGACCGTGGGCGAGGGGACCGGCCGGGTGGACCTGCCGCTCTCACTGGCGCACTTGGAAGAGATTTCCAACCACGACGCTGTGATCGTGCATGAATTGATCGACCTCTATTTTCGGCAAGCAGACCTTTTTGTGGCCAACCTTTATGCCGCCGTGAAAAGCTCGTCGATGTCGGCGGTTCAAGCGGCGGCGCACGAGTTTCTTGGCGCCACGCTCTCGTGCGGCTTTGAGTCCATCGCGCCAGCCTTGCGGGAGGTCGAGCGCCTGGGGCGCCTGGGCCAGCGCGAGGGGTTGATCGAGGCCCAAGCCCGGGCGATCTCCGCCGTCGAGGCCGTCCTTCAGTTTTTGCTGGAATACCGGCGCTTAACGCCCGTGGGTTGAAGGGGAACGGGGACAGCGCGCGAGAGTCACTGGAGGCGGGTTGAGCGTCTGTCTCGTGAGAAGCTGCGGCGGGCCTTTCTTTCGGCCCCGCCTAACTCGCGCTTGCGGACAATTCCCTACGAGGACGATTCTTCGCTGACCGCGCTCGATTCCTGGGCCACGGCTTCACCGACCGGTGTCTCGACCATCGCCAGACGTTTCCGCGCCTTTTCCGCCGCCGCCGTTTCGCCGTACTCAGAGTCAATGCGGTGGAGCAGGGCGACGGCTTTCTCCGGTTGGTTCAGTTTATAATACAAGTTGCAAAGGTGAATCGCGGCCCAACCCCAGCGCTCGGGCTTCAGTTTGCATTTTAGAACCTCTTCGTACTCCAGGGCCGCCGCCAAATGGTTGGACAAGTCCTTTTCGTAAATCTCAGCGATGCGGAGGGCGGCGTGAAGCTCCTTCGGATTCTTCGCTAGATACGCGCGCAAGAGGCCGATGGCTTCGAGATGATTCCCGTCCGCCCAAGTCTGCTCGGCGATTTCATATTCGGGATCCGCGATGCCTTCCCCCTCATCGTTATAAAGCACTTTGAGAGCGCGGCCGCCGATGAAATGGGAGACGTCATGGGCGAGCATCAAGCCCACGGCGACGACACAGACAAAAAAACCGCCGGCATACACGCCAAGTTTGGATTCGCTTTTGCTGATCTCCTGGTCTTTGGTTCGATAGTCCGGGGTGGGGACATTCACCAAATCCGTTTCCGCCTTTTTGGCGGAGTCCGACATAAGCCCGGTATAATTGGCGTAGAAGCTCCTCCCAAAATAGGTGGCCGCTGCGGCCAAGACTACATAGAGCGCGATTTTGAGGTTTCTGTTCATCTGAGCAAATGGCTAAGTTTGTTTTGCAGCAAATTACGGACCATTTCCTCGTCCGATCGTCAGGCGTAGTGTTTACGCGGGGAGCGTAATCCGCAGCGCTGGCCCTCGCAAGCGGAATGTTTTTACGACTCGGCGCCTGAATCCCACGCCGTCGCCGCCCGTTCAGCCAAACGGCTAAGCCATTCATCGGGCGCGGCTTTAGCGTGTTCTGGGGAGGTTAGGGTGGGCGTAATGCCGGCGGCGTAATTGAGCCAACGCCGGCCGACTTCTGGTTCGGGTACTACACCAGCCAGGCCGATGCACGGCAAACGCATTTGGCGGCAAAGTCTGGCAATTTCGCCGACCCCTTTGCCCATAAAACTGGAGCGATCGAGCGAGCCTTCCCCGGTAATCACCAAATCCACGCCCTTGAGTCTTTCGCGGAGGCGAGTGTGGCGCAGGAAAAGATCAAAGCCCGGTTCCAGGCGCGCCCCCAGAAACCGGAGCAAACCAAAACCTAACCCACCGGCCGCCCCGGCCCCCGGCGTCTTGGCGTAATTCTGGCGCGGGTCCGAAACTCGAACCAGCCGCCGAAGGTGACGCTCGGCGACGGTTATCTCGTTTGGTTGCAACCCCTTCTGCGGACCGTAGATCCGGCTCGCCCCGCGAACTCCGAGCAGGGGATTCTTGACGTCCACGGCGCCGACCAACTTAGGAAACGGCCGTCGCTTCTTCGGAGATTGAACCCGCGTTAAGCCGGCCAGTTGGGTCCAGCGCTCAATCGGGCCGCCGTTCTCGTCCCAAAATCTCCAACCCAACGCCCGGGCCAGACCAAAACCGGCGTCATTGGTCGCGCTGCCGCCCAGGCCGACCAGACACCGTTCCGCCCCTTGACGCGCCGCCGCCAGTACGACGGCTCCCAAACCAAACGTATCCAACGCAAACGGGTGATAATTCCCGGTGGGCAGCAGGGCCAAGCCGATGGAATTGGCCGACTCAATGATCGCCGTGTGGCTGGCGGCGTGCCACCACCACGTGGCGCGTCGCGGGCGATGCGCAGCATCGACGGTGGCAACGACGCGCGGTTTGGCTCCCATCGCGCGGCTGACGATCTCGCCGAACCCGTCGCCGCCGTCGCTCATCGGTTGAAGTTCAACGACATCGGAGGGACGAGTCCGCCGCCATCCATCGGCGATCGCGGCGGCCGCCGCTTGAGCGGTCAGCGTGCCCTTGAATTTGTCCGGGACAACCAGAATTCTTAGACCCATAGGCCATTCCTTGTTTCGGAGCGGGCAAGGAATGTTATTGCCAAGCCGGGCGGATGTGGCAGTGTGTATTGGCCTGTTATCATTCGATAATTTTTTGAACTATGGACAAACCTAAAATCGTTGCCTATCTGAAACCGTCGTGCGGCTGGAGCCAGGGCGTGCGCGCCATCATGCGCAAATACGACCTGCCCTTCGAAGACCGCGACATCATCAATGATCCCGCCCAACGCCAGGAGATGATCGAGAAAAGCGGCCAGATGCTCAGCCCGTGCGTCGAGGTGAACGGCCGCATGCTTCCCGATATCAGCGGCGAGGAGGTCGAGGCCTACCTCCTATCCAACAATTTGATCGCGCCGAACCAACGCACGCCCGACGCGCCGACGAACCAGCCCTGCGCGCACGAGTTGCCGTCGGGCGCCGCGATGCACTTTCACCGCTAAGCGCGGACGCGGAATTCAGGCCGGCCGGATTTGGGCCTTTACTTGGCCAGGTCCGGCATGTCTTTTTTCGCCTCGGCCAGCGCGGCTTCAGGGTCGAGCGACAGGGGCTTGACCATCAAGTTGCGGAACATCACCACGCTGCCTTGGTTGTGCTGTTGAAGAGCCAGGTGGCCGGCGACGTAGGTGTTTTTGGTGTCGATAAAGTCGGTGACGATTTTGTCATTGACCTTGATGATGATGCGATTGCCGATGGCGATGACATGTTGGGTCCACCAGGTGTCGTCACCGACCAATTGCTCGCCAACCTTGTGGAAGCCGTAGAGGCTGCCGGTTCGTTGCGGATCGGGGCTGGTGTTTTCCACTTGGGCTTCGTAGCCGCGTGGGAAGCCGCGACCGCGGGCGGTGCGGATATACATGCCGCTGTTGCCACTATGGTTTAGCTGCACCTCGGCCTTGAACTCGAGATTGGTATAGGTGAACGGGCTGAAAAGGTGGCTCGTGGGACCTTGCCCAATCACAACGCCGTCCTTTACGTCCCATTGGCCGGGATCGACGCTGGTCCAGCCGCTCAAGGTCGTGCCATCGAACAACTTGATCCAGCCGTTGGCGTCCGGGGTTTGGGGCATCGGTTGGCCAGGGGCCGTTTCGCTCGAGCTGGACAGCCCGATGAGCAGGGCGCCGAGGCCGACGGAGAGAAAGAGTGATGATTTGCGCATAGATTTAGTTTCGCGGTGGTTTCGCCAGGGACGGCCAAACTTATCGGTTCGCGGGCGGGTTGACAAATAGATTGATAGTTCCGCGACGCTTGCCCAACTTTTCCCGATGCAAACCGTTGCGTCGTTGACCACCATGCAGGGCCGCGCGCGAAAATGGCGGGCGGCGGGGATCAAGGTCGGTTTTGTCCCGACGATGGGCTATCTGCACGCGGGGCACATGAGTTTGGTCCGTGAAGCCCGGCGTCGGGTGGGCGTCGATGGCAAGGTGGTGGTCAGCATCTACGTCAACCCAACCCAGTTTAGCCCCGCCGAGGACCTCAGCCGCTATCCGCGCGACTTGAAGCGCGATCGCCGGCTCTGCGCCGCCGCGGGCGTCGATCTGCTCTTTACGCCCACGGACGCGCAGATGTATCCGCGAACCGGGGAGACGGCCTACAGCACGTATGTCGTCGAGGAATCGCTTTCTCGCGGGATGGAGGGCGCCGCTCGACCAACCCATTTTCGCGGCGTCACGACGATTGTCGCCAAACTTTTCAACCTGGTCCTGCCGGACGTGGCGGTTTTCGGAGCGAAGGATTTTCAACAGGCCGCTGTAATCACGAGAATGGCGCGGGACTTGAATTTTCCGACGCGAATCGTGGTGGCGCCGACCGCGCGGGAACCCGATGGATTGGCGATGAGTTCGCGCAACGTCTATCTGTCGCCGGCCGAACGGGCTCAAGCCGTGGTTTTGTGGCGAGTGATCCGGCTCGCGCAATCCGCCGCCCGTTCTGGCTCCGGCGTCACCTCCGCTCGCCTGAAACCGAGGCTCATTCGAGAGCTTGAAGCCTTGCCGGACGCGCGACTCGATTATCTCGAATTCTTCGACCCGGAGACCTTGCTGCCGGTGGAGAACGTGATTCCGGGAGTGCGGATGGCCTTGGCCGTCTTGATCGGCAAAACCCGCCTGATCGACAACGCGCTGCTCTAGCTGCCGCCGCCCGCCCGCCTTAGAGAGCGTTCAATTCGTATTTGTGTTCGACGGGTTGGGCCTTGGCGCGCTGCTGTTCGACGACGCCAGCTTCGTTTTCGTCCAATCCACTCATCAGTTCGGCGGCGCCATGCTTAACTTTCTCGTTCGCGTCATTGGCGTACGGAACCTGAATTTGCCGCCAGCGTTGGAAATGGATGTTGTTATGTTGGAGCGTCAGTTTGTGCACCTCCATCGCTTGCTTGAGCATCGGCGTGGCGAGCAACGCCAGATTGACGCCGGCGGCCAATTGCTCCTTGGTGAACGAGCCAACCTCGGAGCCGTCGATCTTAAGCGAGTACCGCTCGGCGGCCAAACCGGTGACCTTGAGTGGCTCCTGGTCCATCGCTTCTACGAAGTCCGATGATTTGAGCGCCAGGGACATGGTGGCATCCGCGGTGTCCACCGCCATCGGCAACGCCGCGTCGTCTTGGACCCAGCTCAAGCCGCTGACGCTGGCCGAGATTTGGGAAACTTTCGTGCCCTCCGCCCGAGTGGCGGTTTTGGCCGCGGCGTCGATTTCGACCGCGGTGACGACCGTCGGCGCGTTCCAGGATTTGAGCAGCGCCTCCGCCATCAGGAGGTGGCCGGCAGGCCCGGGATGGACGCGGTCCGGCAGAATCTTTTGCGCGAGCTTCTGGTCGTCGGCGTACGCTTTGCGGAGCGCCTCGACGACCGGCGTGTTCAGGTCGGCGACGCCTTGATGTTCGCGTTGGGCCAATTCCTTGACGAATTCCGAGTACTTGACGAGCACGGCGTTGTAGCCGTCGCCGAATGTGGGCGGGCGAGTGACGTCGTCATAGGGTGATGGCTCGATCAACGTGAGGCGCAGGCCGGGCAGATTCTTCTTTAGTTCGTCGATGATGTGCTGAAAGCCGTTGGCGTAGGTGTCGAAGATTTTCTGGTCGAACGCGCGATACGAGCCGTCATTCATGCCCAGCATGATGCTCATCACGGTGGGCTTGTAGGCGAAGACATCACGCTTCAAGCGAACGTCGATCGGACCGCCGCCGCCGCCGGTCACGCGGTCGCCACCCCAACCTGAGTGAACGAAGGTGACATCCAGTTTGGGAAATCGGGTCACGACATAGGTCTCGGCAAAGGTCGTGTACAGGCGTTGATCGGTAATGCTGTCCCCGTAGAAGACGACGCGATCGCCGTTCTTGAGTTGAAAGTCGGATTGATCCGCGGCGCGGGCGGAGCCAGTCGCGGCGGCGACGAGGAAGAGGCAATACAAGAGGTTTCGTTTCATAGGCATGGGAGTCGAATCACCTTCAATTACCCGGTTCGCCGCGAAAGCTCAATCGGTTTTTTTACGCGAGCAAAATGAGGGCCAAACGGGTGAATATCCAATAGCCGAAAACCCAAAACGCCGACTCTCTAAAGCCGACGCCCGCCAACCGCGAAAGCCCGAGCGCGAGGATCGTCGTGGCCCAAAGATGAAACAAGTTCATCAGGTCAAACGCCGCGAGGGTCCGCGCGTCCCAGTGACCGGCGACCATCGAGAGAGCGGGACGGACGTTCGCATCACCAGAAACCGCGCCGAGCAGGGCGGTGATGACGCCGCCGAGCACGAGGATCGTTCCGGCCAACGCGACCACCTCGATCGCTTTACCGAACGGGAAGTGAGTTCGGAGAAAGACCCGACCGATGAACCAGAGGACGAAAGCCGACCAACCGGTAGCCACGAGGATCGCCGCGCAGTTCAGCGCCACCACCACGAGGCCCCCCACTCCGGGGCCGGTCAGTCGGGGCGTTTCCGCCGGCATTGGCTCAGAGGAGGAATCGCCGAACGCGGACGCCGGCGTTTCTCCTTCGGCGCTGACCGCGTTGGCTCCTGGTGGGGGAAGCGGAGCAGATTCCGGGATGGGCGCCGGTCGGACCAGGAGAGCGGAGGTCAGGCAGACCAAAAGCGTCGGAACCACCCAGGTGGTTAACCGCGCCGGAAGGCAAGCAAGTTCGTCAAACAACTCGACCGGACTGACGAGGACGTTGAGGAGCTTCTCGGGCAGTGAACTCGTCACCGTCGTCGTCGCTGAGTCGGGGGCGTTCGTGATATTCATGGGGTCTCAGCTAGGCGTCCCGCGAAACTTCGAAATGTTGCAGGAGTCGCCCGAGCGCCAGGAGAATCCCAAAATCGACCGCGTATTGGACGACATACCAACTGGCGATTCCGAGCCACTCGCGATACCGTTGCCCGATGGCCATCGCGGTCCAGCCGGCCGGGAAGAACACAAGAAAAGACAATCCCACGACCATCAGCATCCCGACCGCGCTGGGTGGCTGGGGCTTCCCGCCCGCGCTTCTCACCGCCGCCATCAGATAGTGCAGATTCCAAACGCCGTTGAGCGCCACGGCGATCGCCAGAAACCCAAAAGGCAGCGCGAGAAACTGAATCCAAGGCAACGAAGCGTAGCACATCAAGCCGGCAATCCCGATCCCTTGAAACAGCAGGCATAATAAAGTCGGCGTCGAAATCTCCGCCACCGCGAGCGCCAGCGGCGAGACCGGGAGGGCGCGAAACGCCAGCAAGTGCGGTCCGTCGCGGCGAAAATCAAATCGCAGTGTCCATTGCATGAAGAAAGCCAGCATCGCCAACGTCGCGGCCAAGCCGGCGTCAAAGTCGCGGACCTCGCGTTCGGGAAGCTGGCCGCCACTCGTCAGAAACCCGTGAAATACGTGGCGCAAGGCCAACAAAAAGGCGGTGAAGATCAGGGTGAAGGCCGCCGCCAGCGCCAATTCGCGGCGCGAGCGGCGCGCGACGACCAGGTTTTTCCAAATCACCGCTCCGACGCCTTGAAAGATCGCCAGTTTGGGCAACCGCGCGGAACGGGTCCGTCCGGTCTCGACCGTCGTGATGTGACGGCCTTGGCGGCGGCGCAACCGCGCGTCGGCGGCGCGCGCGGTAATCGCCAGGGAAGGCTCAAACACACTTCCGCGCAACCCGAGCAGCAGCCAGAGACTTGCCGCCGCCGCCGCCGCGAAGCCGGCGACATAGAGCGCGGACCGCCCCAATTCCTCCGTTGACCAGGCGCTTCCGCCGGCCAGGCGCCAAGCCCAAAGGCGCGCGAAATTCGGAATCCGCAAATCCCCCAGCGTTACCGCCGGGTAGAAAAACATTTGGATCGCCGGCGACTTGACGAAGGCCGGGACGATGTTGAGATCCCAGGCCTCCCGCAGATAGATCGCGGTGATCATGAAATAAACCGACAGCAGCATCCAGCGCAGACGATGATGCAGTTGGTCGGCGAGGGTTCCCGCGAAGATCGACGCCGCCATCGCGAGGTGGAAACAGGCGATCTGAAAAAGCGTCAGACAGACTAACGCTACGGCCGGATGCTTAAGATGGGGCCAAAACAGCGTGGTAAAGACCGCGGCTTGGCCCAGCGAAAAAAGGTAGCTGGGCGCGAGGCGGTACAACACGATCTGCCGTTGCGTAAATGGCCGCGTGAACAGAAAATCGATGTCGGGCGGCTCAAAGGTCAAACCTCTTTGCAGGAAGCCCTTGAACAGCGCGCCGCCCGCCATGAGCAGTCCACCGCCCAACAACGACGCCGGTCGTGCCAACGCCGCGAAAATATCCGCGTGGCGATAATGAAACAGGCAAGCCAGGAAAAAAACGATCGCCGCGACGCCGATCAGTCGCGTCGGTCGGCGCAACTGGTGGAAGAAATGCAGCGTATTCCGCTTCAGGTGGGCGGTCGCAAGGTATGTGAGGGCAGGGTTCACTACCCGTTGATGGGCGCCGGCGCGGAGCCGGACTTTTCCGTCACCGCAAAAAAGACGTCTTCCAGGGAGGCGTCGGCGCGGAGCGTCGCCAGGCCGCGGATTTGGTCGAGCGAACCGAAGGCCATTTTGCGGCCGCGATGCAGGATCAGCACCTGGTCGCACAACGCCTCGACGAGCACGAGGAGATGCGACGAGAGGAGGAAGGCGGTTCCCGCCGCGGCCCGCCGGCGGATCGATTCCTTGATGTTGCGGATGCCCCGCGGATCAAGCCCGGTCAGGGGCTCGTCGAGAATGATCACTCGTGGTTCGTGCAGGAAAGCGCACGCCAGAGAGAGCTTTTGGAGCATGCCGCGCGAGAGATTGGAGGCCATCTCGTCCTTTTTGTCCGTGAGTTCCAGCTCGTCCAAGAGCGCGGCGTATTTCGCCTCGGCGTCCTTGACGCGATAGGTCAAGGCGATGAAATGCAGGTGCTCGGTGACCGTCAGAAGGTCGTACGGATGGACGGTGTCGGGGATGTACGCGAATGCTCGCTTCGCGGCCAGCGGCTCCTGTTGGACGTCGTGGCCGCCGATTCGAATTGCCCCGCGCGAAGGCCGCAAGATGCCGGTAATCGCCCGCAACGTCGTGGTTTTGCCCGCGCCGTTCGCGCCGACCAGGCCGACAATTTCGCCGGGTTGGACCGCAAAACTCAAATCATTGACGGCGATGAAATCTCCGTAGCTCTTGCCGAAGTTCTCAACTCTAATGACCGGGGAGACGCCGGCGCTCATAACGGGAGCCGCGGACGCTGGGCGGGCGCTCTGAAGTCAGTCGCGGGTAGCCCAAGCGCCCGCGCGAGCTGCCGCGGATGCCTTGGCCTGGACGCGCGCGCGCGCTCGCGGCGAGCGCCGGATGAGCGGTCAATCTCGGGGGGAGATGCGCCCGCGGTAGCTCTCCGAACGATTGAAATAGCGATTCTGATACCCGTTGGACAGCAAGGCGCCGTTTTCGTCACGCCGGGTTTCGGGGCAGATTGACTCGTGGTTTCCCAGTTCGTTCCGCGGGCGGTGGAAAGGCCTAATAGGATCGGCGAGGAGAGGCTTTGAACTCTCTCCCCGCCGCGGCTCGCGGCAGCCGGCGCGCCTACAGGATGGAACGCACCAAACCGCCTTCCGCGCGCAGCGCAGCTCCGTTTGTCGCGGCGCTTACCGGGCTGGCGACATAGGCCACCAGCGCGGCCACTTCGTCGGTCGTCGCGAAACGCTGAATCAGTGAGCTTGGGCGGACAGTCTGGAAAAACTGTTTCTCCACCTCGGCCGGGGTGATTCCTTTGTCCTTGGCCATGCTGGCGATGAACACCTCGACTCCTTCCGAGCGGGTGGGGCCGGCGAGCACCGAATTCACGGTCACGCCGGTGCCCGTCGTGCATTCCGCCAATCCCCGAGCGAGCGCTATTTGCATCGTTTTGGTCACGCCATAATGGATCATCTCCACGGGAATATTGACGCCGGACTCGCTGCTGATGAAAACGATGCGACCCCAGTTCCTGGCCTTCATGCGCGGCAGGTAGGCGCGGGAAAGGCGAACGCCGCTCAGAAAATTGGTCTGGATAATGCCGAGCCAATCCGCGTCGGTGATGGCGTCAAATGGCTTCGGCCCATACACCCCGAGGTTGTTCACGAGCACGTCAATTCCCGGGAAACGCTCGACGACGGCGTCCGCGGCCGCGGGTTCGGCAAAGTCGAGGGCCAATGATTCGAGTCGCGCCGTGGGTACCTCCGCGCGAATCGCGGTTACCGCCGCCGCCACCCGATCTTCGGTTCGTCCATTAATGATTACGCGGGCGCCTTCGGCCGCCAGGGTTTTGGCGATGGCATATCCGATACCGGCCGTCGAGCCGGTTACCAGGGCAAGTTTGTCGTCGAGATGAAGATTCATAATTTTGGTTTGGACTCTGATTTCGCGTCGGGAAAACGTAGCGCGAGACACGGCTTTCGACAAACCTGAACGCGGGCATTTGCGCCGCAAGCCGATTGCCCGGTGAGCCGCTCGCCGGCGCGCGCGAACGTTTCGACGGTCACGGCGAGTTTCCGGTGAAGACTGGGGTGACGTTTTCGATCGCGATCGAACCGCCTTTCATCGGCAAGCGGATGAGCTTGCCGCCGGTCGGCCACGCGTAGTGAGTGGCTTCGCCGCTGATGTAGCCATACGAAAGCACGATACCTTCCTTGGTTCGTCCCCAATAATTGTTGAAGTGATCGTGCCCGCAAAAAACGGCTTTGATGTTTCCGGCGCGGACGAATGCCCGGTACGGCGAACCGTCGTCCTCCTCGAACGAAACTTTTTCCCGGCGCTCACCGACCTTCTGAATCCCCGCGTCATCCCACAATTCCTGAAATTCGCGCAGCGGAATGTGGAAGATCGTCACCGCGGGAATCACCCGGCCATAGCGTTGTTTCGTCCGGTCCGCCGTGGCGGCGAACCAAGCGAGTTGATCCTCCTTAATCGACTTGAAGCCCTTTTCCGAACCGGAATCAAAACCGTACACCTGCCAATCCGGCCGGCCTTGCGGCGCGCGTTTCACATCGACCACGTAATCGTACTTTTTAAGCCATTGGTTGGTTACCGGATGGTGGCCCAGCACGCCCCATTGCGCCGTGGCAAAGACGCCAAATATCTGGTCACGGCCATAGCCACCCTCCGGATCGTGGTTCCCGAACGCGTAGAGCCACGGGGTCTTCAAGCTGTCGAAGAAATCGACCGCGTACGCCGCGAGCAGGCTGCCGAAGTATTTTTCACCCGTCAGCAGATCACCGGTGATTACGATCATGTCCGGATGATGCGTTTCCACCAGGCGGCGGACGCGCCGGCAAGTCGTTAGGTCCTGTTTCCAGAAATCCATTTTCCCCAGATGGAGATCGGTGACTTGCAAAATGGAGATCGGACGATCGTCCGTGCGATTTAGAATGACTTCGAAATGGTCGTCGGCGTCTCGGCGAACCTCCACCGCGGCCCGAGCGTGGGCCGGCATTAGGAATAGCCCGAGGAGAAGCGGGCAAACCAGAGGTATTCTCGTTTTCATCGCGACGTCATGCTGGTCCGGCGCTGGCCTAACGTCAAATCACGGTTGTGTGAACCGGCTGACGGTCCGCGGACGCCGCACGGTGAGTCACCGCCAGGCGCGGCCCCCTCAACAATTGATTCAGGCGCAAGCTCTTCGACCCGTTTCATTCCTCCAGAAATGGGCCTTGTGCGCGAAAGTCACACGGCTGTGCGCGTCATGCCCAGCCACCTCGGGGGCGTTTTTTTGCTATGAATGGCGGCAACGGAAAATAACCCAATCGGCCGAATCAACC
>Ga0265338_10009279_pt1 | contig 11768 bp, 12 predicted proteins | sample 42126metaG_FD_193579 | JGI IMG/M metagenome (GOLD analysis project Ga0265338, IMG submission 193579) | Rhizosphere microbial communities from Carex aquatilis grown in University of Washington, Seatle, WA, United States - 4-21-26 metaG | ecosystem: Host-associated > Plants > Roots > Rhizosphere... | reverse complement strand
AGAAATCGCCGTCCAAAAAGGCTACCCGATGCTGAAATTGCCCAAAGCTGAGCAGCCGCGCTATGCCGTTTTCTATATGTTAGTGGCGATTTTGAGTATTCTGGAGGCCGCCGGTTTCCAAAAAGAACCGGATATGGCGGCCCAATTGGCCGAGGCCGGTGCTTTTTTGAAACAAGCCGTCAAAGCTTGGGTGGCTACTGTACCAATTGCCGATAACCCCGCCAAGAAACTGGCGATTGAGATTGCCGGCAAGTCGCCGGTGGTTTATGCTGGACCGCTACTTGCCCCGGCGGCTTACAAGTGGAAAATCAGCTTTAACGAGAACGCCAAAAACGTGGCTTGGTGGAACGAATACCCTGAATTTAACCACAATGAGTTCATCGGTTGGAGCAGCCACCCCATTCAAAAACCCTACTCTGTAATCGACCTGCGCTCTAGCCTGGAACATCCGCGTGTCCAAAAACGCTTTGAGTTATCTGACCGCCTGCTTTCGGGCAAGCGCCCGGCGGCCCATGTGGTGCAAGCCCAGGGCAAAAATATTCTGGAACAACTACTTTGGACAGTGGCTTATGGCGACTTTGTAACGATTTATCTGGCGCTATGCAATGGGGTAAACCCAGCGCCGGTCGACCTGGTCGAAAAGTTCAAAAAAGAACTCGGCTGATTACTCGCCGCGGAGGGCGGCGATGGGGTCTTTGCGAGCGGCCTTTAGGGCCGGGATGAGGCTGAATAATACTCCGGCGACAACGGAAACTGCTACTGCCAGCAGCATGACCGGCACCGAAATTACCGGCTTCCAGCCGGTGTAAAGTCTAAGCAAAACGTTAATTATCAGCGAAACGACAACGCCGATTAAGCCGCCGCCGATGGTCAGCACCAGCCCCTCGGTTAGAAATTGCCGCAAAATCTGGCGGTTGGTGGCGCCAATGGCTTTTCGGATGCCGATTTCGCGGGTGCGCTCGGACACGCTAACCAACATAATATTCATAATCCCGATGCCGCCAACCAGCAGTGAAATAGCGGCGATAGCCGTTACAAAGTTGGTGATGGTATTGAGTATTTGCGAGCTTACGCCGAGTAGCTGGTCCTGCTTAAGCACTGTAAAATCGCCGGTGCCGCCGTGGTTCTGGGCTAAACGGCTGTTAATTACGCCAACGTCGTGGTCTATATTGGTACCTTTTTTAACCTGGATCAGAATCTGCAAAATATTGGTGTGACCGGCGGTTAGCGACTCGGCGGCTTTGGTTGGCAAGAAAACCGAGGAGTTATAGTCGGCCTGGGCTACCGATAATAAGCCGCCCTGAGTGGGCGCCAAAACGCCACGAACAATAAAATCCTGGCCCATGATGTGAATAGTTTCGCCCACCGGATTAAGCATGCCAAACAGCCGCAGGGCGACATCGCTGCCGATAACCGCCGAGTCGCTAGTCTCGTCATTGTCCGTAAAGAAATCGCCGTACTGTACGTTTTGGTGCAGGGTAGCGGCAAAGTTCGGTGAGGTACCGGCTATAAACAAATCGTTAAATTCACCATTGTCACTACTGGCCGAATTAGTAATAAATTCAATCGGCGTAACGCTGTTCACTAACTCGGAACCTTGCAAGGATTCTACGTCGCGCGGCGTTAAAGTGCTGGGTGCCAAAAAAGCGTAGAGGTTGAGGTTGGTGGCCTTGCCATCTTTGGTTAGCAGTTTGCCTGGTCGGACTGTCAGAACGTCACTGCCCAGTTGGTTGATTTGGCCGACTATCTGATGTTTTAAGCCAGCACCAAGGCTCACCACCGTAACAACCGATGTGATACCGATGATAATTCCCATCATCGTGAAAATAGTCCGCCATTTGCTGAGCCGCAGGTTTTGAACAGCTGATTTTAAGTTGCCGCTAAACATCAGTCTTTGCTCCCCCGGGTCCGTAAGCCGCGTTTTCGGCCTTTGGCTTTGCGGCGTTTAGCTTTAGTGGTTACCTCGGTGCCTGGTACATCTTTGAGCATGGCAGACACACCAGCGGCGATATCATCATCGGTAGCTTTTTGTTTTTTGAAATAAGTCCGGCGGGCGTGCCGGGCCATGTGGCCAATGGCCGTCTGTTCATCGCCGGCAATCATGCCGTCGTACATGTAAATTACCCGGCTGGCGTAGCGGGTTAGTTCGGGGTTGTGGGTCACTAAAAGGATGGTGTTGCCTTGGCGGTGAATCTCGGCCAGAACTTCCATGACCACACGGCTGTCGTGGCTGTCTAGGTTGCCGGTGGGCTCGTCGGCAATGATAATGCTCGGCCGGTTAACCAGGGCCCGGGCAATCGCCGCCCGCTGGGCCTGGCCACCGGATAATAGCGGCGGCAAATAGTATTCGCGGTCACGCAGACCGACTAGTTCCAAAATATCGCTGGCTCGTTTGGCGCGACGTACCGGAGTCATGCCTTTGTAAGCCAGGGGCAGGGCCACGTTTTCCAAGACCGTTAGGTGAGGCAGTAGGTTATAAAACTGGAAAACGAAGCCGATTTTGTCGCGCCGTAGCTTGGCTTGGCGGTTGGGTTTTAACCTAGACACCGGGCTCCCGCCCAGGGAGTAATTGCCGTGAGACGATCTGTCCAGCAGACCAATGATGTTCATCAGCGTAGTTTTGCCGCTGCCGGACGGGCCCATAACCGCCACGAATTCGCCCTTCTCTACAGATAAGGAAACTTCGTCCAGGGCTAGTGTGGTGGCATCGCCAAAGCCGAAAATTTTCGATACTTCATCCAGTTCAATCAGCGCCATATTTTATCTTTTCGGTTAAGCTCCGTTAGTTTTTAATTAATTTCAGGCAAGCCCGCTCTTACATCATATAAGATGGTATTTCCCTTGGTTTTGGCCCACCGCGACGTTTATTTTTGTGTTTGATTCCCCAGGGCCAAGAAAGATCCTGTTATCTAAGTGTACGCTCGCGCTAAGCTGTTTCACAACGAAAAAAAGTTGTAAAAAAATCAGGGGTGAATCTCTGATAAAATAACAACTGCACGGAGAGGTCGCATAGTTGGTCTAGTGCGCCGCCTTGGAAAGGCGGTATGGGGGCAACCTCATCAAGGGTTCGAATCCCTTCCTCTCCGCCATCCCCTCGAAACGGTCTTCAGGTCGTTTCGAGGGGATGGTTGTGAAAATGGGTTCGAACCCGTTAGAGCGAACGAAGTGAGCGGAGGGTTCGGTGGAGCGAGAACACGCGCCGGAATTTATTCCGAGCATGTTCGAGCGGAAAAGGACGAAGTCCGCTATCCCTTCCTCTCCGCCACGCATCAACTAATATCAACCCCGCTTACAATTTGCGCAATCAAGTGGCGCAAATTGAGCGGGGTCTTGTATTGTTGCTACTCTTCCGTTTTGCGAATCCTCTCGCAAAACGGTATAAAGAAAAGAATGCAAAGCGATGATGTTGAACAAATTCGAAAAGACCTAAGTAATTTCCTTGAAAGCCAGGAGGTAAAGCCAGCAATCCAGCGAGCCGTAGGCGAAATACGAGCTACGCTTAGTGAAAACGATGGCTCTGAGACTGCTTCCATATCAATCACTGCAGAACAACTTCCTGGTATTGAATTTCCTGAGTTTGGCCAGCTCATCCGTGTTTACGGAGCTAGGGCAGGCAATAAGGGCAAAGTAGAACGCCATCCTAACAGCTTCCAAAGCATGAAGACGGTCCAAGGCAATGCTATAACTCGGGTTTTTGACGCGAAAGGAAATTACGTAGATCAAATCACAGATGCCGCCAGTGACGAGATGAATAAATGGAGTTTTGTTCAAGAGAATACTTGGCACCAACCAATTGCCGGAAATGAGAACTGGATAGCTGTTACTTTCCATTCATCGCCCGCTGATTCTCTCATTGACGAGTATAAATAGGTGATTTTGCCCAGTGTATAATTGTGGTAGCGGCAAGTAAAATACAAAACAGTAAAAATTCTTACCGCGCCTTCCGCCGTTCTTAGCTATTTTTCAGGTATAACCGGCACACTCATAGACGGCTATAACAAACAGCTAAATCAAAGGAGCCAACAAAATGTCCGACCATAATTTAAGCGATAAAGAACAAATCAAAGATATAGTTACCAGCGTAGCTCAGCTGCAGGATATGAAGCAGTGGGAACGCCTAGAAGACTACTTTGTTAAACAGCCTTACGTTGATAATAAATCCATTAGCGGCGAAATGCCGGCTTTGATTCCTAAAAAGCGTCTGATTGACGGCTGGCGCCGCGAAATCGGCAGTTATTTTTACGCTACCCGGCACTTTATTAGGCGTCTGGCGGTACGCATGGTTAGCTCGCGCCGCGCCAAAGTCAGCACTTCGGTAGAACACGTGCACTACGTGGCCGACCGCGGCGACCGCTACGTTTGGACCGTCCGCGGCACCATCGACTATATCTTAGTTAAGACCAGTACCGGCAGTTGGAAGATTAGCCAAATGATATTCAAAATGACCGACCAAGCGGTAAGGCCTTTGGGCGCTACCGCTTAAGCCTCATACATTACTTATTTTTAGAGGTACAATAGACTCTAGGAATAGGGGGTGGTTTGAACGTACTGATTGTTTACGCGCATCATGAGCCGAGTAGTTTTACATCGGCTATGAAGAATTTGGCGATTGAAACACTGGAGGCCGCCGGCCATAGCGTAGTGGTTAGCGATTTATACGGTCAGGGCTTTAGCGCCGTGGCCCAAAAATGGGATTTTGTGACCACCAGCGGCAACCACTTCAACTATATGTCCGAGCAAAAGCACGCCGCCAATTTACAGATGGCTTTTTCACCGGATATTTTGGGCGAAATCCAAAAACTGCAGGCGGCCGACATAGTACTGGTTGTCAGCCCGATCTGGTGGTCCAGCGTGCCGGCTATTTTAAAAGGCTGGTTTGATAGGGTACTAGCCATGGGAGTGGCTTGGGACACCGGCAAAATTTATGAAAACGGCCTGCTGCGCGGCAAACAGGCAATGCTGATAGCCGCCGGCAGTCACCCGGCGGAATATTACCGGGCTAATGACCGCCACGGGGCTACTATCAACCAGTTCCTGCACCACATCAACCACGGTACCTTGGCGTTTTGCGGCTTTAACGTGCACGAGCCGTATGTCGCCCTAAATGTCATGAGCGCCGACATGCAGAGCCGCGAGAAAGCCTTGGCGGACTTGGAATTTCGAGTCAAGAACATGCTTAACAGCCCGCAGTGGCTGACTCTTTATAACTAGTTCTTTGAAAAGGCCTGCCGCAGGCGGATAAGCTCGTCGAACATTTTGGCAAGGTTGTCGTTGGCGCCGGGATGCGATGGCTGGCCGGCCTCATTAAAGGCATCGCGGGCAATATTGGGGAAATAAATGGCGTTGGCTACCTGGATTAAACCCAGCTCCACCACCACTTGGCGCAGACCTTCAACCGCTCTGGCGCCGCCGGTAATGTTGCCGTAGCTGATAAAAGCCACTGGCTTGTCGCCCCATTCGCGGCCAACCCAATCCAGGGCGTTTTTTAAAACACCGGGGTAGCCATGGTTATATTCGGGGGTAACTATTAAATAGGCTTCGGCTTGGCCGACGCGCTGGGCCCAGGCTTTACCCCCCGGGTGAGTGTAATCACGGCCGGCATCGCGCATCGCAAACGGACTTTCCGGCTCGTCAAAAAATGGTAACTTAACCTCGCGCAAATCCACGTAGTCTACCTCTAGTCGCTGGTCGGCTTCGGCGGCGGCTTTGGCCCATTTAGCCACCACTTCACCGCGGCGCCCGGTGCGGGTACTGCCTAAAATTATCATTAGCCTCATGTTCTGCCATGATACAACAGCTTAGGGGCTAAGGCTATATAATCTAATACATGAGTCGCCAGTTGGGTTTACAAGAGAGGTTTTTATTAGCCGTTGGGTTGCTAAGCGCTACCACTATATTCTTACTGTTCGTTAGAGTTCTGCTTAGCGGCACAACCCGCTATTGGTTTATCCCCGAGAATCTGCTGTTGGCGTGGATTAGCCTGTTTTTAGCTTGGCTTTTATGCAAAGAGCTAAAAAACCGGCGCTGGTTGTCTTGGCAAAACCTGGGGTTAACTTTCTTGTGGCTGATTTTTATGCCCAATACCTGGTATGTGCTAACCGATTTCGTGCACATTTACCCCAACGGCGAAGTCAGCCAGATTTTCGATATCGTTTTGATGTGCCTGCTGGTTATAACCGCCTTTGTGCTGGGTTTTTGCAGCCTGTTTTTGATTCATCGCCAGCTGCTGCAACGGCTTAAACCCCTGAAAAGCTATGGGCTGATAGAGCTGGCTATTCTAATCTCCAGCTTTGCCGTATATTTGGGGCGCGATTTGCGTTGGAATAGCTGGGATGTTATTAAAAACCCGGCTGGGGTGATAGTAAATGTGTCCGATAGAATTGTCGACCCGTTTGGCAGCCCCCGGGCGCTGAATGTAACCCTGCTGTTTTTTGTGCTGATAAGCAGTGTGTACACAGCGTTTTGGATTTTCAGCTACCCTAGCCCGCGCACCGCACCCAAAAAGTCCGGCAAAGCCAGACTTTAGCGGGTGCTTTTGGCGCATTACTACATCAGAAACTGCGCTTCTCACTCAATGTATTTAAATACACCTCGTTGCGATGCTCGTTTCTTCCTTGTACTGCATCCAAATGCGCTGGTCTAGGTTATTATTAGACTATGCAATTAACGGAGTTAAAAAGTGCTATCCAAGTGGCTGCCAAAAAGCTGTTTGATACCGATATTGAGCCGGAACTGAACCGGCCGGACGAACAATTTGGCGACTATGCCACCAATGTGGCGCTGCAGCTGGCTAAAAAAGCCGCCAAAGCCCCGGCCGAAATTGCCCGTGGACTTATCGAAGAACTCAAAACTACTCCAGGAATTGAGCAAGTAAGCTCGGCCGGCCCGGGGTTTATCAATTTTAAGCTAACCGACGAGGCTCTGGGCAAAATGGCTTTAACCGCCACTGACTTGCCGAAATTGAGTGCCGGGCAGGAAGTTCTGGTCGAATTTGGCGACCCTAACCCCTTTAAAGAAATGCATATCGGACACTTATATAGCTACATTGTCGGCGATAGCATATCAAAAATTCTTAAGGTAGCCGGGGCAGAGGTGAAACAGCTGAGCTATCACGGCGACGTCGGTCTGCAAGTCGCTAAAGCCATATACGGTATGCAAAAACTGGAAGCCGATAAGCCAGCCGAAGACTTTTTGGGTGCGGCTTATGCCTACGGCTCTAAAATGTACGAAGACGACCAGGCCGCCAAGGCCGAGATTGAGGCTATCAACCAGCACGTTTACGCCCAAGACGACCCAGTAATCAATAAACTGTACGCCCAAGGCCGAGAGCAAAGTTTTAATAACTTTGACAAAATACTTAACTTGTTAAGTATTTCTACAGATAAGAGATATCTGGAAAGCCAAACCGCCGAGCCGGGGAAGGAGTTGGTAGAAAAAAATGTCGGTAAGGTTTTCAAGCAAAGCCAAGGGGCAATTATCTTCGAGGGTGAAAAACTCGGGTTGCACACCAGAGTATTCATCACTTCTAAAGGGTTGCCAACCTACGAAACCAAAGACCTAGGACTGGTGATTCTGAAAGACAAGGACTATCCCAGCGCCAGCCGCTCAATTGTCATAACAGCCAACGAGCAGAGTGAATATTTTAAAGTAATGCTGGCTGCATTGGCCGAAATCGATGCCGATCTGGCCAAAATAACCACCCATTTATCGCATGGTTTCTTATCACTAAGTTCCGGCAAGATGAACAGCCGCGAAGGCAATGTTTATGCGGCCATGGACCTGCTGCTGGCAGTAAAAGCCGCCGTGCACGAGCAGTACCCTGACTCGCCGGTTAGAAAAGACATGACCTTCGCGGCTGTAAAGTACGCGTTTTTGAAGCACCGCCTGGGCAGTGACATCATTTTTGACATCAAAGAATCCATCAGCCTAGACGGCAATAGTGGGCCGTACTTGCAGTACGCTCACGCCCGGGCGTCCAGCATTTTAGCTAAAGACGAGGCCAAAGACAGCCAGCCAACAGATATGAAATTCGATGCTAATGAACGCAGTCTGGCCCGCAAAATCAGCGAATACCCAGAGGTAGTGGAAAAATCTATCAACGAACTCATGCCGCATCACATCGCCAATTATCTATACGAGCTGGCCCAAGCCTTTAACCGGTTTTATGAAACCAGCCGGATTATTGGTGATGAGCGGGCGGTACTTAGACTCCAATTGGTCAAAGCCTACCAGCAAGTTCTAGCGAATGGGCTGGACATACTCAATATCACGGCGCCCGACCGCATGTAAAATTAATAGATAAGAGGACATTATGGCTAAGCAATTTACAGACGAAGAACTCAAGAAAAAACTGACGCCTGAGGAGTATCGTAGCCTACGTGAAAAAGGCACCGAGGAACCATACACCGGCAAATACCTGCATAACCAAGAGGCTGGCACCTACGTTTGCCCGGTTTGCGGCAACGAATTGTTCAAAAGCGGCACCAAGTTTGAATCCGGCACCGGCTGGCCCAGTTTTTACGATGTAGCTAGCACCGGCGCGGTTAAGCTGGTAGACGATAATAGTCACGGCATGCACCGGGTTGAGGTGCTGTGCTCGGTCTGCGGTAGCCACCTGGGACATGTTTTTGACGATGCCAAAGACCAACCGACCGGCAAGCGCTACTGTATCAACTCGGCCAGCCTTAAATTCATGCCCAAAGACGATAAAAAACGGTAGTGGATCACAAAACAGTAGAAAAATACTTACTGAGTATGCCCAACGCCAAGCTGGATTATCCGTTTGGCGAGGACGTGGCGGTCTATAAAGTTAAAGATAAAATGTTCGCGTTGGTAATGGAAGGTAAGGTGCCGGTGCAGCTGAGCCTAAAGTGCGACCCGCTGCTGGCCGAAACCCTACGCCAAAAATACGATACCGTAATGCCCGGCTACCACTTAAACAAAAAACATTGGAACACGATTTTACTAACCGGCCAGCTGCCCTGGGAAGAAGTTAAAGGGCTAATTACGCTCAGTTACAATCTGGTAGCCGCGGAAGCCACAACTACTTAAGCTGGGGCGAGGCCAGCAGAGTGCCAGTACTGTCGAAAGCGGCTTTTAAAATCACTTTCCCCTTAGTTCCAGCCGAGCTATAGGCCGTTTGAAGGCTGGTTTGATACTCATTCAGGCTGGTCTTCAGATAAGCCACATAGGCTGTGTCCAAATTATTGTTCTGCAAGGCCGTCTGCAGGCTGGCATCGGTAGTTTTATCGGTGTCGGCGGCCAGCTGAGCAGTGCCGATCTTAGTGTGATTGGTGGCCAAGTAGGCTTTAAGTTGCTGCTGGTCGCTGGCCAGACTGCTGGAGGCGGTGGCGGCCAAAGCTTGGGCCGAAGGGTCTTGTAGTTGGGGCTGGATTATCTGGGTAACGCGCAAAGTTTCTTGGCCGCGAGCCATGGCGCTAATTATATCTTTGGTACCGCCGCCCCCCCGGCCGGATAGCAGGGAAGAAGCTAAAATAAGCAAAAAAATCACTGCAACAACTGTCAATATTATCTTGGCCGGACGGGGCAGGGTCGGCAGCGGTAAGCGCCGCTTGGTCTGCTGGTTATTTTTGAGCATAAAATCAAACTTGGGGTCCGGAGACGTCGGTTGCATAAGCATTATGATACAGGGGCGAGGGGCAAGGGTCTAGGGGCAGGGAATACTTAACCGGTTGAGTATTTACTGAACGATAGATGCAGTCTTCTGAAAGTCATCGTAGAACTTATGCGCCTCAGCAGATGCACTATCATAGATGGACTGAGACTTAGACGTATCAGAGCAGCCTAAACCGTTGGGGAAAGCATATGAAACCCAAAAGTCGGGGAATTGCTTCAGAAGAGCGCCGACGGTTATCGGATTAGCATTGGGAGGATATTGTCCATTGGTTTTGCTGATGGCCGCAAAGCCGCCGCCATTATCCCCGGTTTTATAGTCCGGGCACGTCTTAAGCGCGCCTATGAATGCGTCGTCAGTTAAATAGGAATAGCCGCTGTCAACTTTGTACGCGAGACCTTTAAGATCATCAGCCGTGTTGAATTGGACGCCGATTTCTTTAAAGACAAACTTATTGGACACAGCGGACTTTTGAGCAGCGGCATTACTGCTTGTCGAGGCATTGTTATATGACGAGTTCGCATTTTTACTGGTGTGGTAAACATAGTATCCAGTAAACCCGAGAATGCTTAGCAAGATTAAGATTAGCAGTGCTTCGACTGCTCCAAACCCTTTTTGATTATTTTTCATACCCATCCTTAATTAATTGATTTAAATATATCAGAAAACCCTTATGCTGTATCCTGCAACTCCCAAGCCTTATACTTAAAGGACATGGATGCGGTAGCGGAGGTGAAAGCCAGGCTAAATATCGAGGACGTAATAAGCGAATACGTCCAGCTTAAGCGTACCGGCCGCAATTTTAAGGGCATCAGCCCCTGGACCAACGAGAAAACCGCCAGTTTTATAGTTAGCCCCGAAAAACAGATTTGGCACGATTTTTCATCCGGCAAGGGTGGCGACATGTTCAGCTTTGTAATGGAAATGGAAGGTCTGGATTTCCGCGGCACGCTGGAACTGCTGGCGCGCAAAGCCGGCGTGGACTTAGACCAGTTCAAAAGCTCTAAGCCGGGGGTAAGCGCCGAGCTGAAAAACCGCGCCCTGGAAGTTTTGGAGCTATCCGCCAGGTTTTACCAAGCCCAGCTAAAAGCCAACCAGGCGGCTTATGAGTACTTAACCAAAGAGCGCGGTTTTACTAAGGAAACCTTGCTGAAATGGCGGCTGGGCTACGCGCCTAATACCGGCTTTGCGCTAACTAACTTTTTGACCAAAAAAGGCTTTACCACCGATGAGATGAAGCGGGCCGGCATGGTTTTCCAGCGCGCCAGTCGCAGCAGCGACATGTTCCGCGGACGGATTATGATTCCGTTGGCCGACCAGTCCGGGCAAATTATCGGCTTTACGGCTCGCTTGTTAGCCAACGACGAAGACGCGCCAAAGTATATTAATACTCCACAGACTGTAACTTACGATAAAAGCCGCCACGTCTACGGCCTACACCTGGCTAAAGAAGCCATCCGCAAAGACGGTTTTGTGGTGGTAGCCGAAGGCAATCTGGATGTAATCGCCAGTTGGCAGGCCGGAGTTACTAATGTGGTAGCCAGCGCCGGTACGGCCATGACCGAACAGCATCTTAAAGCTTTAAAACGATTCACAGGGGATATTCGTCTAAGTTTTGATTCAGATAGGGCAGGGGTGGCCGCCGCCGAACGGGTGATTCCGCTGGCCCAAAAAGCCGAAGTGGCCCTACGCATCATCAATATTAACGATTCCGAAGCCAAAGACCCGGACGAGCTCATCCGAAAAGATGTCAATTTTTGGCATAAAGCCATTGAAGACGCCCAGTACGCGCCGGATTGGCTAATCGAACGCTATCAAGACGAGGTCGATTTAAAAACCGCCGCCGGCAAAAAAGCTTTTACCGACGCACTGCTAACCACCATCCGCCAGTTGCGCGACCCCATCGAACAAGAACATTACCTCAAAAAAATCGCCCAGCTAACGGATACTAGCTTCGAAGCCGTTAAGTCCAAATTCAGCAGCGAACCGGAGGCCGTCCGGGCCCTCAAACGCCCAAAACCATCTAACGCAGTGATAGACAAAGTCCAGGTGGAATACCAACGTCTGCAAGATCATCTTCTATCGATGTTTTTGATGCAACCCAAACTCCGCAAGTTAATACACGATTGCCGGA
>Ga0265338_10009278_pt1 | contig 11769 bp, 12 predicted proteins | sample 42126metaG_FD_193579 | JGI IMG/M metagenome (GOLD analysis project Ga0265338, IMG submission 193579) | Rhizosphere microbial communities from Carex aquatilis grown in University of Washington, Seatle, WA, United States - 4-21-26 metaG | ecosystem: Host-associated > Plants > Roots > Rhizosphere... | reverse complement strand
CCCGCTCAAGTCCTGGTAGCCCTGCGCGAGCAGCACGTCGGTCAGCCGCGCGCGGACGGTCTTCATATGGGTCTTGGTCTGCTCCAGAAAGCGGCCGATATCGGCGCTCAACTCGGGCAATCCCTGCAATCGTTGCGCCTGCTGAGCGACTGCATCGACCAGCGGACAGGACTGATCGACCAGATCCATCGTGAGATGGGCGGCATCGCCGGTGAGTTTCAGCACGTGCGCCAGCCGCTGGCGCGCGTCGGGCACCTGGCGTTCGGCCATCTCGGCCAGTCGCGACTCGGCGCGAAAGCGCTCGAGCGCGGCCTGCAGGTCGCCGCGGACCTTGCGCACGCTTGTCATGACGGAGGAATCCTGCAGCACGTCGAAGCCGCGCATCGCGGCCGAGAACGCCGCCTCGTCATCGGCAGCCAGTGCCGTGTGCATCGCCTCCACCCAGGGCCGGAAGTCGGCCATGCGGCGCAATTTCGTATCCATGAAGCCGCGATCAGGCTGCGGCGGAGGGCTTGACGGCGAAGATCTTGTCGATCTTCTCCTTGAGAGTGGCCGCCGTGAATGGCTTGATGACGTAGCCGCTGACACCGGCCTGTGCGGCCTCGATGATCTGCTCACGCTTGGCTTCGGCGGTCAGCATCAGCACCGGCAGCTTCTTCAGGCGCTCATCGGCGCGTACCTGCCGCAACAGTTCCACGCCCTGCATTCCCGGCATGTTCCAGTCGGTGATCAGCAGGTCGAAATTGCCCGCCTTGAGCAGCGGCAACGCGGTCAGGCCGTCGTCGGCTTCCGTTATGTTAGAAAAGCCCAGGTCTTGCAGCAGGCCCTTGATGATGCGCCGCATGGTCGAGAAGTCGTCGACCACAAGAATACTCATGCCCGCTTGTGCACTCACTCTGACCTCCACCTGACCGCTACGCAGCAGCAGCGCATTGCGCTGATTGGTTATCGGCCCGCGGAGTGTGTTGCTTGAGGGCGGCGCGCGCCAGATGCAGCTGCCGCGGTTGTTAGCGCGGTCACAAAACGCCCCTGGAAGCGGGAATGTGATCCAGGTCCCTTTAAGTATTCCCTCCGGATAGCCGTAACAGCTTGATGGAACCGAGTAGCAGCATGGAAGAGGGCACCCAACAAACCGCGCAAGACGCGCCTTCGCAGCCGCGCGGACGCGTCGTGCTGGGCGGAAGCTGCACCATCCACGAGGGCGCGGCCATCCGGGCTCATATGCTCGAGCAGCTTGCGCGACCGGGTCCGTATGAAATAGACGGCAGCGCGGTCAACCGGGTCGATGCCGCCGGCGTGCAACTGATCGTCGCCTTCGCACTCGATTGCCTGGAGCGCGGGCTGGAGTACGCCTGGACCGGACGCTCCCCGACGCTGGAGCAGGCCATCGAGCTGCTCAGCGTCGGCGCATTGCTGGAAAGTCCCGGCGCGGCCATGGCTCCATGACGCTGGACCTCGCACAATTTCACCAGACCTTCTTCGAGGAGAGCTTCGAAGCGCTCGGCTCGATGGAGGCGGCATTGCTCAAGCTCAGCGCCGGCGACGCTGACGCGGAGCTGATCAACACCATTTTTCGCGTCGCGCATTCCATCAAGGGCGGCAGCGCCACCTTTGGCTTCGCCAATGTCGCCGCATTTACGCACACGCTCGAGACGCTGCTCGATCAGCTGCGCAGCGGTCAGCGCCAGGTGCAGTCGGGCACCGTCGATGTGCTGTTGCGTTCGGTGGATGTGCTGCGGGAGATGCTTGCCGCCACTCAGCGCAATCAGCCCGCCGATCCAGCCCCTGCCGCCGGGCTGCACGCGGAACTGCAGGCCATCGTAAACAGCACCGCCATCACCGTGGCGGCCGGCGCCGCGGCCGAACCTGCATCACCTCCAGTTACCGCGACAGCCCAGACGGGCGGTCCCCCAATCAGCGGCTGGCGCATCAATCTCTCGCCTGGCCCGCAGATGATGGAGCACGGCAATGACCCGCTGCGCATGATGCGCGAGCTGGCAGCCCTCGGCACTCTGGTCACGCGCGTCGATGCCAGCAAGGTGCTGACACTTTCCGCACTGGATCCGGAAGTCTGTGTGCTCTCATGGCAGATGGAGCTGCGCACCGACGCCGACCGCGCCACGATCGACCAGATATTCGAGTGGGCCATCGGCGAGTGCACGCTGTCGATCGAGCCGCTGGCGCCCCAGCCCGTGGCTGCGGCCGCCGCTGCTGCCGCTGCTGCCGCTGCCCCCGCTGCCCCCGCTGCCCCCGCCACGGCAGCTGCGCCTTCCGCTGCGATCAAGCCTGCCGCCGGCGCGCCGGATGCTGCACGCTCGGCATCGGGTGAGGGCGGGTCCATTCGCGTCAGCATCGAGAAGATCGATGAGCTGCTCAATTCGGTCGGCGAGCTGGTGATTACGCAATCGGTCTGCAGTCAGCTCGCGGCCTCGCTGGAAGGCCGGCCGGCCGATGATCTGCGCAACGCATTGGTGCAGTTCGAGCGTCACATGCGCGAGCTGCAGGAAAACGTCATGCGCGTGCGCATGCTGCCGATCGCTTCAATCTTCAATCGTTTCCCGCGCATGATCCGCGACCTGGGGCAGCGACTCGGCAAGAAGCTCGAACTGAAGATGAGCGGCGATCAGACCGAGCTCGACAAGACCGTGCTCGAAAAGATTGGCGACCCGCTGGTACACCTGGTGCGCAACTCGGTGGATCATGGCATCGAGACGCCCGAGACACGCCGCGCGGCCGGCAAGGATGAAACCGGCACGATTTCCCTCCACGCCTATCACAAGGGCGGCAATGTCATCGTCGAAGTTTCGGACGACGGCGCTGGCCTGAACCGCGACCGCATCCTCGCCAAGGCGCGCGAGCGCGGCCTCGTCGACCCCGATGAGGAGCTGTCGGAAGACAAGATCAACAACCTGATCTTCGCGCCCGGATTTTCCACGGCCTAGGTCGTCAGCGACGTCTCTGGGCGCGGCGTGGGCATGGATGTGGTCCGGCGGAACATCAATGAGATCGGCGGCCACGTGCAGCTCTATTCGACTCCCGGCAAGGGCAGCACGGTGCGCATCCGGCTGCCGCTGACACTTGCGATTCTCGACGGCCAGCTCGCCCGGGTCGGCAGGGAGATCTACATCGTGCCCATCGTCTCGATTGTCGAGACCATCCAGATCAAACGCGAGCAGATCAGTTCGCTCGCCGGCACCGCGGAGCTCTTCCGCCTGCGCGATGAGTACATTCCCATCGTGCGGCTCTACGAATTATTCGGTGCCCAGGCCGACAATACCGATCTCGTGAATGGCCTGCTGATGATCGTCGAGGCCGATGGCAAGCGAGTGGGACTGTTCGTCGATGAGCTGATGTCGCAGCAACAGGTGGTCATCAAGAGCCTGGAAACCAACTTCCGCGCGATTACAGCGCTCGCGGGCGCAACCATGCTGGGCGACGGTCACGTGGCGCTCATTCTCGACATCCCGGGCGTCATCGCGCGCTTTCTGGATAAGCCCGCGCGAGTCGACTCGCCCAGGGAGGCCGCTTGAACCAGCCAGCGCACGGCTCGCAGCAGTTCCTGACCTTCAAGCTCGCCGACGAGGAGTACGGCGTCGGCATCCTCATGGTGCAGGAGATCCGCGGCTGGTCGGCCGTCACCGCAATTCCGCACGCGCCACCCTGGGTGCTGGGCGTCATGGATCTGCGCGGCGTGGCCGTGCCGGTCATCGACCTGCGCCGGCGGTTCGAGCTCGGGCCAGCAAGCTTTGGTCCAACGACCGTCGTGATCGTGATCCGGGTGCCAAACGATGGACAGGAACGCACCGTCGGGCTGGTAGTGGATGCGGTGTCGGAGGTCTATGACATCGACTTCGCGACGTTTCGCCGCCTGCCGGAGCTCGGCAGCGCCGCATCGACCGATATCGTGCACGGCCTGGCCCAGGCCGACGGCAAGACCCTCATTCTGCTCGATGCGGCGCGGCTGGCAGTCGGCTCGCTGCACTGAGACGACCTCAAAGGAAAACGACATGGCACGAAACGCCGGCGTGACAGCGAAAAAACGCCGCACTACCGATACGAGGCCGAAGCGCGCCGAGGCTGCGGCCGCCGAGCTGGCAGCGCTGCGCGGGCAACTGGCCAGCTGCAGCCGCGAGCTCGATGAGCAGCGTACGCGCGCCGTACGTGCCGAGGGGCAGAGCATCGCCGCCCGAGCGCGCCTGGATGCAGTGCTCGACAGGCTGTCGGGCAACATCATGCTGGCCGATGCCGACCACCGGATCCTGTACCTGAATCCGTCGTTGCTCCAGATGTTGCGCGACAACGCGGCCTCACTGCGACGCGAAATCGGCAGCTTTGATCCCGAGGCGCTCATCGGTGCCGGTCTGGACATCCTGCGCGTCGCCGTCGACTCATTCGACGGCGGCGTCATTGATCTGAATATCGGCGGACTGACGTTTGCCGTTACGGCCGCAACGGTCGCGGATGCCGACGGGCGCCGGCTGGGTTCGGTCATCGAATGGGTGAATCGAACCAAGGACATCGAGTTTGAGGAAGAAGTGGCGGCCGTCATAGGCGCCGCGCAAGCCGGCGATCTGCAGGCACGAATGACGTCCACCGACAGACCGCACGTTCACGGCCGGCTCAGCGCCGGGCTCAACGGGCTGCTCGATAATCTGATGCAGGTTATAAGCCAGATGAAGGCCGCGGCAGCGGCTGTGGAGGGCGGCGCGGCGGAAATCTCCGCGGGCAACGCGAATCTGTCGCAGCGTACCGAGAAGACGGCCGCGAGCCTGGAGCAAACCGCCTCATCGATGGAGCAGATGACCGCCACGGTCAAACAGACCGCGGAAAATGCCGGGCAAGCCAATCAGCTGGCCATGGCCGCCCGGCAGCAGGCTGAAAAGGGCGGCACGGTGGTCGGTTCGGCCGTTGCGGCGATGAGCGCGATCAACGGCGCCTCCAAGAAGATCGCCGACATCATCGGCGTCATCGACGAGATTGCGTTTCAGACCAATCTTCTGGCGCTCAACGCCGCGGTCGAAGCGGCACGTGCCGGCGAGCAGGGCCGCGGCTTTGCCGTGGTGGCCACCGAAGTGCGCAATCTCGCCGGGCGCAGCGCCACGGCTGCCAAGGAGATCAAGGCGCTGATCCATGACAGCGTGGCCAAGGTCGAGGAGGGCAGCAAGCTGGTCGATGAATCCGGCAGGACGCTGGCGGAGATCGTCGGCGCGGTCAAGAAAGTCACCGACATCGTGGCCGAGATCGCTTCCGCGAGCCGTGAGCAGTCGGCAGGGATCGAGCAGGTCAACCGCGCCGTGCTCGATATGGACGCGGCCACGCAGGAGGACTCGACGCTGGTGCAGCAGGCCTCCGCGGCAAGTCGCGCGATCGTCAATCACGCGAAATCGCTGGGTGCGCTGATCGCCAGATACCGTGTGCCGGCCCTCAGCGTCGCCCCTCCCGCAGCGCGGCCCGCCGTCCGGGCGGTCGCCCCGGCGCGGGCTGCCGTTGCCGCGACGCCTGCTCGCAGGGTCGTCAACAAGGCGGTGGCCAGTGACCAGGAATGGCAGGAATTCTGAGGAACCGATGCATGACACAGTCGATGAGCACCGCTGAATCCCCAGGGTCCAATGCAGCCGCGGCTGGCGCGCAGTACCTCACATTCGTGTGCGTCGGCGAGGAGTACGGCGTTGAAATCCTGCGTGTGCAGGAGATCAAGGGCTGGGATCACGTCACGCGTGTGCCCTACGCTCCCTCCTACGTCCTCGGGGTGATGAACTTGCGCGGCATGATCGTGCCAGTCATCGACTTGCGCACGCGCCTGAAGCTGGAGAGGCGCAATTTCGATGCATCGACCGTCGTCATCGTCGTGCGCGTGCGCAGCTCGCGCGGCGAGAAGACCGTCGGCATCGTGGTCGATGCGGTGTCGGAGGTCTATAGCATCGTGGCCGACGCCATCAAGTCCGTGCCCGAGCTTGGCAGCATCGCCGATGGCAGTTGCGTGAGTGGCATCGCGACCGTTGACGGCAAGATGGTGATGTTGCTCGACATCGATTCGCTGGTGGCAGCGTGCGTCGAGACCGACGCGCCGCGGTCGCTCAACGGTTGAGGCAGGGTAACGAGGTGGCAGTGGCGCAGGCGGCAAATGTGGAACTGGGCGGCGCAGGCACGAGTGAATTCGTGCTGTCCGACGCCGAGTTCAGCCGTATCTGCGAGCTGGTACGCGAGCACAGCGGCATTGCCCTGGGCGATGCCAAGCGGCAGATGGTCTACGGGCGGCTCGTGCGGCGGCTGCGGGCGCTGGGGCTGCCGAACTTTGCCGAGTATGTGCGGCTGCTGGAGTGCGGCGAGCCACTCGAGCTGCAGGAATTCACCAACGCCATCACGACCAATCTCACCTCGTTCTTCCGCGAGTCGCATCACTTCGACTACCTGTCGGAGCAGCTGCTGCCGGCCATTGCGCCGGCCGCGCGCGCTTCGGGGCGGCTGCGAATCTGGTCGAGTGCGTGCTCCACGGGGGAAGAGCCCTACAGCATCGCCATGGTCTTGCAGGAGAAGCAGCATCTTCTCAACGGCATCGATGCCAAGATCCTGGCAACCGATCTGGATTCGAACGTGCTTGCCACGGCTCAGGCCGGCGTATATCCGGCCGAGCGCCTGCAGCAGATGGCACCATCGCGGGCGCAGGAATTCTTCCGCGAGGGCACCGGCTCACTCCAGGGCTCGGTCAAAGTGTCGCCCATGCTCCGGCAGCTGGTCACCTTCAAGCAGCTCAATCTCATGCACGATTGGCCGATGCGCGGCCCGTTCGACCTCATCTTCTGCCGCAACGTGGTCATCTATTTCGACATCGAGACCAAGCGCTCTTTGTTCCAGCGCATGGCCGAGATGCAGCGGCCCGGCGCCATCCTGTTCCTGGGACACTCGGAGAACCTCTACCGCATTAGCGACCAATACGAGCTGATCGGCCGCACGATCTACCGGCGGACGGGGAGCCTCGCATGAACAAGAAGATCCGCGTGCTCATCGTCGACGATTCCTCGCTGGTGCGGCAGATGCTGACCGAGATTCTCAACGAAAGTCCGGATATCGAAGTCGTAGGTGCGGCCAGCGACCCGCTGATCGCCCGTGAACGCATCAAGGCGCTCAATCCCGATGTGCTGACGCTGGATGTGGAAATGCCACGCATGGATGGGCTTACCTTCCTGTCCAACCTGATGCGCCTGCGGCCGATGCCGGTGATCATGGTGTCATCGCTGACCGAAAGCGGGGCGCAGACCACTCTGCGCGCGCTCGAACTGGGTGCGGTGGATTTTGTCTCGAAGCCCAAGGCGGATGTAGCCGGAACCCTGCGCGAGTTCTCCGAGGAAATCTGCAGCAAGGTGCGGGCCGCGGCCCACGCGCGCGTGCGCGCCGCATCCGTGGCGGCGTCGCCGCTGCTGACACCGAAGCTGTCAGCCGACGCGGTACTGCCCTCCTGTGCCGGGCAGCGCAACTTCCGCACTACCGAACGCATCATTGCCATCGGCGCCTCCACCGGGGGCACCGAAGCCATTCGGGTGCTGTTGCAGGCATTGCCCGCCGACAGTCCGGCGGTAGTGATCGCACAGCATATTCCGGTCGCTTTCAGCGGCGCCTTCACACACCGCATGGACACGATCTCGGCCATGTCGGTCTGCGTGCCCAAAGACGGACAACTCATCGTGCCCGGACACGTCTATATCGCGCCGGGCGATCGGCACCTGATGGTGGACCGCGACGGCGCGCGCTACCTGTGCCGTCTGAGCGCTGGTCTGCCCGTCAATCGGCACCGGCCAAGCGTGGATGTGCTGTTTCGATCCGTGGCACAGAAGGTGGGACCGAATGCGGTGGCAGCCATCCTCACCGGCATGGGTGATGACGGCGCACGCGGATTGAAGGAGATGCTCGACGCCGGAGCGGTCACCGTGGCGCAGGATGAGGCGAGCAGCGTCGTCTGGGGCATGCCGGGCGCCGCTGTCAAGCACGGCGGTGTCCGCGAAGTACTGCCTCTGGACCGGATCGCCGAGGCGCTGCTGCGCCTGGCTGCCGGCGCCGGCATCCATGCCGGTTCGGGAACCCGTATGGGAGCAACTGGATGAAATTAACTCAGGACAGGGAATCATGAAAGCGACACGCAGCAAGTCGAGCCGGGCAGGTTCGAAGAGCAAGGCTACGATTCATACACGCGAGCTCGATGAATTGCGGGCGGCGCTGGATAGCGAGCGCAAGCGCAACGCCATGCTACAGAGCGAGATCGATGCCATTCGCCGCGTGCGCGCAATGATCGAGTTCGAGCTCGATGGCACGATCCGCTTTGCGAATGACAACTTCCTGAAGCTCCTCGACTACCAGCTCGAGGATCTGAAGGGCAAGCATCATTCGATGCTCGTAAGCGCCGCTTACCGCGCCACCGCCGAATGCCAGGATTTATGGGCCAAGCTCGGACGCGGTGAATACCAGGCCGGCGAGTATCTGTGCATCAGCAAGGCCGGGAGGGAAGTCTGGCTGCAGGGGTATTACGCGCCCATGCTGGATGCGAGCGGCAAGCCGGTGTGCGTCATCAGCTACGCCACCAATGTCACCGCGCAGGTGCAGATGTCGCGACAGCTGCAGGCGACCGTCGAGCAGACGCAGTCAGCCGTAAAGGCGGCGCTGGGCGGGGATTTATCGCAGCGAGTCTCTCTCGATGGCAAGAGCGGACACGTCGAGGCACTCAGCCGGGGCGTCAATGCGCTGTTCGACACCATCGGCGGAGTGGTCGATGACGTCAACGTGGTGGTGGAGTGCGCCAAGCAGCGCGATCTGAGCGCGCGGGTCGACAGCGTCGGCAAGTCCGGGGCATTCGGCAAGCTGGCATCGGGCATCAATGTGCTGATCGACGACATGATGAGCCTGGTGCAGCAGATCAAGGCCTCGGCTGCCGAGGTGAAGACCGGTGCCGAGGAGATCTCCAAGGGCAACCTGAATCTCTCGCAACGCACCGAACACCAGGCGTCCAGTCTCGAAGAGACCGCTTCCTCGATGGAGCAGATGACCTCCACGGTTCGTGAGACGGCCGACAATGCCGGCCAGGCCAACCAGTTGGCCATCGCGGCGCGCAAGCAGGCGGAAAAGGGTGGCACCGTGGTCGGTGCCGCGGTCGCCTCGATGGCCGGCATCAATACGGCCTCGAAGAAGATTGCCGATATCATCGGCGTTATCGACGAGATCGCCTTTCAGACCAACCTGCTGGCGCTGAACGCCGCGGTTGAAGCCGCGCGCGCCGGAGAGCAGGGCCGCGGGTTCGCGGTCGTCGCCACCGAGGTGCGCAATCTGGCCGGACGCAGCGCCACGGCGGCCAAGGAAATCAAGGCCCTCATCCGCGACAGTGTCGCGCGTGTGGAGGAAGGCACCCGTCTCGTGGACGAATCGGGCAAGACTCTCGAGGAGATCCAGAACGCGGTCAAGAAAGTCAGCGATATCGTCGCCGAGATCGCTTCGGCCAGTCGCGAGCAATCGACCGGTATCGAACAGGTCAACAAGGCAGTCATGCAGATGGATCAGTCGACGCAGCAGAACGCCGCGCTGGTCGAGCAGGCCGCCGCGGCCAGCCAGGCCATTGTCGAGCAGGCGCATGCACTTAACGAGATGATTTCCGGCTACCGCGTACACGAGAGCGGCAACAGCGGCAACAGCGGCAGCAGTGTCAGTGCGGCCGAGGTGATCGAACGGCGCGCGTCGGATCGGCCCTGGAACAGCAAGGCGAGCGCGGCTCGATAGCGACATCAACGGAGCAGCATCATGGCACGATTGATACTGACGGTGGACGACTCTGCGTCGATGCGCGAGATGGTGCGCGCGACACTCACCTCCGCGGGCTACCAGGTGGTCGAGGCGGTCGACGGCCAGGAGGCGCTGGACTACGCTCGGGAAAATCCGTGCGACCTCGTCATCAGCGATGTGAATATGCCGCGCATGGACGGCATCACGCTGGTGCATGAATTGCGCAGCTTGCCGCACTATCGCCTGACGCCGCTACTGCTTCTGACGACCGAGTCAAGCCAGGAGAAGAAACTGGAAGGCAAGCGCGCGGGCGCCACCGGATGGATCGTCAAGCCATTCAACCCGGATCAGTTGCTCGCCACCATGGCGCGCGTGCTTTGAGGTCTGGATCCAGCGTGAGTGCCCATAAGCGAGATGCGATCACCCTCCGGGTGGGGGCCGAGGCGGGCGCGGATGCCCTGCCGCCGGCACTGCCGCAGTTTGAGCACGTCGGCCGCTTCTGGGATCGCGAACACCTGTGCTACGCGGCCAAGCTGCTCCCCGGCGAATACTATGTCACCACCACCGGAGAGCAGATCAGCACCGTGCTGGGCTCGTGCGTGTCGGCGTGCGTGCGCGATCGGCGCACAGGTATCGGCGGCATGAATCACTTTATGCTGCCGCGCGACGCTTCCAGGGGCAGCAGCAGCTGGGGCAGCGCAGTCAGCGCCGCCACGCGCTATGGCAACGTGGCAATGGAGCGGCTCATCAACGACATTCTGAAACTGGGCAGCCGTCGTGACAGCCTGGAAGTGAAGCTGGTCGGCGGCGGCAGGGTGCTCGATGGTATCGCCATGGATATCGGCGCGCGCAACATCGAATTCGTGCGCAAGTACGTCGCCGACGAAGGATTCAGCGTGCAGGGTGAGGATCTCGGGGACGTCTATCCACGCAAGGTCCACTATGCCCCGGCGACCGGCAAACTGCGGGTCAAGAAACTCAACGCCGTGCGCAACAACACTTTGTTCGAGCGCGAGCGCAGCTATCTGCAGTTGCTGGATCGAGAGCCCGTGGGCAACGACATTGAGCTGTTCTGAAGATCATGAAAGACGTTCAGGTTAAGATACAACTTGTCGATCCTGGCGCGTGAGGATGCAGATGGCCCCTGACAATCAAGCCAGTGCCGAGTCGAAGACGCCGACGCAGCGCGATGCGAGCACGGCGGCGTTCGAATTCGTGCGTGACCTGTCGGCGGAGCTGAGCGGCAGCAAGATCGAGCTGCCCAGTTATCCGGAGGTCGCTTCCCAGGTCCAGAAGGTGCTCTCTGAGGAGAACAGCAGCAGCGAGCGCGTGGTGCGGGTGATGGGTGCCGAGCCCATGCTGGCCACGCGTGTGCTGACCATGGCCAATTCCGCGGCGCTCAATCCCGGCGGCAAGCAGATCACGGAGTTGCGCACTGCCGTCACGCGGCTGGGGTTCGATGCGCTGCGCGCCGCCACCGTCAGCTTCGTGATGGCGCAGCTGCGCACGGCCGGCCAATACAAGGGTTTGCAGCGTTACCTCGATGCGCTCTGGCAGCAGAGCGTGCTGATCGCATCGCTGTGTTTCGTGATCTCGCGGCGCGGCGGCAAGATCAATTCCGATACGGCCATGCTCACCGGGCTGGTTCACGGTGTCGGCAAGCTTTATATCCTGACGCGTTCGGTGCGTCACCCGGCCCTGTTTGCGGATCAGGAAATGTACCAGCACATCGTCAATGACTGGCACGGCTCGATCGCCAAGGTTCTGCTCGAGAACTGGGGCATGGCGGAGGAGATCGTCAACGCTGTGCAGTCGTATGCGGATGATTCGCGCCAGACACGCGGTCCGGGCGCCGTCCTGGCCGATGTGCTCGAAGTAGCAATGACGCTGGCGACTTGCAAGCAGATGCCCGAACTGCTCGGCCAGCGCATTGGCGCTCTGAAGGCAGCGGCGCGGCTGGAGCTGACGCCCGTGTGCTGCGAGGCGCTGATGGCCGAGTCGGCCGAG
>Ga0265338_10009277_pt1 | contig 11770 bp, 6 predicted proteins | sample 42126metaG_FD_193579 | JGI IMG/M metagenome (GOLD analysis project Ga0265338, IMG submission 193579) | Rhizosphere microbial communities from Carex aquatilis grown in University of Washington, Seatle, WA, United States - 4-21-26 metaG | ecosystem: Host-associated > Plants > Roots > Rhizosphere >... | reverse complement strand
GGTGGCCGGGTTACGTCCGCCGTGACCCGCCTTTGCGCCCCCACGGGGCGGATCCGGGCCGAGGACACGAAGGTCCACGGCCTGACCGAGGCATCGCTCGCCCGCTGCGAGCCCTTCTCGGCGGACTGGGAACTGTTCGCGCAGTTCCGGGAGAAGGGGCCGCTGGCGGCCCACTATGCCGGGGCGGAAAGCTCGCTCATCCGCTCGACATGGCCCTACCCGCGCAATTCGCCCGACTTTGCCAGGCCAGGCGGGCACCTGATCGACTGGGGACCGTGGATCGACACCGCCCGGATCTACGCCCAGCTTTACCCGAACCTCGACTCGGGCCGGCTCGAGGCCCTCGTCTCGGCGAGCGGGCTCCAGTCCGAGCTCGATTCGCTCGCGGCGGCCCACTGTCCCGCGGGACGCCGGCTCTACCACGCGGCGCTCTACGATGCGCTCGCCGGCGCGCTCCTCCTGGCCTCCCTCTCCCGCCAGCCGCAGCTCGCGTCGCTCACGGTCATGCAGCTCCTCGCCCTGAGCACCCTCGACCCCCGCAAGAGGGACGCGATCGTCCAGAGGGAGCTTTTCTAGGAAACCGGGCCCGCTAGCCCCAATAGTCCGGCGCGACCGGGGAGGGCGCGTCGTCCGGCGGCCTGCGCCCGAGCTTCTGGAGGGCGACCCCCGCAAAGAAACCGGGCCCCTGCACGAGGTAGCGGCCCGCGAGCCTGCCCGGCTCCTGCAGGAGACGGTACAGCCATTCGAGGCCCCTGTCCTGCATCCAGGCGGGCGCCATCGATCGCTCGCGCGCCCATAGCGGGAATGCCGCGCCGACCCCGACCAGGGGGGCGCTGACCCACGGGCGCATCGCATGCACCCACGCCTCCTGGCGCGGGCAGCCGAGGCCGCAGAAGACGATCCGGGCGCCGCTCGCTTCGATATCCCGAGCGTCCCGCCGGGCCTCGTCCTCGGAGGCCCTCCTGAAGCGCGAGGCCCTGATCCCGGCTATCTTCAAGCCGGGATGGGCTGCGGCGAGGTTCGCGGAGAGCCGCTCGAGCGTCGCCTGGGTCGTTCCGAAGAGGTAGACGGGCAGGCCCTCGAGCGCGGCACCCGCGCAGACGCTTCGCATGAGGAAGGGCCCGTAGACGCGCTCTCCGAGCCCGGCTGCGTGGAGGAGGTTGAGCGCCCAGCGCACCGGCTGGCCGTCGGGGACCGCAAGGTCGAGACCGTTGAGGCGCGCGCGGTAGGCCGGGTCCCCCCGGGCGACTGTGACCGCGTGGACGGCGAGCGCCGACACGCCGAGCGGGGTTTTCGACCTCGCGGCCTCGAGGATCCTCCCCGCGGCGGTCGGCGCGTCCACCGCCGAAATCCCCACGCCGAGCACGTTTCTGCGCGGCACGGGGCTTGGGCTCATGCCCCGAACCTTGCCATAAGCTCCGGCAGGCGGCAATCCGCCAGAGAGGGCACCTGCAGGTCCACGTGACCGAAGTCGTGGTGGTGCGTGGAGGCGTTGGGGACGGCCACGACCCAGATGCCGGCCCTCTTTGCCGCGAGGGTGCCCGTGTGCGAGTCCTCGAAGGCTATCGCCTCGTGGCCCCGCAGCCCGAACCGGTTCAGGACGAGCCGGTAGAGGTCGGGCTCGGGCTTCGGGGAGGGGGCGTCCCCGCGGCAGGCGACAAAGTCGAAGAGGTCCGTGATGCCGAGCGCAGTCAGGTGCCCCTCGACGTGCTCGCGGCCCGAGTTGGACGCCAGCCCAATCCGCAGCCCCGAGCGCTTCGCCTCGGCGACCAGGTCCCGGAAGCCGGGGAGGATCTCCTGGGCCCTCACGCGGGCCACCTTCAACTCCTGGCGCTCGGCCTCGAGCCGGGCCCGGTCGGCGCCTGGCCCGAATGCCTTCCAGGGGTCGAAGGCGTAGTCGGCGTGCCCGACGCTCCGCACGAAGGTGGGCCGGTCGAACGGGACCCCGTGCGCCCGGTGGACGTCGCCGTAGGCGTCGATCAGGGGGGTCTCCGTGTCGAGGATCAGTCCGTCGAAGTCAAAGATGAGGGCGCGTATCATCGGGCAGCGGTGGCTAGACTTTTTCGTTGCGGCCGGGGCGATGCAAGCGTTGACCGTCTTCCATGATCCACCGCATGGCCCTTGCCCTCGCCCTCGTGTTCGCAGCTTCCGCGCGCGCGCAGGAGTCCTTCACGAAGGGGCTGTCCCCGGCGGACTTCCAGGCCGCGGGCCTCTCGAAACTCTCCCCCGACGAGCTCGCGCGCCTCGACGCCCTCGTCCGCGGCCAGCAGGCGGGAGCGGTCTCCAAGGCGACGGAGGAGACCACGAAGAAGGTGGAGGCCACGGTCCGCGAGAAGGTGCAGGCGGAGGACCGCGCGGCGGCGGCGAAGCAGGCCTCGGCGGGCCTCATCGACCGGGTGAAGGTGATCCTGAAACCCGGCACCGAGATCGACTACACGACGCTGGACGCGGTGTTGATCCCCGGCTTCAGCGGCTGGAGGACCGGGAGCGTCCTCACGCTCACCAACGGCCAGCAGTGGACCGTGGTCGAGAAGGGCGAGGACTACGAGACGCCGACCGGCAAGCCCGTGCACGTGCGCATCGCGCCGGGCTCAATGGGCAGCTTCTTCATGGAGATCGAGGACGGGGGCCGCGTCCGCGTTAAATTCCGCGGCAACGTCACCCCCGCGCAGCCCGACGCGGGCGCCCAGGCCCGCTAGGCCCGGGGCTCCTCGGGCGCCTCGGGCGCCTCGATGGGGGAGGCGGTCTCCTCCTCGGTCTCGACGATCCTCGCTATGGACAGGAGCTTGTCGCCGTCGGCGAGCGTCAGGAGCTTGACGCCCTTCGCTCCGCGCCCGGTCTCGCGGATCTCGCTGACGCGGGTGCGGATGCTCTGGCCCTTGGCCGTCAGGAGCATGACCTCGCCGCCGTCGCGCACGCTCAGGGCGCCGGCCACGTTCACGGACCCGTCCTCGGGCAGGTCGATCGCGATGACGCCGGTGCCGCCGCGGCTGATGAGGCGGTAGTCCTCGAACGGGGTCCTCTTGCCGATCCCGTCCTCGCGGGCGATCAGGAGCCGGTCGAGCGGGTCGCACACCTCGATGGCCTTCACGTAGTCGCCGTCGATCTTGAAGCGCATGCCCGTGACGCCGACCGTGTCGCGGCCCTGGTCGCGCAGGTCCTCCTCGTTGAAGCGAACGGCCTGGCCCTTGTAGCTGACGAGCACGATCTCGTTCTCGCCCGTCGTCAGGACGCACCCGACCAAGGTGTCCCCCTCCTCGAGCTTGATCCCCCGCAGGCCGCCCTCGCGGGTGGCGTTCGTATAGTCGGTCAGGTTGGTCTTCTTCGTGACGCCCGCCTTGGTCGCCATGACCAGGTGGAGCGTCCCCTCGAAGTCCTTGACGCAGATCATCGCGGCGATCTTCTCGCCCTCGGCGAGCCTGAGGAAGCTCGAGACCGACTTGCCCTTCGAGGCGCGCGTGCCCTCCGGCACGTCGTAGACCTTCTTCGCGTGGCACTGCCCCGTGTTCGTGAAGAACAGGATGAAGTCGTGCGTGCTCGCCGTGAACAGGTGCTCGACGAAGTCCTCGTCGTAGGTCTCGGTGCCGATGATCCCCTTGCCGCCCCGCTTCTGGGAGCGGTAGTCGGCGACGCGGGTGCGCTTGATGAAGCCCAGGTGGGACACCGTGATGACGCAGCCCTCGTTGGGGATGACATCCTCCATGCGGAACTCGCCCGTGGCGGCGATGATCTCGGTCCTGCGGGGTGAGGCGTACTTGGCCCTCATCTCGAGGAGCTCGCTCTTGATGAGCGCGAGCAGCTTCGGCTCGGACTCGAGTATCCCGCGCAGTTCCTCGATGAGCTTCATCAGCCCCAGGTACTCCGCCTCGATCTTCCCGCGCTCCAGGCCCGTCAGCTGGTACAGGCGCAATTCGAGGATGGCGTCCGTCTGCCTCTCGGAAAGGGGGTACTTCGCCATCAGCTTCACCTTGGCCTCGTCCCGGTTCGAGGAGGCCCGGATGATCTTCACGAAGTCGTCCAGGTTATCGAGGGCGATGATGTAGCCCTCCAGGATGTGGGCCCGATCCTCGGCCTCGCGCAGGCGGAAGCGGGTGCGGCGGGTGACGACATCGCGGCGGTGCTCGATGTAGCACTCGATCAGCTCCTTGATGTTCATCTGCTTCGGCCGCTTCCCGTCGAGGGCGAGGAGCGTGACGCCGAACGACGACTCGAGGGCCGTCTTCTGGAAGAGCTGGTTGATGACGACCTTCGCCTGCTCGCCGCGCTTCAATTCGACGACGATGCGCGTGTTCTCGTCGGACTCGTCCCGCAGGTCGCGGATGCCGTCGAGCTCCTTCTCGGACACAAGCTCGGCGATGCGCGTCACCAGGTTCGCCCGGTTCACGTTGTAGGGGATCTCGGTGATGACGATCTGCTCCATCCCGCCCTTCATCTCCTCGGAGTGCGCCTTCCCGCGGATGCGGACGATCCCCTTGCCGGTCTTCAGGTAGCTGAGGATCGTCTCGCGGCCAGAGATGACGCCCCCTGTCGGGAAGTCCGGGCCCTGGATGATGTTGCAGAGCTCGTCCACGCTGATCGACGGGCGGTCGAGTATCGCGCAGGCCGCGTCGATGATCTCGCTCAGGTTGTGCGGGGGGATGTTGGTCGCCATGCCGACGGCGATCCCCGTGGAGCCGTTCATCAGAAGGTTGGGCAGCGCCGCGGGCAGGACGGTCGGCTCGGTCGTCGACTCCTTGTAGTTGGGCGCGAAGTCGACGGTCTCCTCCTCGATGTCCTTGAGGAGCTCCTCGGCCGCCTCGTTGAGGCGGCACTCGGTGTAGCGGTAGGCGGCCGGCGGGTCGCCGTCGACCGAGCCGAAGTTGCCCTGGGGGTCGATGAGCGGGTAGCGCATCACCCAGGTCTGTGCCAGGCGCACGAGGGTGTCGTACACCGAGGCGTCGCCGTGGGGGTGGTAGTTCTTGAGCACCTCGCCGACGACTCCCGCGCACTTGTCGAAGGGCCGGTTGTGGACCAGGCCCTCGCGAAGCATCGCGTAGAGGATCCTGCGCTGGACGGGCTTCAGGCCGTCGCGTGCGTCGGGCAGCGCCCTGGCGATGATGACCGACATCGAATAGTCGATGTAGGCCGTCTGCATGATGTCGGTGATGTTCGCCGACAGGAGTTTTTCGGAACCGGTGTACAAGGGAATTGAGGGGTTTGCGGTGTCGCTTCGGGCGTCAGACGTCCAGGTACTGCACGTTCAGGGCGTTGTCCTCGATGAACTGCCTGCGGGGCGGCACCTCGTCCCCCATAAGGAGCGTGAAGAGGGCGTCGGCCTTGGCCGCGTCGTTGACCGCGACCTTGAGCAGCCGGCGCTTCTCCGGGTCCATCGTGGTCTCGAAGAGCTGCTTCGGGTTCATTTCGCCCAGTCCCTTGTAGCGCTGGATGGTCAGGCCCTTGCGGCCGTTCGCGCGGATCTGCGCGACGATGTCGAGGGGCCCCTTCAGCTCGGTCGTCGCCTCGCTCTTCTGGCCCATGTTCTCCGTGATCGTGTAGCGGCTCTGCTCGGTCGGGCTGAAGCTGCTGACATCGAGCCCGATCGAGGCCACGACCTTCAGGATCTTCGACATCTCGTTGCTCTCGAAGATCTCGTGGAGCGTCACGCGCTTGGGGGCCGCCGCGGGCCTGGCCTCGGCCTTGGGGACTGCGCCGTCCGCCTGCTCGAAGAGGTCGGCGTCGAGCCCGTTGCGAAGGATGAAGGCCGCCCGGGCGGTCTCATCCTGGAGGAACTCGTGCGACTCCTTGTTGCCCTGGCGGATCCGGGCGATGTAGCGGGGGAGCGCATGGCTCGCCTTGTCGTGCCTGTCGAGGTAGTCGCTCAGCTCGACGCCGTAGCGCGTGACGCCCGCCCCCAGCTTCTCGAGCGCCGCGAGGGACTCGACGATGCGGTCGATCTGCTGCGGCGAGAAGACGTGCCTGTCGGAGAGCCGCGTGAGGACGACGTCCTCGGAGCCGAGCTCCAGAAGGATGCGGTTGAGCTGCTCGTCGTTGTCGATGTACTGCTCGCGCTTCTTGCGCTTGATCCTATAGAGCGGCGGCTGCGCGATGTAGACGTAGCCCCTGTCGAGGAGCCCGCGCATCTGCCGGTAGAGGAACGTCAGGAGGAGGGTGCGGATGTGGGAGCCGTCCACGTCGGCGTCCGTCATGATGATCACCTTGTGGTAGCGGGCCTTCTCCACGTTGAAGGCGCCCTCGCCCTCGGAGTCGCCGATGCCGGTGCCGATGGCCGTAATCAGCGTGCGGATTTCCTCGTTCGAGAGGACCTTGTCGAGGCGGGCCTTCTCCGTGTTGATCAGCTTGCCGCGCAGGGGAAGGATCGCCTGGTAGCGGCGGTCGCGGCCCTGCTTCGCCGAGCCGCCCGCGGAGTCGCCCTCGACGATGTAGAGCTCGCCGAGCGCGGGGTCGCGCTCCGAGCAGTCGGCGAGCTTCCCGGGGAGCCCGCCCCCGGAGAGCGCGCCCTTTCGCACGGTTTCGCGGGCCTTCCTAGCGGCCTCCCTAGCCCTCGCCGCGTTGAGCGTCTTGTCGATTATCCTCTTGGAGACGGCGGTGTTCGACTCGAGGAAGAACTTGAGCTTCTCGCCCACGACCTTCTGAACGATGCCGTCGACCTCAGAGTTGGAGAGCTTCGTCTTCGTCTGGCCCTCGAACCGGGGCTCGGAGACCTTGACCGAGACCACGGCAACCAGGCCCTCGCGCACGTCGTCGCCCGTGATGGCCGGGTCCTTCTCCTTGATCAGGTTGTTGGCCCTGGCAAAGTTGTTGATGACCCTCGTAAGCGCGGTCTTGAAGCCGGACAGGTGCGTGCCCCCCTCCAGGTTGTAGATCGAGTTGGCATACGCGAACACCTGGTCGTTGTAGCTGTCGTTGTACTGCATCGACACGTCGACGACGGTCGCCGCCTTTGAGGGGTCGTCGTTCGCGACCGAGTCCGAGAAGGTGATCGGCTTGTCGTGGAGGACGTTCTTGTTCTGGTTCAGGAATTTCACGAACTCCATGATCCCGTCCTTGAAGAAGAACACGTCCCCCTTCTGGGAGCGCTCGTCGGCGAGTTCGATCTTGATCCCGGGGTTCAGGAACGCGAGTTCGCGCAGCCGCTTGGCGAGGATCTCGTACTGGAACTCCCGCGTCGTCAGGAAGATCTCCGGGTCGGGCTTGAAGGTAATCTTCGTGCCGGTCTTTCGCGTGTCGCCGATCACCATCATCTTCTGCGTGGTCTTTCCCTGCGCGAAGCGCATCTGGTAGACCTTGCCGCCGCGGCGAACCTCGGCCTCGAGCCACTCCGAGACCGCGTTCACGCACTTCGCTCCCACGCCGTGGAGGCCGCCCGAGACCTGGTAGGCGCCCTTGCCGAATTTGCCGCCGGCGTGCAGGTTCGTGAGCACGAGCTCGAGGGCCGGGATCTTGTAGATGGGGTGGGGGTCCACCGGGATCCCGCGACCGTCGTCCTCGACCGAGCACGAGCCGTCGAGGTGGATCGTCACGACGATCGCCGTCGCAAAGCCCGCCAGCGCCTCGTCGACGGAGTTGTCGACGACCTCGAAGACGCAGTGGTGGAGGCCGCGCTCATTCGTGTCGCCAATGTACATGTCCGGGCGCTTGCGCACCCCCTCGAGGCCCTCGAGTTTTTGGATCTTGGAGGCGTCGTAGGCGTCGGCGCCGGCCTGTGAATTTGAGGGTTTTTGGGAGTCGGTTGTATCGGCCATGTACGGGTCGGGTCGGTGCGGAAAAGAAGAGAATATTCTGTTCCGATAACGTCCGGGCACGCGAGGGTTTTTTTGGGAAAAATGTGCCTAAAATGGCCATTCTAAAGGCCCTCCTAGGCCCGAGGCCCTCCCACCCGCTATCCCCCTGCCTGTCAGGCGGGTGGCCCGGGGCGAATTTTGCGGGTTGGGGCCCCCCGGGAGGATGGGATTGACCGGGCTTTTGCCGGGTGCACAGTGGAGGGTCCATGCCTAGTCCGACGATTGAATTGCTCCTCATCCTTCAGGATCGCGACACGAGGAGGCTCGGAATCGAGGCGCAGTTGAAGGGCGCGCCGAAGGAGGTGGCGGCGGTGGAGCAGCGCATAGCCGCCGAGAAGGCCGCGATCGACGCCGCGAGGAACGAGCTCCGGGAGCTCGAGAGCAAGAAGAAGCTCCTTGAGACCGAGATCGGCTCGGCGGAGACCCAGCGCGGCAAGTACCAGACCCAGCAGCTCTCCGTTAAGAAGAACGACGAGTACCAGGCCCTCGGCCACCAGATCCAGGACGTCCAGCACCAGATCGGCGAGCTCGAGGGCAAGGAGCTCGAGACCATGTACGCGATCGACGAGGCGAAGAAGCGCTTCGCCGCCGCCGAGGCGAGCCTCAAGCAGAACATAGCCGGGCACGAGGCCCGCATCCGGGCCCTCAAGGAGAAGGAATCGAGCCTCGCCGTGGAGCTCAAGGAGGCCGCCTCGGCCGTCGCCGAGGCAAGGACACCCGTGGGGCCGGACGCGCTTGAGGCCTATGACCAGGCCGCACGGCGCAGGATGCCCGCCGTCGTGCCCATCCGGGGGGGCAAGTGCGGGGGCTGCCACCTGAAGGTTTCCAGCGAGGTCGAGTCCGCGGCGCGCGGCAAGGTTGTGGACGCCGAGTTCGCCCACTGCGACCAGTGCGGCCAGATGGTCTACTGGGAGTCTTAAGAAGCTTGCCCGCCGAGGCCCATGGGCGCAGGCTGACCCCTCAGCTCTGGGGCCTGGTCGTCGCTCCAAGTTCTTTGATCCCAAGGCGCGGGTAACGCCGTGCCCGATAGAAGTTTGGAGAGGAAAGTCCGGACACCATAGGGCAGGATGCTGCTCGAGCCGAAAGGCAAGCGCAGGCGTCGCGGTTCAAACCGCGGCGACGGACAGTGTCACAGAAAACAAACCGCCTGGCGGGTCCTCGGATCCGCCGGGTAAGGGTGAAAAGGTGGGGTAAGAGCCCACCGCGCCTCGCCGCGAGGCGGGCGGCACGAAAAACCCCTTCCGGTGCAAGACAAAATAGGAGACTGGACGGCCCGTCCTATAGTCTCGGGTATGTCGCATCCGTCCGCAGTCGCGCGGCCTCGCCGCGCGGCGGGCGTACGGACGCTCCCCAAAAAGGGCGCGAGAGAAATGACGGCCGAAGCGCCGCAAGGCGTGGAACAGAATCCGGCTTACCGGCCCCAGAGCTGAAATTTTCATTAATGTCACCCCGTTGAAACGGGCTTGTTTCAGCGGGCAGGTTTAATGGCTCCCGTGAGCCATAACCTGACGACCCACAAACACCGACTCGTTCAATTCGCGGCAGCCCTCGCGGCTGGCTGCCTTTTCATCCAGGGCCTTTGTGCCCAGACCGCAGCGCCGGCCCCCGATGCAAGCCCCGCAGCGGCCGACACCTCGGGCGGCGGCGCAGACAAGGCCGTCCGCCTGACCGAGGTCGACGTCACGGAGGCCCGGGCCTCCGCGCTTACCCAGGCGATCACGGACTCGAAACTCGACACGATCGAGCCCCAGTCCGTCATCAGCGCGCAGACGATCAGCAACACGATCGCGCCGACGGCCGACTACGCGACGATCGCCAACATTGCGCCGAGCATCGTCAACATCGAGACGGAGGGGCCGGGCCTCAGCGAATCGAAGATGCTCTCGATGCGCGGATTCCAGGACGGCCAGTTCAACGTGACATACGACGGGATCCCGTTCGGCGACGCGAACGGCGAGACGCACCACACGACGAGCTACTTCCCCGCGAAGGTCCTCGGCGGCGAAGTCATCGACCGCGGCCCGGGAACGGCCGCGGACATTGGCGAGAACACCTTTGGCGGAACGATCGGGCTCCTCTCGAAGGACCCCCGCGCCGACCGCGCGACCGTGGTGGCGGTGTCGCAGGGCTCCTGGAACACGATGCTCGGCAACATCGAGGTGAACACCGGGATCCTGCCCCAGCTCAACGGGGCCTCGCTCGTCGCGACCTACCAGTACATGAGCTCAGACGGCTACCGGACCTATTCCTACCTGCAGCGCAGCACCTACTACCTCAAGTACGTCCAGCCGATCGGCAAGGACACGACGCTCACGGTCGTCGGCAACTTCAACAACATCAAGTTCAACAACCCCGGGACGGTGACGCAGGCGCAGATCAACGCCTACGGGCGCAACTACGGCCTGGACGCAAACCCCTTCGACCCGAACAACAACTACTATCCCTACAACTACCAGCAGAAGCAGGCGGATTTCGACTACATCGGGCTCAGGTCGAAGCTGGGGGCCGACATCACCCTCGATGACAAGGCGTACACCTATTACTACAACAACGACAGCCATGAGAACTCGGCGGACCCGGTAGCGGGTGGCGCCGTCACAAAGTACCCGGGAGCGGGCTACGCGGGCCCGGCCTACGTGAACACCTCGGCCAACACGCTTCCCAACACCGGGGCGGGAGAGTCGAAGGCGAGCGGGGTCATCAACAACGACGACCCGGGCGGCCGCATCAAGGTGAACGCCTACCGGGCGTTCGGCAACTACCTCGCCCTTGCGCACGGCGAGGATTCCGACCTCGAGGAGAAGGTCGGAGTCTGGACGGAGTACGTGAAGGCCGACCGCTACGCCTACCTCCTCGACTACAGCCCCGCGTACGCCCTGGCCAATCCGCAGGACGCCAGGAAGTTCGGGTTCATCGACCCGACCAACACCAAGGGTTCCTCGTTCAACCCCGGCTACCAGTGGCAGATGCACGTCTACAACAAGACGTTCCAGCCCTACGCCGACGTGATCTGGAAGCCGGTGAAGAACCTGACGATCGAGGCCGGCGTGAAGGACTCGAACTTCACGATCGATCTGGTGGCCCCGGTCAACCAGGGCACCGAGCAGCCGAACTTCAACAACTACACCTACACGAACGTCGAGCCCCACCTCTCCGTCAATTACCTGATCCTGCCGAACTGGTCGGCGTACGTGCAGCTCGCCAAGGGCATAGCCTACCCGATCGTGACGGACGAGGAGAACGTCCCCAATGACGCCAAGGACCTGGCCGCGAACGGCACGCCCTACAGCCCGGCCAACCTGAAGGAGGAGCAGACGATCAACTACCAGGTCGGAACCGTGTTCAAGGCGGACCGGTTCAACGCCGACGTGGACGCCTACCTGATCGACATCAACAACCTCGTTTCGTCGGTGACCGATCCCAACGACGCCACGAACCTCCTCTTCTTCCAGTCCAAGGGGGCGTGGATGAGCGGCGTGGAGGCCGAGGCGACCTACTACCTGGGCGGGGGGGTGAGCGCGTATGCGAACGGCTCGCTCAACCGCGCCGTGTACAAGACGGTCGGCGGGGCGCCCTCCTTCAACGTCGCTTCGCTCGGCACCTTTGGTGGCAACGGCGTGCCCAACTCGACGGCGGCCCTGGGCCTTATCCTCAACCGGGCGGGCTGGTTCGCCTCGGTCGACACCAAGTACGTCGGCTCCTTCGTCATCTACTCGAGCGCGCTCGTGAACCCGGACCTCGGGCTCTACGGGCAGACGTCGACGGGGCAGCCCGGCGGCACGCACGTCCCCGTCCAGTCCGGCACGAGCCCGGGGTTCTGGATGGCCGACCTGGCCGTCGGCTACGCCCTGAAGATGCCCCCGGCCACGCACCTGCACTCGGTCAGGATCAAGCTGCAGGTCGACAACGCGCTCGACAGGAAGGTGCAGGTCCTAAGCTCCGTCGGCGCGACGCCGGCCGCCAATGGCTTCAACGTGCTTCCGACGGTC
>Ga0265338_10009276_pt1 | contig 11772 bp, 7 predicted proteins | sample 42126metaG_FD_193579 | JGI IMG/M metagenome (GOLD analysis project Ga0265338, IMG submission 193579) | Rhizosphere microbial communities from Carex aquatilis grown in University of Washington, Seatle, WA, United States - 4-21-26 metaG | ecosystem: Host-associated > Plants > Roots > Rhizosphere >... | reverse complement strand
GGAATAACGTCGTCCGCGACAGCGGAACTGGACCGGACATCCCGCATTGCCTGCCGCAATTAGACCGCTTTGCTCCTAATCCGTTTGTCCAATTTCTCTCCATCTGAAAGTCTCCGGTGTGTCTCAACAAACCGTCGTGCCTCTGCGACTGTATCAGGCAACCGACCAACATGTGACCAAAAAGTGAAACCAGCACGAGCCAAAATCTCGACTGTGCTCCATCGATCAACGTCGTCGTGGCGTGGAGCGCGGAAAGCACGCCCCATCAAGGTTGCCTCCGCATCGCAATCGGGGCAGTTGTAAACCGGCGGTGTGAATGGCTTCGATGGCTGTCGTCCTGAAATACGGCGGCTCAACCATGCTGAACGCGCCTGCTCACCAACCGTGTAAGGACGCTTGAAGGACTTACGGCAGGCGAAGCACGCGAACTGAATCTGATATCTGTAACGTTTGGATTTCATGGTGCGTGTGTTGCGGTCTAACGAAAAAAGCAGAGCTACCGCCGGCTTGTGGCGTGAACCGCGACAGTGGAACTGGAACGACTATCCCGCGTTGCCAGCGATTTGTTAGCCGTCCCTCTCATGGTCGTGTCTGTTGTTGTTCCGTCCTCTGCTGCTGCATCTCCTTGGCTCGCTGTGCTGCCTTAATGAAGCTAGGTATCGAAATCAACATGAGCAAAATAATGATCCCGTTAATACAAATGCCTGCGATAGCCCTGCCGAATATGCCTTTCTTGCCGTGCTTCTTTGTCCCGATCAATGCTACGATGCCACAGAAAAAGCCAGCGAAAATAAGCAAAGTGCTGGTACCACCGAGGACAATCATGCTGATTCGATTGCCCTGAACTACCTGCGCACTAAAAATGCCAATACCAAAACTGATGAAAGGAGCGAGAAAACTGAACAACGCAGCCTGTCTCGCGAAAGAACTTGCAGGCGGTGTCGCCGGAATCAGTGGTGGCGGTTGATTTTGAGAGATGATTGGTGGTGGTGTGTTCATAGGCATGGTGGACGGCAACGTCCAGAACTCAGCCACGTCGGACCTGCGATGTCAACCGCGAAAGCAGAATTGAGATGGCCAACCGGCGTCGCCGTATTCTCAAACGCTGGACACGCCGTAGATTCCGCAGCCCGGCGCGCCGCCAACTCTGATGAGCGGTTCGATTAAATTCTTCTATTGATTTTCGACCGGCACTGTAGACAGCGCTGCTGCGCACGTATGGGTTGGCGTGGGGCGAAGGCGATTCAAGCGGCCATTTTGATGGAGGCTTGGCGCGCTCGCTTCCAGTTGAGGGGCGTCAGTTGGGCGACTTGCTGGTTGGTCGTCGTGGGCACCTGTAATTAAGTTGTGGAACAGCACCAAGCCGATCATTGCGAAAAGCTCGTCGCAGCCGTGTGCGGCTCCGCTGCGGCATCGGTCTGGCGTGAATATAAATTCTACGCAATGGCGGAGGCGCAAGACGTTGCCCCAAAGTCCGAAAATTTCTTCCCAGCCGATCATGAAAAATCCCGTTCTGAAGGGGTGTGAAGACACAAATATTACCGGAAAACTCACGGGCTGTCGTCTGTCTGGGAGGTTCAAATTCACCGCTTATTGTCGCCACCGAGTTAGCAGACGATCCGGGGCTGGAGGAGCTTGGAAGGCTGATCGACCACGCGTATGGTGCTTCCGTTGATTTTGCAGTGGGTGCGCGAGCCGCCGCCCGTCAGGCCATAGAATGTGCTGTCGTGTGCGGTGGCTATCTTCGGCAGGCCAAGGCCCAATTACCACACGGCCAATTTCTCTCGTGGCTGAAACAAAATACCCAGATTGAACCGCGCACGGCTCGCAACTATATGGCGCTGCATCAGTGGGTTGGACAACACAAAGACTCTATTCTAAAAAGCAAGCCACACAGCCTGCGGCAATTTTATATTTTGGCAGGAATACTGCCGGAGGATCATGCCAAAAAACCGCCCAAAGATATTCCTGATGACCTTGCCAAACTCCGAAAGTTCGTCCGGCGTACTGCATTGGAAGCGGCTGGACATCGTGATTATGCAACGGCAGTCGCACTCCTTAAAGCATTGCAGCCTTTGGCCGTTTTATTGGAAGAAGTTACTGCCGACGTAGAGGCCGCAAAAGAGAAACATGTTTCCGATTTCGATTAGCGGCGGCAGGAACTAAGCGTTTCATTGGCAGGCGACGCGCCGAAAATGGAGCAGGCAGAGGAATCCATAAATTTTGTAGACCGGCAACGGTGGTTGATTCCGTGGCCTGTCAGGTGTCACGTCTTGCATATCACAAAACCTGTGTCTGTAAGCTCTCCAACCTTCAGCATGTCTCCGCCGTCGAAACCCACAGCAACGCCAATCCGTGGTGCTGATGATGCGACCAGCCGTGTGCTCTGACCACGCAGTAGTGAACGCACCGCAAACGTGCCAAACGCCAAGCAAAGCGGCCACTCCGCGTCGTTGGCCAATCCGCCAACACAAGAATCTCCTCGAATCGTGACCAGTCGTGTGGAACGGATAGCGGATGCGTTCCCGCCTGCAAATACGGCGAGAACTCCCAATGTTGGGTTGTCAGTATTGGGTTGATGCCAAGTTTCTTCTCGCGTATTTCGCAGGCGGCAGCCAGTGTGTCGGAGACGCGCTCAAGAACCGAGAGGCTGATACGATCAAACATGATGCGCCGCTCTGCCTTCCCACCCGATTCCCGCCACACCAAAACTGTGCCGTCATCGAGTATCCGGGTATAGCACTGGAAGTCCAAAAGCAACAAGGTCGCGCCGCCGGAGTCTTGCAGAGAGGTCATGCCTGCGAGTTTGCCGTCTCCCGGTGCGGTCTCATGAAAGTGATAGGTGACACCACTAGCCATTATCGAGCGGTCTTTAAATGCCCAAGGACTCGGCCCCATAGGCAGGCGTAATGGTTTGGGGTCGGAAGACGGCCTACCTATCATATCTCAATCTTTGCCCTTCTTGCGTGCCAATGCAGCGCCAATGGCTGTTCCCAGCGCAACACCAATCGCGATTCCAACAGCGACGTTTTGCATGGCAGCGCCGACGCCTGCTCCCAAAGCTGTGCCCATGGCAATGCTGTATCCCACAGTCTTGTCCCGACTTATGGCACTTTTCTGGCAACCGCATTGTTTTTCTGATGTTTGTTGTGATTTCATATTTTGTGATGTGCTCTTTGCCATTTGCTGCCCACCTTCTCTCGTCGTGCCGTCCAGCCGGGAGGCAGGTCTGCAATCTCGCGAAGGGTCGGGTCAAACTCAAGTGCCTCGCTCATGGCAATGACTCTGCCGTCCTCCGTCAAGTCCGTCGTACCACACACGAAACCCCAAGAATGATCGTCAGAATAATGCGTCACACTGAGAATCGGAAGCCTCCGCTCAAGCACGTGCCGCGTCGTGACAGCCGCGACATTCTGGGCTTGGTCAAATGGCCAGTCCTCATTCGGCATAACGCAGAAAGTTGATCCCCCGCCGAATTGTGGCGTGAACCGCAGTAGCGGAACGGCAAGCGCCAACGGCGGTTGACACCTGCGAATTGTGGGGCCACTGGTCAATCATATCAATCAACGCACTCACAGAAAGCTAACTGACCTCCACAAACCGGACAACGCTCAACATCACAACCAAAAACATGAATCTGACCTTTGATGACTCCGCAATCGTGGCATGGCTGCCGTTCTGCTCCCCAATCGTCTGCTTCCTTGCCGTAGCGAACGCGTTGACGCTCGACACCTCCAATCAAAACCGTGGGCTGCAACTGGGCTGCCTCAATTTCTTGATTCATAGTGTGCGAAGCGGATTAACGTCCAGAACTCAGCTACGCTGGACCTGCGATGTCAACCGCGAAGGCGGAACTGGCATGGCCAGCCGGGGTTGGCACAGATTTATTTAACGGCAGTGTCACTGGTTTTCGTTAAAGCGAGCGCACACGGTAAAAACGACCGGGATAATTCACCCGCTGTGGGTCATTGAAATAGGAAGTACCGCCCATTATCGTATTGGTGCTCACAGGAGACCAGATGGGATTTGCCAAATTCGTGCAGGTTTCCACCACAACAATCATGCCGGTGGCCCAGTTTATGTTGAATCCAAATTGATTTTTCTGCACGCCGAAGCTGCCATCAACGGCCTGCATCTGTGGCAACCATGGCGCGGTCGGAAAACCGTAATACGTCGCCGCCCAACCTGTGGTGCCGGGCAGGTAGTAGAAGGTCACATTACTGTCGCCGTCGAATCCATCATGACAAGGGATGAAGACGGCGTTACCTCGGAAGTGGACATCCCTCAGGCTAGTGCAGTATGCGAACGCCCATTCTCCAATGCTACTGACACTGCTGCCAATTGTGACGCTGGCCAGATTAGTGCAGGACTCGAACGCCATTTGCCCGATGGCAGTAACAGCGTTGCCTATGATGGCGCTTCTCAAACTGAGGCAACCGGCAAATGCCCCAACCCCGACGCTGGTGACACTGTCGGGAATCGTGACGCTGGTCAGGCCGGAGTCGATGCCAAACGCCCACTCCCCGATGCTGATCACGCCGTCGCCGATTATAACGTTGGTGAGGCTCGTGCATTGACTGAACGCAAAGTCTCCGATGTTGGTGACATTGTCGGGAACTAAAACGCTGCTCAGGCTTGTGCAGCCGGTGAACGCGCCTATCCCAATACTCAAAATATGGTTTCCGATGGTGATACTGGTCAGATTCGTGCAATTGCGGAAAGTGGCAACCCCGATAATGGTGACACCGCTGCCAAATGTGGCGTTGGTCAGGCTGGCGCAATCAGTGAACACAAAGTCTCCAACGTTAGTAACGCTGTCAGGAATTGTTACATTGATCAGGCTCGTACAGTTGCGGAACGTCGAGTCTCCAATACTGGTAACACCGTTGCCAATCGTGACACTGGCCAGTCTGGTGCATAAATTGAATGCTTGTGCCCCAATGTTGATGACGCCATTTCCGATCACGACGTTGGTCAAGCTGGAGCAGTTCTCGAAAGCAAAATCGTCGATGCCAGTAACACTATCGGGGATCGCAACGCTGGTCAGTTTGATACACGAAGCAAACGCAAAATCGCTGATGCTGGTGAGGCAATTGGAAATGACAACACTTGTCAGGCTGGTACAGGATCGGAAAGCACTAATCCCGATGCGGTTTACGCTGTTTGGAATCGTGACAGTGGTTAAACCGGAGCAGCCACCAAACGCCATTTCACCGATGTTGGTTACGCTGTTGGGAATCATAACGTTGGTCAGGCTTTCGTATTGATAGAAAGCCGCGTCTCCAATACTGGTAACTATCAGGTCGTTGATTGTGTCAGGGATGATGACTGCATCGCTAGAACCAGTGTATGCCGTAATGGTGATCGCACCATTATTAGTAGTGTAAAGGAATGGCACGGACTGATACTCAGACATAGTCGGATAACCGCCAAATGTCGTGCCCCAGCCAGTGGTGCCCAGCAAGTAATAGACAGTCGCATTTGGGCCAGAGAACACCAACGAATCAAGGGCTGGGGCGTTACCCTTGAAGTGAATTCCCGTCAGGTTAGGGCAGTCAAAGAACGCCTCTTGCAAGATGCTGGCGACGCCGTTGCCGATGATAACAGTCGTCAGGTTGGGGCAGTCATAAAACACCCCATACTCGATTGTGTTGACGCCGTTGCCAATGGTGACGCTGGTCAGGTTGGGACAGTATGAGAACGCCCAACTTGTGATGTTGGTTACGCTGTCGGGAATCACGAGGCTCGTCAGGCCAGTGGCAGTGAAGGCCATGTATCCGATGCTGGCGACGTTGCTGCCTATTGTGACGCTGGTCAGGCTCGGGCAGTAAGCGAACGCCCCGGACCCGATACTGATCACGCCATTGCCAATGGTGACATTAGTCAGGCTCGGGCAGTATTGGCACGTTGACTCCCCGATATTGATAACCCCGTTGCCTATCGTGACGCTGGTCAGGTTTTTGCAGTCATAGAACGCATAGCCTCCGAGGTTGGCAACCCCATCGGGGATCGTGACGCTCGTCAGGGAGGTGCCAGAGAACGCCCCGCCCCCGATGCTGGTGACCCTACTGCCGATTGTGATGTTGGTCAGATGGGTGCCAGCGAACGAAGAGTCACCGATGTTGGTTACACTATCGGGAATCGTAACGTTGGGCAGGCTGGTGCCAGCAAACGCAGAATTCCCGATGCTCGTGATGCTGTCGGGAATCATAACGTTGGTCAAGCCAGAGCAATCCGAGAACAGAAAGTCCCCAATGTGTGTAATGCGGTTGGGGATTTTGACACTGGTCAGGCTGGTGTCAGAGAACGCCCCATCCCCAATGTTGGTAACGCTGTTTGGTATTATGACGCTCGTCAAGCTGGTACCAGAAAAAGCTCCTGCCCCGATGTTCGTGACGCACTTGGGCATCTTGACGTTGATCAGACGGGTGTCAGAGAACGCGTAGTTCCCGATGCTCGTTAGACTCGTGCCGAGCCTGATGCTGATCAGGCCAGAGCAGTTAATAAACGCGTTATCCCCGATGTTGGTGACGGGGTTTGGGATTGTGACGCTCCTCAGGCTGGGGCAGCCCTCGAACGCAGAGTCTCCGATGCTCGTGACGCTGCTGCCAATTTTGATTTTAGTCAGGATTGAGCAGAAACTGAAGGTTGATTCTCTGATACTGGTAACGCCGTGGCCTATGGTGACGCTGGTCAAGTTGGGACAGTCATAGAATGCCTGATACCCGATACCTGTAACGCCGTCAGGGATCGAGACGCTGGCAAGGTTGCACCATCCGAATGCTTCATTCCCAATGTTGGTAACGCTGTTTGGAATTCTGACACTCGTCAGACTGGAACCAGAAAACGCGTTATTACCAATGGTGTTGACGCTGTTCGGGATTATAGCGCTGGACAGGTTGGTGCAATTACTGAATGCCCAGTCGCCGATGCTTCTGACCGGCAGGAAATTGATCATGCTGGGGATGGTCACCGCTCCACCTGAACCAGTGTATCCCGTGATGGTGATCGTGTCATTATCGACCGTGTATTTGTATGGCACCGGCGGATTCCACAGCACAGCATGAAGACTGCCCAACATCCTGCCCCAGCCCGTGGTTCCCGACAGGTAATAGACAATTGCACTTTTGTCTCCAATGAACACATCCTTGCCAATGTTGGGCGCGTTACCCCGGAAACAGACTCCCGTGAGGCGGGAGCAGTTGTAAAACGCATAGGCTCCGAGGCTGGTGACACTGTTGGGGATCGTGATGCTGGCCAATCGGGTGCAGTCAATAAACGCGCTGGCCCCGATGCCGGTGACCGGCAGGCCAACGATTGTGCTTGGGATGGTCACCACCCCGCCGGAGCCAGTGTATCCGGTGATGGTGATTGTGCCGTTTCTGGTCGCGTACTTGAACTGGGCTTGAACCATACTGGGCAACATCAAGAACGAAAGCAGCAGCACCATCAGCCTCGCAGCGCAAGGCAATCGGAGCCGCAGCCAAACAAGATTTACAACTTGGAACATGCTGTTGAAATGCAAAGGGGGGAGTTTACGTAAAAAGGCTTCCCGACCACTTTGGCAGTAATTATGTTCGACCACACAATGAATGTCTCTGCTAATTTTGTCCTGTTAATTGACAATTTAAGGTGATGTTATCAGCAACGCCGCATGGTCAGGTTGGCGCAGCATTATGGCCATGCCGTTCATATTCTTGCGCCCGCAGTGGCCATCGCCGCAAGCTGAATCCATGCTGCCGAACGGTCAGCGGTCGAAACACAGCGTAAGATTCAGTTTCTGGAGCAGTTCGCTGCTGGCTGTCGGGCGGCTGGCTGATTCGGATGCCGGCTGCCGGTGGCGTCATACTACGAGTGTCCGTCAATCTGGCGATCACGGTGGCGCTGCATCCTCAGACCGGCTGGATGTTCAGCCCCGAACCGGGTCGCGCCCTGCCCTGCCCCGTCAATAACTTTGGAATCAAACTGCGCAAAATATATTGCCTTAAACGTCGATTGCTGGTCAGTTGTGACGGTACGGCGTAGCACTGTATTGTGAAGTCTAGCAACGCCGCCGGCACGGGCTATGTTGGCCCATGCCGGTTTTGTTTTACCCGGTACCTTGGCCGGCATGCCAAGGCAATTCATCCTCCCTGAGCGGCGCTTGAACGGGGGCGGCCCACTGACAGCTTATGAGGATGAACTACCAGTTATGTATACGGCTGGAGTCCGTGCTGGCATTTCACTGCTGAATATTCCTTCCGACGCGGCGGTTTACCAGTCGGCTGTGAACCGCGAAGCGGAACTGAGAGCGCCATCCCGCGTTGCCTGCAGCGATTTGTTAGACGGCGTGTCTTTCATTTCGATACTGTTTCCAAACCGCAAAGAAGCCGAATAGCCATGCAAGCATGACGGCACTCGATATGGTGTAAATGAAATCGTTGTACGTTCGATATGAAGATACGCCAAATCGCACGAGATAGACAACGACGGCAACCAACTGAAAAGCGAGCGCCGCAGCAATTGCAGTGGCAACTCCAACCTTCCAAGTCGGGCGGTATGAGCGAGCCGCAAAAAATGCGGTGAAGGACATCAAAATCAGACCAACAATTTTCTCTGCGACGACGTGGACAGTCCAATGCAACTGCTGTGTAAGATCATCATCTGAACGATGGTCTGGAAAAACTCTCCATGACAGAACGCTGAGTCCAACGAAGACGAGGTAGCACACCACTCCGTAGATGAGTGCGACTCGAACAAGTTTGGCGTAGTGATTGCTCATCGCGTGCGAAAGCCGTCTAACGTTCCAGATGAGCGATCGGAGCGCGAATGCCCAACAACGCCAAATCTGCAAGGCGCCGTCCGCACAGCGAGCGCCCGCTCCGATTCGCTCCATCTGGTTTGTTGGGCCAGGAACTCATATCATTGCCATTTCGTAACCAAAATCTCTCAATCCGCAAACCAGCGCGTCCCGGTTGGTCACCCAGAATAAGAGAAATGGCGGACATCCTGCCAAATTGTGCTCAATCTGTAGCCCGAGACTGAACGGTGCCCGCTTCCAAGTCAGCCGGCGGACGGCGGAACGTGGAACGGTAAAAGTGTGCCGCTTGTGAAGCGCCGCGACCGAGACAGCGAGTGCATCCTGAGAAACACGTAAATGCGCGAATGGGACCGAGGCCCAGCCCGATGCAAACCAAAAGCTCCGTCCCCACCTGACTCCACCAGTCTGAATGAATGCCTGATCGCCTTCATACTGACTCGTGGCTTTGGGAAATGCATCCGCCATGCGGATCAGATGGGGTGCGCCACTAATCAAGTAAATGGAGGCTAGAACTGCAATGCCAAACATCACGGACGCGCCCAGCATACCAGCGGCAATGCACAGCAAACAAAACAAGCCTGCAAACGGCAAAACAATGAAGCCGATGACTCTCAGAACTGATTGCAGATGTGGTGCTCTCATGCGCTTCGCAACTTGGCCCAACGTCCAAGCTCAGGCACAGCCACCGGAGACTGAGCTTGAGTGCAATGAAGATGTTCAAATTTCATAAACTTGTCAAACTGGCAGGCGCGGTGGCTGTTGCCTGCAGCGCTCTTGTTAGACCCCTCTTAATACGTCTCGACCCGCATTCAACCAGAGCAATCCCAAAAATCCAAAAATTGTGGTTACGGGAAACACTATAACCAACATAAAAATCAGGTGCGTCATGGTTACTAAATATGCCTCGCGCCTGCGGAGGTGAAGCAACACAGCAGCCCACGACCCCATCACGAGGTACCAGCTCGCAAGTCCAAACTCAGCGAAATTAGAGCCCTCTTGAAGGTACTGGATCAAATTGCCTCTGCCTTCTTGAAAGTGCAGGGTTAAGAGCCAGATTACTCCGACGAGACCCACACTTGCCGCGCCGATGCATATTAGCTCGCACCAAGTGATGTACTTTTGGAGCAAACGTTCGTTTACGGCCATCGGTAAGGGCTGGGGCGCAACTGGAGGGCTTGGCATTGGAGACACGTCGCTCATGCGGGTCTAACGTCCAGAGCTCAGGCACAACCGCCGAGCGGGACGTGGAAATGAAAGTATGACGAACAATTTCATAAATCAATCGCAACTGGCAGGGGCAGCGGCTGTTGCCTGCAGCGATTTGTTAGGCGGCATTTTTGTCTCGCTTCTTTTCACTCAAATCAAAGGCCCACCCACTTCCGGGATATATGATTGTCACAATCGCAACCAACTCAATCAAAAATGCTATAATCAGAACTGGCAATCCTTCAACAACGGTGTCGGGCATATACAGTGCCGATAACCACGGATGAGAAGCTGAATAATACACAACCGCCTTACCGCCGGGGCGAACATTGTCGTAACGTGGATCTTTCCAATTTGTGCCACTTATGCCGGTGTAGTGCTTCTGGTTCACGTCGTAATAATAAACAACCTGACCGTGGCCGCCCCAATAATCCGCCGTGACTTTCGCGATGCCTTGTTGGCTGTCTGTTCGTAGCCAATAGCTCATCCAGCCTGAACGTGCCTGGAGAAAGAAAAAATATCCTAGTGCAACCGCAACGGCTAAACCAACGAATCTTCGCGAGCGTGAACTCATATGCCGCCTAACGTCCAAGCTCAGCCACAGCCACCGGAGCCTGACTCTCGCCTGGAATAATGACTATCAAATTTCATTTGTTGGTTGAAACTGAAGGGGCGGTGGCTGTTGGCTGCAGCGTTTTGTTAGATGATTTAGCCTTCGTCTTCTTTTCAAACTTCTTTAAATCCGTGACCGTGAGACCTCGGTAGGAGCCGATATCGTGGGGACGTACACTATCAATATAATGCTTGAAATCGGCTTCTGATAAATCAATCGGTGCTGAATGAAAGACACCATCAGTGCATTCAAAAACCATGCTGGAGGTAGGCAAATCCTGCTTCGTGCCGTCAGGCATATCAATCCAGCCTTCGCACGCCAGTGGATTTCCGGGAGTGTTTAATTTCAGGTGGATGTGCTCTGAATAATCATTGGTGTTCTCTCCGGTGTTGGTCTGGAAAATCACAAAAGCGATCTTGTTGGTGCGGTGGCCATATAATATCCAAGTGTGCGCGTTCTCATCGCTGCCGCCAAACGACTCTCCAAACGTGGGCGGCTCGTCAGCAAGCGCCAGCAAAGGCAATCCGAGCACGAGGAATTGGCAAAGTAATTTTTTCATAGTGGCACCTTTTTTCATCTAACGCTGGAGCTCACACATGCCGGACCAAAGGACGCCGTCCGCGAAGCGGAACTGAAGGCGCCATCCGGCATTGTGTGCAGCGATTTTGTTCGGCAGCATCATGTAGAACCAATCTTCCTAGCGCGAGGTCGCAAAAACCATGTGCTTGCAAATGCTACCGCAATGCATGCTATCCCAGCAACTGCGCGATTCCACTCATGGCCAAGCATCTGAAATGGAATCCCAATCGGAATGATGGAACAAAACACTAGAGCTGGCACCCACCACGGCGCAGGCAAAAAGCGAACTGTCGCGGCTGGGAAAACAAAGGCCGCAATCAAGGCGAAGCAAATCATCCCGCCAGTCAAATCAAAACCGCAAATCCCCAAGCCACCAAGCAGCCAAGCGGAAACTAATCCAACCAAACCACTCGCCACCGCTAAAATCACTCCACATGCTGTTTCGTATGTCTTCATGCGTGCGCTCAATGCGCCGAACGTCCAGAGCTCAGGCACGCGGGGGTGATGATGTGAACCGTCCCGCACTGCGGGACGGAACTGGAGGCGCCATCCCGCGTTGCCTGCAGCGATTTGT
>Ga0265338_10009275_pt1 | contig 11772 bp, 11 predicted proteins | sample 42126metaG_FD_193579 | JGI IMG/M metagenome (GOLD analysis project Ga0265338, IMG submission 193579) | Rhizosphere microbial communities from Carex aquatilis grown in University of Washington, Seatle, WA, United States - 4-21-26 metaG | ecosystem: Host-associated > Plants > Roots > Rhizosphere... | reverse complement strand
CGCCGCCACGGTTCCAAGAACCGAAGGTTTGATGAACGAACCGCCGGCAGCCGTCAATACAAGAATCACAATGAGCACCCAGAAAAGAGGAAGCCCTTTGTAGACGCCTTGAAAAGCCTCCATTCCGGTCGAGCCAATGAGAAAGTAGCCCACCGCGAGCGTAAAGAATGCAATCGAGAATGCGCGGCGGAATCCGAATTTATCCGCCAGGGTACCGGCAAAGATCGGAAGAAAATAGATCGATCCCCCGAACACGGATGAGAGGACTCCAACCCGGACTTCGTTGAAATGCAGATGGTCGCGGAGAAAAATGCTGAGGACAGTCGCCTGACCATAATACGCGAGGCGCTCGAACAATTCCATTCCATTGGCAATCCAAAACGTAGGATGGAATCCGTTTCGTATTTCTGCTATGATCTGGCGAAGCTGCATGAACGCTCCTGCGTACTGGGGTGAAACTGGTTTGTGATTACCGCGGCTACGATTGAGATCAAGATTGCAATTAAGGTCACTGTCAGGAGAGAATATCTTTTCGGCGGAACACAAAGAATGTAATCAACCAGAACCCGGCACTATAACCCGACAGGATGAGGCACGATTTCCCAATTTTCGCCCAATCGATGGGATTCTTGAATGCCAGCTGCCAGACGTTCTGGTACGTCGTGAAAAGGTACGGCTTGATCGGTTCAAACGAGTCGACGGGCAAATTGGAGATGATCAGCAGGGCAATAATAACTGCCATCGTTGCGATAATGGGGCCGATGGCGTTCTCGACAAACGATGAAAAGAGAAACGCCAGCGATGCAACAACCCACATCGACAGGATAGCGAGGCCGTAGGAAAGCGCAAAACGAGACCACATTTGAGACTCGGGGAGTATTGTCAGCGTGTCACGATCCATTGAAAGCAGATCGCCGCTGCCGAAAATGAGCAATCCGAGGCCGACGCTCAAAAACGCAATTGAAAGTATCAGAGACGTGGTATAAAGAAGCGTCGCAATGTATTTAGCGTTCAGGATTCGCGTACGGGAAACGGGGCGGATTAAGATCAGACGGAACGTCCCGGCGGTCGCCTCTCCTGCAAGCTGGTCCCCGGCAACCAGGCTGATAAGGAATGGAACATGGACCCAGAGACTGTTCATGATCAGCTCTGAAATGATCCATCCGTTAAAAAGATTTCCTGTGATGAAGAAATCGTTCTGGAGCGCCCGCATTTGGTTCTGAATGAATTTTCCGCCTTCCATTTTCATTCCCCACATCACTAAAGGGATCAGCACCATCACCACGACAAAGCCGATGTACGTGCGCCATTTTGCGTAGGTCTTGAAGAGTTCATAGTAGATTAGATTGAGCATGAGCTTGGTGGAATTGTGGATTTCTGTTTGAAGATTACAAGATTACAAGATTGCAAGATTGCAACATTGAGTGAGGGGATACGGTAAAGTACGATGTTTCATCAAGCACATGCTTCTAATCCTTTGATCTAGTAACCGCATAATCTTGTAATCCTCCAACCCCTCCCTCCCGCACCCTCACTCCGTCACCGACAAAAAATACTCCTCGAGCGATCGCTGCTCCCTCACCGAAGTGATTTTGCAATTCGCCCGAACAAGTCCGGTGACGACAGAGGGAATGTTCTCTGTATCAATATTCGCGGTAATTCCATCGCCGATCACCGCCGCATTTTTTACATTCTTCATTTTCTTCAGCACGGAGAGTGCCCGCTTCTCCGGTTTCACGGCGAGAATTATTTTATTCGCGCTCTCGCGAAGCAGCTCCTCTACTTTCCCCTGAACGACCAGCTTTCCTTTATGGATGATCGCCATTCGGGTCGCAACCTGCTCCACTTCGTTCAACAGATGCGACGAGAGAAACACCGTGATTCCCCGCTGGTTGGAGAGTTGGCCGATCAGCTCACGAACTTCTTTCATACCCTGCGGATCAAGGCCGTTCGTCGGTTCGTCGAGAACGATGAGTTCCGGATCGCAGAGAAGTGCCTGGGCAATACCAAGACGCTGCTTCATTCCGTGAGAGAATGTTTTGACGCGATCCTGGCCCCGGTCCGACAATCCTACCAGGCCGAGGGCCTCGATCACCTTCCGTCTTTCAGGCGTGTGCCCAAGGGTGAGCGATCCGGCAATTTCCATGTTTCGGTAGGCCGTGAGGTAAAGGTAGAAATCCGGCTTCTCTACAATCCCGGCAACTTTTGCGAGGGCATTTTCCCTGTCGGTCTGCAGCTGGTGGCCGAACAATTCAACGGAGCCTGTCGTCGGTTGAATAAGCGAAAGGATCATGCGAATGGTTGTGCTCTTGCCGGCGCCGTTTGGCCCAAGGAATCCAAAAACGTCGCCCCGGTGGATTTCGAGGTTGACATCCTCCGCCGCCCATCGGTTACGGTAGCGCTTTCCGAGGTTGAGTGTTCGAAGAATAATGTCAGCGGACATAGCTTACTCAGGTATCAGTGAACAGTAAACAGTTAGCAGTTTGTAAGTAACCTCTCAAAATCTGATCTGATTACTGTTTACTGATCACTGTTGACTGTCAGATGATTTCTTTCAGCAGTTCTTTTCTTGGATTAGGGATGACGACTTTGTTAACAAGCAGCCCCCGTTCTGCGCACACCGCAGCCGCAGAGTCGACGGCAGAGCGGACGGCGGCCACATCCCCCGTGAGCGTGACAAAAGCCTTCCCCCCCAGCGCCATGGCGAGCCGGATCTCAATCAGCCGGACGCGCGCCGTTTTCACAGCGGCGTCCGCCGCTTCAATCAACGACGCGACACTGAATGCCTCCACGATGCCGAGCGCCTCCAGCATCTGCACCTGCGAGACTCCGGTGATCGCCGGAAAAATATCCTCGTGAACATTCGGAATAACAAATGTATCGATCACCATTCCGGTTCCGCTGATTTTCCCCGCATCGACGCTTGCCCGGACGGCTGCTACATCGCCCCCGACCATAACGATATATTTTCCCGAACAGATGCTTCGGGAAAGAAGCATTTCTACGTCGGCGGCTTTGAGCATTGCATCGCCTACCAGGTAGCCGGCGGCAATGCTCGAAAGCTCAATCAACCCGATGGAATTCATCTCTGCCATGCTGCTTCCTCTCTCTACTTTTGTTCAAGTACAATTTCATCCCCTATCGAGACGACAACGCCGCCGATGCTTGCATGAACTCTCGCTCCGAGTTTTCCCTGCGGGATCTCACCGATCAGATCCCCCGCCTTTACTTGTTTTCCAACAGCCACCACCGGCAGCGCGGGAGAGCCGATATGCTGTTGCAGCGGAATTCGTACTTTCTTAGGCGAGAATTTCGTTTCGCGATAGTGAGCCGGCACATCGTAATCTTTCACGCCAAGCTTGCCGATGAGCTGACTCAAAGGAACATGCCGGCCGTCGTAAATGGGATGCGGGGTGATTTCACGGTTGCCGTCCCATTGTAACCCTTTTGCTTTGAGATCAACCTTCGCCTTGTCGCACGCTTCTTTGGGATAGAGATCTTCCGGACAAGCATAGAGCGTGCACAGGCCGCATGAGCAGCAGAGCTGGGCCCATTGATTCCACAAGTCCTCGCCGGAAGCCGTAAAGCTGAGGCTCCGCATCACTTTGTGAGGCTGGACGTCATACCCCAGCAGGTAGCGGGGGCAGAACTCCGTGCAGTAACTGCACTGGTCGCATGCAGATTTCCCGATACGATGCATCGTTTGTTCGGGAAGGCTTTTTCGAGTGATCAACCGGTGCGCGACCGGCAGAACGACCAAGCCAGCGCATGTTTTGGTAATCGGCAAACTCATATCGCCTGAAAGTTTGCCCATCATGATTCCGCTGACGAAGACGGCATACTCAGGCACGGATGCTCCTCCTGCCGCCGCGATCACTTCGGCAAAGCTGATCCCGATCGGGACCGTGAATGTGGATGGCTGCTTCACCGCACCGGCCACCGATATGCATTTTGCCGTCACCGGAATTCCTTCCGAAGCCTCATGGATGTTCCGCAACGTCTCCACATTGTTGACAACGATGCCGACGTCCAGAGGTATTCCCTGGGGCGGGATCAGCTTCTTCGTGGCTTCATAGACGAGGATGTATTCATCTCCGGTCGGGTAATAATCTCCGAGAAGTTTTAACTCAATCGCCTTCTTGCCGATCGCAGAGTTCACCCCTGCAAGCTTTTCAGCATACTTTTTTTTGATCCCCAGGATCCCCTTCTTCGCGCCTGTGGATGACATTAAGATCTGCATTCCGTTTACAACCGCGTCCGGTTCGCGCGTGATCAGTTCCAGATCTTTGTGGAGCAGGGGTTCGCACTCCGCCCCGTTTCCAAGCACGACTTCGGCCTTCGACGACGCCTTGACATGGGAAGGAAAGCCCGCCCCTCCGCATCCTACAACTCCGGCTTCTCTTATCTTTTGGTCAACGTTCATCGAATTTTCAAGTTCTTTCTATTTGAAAAAAGCATCAGACTGCCACTTTTAAAATTATTTTATGTATTTCCCCGTCGGAAACCATCGGCGCATGAGCATCCTCGGGGAAAAAAATGGCAAACGAGCCTGGGGGAATGTCGCACCAAAGCAACGGCTCGTCGTTGAAAAGAGCGGTATCCTTTTCTTCGTCGAAGGGAGAAAGCAGGTCGGAGCATTTGCGGGCGGGCTTCCAACCCATGGAGTCCACGCCGGCCAACACGTAATGGATATCAACATACTTCCGATGGACCTCGAGCTTTGCTTCGGACTTCCGCTTCCCCGGCTTCCGGCTTGCAATAGCATAAAGGTTTTCGCCGTCGATGTCGGCGGGGGCGGACGTCAACGCGCTCGCGGCCGGAGATCTCAGATAGCGAAAGGCTTCGGCAAACCGCGGATTGAGCGGGAGATACTTTTCGGCATTCTCGATCACATCGATGATCATGATTTGCGCCCGGCTATGATGTGAATACTCGGCCAGTTCCGGCCCGCCTATTCATAATGCTTTAACTGCGGCCATATTTGGTTGAGGGGAACTTTCAGATTCCGGCAAACGTAAATCGGCAGATTGTTTTCATACGGCATGGCATATTCTGTCCTGACCGTATCCGCGATTGTGACGCTTTCGAACCTGTCGACTTTGTCTTTGAGATTGCCGCCGAGGATGATCACCAGGGCTCCGGTGTAGCCGCGCGGGCCCCAAAGCCAATAATTGTTGTGCGAACCGATCGCTTTGGGCAAGTTGTATTTTCGGGAATAATAGTCAACAGCGGCGGAGCGCCCGTAGTTGTCTCCGAAGATCGCGCATTTCTGCTGGTCTTCTGCTGACAGCGAATGAAGTACTTTTGCGATCGCCGCGGCTTTATCTTCCCATCCAAACATGTCGGCGTAGAACTGCGGGAGCTTGTCCAGTTTCTTTCCTTCGGGCGTCGTCGGCGCGAGGCCGAGCGCATCGGCATAGCGGATGTAAGACTCGACCGGGAGTATCGGCAGCGTCACCGGCGCGAGAACGATGCCTCCGGCCAAGACAACCAGATACAGCGGTTTTAACCACCGGAGATACCGATGCGAGCACCACCGTTCGATGCCGACAGCGCCGCCCGCGAACAACATTGAATATGCCGGCGAAGCGTACTCAGGCTTGCTGTGACCGTTGATCAACAGTATCGCAACCGCGGCCAGATACAAAAGTCCAAGAGAACGATAACGGTGCTCCGGCTTCGAAAAAAGGAATACGAATAATCCCGAAATCCAGAGTGGAAGCGTTACCGGGTTCTGCACCAGGATCTGGCCGATGAGAAAGATCTTCGGCGTCAGGGAAGAATATTTTTGACCCGAAGCATTCCGGATAAATTCGAGGTGTGCGACATCGTGGGAGGCATTCCAGAGTATGTAGGGAAGGAAGAGTGCGAATGCGATAAATGCTGCAATGTATGGAAACTCCGTCTTCAACCAGCGGCGTTCGGGCGTCAGTGCAACGCCTGCAAGAATTCCAAAGCCCAGCCAGAGAACGCTGATTTTATTCAGAAGTCCGAAGCCGAGAAGAAGGCCAAGCTGAAGCCAGTGTTTCTTATCTCCCGTTTTAAAGAGAAGGATCAGAAGGTACGCGCTCCAGGCCCAGAAGAGCACGTCAAAACTATTCATAGAGTAAATCGAATCGCTGCCGAGAAAAATCAGTGAAACGATACTGGCAATGCAGGCGAGGGCTTGGGCAAAACGTCCTCCCCCGAGCTCGCGCGTCATCCGACCGGTAAGGAAAACTGTGATGGCGCCGACAACTGCGGGAAGAAACCGGAGAGCAAAGACAGAATTGCCGAGAATGATCCTGTTCAGCGCGAGGATAAATATCGACAACGGCGGCTGGTCAACATATCCCGCGCTGAGATGCTCGCTGCATGCGGCATAATAGAGCTCGTCGCGGAAGATTCCGTATCCGGCAAATGCGTTGGTATAGAAATGGATGAGCAGCTTGACGGCGGCAAACGAGAGCAGAAACAGCGTTCCGGTGTCGATGGTCTGGCGAGAGAAGAAACGAGATTTCATTGAACGAATGCGAATCGTTATTGGGATTCCTGCAGGTAGCGTTTGAAGCGCGAGGCGAAATCCGACTTCGCGCTGAAACTGTCGGCTCTCGTTGTCAGCGAGATCTCTTTCGCTTTCGCGACAGCCCAAAATACGATCGTGCTGTCTTTCGTTGCGAGAACCGTTCCGTTGGTGGCGACAATTTTCTGATCGTCCTTGATGATAAACCGAAGCGTATCTTCCTTGTATTCGTGCCTGAAAACATCACCCAGATCTGAAAAGATTGCCGTCTCACGCCAGACGAGCTGGTTCCCCTCCAGCGAGAGGGCGCGGTCTTTGACGTATAGGCCGTTGTGCATGCGCTCCAGCAGGTAATCGTCCTCCTTCCACGCACGAATTGCCTCGTCAAAATCCTTCGCCTGCCGATCGCTCTCTGTTTCTTCCGACTGGATATTACGCATAACGGTTACCATTGTTCCGCCTTTACCATCGTCATTCATCGTGATCGTAAACTGCGTGGTCTCGCTGACTAAACATCCAATAAATGATAGGGCAAGGAACAGAGGAAGAAGGATAGACCAGGGTAGTAATCTCGGGAAAGAGCGTTTCATGATGAATGCTCCTCGAAAGTGGACCGAAGGGAAGCCCGTAACGTCATCAACGCGAACGCCGTCGTTCCTTCGAAAAGTTTAGTGATTATTGGGGAGAGAAGCAAGGAATGGGACGAGGGTTGAGGGAAAACGGCAGCGGGCTACTTTTCGTCGCCGGTGCCGATTTCCCGGTCGAGAAGTGCCGGGACAGCGATGCCGTGTCGATGACTGGCGGAATCAGCCTTGTCCCTCCTGACTGCCATCACTTGAAGTATCGCAGCCTCGTAAGCATCGTCGTAAGGTTTTCCGCGGGCCATGAACTCGCGTTCGCGAAGCTCCGTGGCTATCGAAAACTCCGTTTCTTCGCACGATATTTGTGCATCGATCCAAATTTCTTTTGGAGGAATGAAACGGCAGGCAAGATCGTTGCCGCTCAACCCAAAATCAGGATAGATGCTGCGACGCACTGCGGCACCGTCCACAATCCAGATCGCAACTGCTCCCCGATTTCCAAGCGGCGCGCGATAGATGCCGTGAAGAGAGATCGAATCGGGGAGGTCTGCAATTTCTTTTACTCCGTCACAATCGGCAGGCGAGACGCGCGCTAATGCATTCTCATGAGCCCTGGCCAGCGAGTCATCCGATTGGCGCATGCTCCGCTCGAGGGCGAGGGCGCTGTCGTGGGCATCATCGTATGATAAACCGCTGCGCGCCATGAGTTCCCGCTCGTGCAGTTCATGGGCCAACGTATAGCGGTATTCTTCCGCTGCGACGGCATTGTCTATCCAAACCTCATGGAGAGGAATAAACCTGTATCGTTGACCGTTCCCGCCGTAGAGGAATTCAGGGTAGAGTTCCCTCCTCACGGTGGCGCCATCCACAATCCAGACATCGCATCCGCCCTCTCTCCCCATAAAAACGCGGTACACTCCCTCAACACGGCGGGAGGCCTGTTGTCCTCCCGATCCCATGAAGAGAAAGAGAGCGCACAATGCCAAGAGAAGAAGACGCTTCATAGCACCGGATGTATTATTTCCACTTTATCACCCCCACTTTGACCAGGTCATCCAGATAATGCGCCACAAGTTTCGTTTCAAGCGGCCAGAACTCTGCACTCAGCGCGTCCCGAATATCCGAGATGGAGTTCTTTCCATCAACGAAATTGACCAACTCGAATCGCACATCTCCCCCGAGCGTGAATTCCGGAGAACTGTAATAGAGCGAATCGTTTCCTTTCAACTTGCTTGCAGGGAGACCGAAATCGAGCGGTCCCCGTGTAAGCCGGACCGGAATGCGCTGATCCGGATGAGGGTCGGCTGATGGCCGGTCGCCCTTTACGCCTCGGGCATCGGCAGCGGAATTCAGGCGGCTGACGAAGTAGTCTTTTTGGCGAAGGAGTTCCGCTTTGGCCGAAACGACTTCCTTCTCCACAGACTTATCCGCATTGAAAGTAAGAATCGACTCGATCGTCTCCTCCTCCCACTGTGCGCGGTGCGAAATTGCAGAGAGGGCATTCCCCCATGCGTCGGCGAGGTCTTTGCCGGAAGCAACGGCCGTAGTCTGCAGAAGGCTTCTTCCCTTCTCCGCAAGCCGCTTTGCGGAATTTGCCTCCGTAAGATGGACAAGGTCGATCGCCTGATTCTTGTCGAGATTGGCAAGATACCACATCGCCCCGGCCGCGATCACTTCGCATCGCTCCAATTCAACCGGGTCAACTTTATCCGGCGTATCGTCGGAAGTATGATGCGTGTAATCCGAATGAGTGAACATCACGCCCGGAATTTTCCTGTCGATGAACATCATATGATCGCTCCCCCCTTCGTACGGAGTAATGCGATAGTTGAATGCCGACAAGCTCCCCCGCGGAGTGCGGATGTCCATGCCGTCAACCATGCGCGCCATGTTCTCAACCACATCGTTCACCGCAGAGGGATTTGAGTCCGGTGTGCGGGTGAGGCCTAATTCGGAATGGAGCAGATCGAGGTTCTCGCCCACCATATCCATATTCATATTGGCGAGAAATTTTCCGCCCAGCGCCGGCCCGACAAGCTCGGGGTGCGCGTCGATGTAGGGCATCGTTCCGTTCCACTCCGGCACCCACACGAAGCGGAATGACCGTTTTGGTTTCGGGAGACGTCCGTTGTCGGTAAGCTCTTTCAATGTGCGGGCGATATCAAGAATTGCGCCAGAGCCGCTTGCATTGTCGTTCGCAGATTCCTTAGGATGATCGAGGTGAGCGCTGAAGACAAGTTCTTCTTCGGGACGCTCGGTGCCGCGGATGTGCGCGACAACGACATCCATAAAGTACGGCTCAAGTCCGATTCCTTTCACTTCGCCATGGAGAACGACTTTCTTGCCGGCCGTCAGCATATCCCGGAGCTTGGTCCCCTGTCTGTTCGTAAGATTGAACCCAAATGTCACTCGGCTCAGCTCGTCGGTTCTCGGCCACATGCCGGTGTATTGAAGCATGTCGGGATGTTCCTTCGCGCGGTCATCGTCAAGAAAACAGACGACTGCTTTGGCTCCATACTTAAGAACGGCCAGACGGTGAACGGCGCCGCCGTACCCCGTTGCCAGAACCAATCTTCCCCTCACATTTTTTCCCGCATAATCTTCATCGCGGGTCCCGTCTCCCACCCAGACAAGTTCTGCGGTGACGTTGCCGGGGTTGGAGTACGTCATCACGCTCATCGCGATCTCCGGGTAGCCGACGATTCGCTCGTCGTACGGCTCAACCATTCGGAGCTCGGCCGACGAAATGTCCCAGCCCGAGGGAGACTGCCATGTTTGGTATGTCACTTTCCCGTCCGACGTGAACGTTTCGATGTACGCGTCTTTCTCCGAAAACCCGTAATTCCGGAGCTGTTGAAGTACGTAGTGGGCCGCTTCCCGGTATTGTCTCGATCCCTGGATGCGATGGTATCGCGTAATTTGGATGACATGTTCCTTTGCCAACTCGCCGCTCAGCGATTCGTGAAAGAGGTCACGCGTCTTGTTGTCGAGAACGTTTGTCCCGTCCTGCGCGATGAGCCGGAACGCGACGACAATTGGAAAAACGACTGCCCGAAGACGAACCTTCATGGTATCTCCTATTGGCTTTCGATATTAAAGTCTACGAATGTTTCCTGAGAAGTCTTTTGAGCAATTGAATTTGCCCGGCGTGGTAGAGATCGTGCGATGCGATTCCCGAGATCGTCTGGAGGTTCGTCCACTTGCTGCCGGATTGCTTTTTCCTGAGGTCGGAAGGTCGTTGAGATGCGATTGCATCCCGTAATAACCGGTGAGTTTCTTCGAGGAGCGCTATATCTTCTTGCCAGGCCTTTTCCGTCATCCGGAGCGGCCGCTTGAACCAGTTGCTCCCCTTTAACGGGAATGATCCCTTTTTCTCTCCAAGGAGTCTGCGGCGCACGACATACTTCCAATAGGCGCAGTGGACCACGACTTCCCAGATATTGTGACGATCTTTCGAAATCCTCAAGCTCGCCTCCTTCGGGGTCAACCCCCTGATGGATCCCCGAAGGTTTGTCCCGTGCCATGCTCGCTTCTCATACGACTCGCCGAAGATTTGAAGAAGGATCGCAATATCGTCCAAACGAATTTGTTTCGCCATGTTCATTCCCGTTCAAGCGATTGCATTAACCCGAATTTGTCCAGGTCGATGGTTTCGTTTAGAAATACAATCCCCTCTTGCTCCAGCAGCTTCTTCTGCCTTCTATATCCTCCGGTACGCCTCGGAAGCGAGATCTTCCCTTGTGCATTAATCACCCGCTGCCATGGAATCTTTGAATTCGCCGGAAGATTGTGAAGCGCGTATCCCACCAGCCGCTGCTGACCCGGCAGGCCGCTCAACGTTGCGACGTCACTGTACGTAGCGACCTTTCCTTTCGGGATCTGCTTCACGGTCTCCCAGATAATCGAATACTTATTCTTCGGTTTGTTGGAGGGCCGTGTCTTGGTATTGTCCGTGGTCCTAAGTCCTGGGTCGTTAGTTCTTAGTCCTGAGCAATAATTCTTATCTCTTTTCTCTTCTCTCTTACTTTTTGATTCCCAGCAACTCTATCTCGAAAACAAGAACTGAGTTCGGCGTAATCTGAGTTCCGACCGATTGGGCACCGTATCCGATTTCAGAAGGAACCACAATTTGCCATTTAGAGCCGACTTGCATTAACTGCAGCGCTTGGGAAAGCCCTGGGATCACACCCGATACCGGAAAAACAGCAGGACCGCCGTGCTTTTCAGAGCTGTCAAATTCAGTTCCATCGATGAGCAATCCACGATAATTTACGGAGACATTATCCTTGGCGCCCGGCCTCTTGCCGCTTCCCGGGGTCAGAACTTTGTATTGCAGGCCGCTGGGGAGCGTGACAACACCGTCTTTTTTCTTGTTCTCCGCAAGGAAGGTCTGTCCGTCCTTTATGTTCTTCTCCGCGGCCTCTTTCATTTTTGCCGAATGCTTTTCCATCATCACCGATTGGAATTCCATCATGACCGTTTGCGATTGGGCGTCGGTCAGCATTGGCTTGCCGTCCGGGCTCATATCCTTGAGCGCCTGGGCAACCACATCCGGATTCACTTCGATCATTTGTGCTTTCAGGTTCTTTGCAATGTCCATTCCGATACCGTAGCTGACGCTGTCTTGCATGGTCTTTAACTCGACTTTATGCTGCGCGGATTGACACGATAACAGCACAAAGCTGAGGG
>Ga0265338_10009273_pt1 | contig 11773 bp, 11 predicted proteins | sample 42126metaG_FD_193579 | JGI IMG/M metagenome (GOLD analysis project Ga0265338, IMG submission 193579) | Rhizosphere microbial communities from Carex aquatilis grown in University of Washington, Seatle, WA, United States - 4-21-26 metaG | ecosystem: Host-associated > Plants > Roots > Rhizosphere... | reverse complement strand
ACCCAAAACAATTCTCTACCAAAAGTCCCAAGCCTCTCATCTGGCTCGATGACGCCGACCTTTCGATCCCAGCGCCGCTTCTTGCCTCAATTTGCGATGCCGTCCGCTCCGGCGCCGTGTTGGTCTTCTCCGGACGCTCCATGCCGCTGCTGGCTGTTTTTGCGGGCGGAACGACCGGCCTCGATTTGACGGAGCTTTTGGAGGAATTGCTTCCGATTCGGATGACCGGCGTTCGGGCAGGGCAGGGGACCGTCGAATTCGACGGCCTCGCTCTGATTCACGACGCAGTCAAGTCAACGGCGCCGAATGGGCTCGCGCAATTCACGCGCGCGTACGGCGCCGGCAAGGTCGTCGTCCTCGGCGGCCAACTGCTCGATCCGGCCCACACCGATTCGACGCGCGTTCGCCAGGAAGCGTATGCGGCCCTTTGCGGCCTGGTTGGCGTCAAGTACACTATGACCGAAGGCCAATCTTCAAAAGCGCCCGGTTTCGGGTCTCTAGCGCTCGGCGTCCTCGCGGGCGATGCCTCGGGCTTGGCGTCTTTCGACGATTGGAGCGCCGCATGGAGCCAATTCTCCGCAAAGGGCGCGTTCGATCCGCTGGCGGGCCAGTCCTCGCAACCCACTCCGCTCGGGCGCACGGGCAACTGCGCGTTGGCGGCGACGGTTTCGATTCCGCCCGGCGGCGAGGCGGCCATTCCCTTCATCTTGACGTGGCGTTTCCCCAATAAATACAGCGCCGCCGGCCAATGGGTCGGGACCCATTACGCCACCCAATGGCCCGATGCCCGCGCCGTTATGAAAATGGCCGTGGACAGCTTCGCCGCGTGGACCGAAAAAACGCAGGCGTTTCGGCGCGCATTTTACGACAGCACTTTGCCCTATTGGTTGTTGGACGCCGTCACCGCGAATGCCGGCATCACGCGCCATGCGGGCGTGGTTTTTCGCCTCGCCAACGGCGATGTTTACGGATGGGAAGGCTCCAACGGCTCCTGCCAGCCAACCTGCACGCACGTGTGGGGCTACGAGCAATCCTTCGCGCATCTTTTTCCGCAGCTCGAAAAGGAAATGCGCCGCATCGATTTCAAACACCAGCAGCGCGCCGATGGCGGCATTGACAACCGCACAGAAGTTCCCTCCCCGCCGCATCCGACTGGCGAGCAGCCCTTCAGCGACGGCCATTCAAGCTGCATTCTCAAGGCGTATCGCGAGGCGCTTAATTCCACCGATGAATCGTTTTTCTCCGACTACTGGCCCAACGTCAAACGCGCCACTGAGTATTTGATTGCGCGCGACGCCGCCGCCGCGGGCGGCAAGCCCTCCGGTGTCTTGCAGGATGAGCAATGGAACACCTACGACGAAGCGTTGCACGGCGTGACCACCTTCATCAGCGGATACTACCTCGCCGCGTTGCGCGCCGCCGAGGAATGGGCGACGCGCATGGGAGAAACCGACACCGCGCAACGATTCCATTCCATTTTCGAGTCTGGCCGCGACAAGTTGGTCGAGCTCTGCTGGAACGGCGAATATTTCGAGCAGCATCTGGCCGATTACGCCACGCGAAAAGGCGAAGTCGGCCCCGGTTGCATGTCCGACCAACTCATCGGCCAATGGTGGGCTCACCAGCTCAACCTCGGCTACATCCTTCCGGAGGAGAAGGTCAAATCGTCGCTTCGCGCTATTGTCAAATATAACTTCAAGTCCGACCTCACCGGCTGGAAACATTCTCCGCGCGCCTTCGCCGGCCCCGGCGACAAGGGCCTCATCATCTGCACCTGGCCGCGCGGCGGCCGCCCCGCCAACGTGATGCTTTACTCGGATGAAGTCTGGACAGGCATCGAATACCAGGTCGCCGCCCATCTCATTTACGAGGGTATGGTGGAAGAAGGTTTCGCGATCGTCAAAGGCGCCCGCGACCGCTACGACGGCGTCCCGCGTCCGCCCATCGGCCGCAATCCATGGTGCGAAATCGAGTGCGGCGGCCATTACACCCGCGCGATGTCCTCGTGGTCGTTGCTCCTCGCGCTTTCCGGCTTCCACTACGACGGCCCGCGACAGCGTATGCGCGTCGCTCCGCAGCACAAACCCGAGAACTTCAAATCGTTCTTCACGACGACGGAAGGGTGGGGGAGCGCCAGTCAGCGGCTCTTTGGCGGCAAACAGGCCGTCGCATTCGACGTTGTCGCCGGCCAGTTGCCCGTCAAGTCACTGGATCTGAGAACCAGCGCGCCGAGTGGAAATGTGTCCGTTCTGCTCGCGGGCAAGGCTCTCCGGCAATCTGCCGATTTCGCCGATGGCCAATGTCACATCCAGTTCGCGGACGCCGGCGTCATTGCGCACCCAGGCGAAAAGTTGGAAATCACAATCGGATAAACCGACGATGCGCTTGCCTTTTTGAGCCAACGGAGTAAACAAAACACCGAAACCTTTCACCCATGCTCTTATGAAAACACGCCAAAACCTGGTCTTCGCCCTGATCGCCGCCTTCGGTCTCTGCGGCGTTTCGAGCGCCCTCTCAGCCGATATTTCCGGCAAATGGAAATCCGAATTCGAATCCCCAGTCGGCCATCTCAAATACACGTTTGATTTCAAGGTCGACGGAGACAAACTCTCCGGCAAGGCCCATCGCGAAACCTCCGAGGCCAAGATCGACTCCGACCTCAAAAACCTCAAGCTCGATGGCGACAAGCTCTCGTTCACCGAGACGCTCGATTTCAACGGGACCGACATCGCAATTGATTACACCGGAAAAGTGGCCGGCGATGAAATCAAGTTCACGCGCAAAGTCGGCGATTACGGCTCCTCGGAAATTGTCGCCAAACGCGAGAAACCCGAACCGGCCTCCGCGCCCGCTACCAATTCCGTCACCGGCAAATGGCGCGCCGAATTTGACACGCAAATCGGCAAACAAAAATACCTCTTCACCCTCAAGGCCGACGGCAATACGCTGACCGGAAAGGCCAACGCCGAAATTGGCGACGGCAAATTTGAAACGGCCCTCTCCGATGGCAAAATCAACGGCGCCGAAATCACGTTTGTCGAAAACATGGATTTCAACGGCAATCCCGTCCGCATCGACTACAAAGGCGTCCTCAACGGCGACCAGATCAAATTGACCCGCAAAGTCGGCGATATCGCGACCGAGGAATTGACCGCCAACCGCGAAAAATAAACAGGAACAAATCCTCTCCTGGCGTCTCTCACATAACGATAGACGCTCAAATCGGCGCGCCGTGAGCCAGGCCGAGACCGTCGCGGCTAGCCACTCGGGGAGATGAGCCGGTGCGCCGCTGATGGATGCCGACAGTTTCGGCTTTGGCCTGTGGCACGGCGCGTCCGCTTTGGGCGTCAATCATTTTCCCGGCGCCTCCATCCCAGATAAGGCCCCACGGCGTTGATTTCTTAACGATTTTTTTACGCAAATCGCCCAAACTGTTCAAATTCCTACACCCCGCGTTACAAAGCGTCTTTCCCATTTCTCTCGCCTCTCCTCGTATAAGCCTCTGAACGTCTTGCATTAATAACATATTAATGCCTCCCACCAGCCTCTGGCATTGGCCGTGCTTAAGCTTCACGTGCAGTTGTCCGCATCGGCTGGCAATCGACGCTCCCTCAACGCGGAATGCGCCGTGGCAGCGATGAACGTCAACAAAAGGTTCGTCATTCATGAAAAAAATCGAAGCGATCATTAAACCGTTCAAATTGGACGAAGTGAAGGAGGCCCTCGGCGACATCGGCATCCAGGGCATGACCGTCATTGAAGTCAAAGGTTTCGGACGCCAAAAGGGGCACACCGAAACCTATCGCGGAAGCGAGTACACCCTCGATTTCCTGCCTAAAGTGAAGGTCGAAGTCGTTGTGGAAGACACCCTCCTCGAATCCGCCATCGACACCATCTGCAAGGCCGCGCGCACCGGCAAAATCGGCGACGGCAAACTCTTCATCTCAACCTTGGACGAAGTCGTTCGCATCCGCACCGCAGAGAAAGGCGCGCATGCTGTGTAGCCCCCCAACCCGCTAACCCCGCAAGAAAAATCAGCAACAGAACAATAATATGATCAAAAAACACATCGCCCAATTGACGACAGCTTTGATGCTGTTCTCCGCCGCAGGCCTCGCCTGGGGCGAGGACACCAACGCCCCTGCCGCGGCGACCACTGCCCCAGCCGCTGCCGCTCCCGCCGCCCCAGCCGGCCCAACTCCCGACGCCCAGGGCTACAATACCGGCGCCGCTGGCGACGCCGCGGACGCCAGCAACACCGCCATCCTGTTGTCCGCTCCTTCCGACCTCAGCGCCGACGACAAGAAAGACACCAACAAAGTCGCCGCCTTCAACACCGCCCTCAAGGCCTACAACGATCAGCAGGCCCAAATGAAATTGGAGCCCCTAGCCGTGCGCATGTTGGACGCCTCCGGTCACAATCGCGTCGCCATCAACTTCATGTGGACCTTAGTCACCGGCTTCCTGGTCATGTTCATGCAAGCGGGTTTCGCCCTCGTCGAAACAGGCTTGTGCCGCGCCAAGAACGCCGGCCACACGATGTCGATGAACTTTATGATTTACCCAATGGGCATGCTGGGCTTCTACCTTTGTGGATTCGCCTTCATGTTCGGCGGCATGAACTCGCCCCTGACCCCCAGCCACGCAGGCATTTCCACAATGGGCGGCTACGGCGGCTTGGACCACGAACTTGGCTTCACCCTCGGAGGCCACTTCATTGGTCTGCTTGGCTTCAAGGGCTTCATGCTCCAGGGCGCCGGTTATGATTGCGCCGCCTTCGCGCTCTTCCTGTTCCAAATGGTCTTCATGGACACCACCGCGACGATCCCCACCGGCGGCGCCGCCGAACGCTGGAAGTTCTCCGCGTTCATGATCTACGGCTGCTGCATCGGCATCTGCATGTATCCGATCTTCGGCAACTGGGTCTGGGGCAATGGCTGGCTTTCGCAAATGGGCGTCAACTGGGGCATCGGCCACGGCCACGTGGATTTCGCCGGCTCCTCAGTGGTGCACATGCAAGGCGGCGTGATTTGCCTCATCTTCTGCTGGCTCATTGGACCGCGCTATGGAAAATATGACGCCAACGGCAAAATTGTTCACCCCATCGTGCCGCACAATATTCCTTACGTCATGCTGGGCACCTTCATCCTCGCCTTCGGCTGGTTCGGCTTTAACCCCGGTTCCTCGCTCGCCGGCACGGAACTCCGCGTTGCCGTCGTCGCCACCAACACCATGCTGGCCTCCGCCACCGGCGCTCTCGGCGCCACCCTCTGGATGTGGTGGGTGCGCACCAAGAAACCCGATCCGTCCATGATGTGCAACGGCATGCTCGCCGGCCTCGTGGCCATCACTTGCCCCTGCGCCTTCGTCAGCGCGGGCGGCGCCTCGCTCCTCGGTTTGATCGCCGGCGTCATCGTCGTCGAGTCCGTGTTTTTCTTTGACAAAATCGGCATCGACGACTGCGTCGGCGCGATTTCCGTCCACGGCGTCAACGGCGCATGGGGCTGCATTTCACTCGGCCTATTCGCGGACGGCACTTACGGCGAAGGCTGGAACGGCGTCCCAGGAAAAATCACCGGCCTTTTCTACGGCGGCGGCTTTGGCCAATTGGAAGCTGAGATCATCGGCGTCAACACCTGCTTCGTGACGCTCTCGGTCCTTTCACTCATTGTCTACTACCTCGCCGAAATGCTCGTCGGCAACCGCGTCTCGCAGGAAGTCGAGTTCGAAGGCTTGGACGTTCCCGAAATGGGTGTCCCCGGCTATTCCGGCATGGTGATGGATAAAGCGTCCGAAACCCCCATGGCACACGGTTCGCCTCACGGCTCGCCTGCCAAATCGCCCACGCTGGCATCTTAACCTGACTCAACACGCCGCGCGGTCTCGCTTCGGGGCCGCGCGGCCTTAAAAACAAAAACTCAACTGAACAAATTCAAATGCAAAATCTTTCACCCATCCTTTACAGCTCGATAGCATTGATCGCAGGCGGCGCCATTGGATACGCCTTCGGCCTGATCCAGGACGCCGCCGCCCGCAGAAACCAGGCCCTCCAGGCCACCGGCAAACTCAACAACGGCTGGGCCGTTATGCCGGGTTCCTTCCGCCGCACCGGCTACCTGCTCATGGCCCTCGCCCTCGTTCAATTCCTGTGCCCGCTGCTTTTCAACAACGGCTGCCAATGGTGGGTCTCCGGCGGCGTTGTTGCCGGCTACGGCTGGACGCTTTACCGCAGGCTTCGCCAGAGCATGGCCGAAGCTCGCATGAAATGATGCTTGCGATTTCGCGCGGTTTTGTTCAGAAGAGTTCCGCGCGCTGTCAAACGGCGTGAATCTTGAATCTTGATTCACGCCGTCTTTGTCAATAACTGTCGCCAATTAACCTGTGGACTATTCCATCCCCCCTTACATGCTGGCGCCGTTCTGCCTGCTCCTGGCAACCATCGCGCTCGGCCCCCTCTGGTTCTCCGCCTGGTGGGGACGCCACTATCCCAAAGTCGCCGTCTCGCTGGCCGTCCTGGTCGCCGCCTGGTATTTCCTGGCCATTCACGCCAGCCATCGCGTGTGGGAAACCGGCCATGAATACCTCAGCTTTATATGCCTGGTCGGTTCGCTCTTCGTCGTTTCAGGCGGCATCCACATCACCGTCAAAGGCGAAGCGACCCCCAAGGCGAATGTTCTTTTTTTGCTGATCGGCGCCATCCTGGCCAACCTGCTCGGAACAACCGGCGCCTCCATGCTCCTCATCCGCCCCTGGATCCGCCTCAACAAATACCGCATCACCGCCCACCACGTCGTTTTCTTCATCTTCATCGTGTCCAACGTCGGCGGCTGCCTCACTCCTGTCGGCGATCCGCCTCTGTTCCTGGGCTACCTGATGGGCGTGCCGTTCTGGTGGACCACATGGCGCTGCCTGCCGGCCTGGTGCGCGGGCGTCGGCATGCTGCTCATCATGTTCTATTTCGTTGACTCAAAGAACTTCCGACGCGCGCCCAAAGCCGTTCGCGAAGAGGAGACCGCCTCCGAACATTGGCGGTTCGACGGCCTTTCCAACTTGTTTTTTCTCGGCGTCATCCTCGCCTCCACGGCCGTCAAGAATCCAATCTTCCTCCGCGAGGCCCTGATGGTCGCCGCCGCCCTCGGCTCCTGGTTCACCACAAAAAAGCAAGTCCACGAATCGAACCATTTCCACATGGACCCGGTAAAGGAAGTCGCGATCCTTTTCATCGGCATTTTCGGAACGATGATGCCGGCGCTCGATTGGCTTCAGGCCAACGCCTCCCAGCTCCAGGCCGCCACGCCCGGTTTTTTCTACTTCGGCTCCGGCGCGCTTTCCAGTGTGCTTGACAACGCCCCCACCTACCTCTGCTTCCTCAAAGCCGTCTTCGGACGCTTCGTCGCCCCCAACATGCACGGCCCGCTCACCGACCAGGCGCAGGTCGCCTACATCATTGCCGATCCCAAGCTCTGCGCGTACCTGCTCGCCGTCAGCGTCGGCTCCGTTTTCTTTGGCGCCAACACCTACATCGGCAACGGCCCCAACTTCATGGTCAAAGCCATCGCCGACCACCAGAAAGTCCACACCCCCGCCTTTCTTGACTACATCTGGAAATACACGCTCCCCTTCATGATCCCCATGCTGCTGGTCGTCTGGCTCGCCTTTTTCTTCTCCCGGTAGGGAGATAGCGGCGCCAATTCGGGCGCGTGTCATGTTGCCTTCGATCGTCGCCGTGCCTTATCCCGATCAAGTGCCGCGCGTATCAACTCCGGAGCGAGACGGGCGTTGGTTTGCCGCAACCGATCGATAGCGTCCGACAAATTCAGGAATCCTCGCGTCGCCGCTCGTTCGAGCAACCCAACTGTGCCAATGACCGTCAAGCCGCAATGGATGGCTGCATTTCGTCCTGCACGGTCGTCCATTAGGATCGCATCAGCTTTGATTTCTTGCGCGAGGCAGATCGCTTCCAGCTCGCCGACGTCTACGTCAAGTGCGAGATCGAGAGCCTTTGGGGCCTGGACGACTGCCCAGTGCGGAAGAGACTGCCCCCATTGACGGACGAGCGCAGGCGTATTGACCCGCTGCAGTTCCGCGAAGACCGTTGGTGGAATCACGATTTGACGAAAGAGGTGGGGAAGCGCTGTCTCTGCGCCGCAGAGAATGAGATAATGCAGCGGTGAAGTGTCCGAGACAACGACGCTCACGAACCGGGGAGGATTTTGTCAAGCGCGGCGCTGTCGGCGTCCAAATCTTCAACGGAATAATTGAGAGGCACGCCGCGTTCCTTGAGGAAGGTTTCCGTCTGCCAGTAATCAAGGCCCAATGTCTCGCCTACTTGGCGGTGCGACAGCCGTCCGGCGCGATACCCCTCCATTGCCGCGTCCTCTATAACGCGACGGCCCACGGCGTCCGGCGTGTCTCCCCACTGGAGGGCCACTTTGTCCGGCAATTCCATCATAAATTGCATCGCAGCACAAATGTAACAGCCTGCGGCGACTTGGCAATTAACTTCCGGTGAGGCAAACGCTCCCTGCCCGGGAAAATTGGCTGTCAGACTTGGATTCTAGCCAAGTAAGTCCAAGGTTTCGTCGTTGCCCATGACCGAAGTCGTTCCACCCTTAATGCGAGCTTCCAGAACCGCGAACGTCTGACTTTTGACGATAACGAATCGGCTTCGGCAAGCGCACAACCCTTAACACGGTTGCGCATGCAGGCAGAGATCACAGCGCAAACGATAGAATCCAAAAGCCTCGGCGCAAATCAAGGCAGAAGCAGAGCGCGATAGAATTTGTTTGACGCGACGGGAGACGGGTCAATCCAGAGAAAAGGACTTGCGCTGAGAATCACCGTCGCTCGCGTTTTCCACGCCGTCATATCGGGAGAGGATTGAATCTGATACGCGCGCCCGACAGCCCCCATTATTTGCAAACCGGGGTATGTCGCCAATTGCAGATTGGAAGCTCCGACGATCTGAGGCGTGGGATTGTTCGTGATGCAACGGATTCGTTGGTTGTAGGTGTCTGCGACAAAAATTGCGCCTCGCGACAGGCATACCCCCGTCGGCCCCCAAAATTCCGCAGCCGAGCCGATACCGTTTGCATAGCCAGAGCCTGTTTGCAGAAAGTTTCCCGCCAGGGTAGTAACATCGCCTGTGACGGAGACTTCTCGAACTGACGACCCGCAAGTCACAATGATGTTGCCGCGGCTGTCGGAACATAGCCCTCCGACAAGGCCGAATGCAGCGTTGGTTCCGAAGCCATCGGCATCATAGATAAATCCTTTTTTCCCAGCGACCGTTGTGACTTTTTGACTTTGGTCGATTTTGCGAATTAGATCATTACCGGAATCCCAAACGTAAATGTCATTTGCAGCATCTACAGCCATCGCCGTCGGACTGGTGAATGCGGTGAAAATCCCTGTCCCGTCTGCATAACCACGATTGCCGGAACCAGCAAATACCGTAAGCGCGGCGTTCGTGTCATACCGGTAGATTCGGTTGACGGAAGACACGTAGATGTTTCCCGACGAGTCTGCGCAGAGTCCGCTCGGACCTGAAAGCGGAAGATTCGTGAACGTCACCTGAGCGTCGCTTGTAATTTTGTAAAAATGGCCGGAAGAAGAAGCGACCAGCCAAATTGTGTCGTTACTATCAATTGCCATGCCAGCATAACTTGCGTCGTTGACCGATGAAAGGTCGACATTCGTTCCGACTCCAGTGCTTTGCGCTCCGCCACCGGCAAATGTTGAGACAGTTCCACTTGGTGTGATTATTCGGATTCGAGAATTCGCAGTATCCAATACGAAGAGGATTCCATGTGAATCCGCCGCGACAGCTGACGGGAAATAAAACATCGTCTGTTGCCCAACTCCGTCCAAGTATCCAGAAAAACCGGAGCCGGCAAAAGTCTGCACGTAATCGCCGTTCGTGTCATAAATCTGCGCCCGCGCTGTCCCGGCGAGCAGAGTGGCGAGGGCAATCCATCCCAAAACAGTTTTGGTTTTCATAGTGTCTTCCCGCGCGCCAGTGTCGTTCCGAGACAATAAGCGCGTGACCTAGTTCGTAAGTTTTATTGACGCTACGATTGAACCACCGACGGTATCCATTTTCAAGAGACGTTTCCTGATGGGCTGCGGAACATGGACAGTTCAGAGGCAGGACGGCGGCTAAGACGCAGGCCTTCGCCTGTTTTCCAGAGAGAGACAGGATTTGAACCCGAATCATTCGCCGTCGAGGCAGTCTTGTCATGGGCGCCCTCAAGGCTTGGCGTGGAAGCCGATTTCGCGGCGAGGTTTGGCGGGCGGGGTCATCAGTTCGCGGATGGCGACTACGATTTTCTTGATTTCGCCGCGATTCTCAGTCGTGGCGCGCTCCAATTCCTCGACTTTGCGAGCCAGGGCGTCAACCGAAACCGCCATGCGTTGCAGGCGAACGAATGTCTGCACGATAATGACGCTCATTTGAATCGCGCGCGGGCAGCGAAGGACGTTGGCGGCCATCAGGGCGCCATGTTCAGTGAAGGCGAATGGCAGCAAGCGCGGGTCGCGGTGCTTTTGGGAACTGGTCACAATTTGTGACCGGTTCGGGACGGGGGCCTGTACGGTCACAGTTTGTCTATTTCGGAGGCGGTTTCTTGGCGGACCGACGCCTGGAGTTTTTTTTTGCATCGGTGGTTCTCTGAGCCTGCCGGGTGTGTTCCACAGTGAGATCGATGCATTCCTGAGCCAATTGCTCAAATTGCTGGCGGCCCTCCACCGCTTGGCGCAACTGTTGGGCGCGTGGGCCGGCTACCCGTTCGGAGTGGTTTTTGCCTTCCTGCCAGACCTGATACTTGTAGTAGGGGCCCAAAGAATGGCTGGGGTCGGCACCCGGTCGGAACTCGGCTTTGAGGGAGCCGTACTCCATTTGGTCGATCCGGGCCATTTTTTGGAGGATCACCTGACGCTGCTCGATAAATTTGCTCATGGTCCCCACTATTGTCTAGCAACTAGACAATTTAAAGCAAAAAATAAGGCGAAAATCAAAAAGGTAACGATTTTGACCTGCGCCCATCGAATCGGGCATCAACTACGTGGAGGTCGCCAACGAGGCGGCGTTCTACGGGCCGAAGATTGACGTGCAGGTGTGGAGCGCCATGGGCCGCGAATTCACCATCGCCACCAACCAGGTGGACTTCGCCGTGCCCGCCAAGTTCGGCCTCACCTACCGCGACAAGGACAACTCGAACAAGACGCCGTTGTGTATCCATCGCGCGCCGCTGGGCACGCATGAGCGCTTCATCGGCTTCCTCATCGAGCATTACGCGAGCAACTTCCCGCTCTGGCTCGCGCCGGATCGCCAAGTGCAACCAATACGTTCAAGTGGTGGCGCGAAAACTTTACACCACTTTAAACCACTTTCGAGACGAGGGTTCGATTCCCTTCACCCGCTCCATTGATTTGCAAGTAGTTACAAGTTATGTAGCTAAAATGTAGCCAAAACGCCTCCTTTTGGCCAGCGGAGATCGCCCTTGGCCAAACGATCAGACTTTTTCAGGGCCACGCCAAGTCAACCAAACACCAGCCGATTTTAGCCCACTTCAATTCAATTGACACCCCCCCCGCAGTTTTCTTCGTTTTCCCTCGGAAAATCAATAGACGTTGACCAGGGCGGACGCCTCCGCGACGGCTTGAATCAGGTCATCGAGCTTGCGCTTCCGGCTGTTTTCCTTTTTCAGCTTGCCCGCGACTTCCGGGGCGGATTCCAAGAATCCAAGTAGGAAGGTGCTTTTGACGGCGTAAT
>Ga0265338_10009272_pt1 | contig 11773 bp, 7 predicted proteins | sample 42126metaG_FD_193579 | JGI IMG/M metagenome (GOLD analysis project Ga0265338, IMG submission 193579) | Rhizosphere microbial communities from Carex aquatilis grown in University of Washington, Seatle, WA, United States - 4-21-26 metaG | ecosystem: Host-associated > Plants > Roots > Rhizosphere >... | reverse complement strand
CCTCTTCATTCATCGCCATCCATGATGACGTCCATGTCAAAGATGAGTGGGCGCTCGGACGCTCGGACGCTCGGACGCTCGCCCGATAGAAAGTTTTCCTTGACAACCTCCGTGTCCTATCACTCAAATATGGGCATTGCGGCTTTCAATGCCCATATTTGCGTTTCTCTAAATCCGCGGGTCTGCGCAATCTCAGGATAAATTGTCCGCCGATCAAATCCTCAGCAATTCAGGGCTGTTAGGTCTTCAAGGCAAAGGGACTGTCGTGTGCGCGCACATCCATTGGATGTCTGGGCTGCCCGGATCGTCCACCGCGGTGCGGAAATAACGAACCGGCGGACACGTCTTGGCGGAGCGCCACTTGTGCATTTCCGCGTGGCCGTCCGCGAAGCTAAAGGGGCACGCGCCGCTGTGATAGCAGCCGGGCATGTCGTTCCATGAATTCGTATTGGTCATCTCCGTCCGCAACCACGCGTCGTTGATGGTGTCCGCGTTCTCATCCGCGAACACCCACAGTTGCGACGGCGTCGGCCGGGAAATGTCGCTCTCCTTGGCGAAGGCGGCGAACGCCGGCTGCCAATAATCGCCGGGGTGCGAATCGCGTTTGATGAAGGCGTTCATCGACACGCTTCGCACCCGGTCGCTGATCCCAGCCGAAAGTTGCGCCGGCGCGATACACCTGTCGGCGGGACATTTGAAAATCCGCGGCTGGCTGGCGTAATGAAAAACCAGCCCGTTGGCGAGCAATTGGGTGTTGGTGTTATCGGGATTCGCCGAGAAATCGATGATGCCGTAAGCCCAATTGGGTGTTTCGATTAGGACGCCCGTCTGCGGCCCCGCAAAAACGGCCCAGCCATTGTAAACGCCGTTGTTGGCAAGCCTCCCGGAATTGTCGTCGGCGTACAGCCGCCAGGCCACCGCCAATTGCCTCGAATTTCCCTCGCACGAAGATCCGGCCCCCAGCGCCTTGGCATGATTCAGCGTCGGCAACAGCAGCGCCGCCAGGATCGCGATGATCGCAATGACCACCAACAGTTCAATCAACGTGAACGCACGACTCCTGACTGCCGCGCTGACATGCATGCCGCATCCATCAATAGAGCCAGCCCCTCCCGCTGTCAAACGCACTCGGTAGGGTCGCCTCGCGGACGCCTCGCCGAGGCGTCCACTTATCGCGCTTCCCCAAGATCCGCCTCCTCGCCCGATTCCTATCCAGACCGGGTAATCGCTCAGCAACTTCATCTCGCCGCGCACACGCGCCTTCCACAACCGGCCATCCGTCTTGATCGCGATGGCCGTGTTCGGGTCGAAGGCCAGCGCCTGCCGGCAAAAAAGACGCGGCGCAATCGAGGGTTGATAGGCCGGCGAATTTGCGAAACGATACCGCCGATGACGCACAAGACAACAACACGCTGGGGAATCCTTGGAACGGCAAACATCGCGCGCAAGAACTGGCTCGCCATACATAACAGCGGCAACGGCGCAGTGGCCGCGGTGGCCAGCCGCAAGGCCGAATCCGCCCGCAGTTTTATTGACGCCTGCCAGCTCGAGGCGCCCTTTCCCGAAAAGCCCCGCGTCGTGGCCGGTTACGCCGCGATGATCGCCGCGCATGACATCGACGCCCTTTACATCCCGCTGCCCACCACTCTGCGCAAGGAATGGGTGATCGCCGCCGCAAAGGCCGGCAAGCACGTCGTCTGCGAGAAACCTTGCGCCGTCACCGCTGCGGACCTCGAGGAAATGACAGCCGCCTGCCGGAAAAACCGCGTGCAATTCATGGATGGCGTGATGTTCATGCATAGCAAACGGCTCGAGGCCGCGCGAAAGGCGATGCCGGAAGCCGTCGGACGGCTGCGGCGGATCACGCTCGCGTTCAGCTTCGCGGCCGACGCCAATTTTTTCGCGTCAAACATTCGCGGCGACAGCGCCCTGGAGCCTCACGGTTGCGTCGGCGATTTGGCGTGGTATTGCATCCGCTTTGCCTTGTGGGCCGTGGATTGGAAGATGCCGCGCACAATAAGCGGCCGAGTCTTGACAGAGAGCAAGCCCAAACGCGGCGCACCCGTCCCGATCGAATTCTCGGGCGAACTGCTTTTTGACGGCGGGGTTTCCGCGGGCATCTATTGCTCGTTCCTCACCCAGAACCAGCAACTGGCCCAAATCAGCGGCGAAAACGGCTACCTCCGAATTTCGGATTTTGTGCTGCCGTTTTACGGAAGCGAACTGGCGTTTGAAACGTGCAATTCACACTTCGGCGCCCAGGGTTGCAATTTTGTCTTCGAGCCGGGCATGCGGACATGGACGCTGCGCGAATTCAGCAACGCGCATCGCACCGCCCAGGAGAGCAATTTGTTTCGGAATTTCGCCGCACAAATTCAATCCGGAAAACTAAACAAGGAGTGGCCCGATATGGCGCTGAAAACCCAGCGCGTTATGGATGCGCTTCTGGAGTCGGCGCGAGACGCCCACGCAGGCTAATCCGCCGACCCGTCGAATGGCGCCTGCCGCATCGCCTTGCCAACGCGGATGTAATCCGCGAGGCCCGCGCTGGAAACGGGTTGGGCAAAGCCCTGCTGGCCGATTACCGGATAAGGCGCCTTCATGGGGACCTTCCATTGCCACCGCTCCACGTGGCCGTCCGCAAAGGAAAAGTTCGCGCCTTGCGCGTGCCGGTTGGCAGGCATGTCCCACCACTCAAGCCCGAAACCACTTGCAGGCGGCGGGTAGCCGAATTGCGCGTCGATCAACGTGTCTTCGTTCTCATCCAGAAAAACAAAAAGCCGGGACGGAACCGGATTGGTGATCGTGGAATATTTGCCGAAACAACGTTGCCAGGCATCGACCGGATACCCCGAATTGGGGTCGATGAAGCTCCCGGCCCCATTAACCGATTGGCTCATATTATAACTGCGGTTTCGCGTCTGCGGCAGCTTGTTGCCGTTCAAATCCTCAATCGTGGAAAAATCCGACGGGCAATGATAAATGCCAACCGACCGGTTGTAGGAAAAGAGCAGTCCATGCTCTATATTTGACGCGCCGGCGTCAAACCGGGCCAGGCCTTCGCACCACGACAAGCTCTGGGAAAACAACCCGCCATTAGTGCCGCCTATGCTGAAAATCGAATCGTTGGGACACAAATAATCCCGGTTGTCATCCGCATACAGATGCCAGCAGAGCTGGAGTTGCCTCAAGTTGCTGATGCAGTTGATCGCCCGCGCCTGCTCCTTCGCCTTGGCGACAGCCGGCAGCAGCAGCGCCGCGAGAATCGCGATGATCGCGATGACCACGAGCAATTCAATTAAAGTGAACGCGCATGACGGCGCGAGTTTTTGACTCGCGAAACGACTGCAACCGGAACGGTTGGCGTTCATGATGTCGGCAAGCGGACGATTTGGCCTTCCATTAATACAACGACGGAAACAGGATTTCCAGAAAAAAGAATCAGCAACTTCAACGCCGTTTGCCACCAATCCACATCGCCGCGACGGCCTTGGGCGTGCGATTAATACTGCCGGTCAGGCGCCGCGCGGTAGGGCGAGGCTCCTGCCGAGCCGTCCCCGATTTGACCAGCGCTTTCAATCACACCCCCGCTCTGGAGCATTCTTGGTTTTTTGGCTAAGGGGACCTACACTATGGCAAGTGCGCTTTCGGCTTCCAGTCAAGGGCCTCTCTGTCGCCATCGCTTGCGTGGCCTTCGCAGCGACGGCCGACGAGTATTCGCTCGTCAATAAAGCCGTTGTCGGCGCCAGCGCTGGCGGCCATCTGGAAGTTTTCAAAGTCGACGCCGACGGCGCCCTCTACCATCGCTGGCAAATCGTGGCCCAGGGTGAATGGTCGCGCTGGTCGCGCTTGGGCGGGCCGGTGTTTCCCGGCGTCGCCGTCGCAACCAACGGCCAGGGCGGCCTCGAAGTCTATGCCGTCGACCGGTTGACGCACGAACTGCGTTGCGTGCGCCAGAAATCGCCGGACTGCGAGGAGTGGTCCGCGTGGATCAGCCTTGGCGGAACCATCCGGCCGCCGGTCACAGTCGCACAGGGCCTCGACGGCGCCGTCGACATTTTTGCTCTGGATGAGTCAAGTTCGGCCGTCCGGCATTTGTGGAGGGCCGGCCCGTGGGGCGAATGGTCCGAGTGGTCGAGCCTGGGCGGAAGCGTAGAACCCGGCCTCGTCGCCATGAGAAACCTCGACGGGCGCCTGGAGTTGTTTGCCGTCTCCGCCAACGCCGCAACACTGGCCCATTGCTGGCAGCGCGCAAACGGATTGGAAGAATGGTCCGCTTGGTCCAATCTCGGCGGCAATGTCCAGCCGGGCTTTGCGGCGGGCAAAAACCTCGATGGGCGCTTGGAGTTGTTCGGTGTCCAACCCACCAATGGCTCCATCCAGCGCATTTGCCAGGAGGCCCCCTCCGACAGCGACCATTGGGGGCCGTGGATTGATTTTGAGGGCCGGTTCAAAACGGGCCTGGCCGTCACCGAAAACACAGACGGGCGCATCGAAGTCTTCGCCGTCAACTCCAAGGACGGCACGTTGTGGCACAAATGGCAGCTCAGGCCCGATGGCCGCGACGTCTGGTCCGGTTGGTGGGGTATGGGCTGGCCCGCCCAGCCCTTTCCCGCGGTGGGCCACAACCCCGACGGCAACCTCGAACTCTTCGGCGCCGAGCGCGAAGACGGGTCGATCATGGACCATAAACGCCAAATCGGCGCCAGTAGCGATTGGCTGGATTGGGAAAAAATGAACCAAACCACCTTCCGCTTCGCCTCGCGAACATGGCAAATGGACGAAGGGCTGCCCAACAATTTCGTGCAAGCCATCGCCCAGACGCGCGACGGTTTTCTCTGGGTCGGCACGCTCGCGGGCCTGGCGCGCTTCGACGGCATGACCTTCACGACTTACGACCCTCGAAACACCCCCGCCATCAGGAACACTTCCATCACGGCCCTGTGCGCTACCCACGACGGAGCGTTGTGGATCGGGACCGACGGCGGCGGCGTCACGCTCCTGCGCGGCGGCGCCTTCTCGACCTTGACCACCACCAACGGCCTGGCCGGCGACAGCGTCCGCGTCATTTACGAAGGCACGAAGGGCGAACTGTGGATTGGCACGACAACCGGCATGAGCCGTTGCGAAAATGGGCGTTTTGACAACTACACCACCAAAGAAGGCCTCCTCTCCGACGTCGTCAGGGCGATCCTGGAGGACCGCAACGGCGCCCTTTGGATCGCCACCGGAGGCGGATTGAACCGGCTCTCGGGCAAAACGATGGACCAGTTTGCAATGCCCAATGGCCTGCCCAACGATTCGGTGCGCGCAATCTGTCAAGACAAGGGATCCCGCATTTGGATCGGCTCCAACAATGGCATGCTTTGGGAAAACTGGTACGACCTCGGCCACTTTTACGCCTACAACACCCGCTTTGGACTCTCCGACAGCTTCGTCAGCGCAATCCTCGAGGACCACGAAGACAATTTCTGGGTCGGCACCTACAGCGGCTTAAACCGTTTTCGCGCCGGCCGCTTTTTCAACGAGTTGAACAACGACGGCCTTCCCTTTGACAGGGTCAACGCCCTCTTCGAGGACAGCCAGGGCGACATCTGGGTCGGCTCCAAGGAAGGCCTGGCGCGCCTGACGCCGGAGCGCTTCTTCTCTTATACACGACAAGAGGGCCTGACGCATAACAACGTCATGTCCGTCCGCGAGGACGCCGCCGGCAACATCTGGGCCGCCACCTGGGGCGGCGGGCTGGATTGCCTGCGTAACGACCGCGTCACCGCTCTGACCCAAACCAACGGATTGCCTACGGATTTGATCCTCTCAACTGAAGAAGGCCGCGACGGCAGCCTGTGGATCGGCTGCGATTACGACGGCGGCCTGGCGCGCCTGAAAAACGGGTGCCTCACCCGTTTCACCGCGCGCGACGGCCTCATCAACGCCCCCGTGCGCGTCATCCACGAGGACAAGGCCGGCGCGCTTTGGGTCGGAACGACCCGCGGATTGAGCTGCCTGCGCGACGGCAAATTTGTCAATTATACGACGACCAACGGCCTCGCCGGCGATTGGATCCGCGCCTTGTGCGAAGATCCTTCCGGCGGCATCTGGATTGGCTCCGAAGGCGGCTTGACCCGCATCGTCGACGGCCATGTCTCCGCGCTGACCCGCGCCGACGGCCTCTCCGATGACACCGTCACCGCCCTGCGCATCGATGAATCCGGCGACCTTTGGATCGGCACGCGAGCGGGCGGATTGGACCGTTATCGCAACGGGCGCATCCGCGCCTACACCACTCACCAGGGCCTCTTCAGCGACGAAATCTTCGAGATCCTTGACGATCACCTGGGCTGGCTGTGGATGAGCTGTTCCAAGGGCGTTTTCCGCGTCCGAAAATCGGAGTTGGATAACATCGACCACGCCGATATCGACACCGTCGTCAGCATCCCGTACGGCAAAAATGACGGCATGGTCACCCCGCAATGCAACGGCATGGCAAAACCAGGCGGATGGCGCGCGCGCGACGGCCGCCTGTGGTTTCCCACCAGCAAAGGCCTTGTCGTGGTCGACCCCACGACAGAGCGTGTCAACCGAACGCCCCCGCCTGTCTTTATCGAGGCGGCGCTGGCCGACAAACACCCGCTCCTCGCCGATGCCCTGGCCAATCAACTTGGCGCCACGCGCGAATTGCGCATCCCGCCCGGCCGCGGTGAAGTCCAATTTGAATACTGCGCCCTCGATTACAAGTCGCCCGAGGAATGCAGGTTCCGGCGAAAGCTCGAGGGCCTGGACACCGAATGGCTGGACTGCGGCAAGGAGCGCTCCGCCACCTACAACAACCTCGCCCCGGGCCGCTACACCTTCCGCGTCATGGCCTGCAACGGCGACGGCGCATGGAACGACGCGGGCGCCTCCCTGCCGGTGTGGGTCCTGCCGCATTATTATCAGACGCTCTGGTTCCGCGCCCTTCTGGCCGCCTCGGTCGTTGCCGCCGTCGGCGCGACCGCGCGATTCTTCACCGTCCGCCGGATGCAGCGGCGCCTCGAAACCCTCGAGCACCGCCACGCCATCGAACGCGAGCGCGGCCGCATCGCCAAGGACATTCACGACGACCTCGGCTCAAGCCTCACTCGCATCATGATGCTCGGAGAACGGACGCAGGAAGGCTTGCAGAAGCAGGAGGACGTCGCGGCGCACGTCAACAAAATCGTCAACTCCGCGCGCCACACCGTCCAGTCCCTCGACGAAATCGTTTGGGCTGTCGACCCGGAAAACGACACGCTCGAGGGCCTGATCAATTATATCACCCATTTCGCCGATGAGTTCTTCGAGAACACCCCCGTCAGTTGCCGCCTCGAGATGCCCGTCCAGGCCGCTCATTTGTCGCTGCCCGCCGAATTGCGCCACGATTTGTTCCTCGTCGTCAAGGAGGCCTTCAACAATGCTGTCAAACACGCCCGCGCCACCGCCGTCCGCGTCAAAGTCCAATGCCATGGCGACGAAGTGGAGATCGCCATCGAAGACAATGGCCGCGGCTTTGAGATGAATGGAAAATCCAACGGGCATGGCGGCAACGGCCTGGTCAACATGCGCCACCGCATCGAACGCCTCGGCGGCCGCTTTGAGTTGACCAGCGCCCCAGGAAAAGGCGCCCAGGTCCGCTTCTGCGTGCGCATCAAGACCGAGACCCCAACCGGCGCCGGCGCGCCCGATTCAACTCAATAATCGCGGCTAATTGCTGATGATCATCCTCATATAAACTTACGAATGAATGTTCCACGCAAGTCGAGTACAGTCGATACTGTGACTGAAGTTGCTGCCGATGAGAAAACCATCGCGGTGGCCATCGTGGAGGACGACGAGGAGATTCGCGCCAACCTTGGATACCGTATCGGACAAAATTCGTCGTTTCGCCTCCTGGCTTCCTACCGCGACGCCGAATCCGCCCTCGATGGCGTCCCGCTCAACAAGCCGGACGTCGTCCTCATGGACATCAATTTGCCCGGAATGGACGGTGTCGAATGCGTGCGCCAATTAAAAATCAAGCTCCACGACACGCAGTTCATCATGCTGACCGTTTACGAGGACAACAACCGCCTCTTCAAATCCCTCATGGCCGGCGCCAGCGGCTACCTGCTCAAGCGCACCACTCCCGCCAAATTGTTCGCCGCCATCCGCGAAGCCAATGAAGGCGGCTCGCCGATGACCCCGCAAATCGCCCGCAAAGTCGTCCAGCATTTCCAGCAGGGCTCGCCGCCGTCCGCCGACTTGGAGCATTTGACAGCCCGCGAGACCGAAGTCCTCGAACAGTTGGCCAAGGGCTACCGCTACAAGGAAATTGTTGACATCCTCGCGATGAGCGAGGGCACCCTTCACACCCACATCCGCAACATCTACGAAAAACTCCACGTCCATTCGCGCACAGAAGCCGTCGTCAAGTTCTTGAACGCTTGAACCGGACCGCGGACATCCTCGGCGATCCGCGACACCGTTTATTTGATTCCTGCCTTCGCCGCCGCTTCAGGATCAATCTTCTTTAGCGCCTCTTGCGCCGTCAATTGGTCGTCTCGGTCTCCAACTCGCAGCAAGCGGATGATCTTTGGCTCTGCGGCTTTGGCCAGGCTCCCGTAATACGACAGCGCCCTGGCCGCCTCGTCGTCAAAGTTTCTATCGTCCAGGCATTTGATTAGCAACGGAATCACATCATCCGGGTCGCTGTGAATTTTGCCCAGGGCCTCAATGGCCGACTCATGGACCATCACATCCGGCCCCTTGAGGACCTCTATGAGCGACGGCACGGTTGCCGCGGCCACGGGCCCAAGTTCGCCCAGAAAATACGCCGCCACAGCGCGCCGGCGATCGGCCTCCACGTACGCAATCTCCACGCCAGGAAGGCCGTTCAGCGTGCCAATCAAGTCCAGCCGCAATTGCGAGTCGTTGGTGTCGTGAAACATCTCATCCACAAGTCGCGGGATCACTACAGCGTTGACCACGGCCAACGCGGCGTTGCTGGCGGCAACGTCCCCGCCATTCAATTGCTCCTGCCAGTGGCTCAGCGGTTGCCCCTTATACAATTCCTCGTGCAGGTTGCCCAACGTCTGGCTCAGCGTCCAAATCAAGCCGATGAGCGCCAGCATGCCAGCGCAGATGCCGATGGAAATAACTCTGACAGTCGCCGACATGGGTCAATGCCGAAAATGCCGGATCCCCGTGAACGCCATGGCAATGCCCCGGGCGTCGGCGGCCGCGATCACTTCCCCGTCCCGCACCGATCCGCCCGGTTGAATCGCCGCCGTCGCCCCGGCCTCGGCGGCCGCGATCAGCCCGTCCGAAAACGGAAAATACGCGTCGCTGCATACCACGCTCCCCGCAAGCGGCAATCCCGCCTCCTGCGCCTTCCAGATGGCGATGCGGCTGGCGTCCACACGGCTCATCTGACCGGCGCCGATTCCCAGCGTGCGGTCCGCAGCAACATACACAATGGCGTTGGATTTGACGTGCTTGGCGACGCGCCATCCGAAGCGCATGCCCCGCACTTCGGCCTCGGACGGTTTCCGCCGCGTGACGATGTTCCAAGCGCCAGCGTCGCTCTTCTTCAAATCGCGCTCCTGAACCAGCATCGAGCCTGCCCCAACGCTGCGAAAATCAAACGCGCTGCCCGCGCCCGGCGATTTGAGGACCTTGAGCAGGCGCAGGTTCTTCTTCTTTTGCAGCAGCTCCAGAGCTTCGGGCGCAAACGACGGCGCGATGATGACCTCGCTGAAAATCTCAGAAATGGCTTCCGCGCACGAAAGATCAAGCGTTTGGTTGACAGCAATGATCCCCCCGTAGGGCGCCTGCTTGTCCGTCGCGAATGCTTTGTCCCATGCCTCGCGCAGCGAGCCGCCCTGCCCCACCCCGCATGGATTGGTGTGCTTGAGGATGGCCACCGTCGCCGCTTCTCCCTCAAATTCCCCAATCAAAAACGCCGCCGCTGTCAAATCGAGAATATTGTTGTGCGAAAGCTCCTTGCCGTGAAGCTGTTGGAAATGCTCGGTAAACCGACCGTATAGCGCCGCGCGCTGGTGCGGATTCTCCCCATACCGCAACGACTGCGCAAAGGGGAAATCCAGGTGCAGCGTCGCAGGCCACGGTTGCCCCTCCTTTTGCGGCAACTCCGGCTCGGCCAACGCCGCCGTGGCCCCGAATTGTTGCCCGAGGTAGCCCGCGATCTGCCGGTCGTAGGCCGCCGTCAGCGCAAACGCGCGCGCCGCCAGTTTCCGGCGCAGCTCGGAGCCGACCTCGCCGGTCGCGACGATTTGGTCGGCCACTTCCGCGTAGTCGGCTGGACTCGTGACCACGGCGACGCTCTCGTGGTTCTTTGCCGCGCTGCGGATCATCGATGGCCCGCCGATGTCAATGTTCTCGATCGCTTCGTCCAGCGTCACATTCGGCCGCGCAATCGTCTGCGCAAACGGATACAAATTGACCACCACAAGGTCGATGGCGTGAATGCCGTGCTCGGCGGCCTCCGCCAGGTGTTTGGGATTATCGCGCCGGTGAAGAAGGCCCCCGTGGATTTTCGGATGCAGCGTCTTCACCCGGCCATCCATCATTTCTGGAAACCCTGTGTAGGCGCTCAGGTCGGTCACTTTCAGTCCCTGCTCCCGAAGCGCTTTGGCGGTGCCCCCGGTGGAAATGATCTCGATCCCTGCGTTGGACAAAATGGATGCGAAAGCCGTCAACCCGGTTTTGTCAAAGACGGAAAGAAGAGCGCGTTGGATTCTGGCCATGCCCTAGTCTTAATTTCCTGCCCGCGCCATTTCAAACGAATTCGCCGCCGCCCTACGCGTCAGGGATTCGGCGTGTCGCGCGATATTTCAAACTGCGGCCTGACGCCGTGCTCGCAAAAGCGCGACACCGACGTCCGGGAAACAAAAATCGAATGGCCATCCGGTTGCACGAGTTCCAAGTACGACCAGAAATTCTCGCTCCTCAGCCCGCCAAAAATCGTCCTCGTCGCCTTGAACAGGACATTGCGATAAACAATCTCTCGATTCATCTCACGGCAGTACACATCGTACCGCTTGGACGTGTCGATGGTGGATGCTTCGGAATTTGGCATGGCGGTTATTTCGTGTTTAGGTTCAATGTTCGGATCCAGCTCTTCCAAGACGGCGACGCGAGTCTTCTCAACGTCGACACCAGAGTCCTTCAATACGCGCGCCGCAACGCCCTCGTCCTCCAGGAGCAAGCCGAGTAGAATATGTTCGGTTCCAACGTATGTATGGCCGATCTTCCTGGCTTCTTTGGCCGCGAGGGCAAGGGTCTTCTTGACGTCCGGCGTGTAAGGAATGTTGCCAACCACTTTTTGCGCGCCTCGAACGGCGATCTTCTCCACCTCGCGCCGCAGAGAATCAAAATCGACGCCCAACTTCCAGAGAACATTCGCCCCGACTCCTTGGCCAAGCGCCATCAACCCAAGCAGGAGATGTTCGGTCCCGACATAGTTATGATCCTGGCGATCAGCTTCCCGGCGCGCGAGAGCTAGAACCTGCTGCGCGTGAGGTGTGAAGTTGTTGAGGGGCTTTGCCCCCGCGCCGCCCGGCTGACCCGTGGATGTTGTGAACCAGCCCACAGGCGCCCAGCATACACGCACCGGCAAAGCCTTGCAAGGCTGGGCGAGGTCAAACATCGGTTTCGCATGGTGGTCTGGATTTGTGGTGAGAGCAGGAGTTTGGTTTTTCGCCGGGCGACTGTCCTGCGGGCGGATCGCCTTGGTCTGTTCTTTCAAGTCAACGTGAAC
>Ga0265338_10009271_pt1 | contig 11774 bp, 8 predicted proteins | sample 42126metaG_FD_193579 | JGI IMG/M metagenome (GOLD analysis project Ga0265338, IMG submission 193579) | Rhizosphere microbial communities from Carex aquatilis grown in University of Washington, Seatle, WA, United States - 4-21-26 metaG | ecosystem: Host-associated > Plants > Roots > Rhizosphere >... | reverse complement strand
TAAGCGTTAGCTGTGGATCATGACCCTCGTCGGGTGGCCGAGCCGGGTTTTTTGACGGCGCCGGCGCCGGATTTGTTTGACAGTGGCGGCAGGCGCAGAAAACTCACCGCGTTGGCGTGGCAAATGTTCCGCACCAGCGGGCCGAGCAGCGTCTCGTCGTCGGGCAGCTCGCCGTTCTCCACGTCCCGGCCAATCAAATTGCACAGCGTGCGGCGGAAATACTCGTGGCGCGGATACGACATGAACGAGCGGGAGTCGGTCACCATGCCGACGAACCGCGAGAGAAGCCCGTTGTTTGACAGCGCGTTCAACTGCCATTCCATCCCCTCTTTTTGGTCGAGAAACCACCAGCCCGATCCCATCTGCACCTTGCCGGCGATGGAGCCGTCGTTGAAATTGCCCAGCATCGTGGCAAAGACATAATTGTCCGCGGGATTGAGATTGTAGACGATGATCCGCGGCAGGTTTCCGTCCCGGTCCAGCAAATCCAGGTACGTCGCCAGCGCGGCGGCCTGCGGCAGATCGCCGATTGAATCAAACCCCGTGTCGGGTCCGACGCGCGCGAACAGGCGCGAATTGGCCGAACGCAGCGCGCCCAGATGCAGTTGCTTGACCCACTGTCTCCTCGCATCCAGCCGGCCAAAAAACAGCATCAGGTGCGTCGCAAACCCCGCGTGTTCTTCGGGCGTGGCGGCCTTGCCTTTGCGCGCGCGGGCAAAAATGCCGGCGGCGGCTTTGTCGCCGCACGGTGTGGCGAAGCATTGCGTCAAGCCGTGGTCCGACAAACGGCAACCGTGATCGTGAAAATACTGGTGGCGGCGCTCGAGCGCTTCGAGCAAGTCGTCCAGAGTGGCGATGTCGCAACCCGCCGCCGCTTCAAGCTTGGCGAGCCATTCGTTGAAGCGCGCGGGATCGTTGACCAGCAGCGCCTTGTCCGGTCGAAACGCCGGATAAACGCCGGTTGTCAGGCCGCTTGCGGCCAGCTTCTCATGCGCGCGGAGGTCGTCGGACGGGTCGTCCGTCGTGCAGAGCGCGGTCACGTGAAATTTTTTCAGGATTCCCTGGGCGCTGAGCGCCGGCGTCGCCAACTGCCGGTTTGCCTCCTTCCAGATTCGCGCCGAGCTTTCCTCATCGAGCAATTCGTCGATCCCGAAATAGCGGCTGAGCTCCAGGTGCGTCCAATGATAAAGGGGATTGCGCAACGTGTGCGGAACGGTCGCGGCCCAAGCGCGGAATTTCTCGAACGGCTCGGTCTTTCCGGTGCAAAAATCCTCGGCCACGCCGTTGGCCCTCATGGCGCGCCACTTGTAATGGTCGCCTTCGAGCCAGATTTCGAACAGGTTCTTGAACTGGCGGTTGGCGGCGATGTCGCCAGGGGGCAAATGACAATGGTAATCAAAAATGGGCTCCGGCTCGGCGTAACGATGATAGAGCTTGTCGGCTGTCCGGGAGTGAAGGAGGAATTTCTCGTGAATGAATTTCATTGCGTGAATTTGACTCTAAATCCGGCGCGCCAAACTGCAAATACGAAAATCGGCGCTCGAATCATTGTTTTTTGCCCTGCCCCCGCGGAAAATCAATTGTCAATCATTCACAAGTTCCGCCGACGCACTGATTTTAGGGTTTTACCAGGCTGGCCTTGTTGAGGTCCAGTTTGTCGACCGGAACGACTTCGGTGTTGGGGAATTCTTTTTTGAGCGCGGCAAGGAATTGGCGGCCGTCGCCGACGATGATAATGTCGGTGTCGCCGGCTGCGAGGCTTTTGGCGGCGAACTTCTTGATCTGGCTGGGGGTGACCTTTTGGATGCGCGGCAAATAACTGTTCAGCGTAGACAGCGGCAAATCGCACGAAGCCAGAGAGACGATGGTTGAGACCAGCCCGGCGGCGCGCTCGAGTTGCCGCGCGTAATTGCCGGAAATGGCGGCTTTGCGCATCGTCAGTTCCTCGGCGCCAACCGGCTCCGTCGAGAGACGGACAAGCTCGGTCTTCATGAGGCCGGCGACTTCGGCGGCGGCGTCATTGCGCGACTGCGCGCCGGCAAGAAACAGGCCGCTGTCTTTGCGCGCGTCGAGCCGGCTGCTGGCGCCGTAGGAAAGGCCGCGCTTGATGCGAATTTCCTCGTTCAACCTGGCCGAGTAGCCTTCGCCAAGGACGCCATTGGCGACGCGGCCAACCGCGTATGATTTGTCCCCGCGGCGGATCGTCTGGCGCGCCATGTAAATGGCGGCCTGGCCTGAATCCGGTTTGTCAACCACAACCACGCGCCCGCCGGCTTGCGGCGTCGGCGGCGGCTGCGCGGCAGCCGAATCGGCGCCCGCGGATTTCCAATCCCCAAAATGCTGGGCGGCCAGCGCAAAAGCGGCGTCGGGGCTGATGTCGCCCCCAAAAACCAGCGTGGTGCTCTGCGGCTGGAAATGAGCGGCGTAAAACTGCTTTATTTCGGCGGCCTTGAGAGCTTTGGTCGTTTCAAGCGTGCCGTCGGCGGCGTGGCCGTAGCTGCTCTCGCCAAAGACCACCCGCGCGGCAGTCATCGTGGCCAGGGTCCGCGGCGACCGCAAGGACACGGCGAGCCCATCGAGTTTCTCGGAGCGAAGACGCTCGACTTCATCGTCCGCGAACGCCGGGGAGCGAACCACCTCGGCGAACATCGGCATGGCGTCAGCCAGGCGCGGCGCGAGCGAAGACAAGCTCACGGTCGCATTGTCCCAGCCGGCGGCCGAGGACACGGAGCCGCCCAGGGCCTCGACGGTTTCGGCGATTTGCGGGGCGGTGTGCGACGTCGTGCCGCGTGTCAACAACGACGCGGCGAAGTCCGCCAGGCCGGCGGATTCATTCGGATCGAAAACGCTCCCGGCCTTGACGGCTGCGGCGACGCTGACCAAACCGCTGCCGGGCCGCGACATGACGATGACGCGCAGTCCATTTGGCAGCGTCTTCTCAACCGGCTTCGGAAATTCCACTTGACGCGGAGCGCCCGCGGCGGGCGGGGTTTCCTCCGGGGTGAACGCCGTCTCTGCGGCATGCGGCGACGCCTTGGGCGCGTTGCTCTTGCCGCCCTGCTCTTCGTTGCCGTTCTCGTAGCGCACAACGACACGGTTCTCCGGCGTGAAATACTTCTGCGCGACGCGCTGCACATCGGCGGCGGTGACCGATTCCAGGCGCGAGATGTCGGTGTTGACGCGTTCCGGGTCGCCGAAAAACACGGCGGCTTCGCCCAGCGCGAAGGCCTGGCCGGAGGCGGTTTCGCGCGCCGCAAGAGCCTCGGACACCAGCATGTTGCGGGCTTTGTCCAATTCCGAAGCGGGAACAGTCTCGGTTTTGAGTTTGTCAATTTCAGCGAGGGCCGCTTTCTCGGCGTCGTCTGCGGATTTGCCGCCAGCGGTGATGATCGTCAGATCGAACAAGCCGGCGTCATCGCGCAAATCGGCGTTGGCGCTGGCTTCGGAGGCGATTTGCTGTCGGTAAACGAGCGACTGGTTCAACCGCGACGATTCGCCGCGGCTGAGAATCGTCTCGATGACGCGCAGCGCGTCGGAGTCATCGCTACGGCGCCGCGGCAGCAGGTAATTGATGTCCGTCGCGGGCAGCGGCACGTTCGGGCCGGTTGCGTGAAAGCGGGCCTCCGCGGTGCGCGGCGGTTCGACGATGCTGACGCGCGGCACATCGCCGGCGGGTTTGGGAATGCGCCCGAAATATTTGTCCACCCAGCCGTCGATTTGCGCCGGATCAAAATCGCCCGCTACGATGAGCGTGGCGTTATCGGGCCGGTAATAAGTGGAATGGAATTTGCGGACGTCCTGGATCGTTGCGGCGTCGAGATTGGCGATGGAGCCGATGACGCCGCGCTTGTAAGGATGGGCCGCCCACGAATTGCTTTCCACCGCCAGCTCCAGCCGCCCGTAAGGGCGGGCCAGGAAACTTTGGCGAAATTCCTCTTCGACCACCGCGCGCTCGGAAATAAAATCCGCGTCGCCCACGCTCAAGTTGGCCATGCGATCGGCTTCGGCCCAAATGAGCTTCTCGGCGTAATTGGACGGCACGGTCTCGTGATAAACGGTCGCATCCTCCTCGGTGAACGCGTTGTTTTCGCCGCCAATATCCTCCGTGATGCGGTCAAAATTCTCCGCGCGCTGGTTCTTGGTGGACTTGAACATGATGTGCTCAAACAAATGCGCGAAGCCTGAACGGCCGGACGGGTCGTCCTTGCCGCCGACATGATACCAGACCTGGATGGCGACGGTCGGGCTCTGGTGATTTTCGATGGTGAAGACTGTCAAGCCATTGGCCAGGGTGCGCTGGCGGAATTTGAGCGGGGCGATCTTGAAAGTGTCAGCCGCCGCCGAAGCGACGAAGCTGAAAGCGAGGATGGCGGAAACCGAGCAGCCGATCAAACGGCGGATCGATGATGTCATGTGGATGGTCCTTTGTTTTTGTTGGCCAGCTTTTTTTCCAGTTCGCCAACGCGGCGAATCAACTCCGGCAACTGTTGCAGCGCGATCATCTGGCGTTTGGCCTGGCGATCCGGCTGAGCCGGCGCGCCCAACCATTTGCCGCCGTCGGGGATGTCGTGCATCACGCCCGATTGCGCGGCGACAATCACCTTGTTGCCGATTTTCAAATGCCCGGCGATGCCCGCCTGGCCCGCGAGCGTCGTGTAACTGCCGATCTTGGTGCTGCCGGCGATGCCGACCTGCGCCACCACCAGGCAATGCTCGCCGATGGTGATGTTGTGGGCGATCTGCACCAGGTTGTCGATTTTCGTGCCTTTGCCGATCACCGTCGGCCCCAGAGCCCCGCGGTCAATCGTCGTGTTGGCGCCGATTTCCACGTCATCATGGATGATCACCTGCCCCACTTGCGGCACCTTTCGATGGATGCCAGAGTCAAACACATAGCCAAACCCATCCGCCCCGATCACCACCCCGCCGTGGATGCGCACGCGCTGCCCGATTTGCGTGTTGGCATACAGAACGACATTCGGAAAAAGCTGCGAGTCCGCGCCAATGGCGCAATTCTCGGCCACGAAATTGCCGCCGCGCAACACAACGCGCGGGCCGATCTTCGACTTCTCGCCAATCGCGCAATGCGGCCCAATATGCGCAGTCGGGTCGACCTGCGCGCTGGGATCGATCACCGCGGTGGGATGGACGCCCGGCGCAAACGTCCGCTCCGGGAAAAACAGCGGCAGCACGCGCGCAAAAGCGATGCGGGCGTTGGCGACGCGGATCAGCGTCTTCCTTGTGGAATTAAACTGGCCGTCAATCAGAATCGCCGTCGCCGCGCTTTGCTCCGCCTTGACGAAAAAAGTCTCGTTCTCGGCGAACGTCAGGTCGCCCGGCTTGGCCGTCGTCGCCGGCGCGAATCCTGTCAAGGCCACAGCAGGATCGCCGACGACTTCGGCCTGCAGTTCCGCGGCGATTTCCGCCGCCGTATACTTGATTTGTTGGACATCCATGCGCCTGGCGCGGCAAGCCATTGACTTGCGGCGTCGCGGTCACTATAAAGGCGGCGCGCAGAATATTTCAACCTCAAGTTCATTTATGGCCAAGACACTTCGCGTCGGCATGATCGGCTACGGTTTCATGGGCAAGGCGCACTCCAACGCCTGGCGCCAGGCGCCGCGGTTCTTTCCACTCAAGGCCGCCGTCCAGATGCACACCATCTGCGGACGCAACCCCGCCGCCCTCGAGGGCGCCCGCGCCAAATTCGGATGGGACCACGCGGCGGCGGACTGGCGGGAAGTTGTCAACTCGCCGGATATTGATATTATTGACATCGCCACGTCCAATCTCACCCACGCCGAGATCGCCATCGCCGCCGCCAAAGCCGGCAAGCACATCTTCTGCGAAAAACCGCTCGCGATGAACTCGTCCGAGTGCAGGAAAATGATGGACGCCGTGCGAAAAGCTGGCGTCAAGAATATGGTCGGCTTCAATTACAGGCGCGCGCCCGCCGTCGCCTACGCGAAGCAATTGATTGACTCGGGCAAGCTCGGCCAGATCCGCCATTTCCGCGCCGTCTATTTGCAGTCGTGGATCACCGATCCGAAGTTCCCCATGAACTGGCGCCTCCGCAAGGAAACCGCCGGCTCGGGCTCGCATGGCGATCTGAACGCGCACCTGATCGACCTGGCGCATTTCCTCGTCGGCGACCTCGCTGAAGTCGTCGGCATCCTGGAGACGTTCATGAAGGAGCGTCCGCGCGAAGCGCAGGCGATGGGCCTGGGCGCCTCCGCCGCCACCGGCAAGGGCACGGAAAAAGTCACCGTCGACGACGCCTCGGTGATGCTCGGAAAGTTCGCGCCGGCCAAAGGCGTCGCCCCCGGCGCCTACGGAACATTTGAGGCGACTCGCCTCGCGCCGGGCCACCACAATTACAATTGTTTTGAAGTCAACGGCAGCGAAGGCAGCGTTTCATTTTGTTTCGAGCGCATGAACGAGCTGCAATATTGCAACCGCGCCGATCCCGCCGACCAACCCGGTTTCAAAACGATCATGGTGACGGAAGCGTCCCATCCGTATGTCGGCGCCTGGTGGCCCTCCGGCCACGTCATCGGCTACGAGCACACCTTCGTCCATGAAGTGTGCGATTTTGTCAACGCGGTCGCCGGCAACACGCCCATCACGCCGGATTTCGCGGAAGGCGCCAAATGCGTCGCCGTGCTTGAAGCCGGCGCCAAATCAAGTCAAACACACAAATGGGTCAAGGTCCCCGCGATTAAATAACCAATTCCGCCTGCATCGATTTTTATTCCTATGAAGACTATCAAAGCAGCCATTGTCGGCACTGGTTTTATCGGCCCCGCCCACGTCGAAGCCGCCCGCCGGGTCGGGTTCGTCGAAATGGCCGGCCTCTGCGAAGCCAACGCGTCTCTTGCCGCGTCGAAAGCCGCGCAACTCGGCATCCCCAAGTCTTACGGCAAAATCGAGGATCTCCTCGCCGACCCCGAAATTGAGGTCGTCCACAATTGCACGCCCAACCATCTTCATTTTGACATCAACAAGAAAATCATGGCCGCCGGCAAGCACGTCATTTCGGAGAAGCCGCTCGCGATGACCGCCGCGGAATCCAAAGAGCTTGTCAAGCTGGCGAAGAAAAGCGGCGTCGTCAACGCGATCAATTTCATCTACCGCTATTATCCGCTGGTGCGCGAGGCGCGCGAGATGGCGTCCAATGGCAAGCTCGGCGACGTCTTTCACGCCAACGGCTCCTACACGCAGGATTGGCTGTTTCTGCCGACGGATTGGAATTGGCGCCTGGTGCCCGCATACAGCGGCAAGTCCCGCGCCATCGCCGACATCGGCTCCCACTGGTGCGATTGCATCCAATACGTCTCCGGCCTTCGCATCACGCGCGTGGTGGCCGATTTGCGCACCATCCACAAGCAGCGCATGAAGCCGAAAAAGGAAGTCGAAACCTATTCCGGCAAAATGCTCGCGCCCTCCGATTACGAGCCTGTCAAGATCACGACCGAGGATTACGCAAACGTGATCTTCGAGTTCGACAACGGCGCGTCGGGCTCCTTCAGCGTTTCGCAGTGTTTCGCGGGCCGGAAGAACCGGATGTATTACGAGCTGGCGGGGTCGAAATCGTCAGTGGCGTGGGACCAGGAGCGGCCCAACGAGATGTGGATCGGCTATCGCGAAAAGGCCAACGAACTTCTCATGAAAGACCCGTCGCTGCTGAGCCCGTGGGCGCGTCCCTTCGCGCATTATCCCGGCGGCCATCCCGAAGCCTATCCCGATGGATTAAAGAACTTTCTCATCTGCGTTTACTCGCACGTCGCCGGCAAAACGAAGGAGGTCGATTATTCGACGTTTCAGGACGGCCACAACGAACTGGCGATATGCGAAGCGATCCTTGCCAGCAGCGCCAGCAGGAAGTGGGTAACGGTCAAGTATTAGAAACCACGCAGCCTTGGCCGCTTTGGAGTGCGGAAGCTTGCTTGCGCTTTTTTTGTCGTCGGCGCGCACAGCGAGAGCAAGCTCTCGCACTTCAAAATTCGCGCTCTGTATCAACGGCTTGCGCTCCGCTGCTTGGAGGCGGTTGGAGCAGGCTTTCTAATTTCCATTTGATAAACGAAGCAGCTTTGCTAACGTCGTCTCCTCGGCGATGAAAGCGGCGCGTGGCATGGTTTGGTTGGCGGCGGTGGGGATTTTACTGGCGCCCGATTCGCATGCACAGCAATGGGTCCAGAGTTCGGCGCCGCAAAATCCATGGAGCGCCATCGCAATGTCGGCGGACGGGACGCGCATCGTTGCGGCAGCCGCACCCTACCTGAGCTACACTTCCACTGGCGGCATTTACACTTCTTCAAATTCCGGCGCGACATGGTTCAGAACATACGCCCCAAAGACTAATCACTGGGCTTCTGTGGCGTGCAGCGCCGACGCAACCCGCATTATTGCGTCCGCGCCCTGGGGCGGGGCCGGCTCGATCTATATGTCAAGCGATGGAGGCTCCTCATGGCAGAGCAATAGCCTGCCGCAGGCGGCTATGACGCAGATCGCGATGTCCGCGGACGGCTCGAAGATCTTTGGAGGCGTAGGCAGCCAGTTGTATTCATCGATGGACTCCGGCGCGACATGGTCAACTTATGGTTCGGCTGGCCGGGGCGCCACGGCGTCTCTCGCCTCTTCGGCGGACGGAAGGCGGCTTGTCTGGATGTTCACTGGCGCTCAACTTGGGCTTCCGATCCTATGCATCTCGACAAATGGCGGCGCCGGCTGGCGAACAAATTCGCAGAGCCTGTTCGCCCCGACCTACGTCACGCTTTCGGCGGATGGATGCAGAATCGAGGCACGGGCTGGGTCAGCGTGCTACGTTTCAAAGGACTGCGGGGCCACATGGCAACAAGGCGGCGGTTTGATTGGGGCTGGATTCGGCGTGGGCACAGGGCCGCTGTCGGTGTCGGCTGACGGCAGCAGAGCATTGGCTTACGGCGCGAAGCTCATTGGCGTCACGTCCGTCAATTCGATTTTCACATGGACCGATTCCGGCCAGGCATGGGTCTCAAACACCGTCGACAACGAGGCATGGACCTGCGTCGCAATGTCCGCCGACGGCAACGTGATGGCTGTTGCAAGCGATGGGATGACGACCCCGACTCTCGGTTATATTTGGGTCCGCCAGGCCTTGCCCCAACCGTCCCTGTCTCCGCGCATCGGTCCAACCAACCTGACCCTGTCGTGGATCGTTGCGTCCACCAACCTCATCGTGCAGCAACGCGGCGACCTCCGCGCCGGCAGTTGGGCCGACATGACAAACACGCCCATTCTCAACACGAGCAATTTGCACAACGAAGTCTCGCTGCCAGTCGGACGCGCCAATGCGTTTTACCGGTTGAAGGCGAAGTAGCGGGCCAGCGCCTTGGCCCTATTTCTTCGGCAGGTAATGCGTCGCGACCAGCCGGTTGTCCAGTTCGATGACGGAATAACCGACGGGCGAATAGCGCTCGGCGCCCGTCCGTTCGGGATGTTCGATGCGCCAGGCGACGACCTGCCAGCCGTCGCCATCCTTGATGACTTCCCATTCAACGCGATCGGCCCAATCCTCGTTTTGCTCAAGGACGCGCCGGGCGGCGGCGATCTGGTCGCGATACCGGCCCTCGGGATTTTCCGCGTGATCCATGCGCCCTTCACGCGCGCAGCCGATGATGGCAAGGCAGAGCGCGGTGGAGAGCGCGAGCGCCTTAACAAGCTGTTGAACGTTCACTTCCCGCAACTATCGGCATAACCGCAAACGAGCTTAGCGAAAACCAGACGCAGCATTGACCCATGTTAATGCTTCGATGCGGACCAATATCCGGCTTGATTTTAATTTTACAGGAGGCCGCAGAGTCAACGGAGAGATACCGGAAATGCAATCATGAATTACAGCGCGAGCCACAGTCGGAGCGACGCATCTAAACGCTGCGTCAAAACTATTTGCGCTCGGTAGGGCGAGGCTCCCGCCGAGCCGATACACCCCATAGGACCGCCAGCTCGGCAGGAGCCTCGCCCTACCCTCGCATCTGGACGCAAGCACACCCACCCGGAGTCCCTCTCTCCGTTCCCTCTGTTGCCTCCTGTTCAAGCGTTTCTTCGCGGCGCGCCGGCGGTCCTAAGTTTAAAGCGTCCAGCCGGGGCGCGGCGTGCGATGGATCAGCTCGGCGGCCTTTTCGTTGTTCTTGACTTGCATGGCAGGGGCATCCCATTCGATTGGGCTGTCCAGGCGGATGGCGACGTTGCCAAGCAAACACGTTTCCGTGAGCGGGCCGGAATAGGCGAAATCGGCGCCGGCTTTCTGCCCATTCTCGATGGCGCGGACCCAGTCCATTTCGTGGCAGTGATCCGGCACGCGCGGGAGCGTCGGCGCCGGTCGCTTGTATTCCAGGTGCCGGCTCAGCGGAAGCAACTTTGGCGCATTGGCGTAAACGCCGCAGATGAGTTTGCCTTTGGAGCCCTTGAAAAGCGCGCCGCCTTCGTCGGGCCAGTTCATGTCTTCGTCCATGTCTTCGGGGCGCGGCGGGCGCGTGCCTTCATACCACGTGAGTTTGACCGGCGGCAGGTTGCCGCGCGCCGGAAAGCGGAAGGTGACGATGGCGGAAAGCGGATGGACTTCGGAGGTCATGCCGCAGGAGGTGGCTTCGACGCTGGAAGGCGGGCCGAGTTTGAGGGACCAATTGACCACGTCCAAGCTGTGCGCGCCGCGGTCGCCCATCATGCCGTTGCCAAAATCCCACCAGCAACGCCAACTGCCCGGATGATACGCCGGGTGGTATGGCCGGGCGGGAGCGGGCCCAAGCCACATGTCCCAATCCATTCCAGCGGGCGCCGGCGGCGTGTCTGTGGGCCGCTCGCTCCATTTGGAACTCCAGTAAGCGTGGCCCCACGGGTAATAGCTCAGGCTGCACCACGCGTCGACTTCCGTCACTTCGCCTATGGCGCCGTCCCAAATCCATTCGCAGATCGTGCGAAGATCGTCGGTGGAGTGGCCCTGAATGCCCATCTGGGTGACCAACCCGCTCTCGGCGGCGTATTTGGCCAGCGCCCGCGCCTCGGAGACGTCGTGGGTGAGGGGCTTTTGGCAATAGACGTGTTTGCCGGCCTTCATGCAGGCCATGGATATGACGGCGTGGGTGTGATCGGGCGTGGCGATGAGAACGGCGTCGATGTCCTTTTGCTTGTCAAGCATCTCGCGGTAATCGGTGTAAAGCTTCGCGCCGGGATATTTGCCGATGGTCTTGGCGGCGTAAGTGTGATCCAGGTCGCAAAGCGCGACGATGTTTTCCGATTCGAGCGCCAGCAGATTCTGCGCGCCCATGCCGCCGACGCCGATGCCGGCGATGTTGAGTTTTTCGTTCGGCGATTTCTGTCCCGGCGCGCCGAGCGCTCGTCCAGGGAGGATGGTGAAAGCCGAGGCCATCGCCGAAGCGGCGAGGAACTGCCGGCGCGTGAACGGCGATCTGACGGAATTGTTCTGTTTCATGCTAAGTGCGTTGGGAACACCTTCGGTTTGAAGACGCGCCAAGTCAATGCCTTATGACCCAACACGAATGATTTGTGTCAAAAGCGGGAACAAAAATGAGCTGAAGGGGCGTTGCCTCGGTAGGGACCGGATCGCCGAGCCGTCCTCGGTCGCGTATGCGGCGCGTCCCCCCTGCCTCAAAAACGTTGACGGGGCGGCGCGGGGACGCCTAGATTGGCAGGCGGTGTGGCAAGAATTCACAATCGTTACTTCTAATTGACTCATGGATAATAGTCCCAGTCCCGAATCGGTTTCCAAAGGCCTT
>Ga0265338_10009270_pt1 | contig 11774 bp, 10 predicted proteins | sample 42126metaG_FD_193579 | JGI IMG/M metagenome (GOLD analysis project Ga0265338, IMG submission 193579) | Rhizosphere microbial communities from Carex aquatilis grown in University of Washington, Seatle, WA, United States - 4-21-26 metaG | ecosystem: Host-associated > Plants > Roots > Rhizosphere... | reverse complement strand
GACGCGGTTACGCGGGTAACCCTTGCCCGCGCGAGGGGCGAAGCCCCTTAGCTAAGTTGTGATTTCAACCGCAAAGTAAAAGCGACAGCGTAATTGGCTCGTCTTCACTGCCGCCAATCCAGTTTTCGCCCTTGTGAGCAAACCCTTTGCGGGCGAGTATTTTTTTCATGGCCGGATGGCCGGTAGTGGCGAAGACGGGAGTTGAAAAGCCATCGAGCAATTTGTCGGCGAGAGCAGTGGCTAAATGATGCTTCCACCATTTTTCCTTAACAGCGACATAGCCGAACTCTGCTTCGAAGCCGCGCACGTCGATGCCCGAACTATTCGACACACGTTTGAGATACGAGTCCTGGGGCCGCTTGATCGTCGCGGTTGCGATTAACTGACCTTCAAAATGAATGGCCGCGAGGTGCGTCGCGCTTTCAAGATTTGCTTCGAGTGCAACTCGGTTTGAAACTGCTTTGCTCGCAAGTATCAGATCTCGCGCAGATGCGCGAGTAGACGAATCCCAATTAGCGCCCGAACGTACGACGATCTCAAATTGTTCGCTCATCGTCAGAGGATTACTCGCGGTGTCCTTTGCGGGCAAGCATAAGCCCGTGAAATACTTCCAAAGCGCGACGGATCGTAACCCGCATGGGCCGAAACCGCCTGCGGGTTCGGTGAGCGACGCTGCGCGACGCGAGTAGAGCCGGGTGTCGTAGGCACGCGCCCTACTGATTCCGTTGCGACCACCACCAGGATTGAAGCTCTTTCCATGGCGCTTCGCTCCAGTGCCCACTTGCGCCAGAAGTCGAGCTAAGGACGAACACAGGCGGAGCCAATACATTTGAATGTTCAAGCCATCCGTAGCTGATGGATTCGGTCGATCTCTCGCCGAGCCAGACTCGCGCGGCGTTCTTGCTTGTGAACGCGACGGCGGCAGGCTTGCAGTCATTCATCTTCGCGTTGAAAGCCGGAACATCAAACTCGCCGATGTCCTTATCCATCCCCGCTTGGGTCTTGCAGAGGTCCGTCATCCCGATGCCGAGCTTCAGTAATGAGCGAAACTCTTCGGGCTGATACAGGCGGTCCGTAAAACCGACGGCCGCCAGGGTTCTCCAAAATCGGTTGCCCGCGTCAGCGTAATAGGCACCCCGTTCGGCGGACTTTTTTCCAGAAGCGACACCGGCAAGAACCAGCGTCAGGCCAGGTTGCAAAATATCAGGAAGCATCGCGTCATGTTTCCACGGCTGTCGTTCCGTGTACAGAGTATCGCGGGAGAGCGCCAGTCGCTCTTCCAAAACACCTCGTATCTCCTTCGCTAACACCTACCGCATTGCTGCCTCAAGCGGCCAGTGATGCGCCTTGCGTCGGCTTCATGGCTGCAAGCGCTTACGCACTCCTCCTCTTCGTTTCGGTCGCAAGCGATGCGGCCAGCCTTCCTCGGCGCTGTCTCCCGGCCGTCGGCCGCAATTACGCGGTCGGGAACGAAGGAGACAAAGATGCGAGCCTATTCATTGAGCGAATTATTCAACCTTACCCGCGCGGAACTGTTCGCGCTGCACAGCCGGATTGCCGGCGAGCTTCCGTCGCTTGCCGATGTTGATCGTGACACCGCGCTTGAAAATCTGCGGCGCATCCGCCGCGTGCTCGCGCATGCGCGCGTCGCGCCGTCTTAGCGGCGCCCGCTCGTGCATTGGTTTAGCAGCGGCAGATGAGCACTTGATCTTCCGGGCGATCCCTCAAGCGAAACTGGATCAGCGATCCGTCAGGAGCCTTTGTAGTGACGCGTTCCCATCCTTCTAGATCGATAAGCCGTTGCAATCTCGACTCGCGAACCCAACTCAAGCGATAGCCCTGCGCCTCAAGCGCTCCTTGTAATCCGCTGTCGTGGGGATACCGAATATCCACCGCCTTCTCAACGACCTTTACCATTGGCGGCGGAACGCGCTCGCCGGGCCTTAACGTCGGCTGAATATCGAGATTGGCGCCCTGCAAATTGATTTGAACGTGAAGAGTGAGGAAACCGAACTTGGTGTCGCCTTCGATGCGCGTCGTATCTGATCTGAAATTGTGAATGTGATCGAAGCCCAATGTAAATTGGTGCTGGGTTCGAATATTCGAAACGGGAATGCCATCGTCCCGCGCAGGACCGATGATCCAGTCGTCGTCGATCTCGGGTAGCTCAAGCCCAAGTTCGTTCAGGCGACAAGCGATCGGACGAAGGCGCACCCTGTAACCGACATTCTTGACAATCTGCGCGCGTTGCATCCGGACAAGCTGCCCTAAGGAACAAAAAGGTCAAGTTTTGCGAGACGTTTGCCAGAGCGCTTGACTCCTATGTTCTTGTTTTGTTCTATCTTTCGCTTTCGACGGGGGAATCGCATGCGGAAGCCGGAGACCATCGAAAAGCTGTATCTGGATTTCGATGGCTTCTTCGCGTCGGTGATGCAGCAAGCGATGCCACGCTTGAGGGGCAAGCCGGTGGGTGTGATCCCGTTCGAAACAAGTGCGGCGGATCGTACAATCGTCATCGCTTGCTCGCGCGAAGCGAAAGCGGCGGGCTGCAAGAACGTCATGCCCGTTCTCGAGGCGCGCAAAGCGTGCCCCGATCTTGTCCTCGTGCCGCAGCGTCCGGATCTCTTCCGCCGCGCGCACAACGCGCTTCTCAATGAAATTGCCTGCGAGATTCCCATCGAGACCGTGAAGTCGATCGACGAGCTGGCGTGCAAGCTTGATAAGAACACGATCGCTGAACCGGAAGCGCTCGCCTCCCGCATCAAGGAACGTCTGCGCCGCAACATCGGCGCGTACATCACCTGCTCGATTGGCTTTGCCGCAAACCGCATGCTCGCGAAGATCGCGTGCAAGGTGGACAAGCCCAACGGCGTAACCGTCTGGCAGCCGTCGGACATGCCGAGGCCCCTGCTCGCCATGACCTTCGACGATATTCCAGGCATTGGCGGCCGTATGGCCGAACGCCTGAAGGTCGCAAAAATCGAAAACATCGAAGACCTCTGGAACAGCCAGCCGAAACATTTGCGCGCGATTTGGGGAAACGTGAACGGCGAGCGCATGTGGTACGCCATTCATGGGTACGACATTCAAGCGATGCCTACCTCGCGCGATATGTTCGGACATGGCCGCGTGCTACCCCCCGACTGGCGCGACATCGAACACTGCCTTGCCTGCTCACGCCTTCTTCTCACCAAGGCTGCTCGGCGCATGCGCCGCGACGGCTATTACGCCAATCGCCTCTGGCTCTGGCTCGATATCCGTAGGGATTCATGGTTCGGGCAGCGTGAGTTGCCTTGCGTCCAAGACGATCACGCCTGCCTAGCGGGGCTCGCGGCCCTCTGGAAGAAAGCGCGCGCTGAAATACCCGGGAGCACAAAGGTCATACGCGTTGGCGTCACGCTTCTCGATCTTTCGCCCGCTGGTATGCGCCAGCTCGATCTCTTTGCCGATGACGACCACGAGCGCCAGAAATGCGAAGTGATCACGAACACGATGGATTTTCTGAACCGGAAATTTGGCAAGCGCGTGGTCACGCTTGGCGCCTGGACGCCGCCGCCCGGCGGCTACGCCGGCGGCAAGATCGCGTACAACCGGATTCCTTCGGCGGAGGACTTCTGGTGACTTGGCTTGAAGATACCTCGCTGCGTGACCTCGATGATGGCGTGATCATTGAAGCGACGTGTATCAGGTGCCTGCACGTCTGGCTGCAAAGTCCGTTGCAGCTTCTGATCAAGGTCTCCCACCGCGACGTTCGTCTCGATGAAGTCGCCAAGAATCTCGCATGCCCCAGGCGAGATTGCCGTCACGTCGGCGTTCGCCTGACGTTGATCAAGCACGAGGACACGAGCGGGTTTGTCGGGGGGATGCCGTGATCTCTGATTCGCGGCAAGCAGGTTTGCTCGGTTCGATGGAGCAAATCAAAGCCACCCGAGAGGAAAGGTCCCCGCATATGTGGTTTGGCTGGTCAAAAAGGCCTTGCAAATCAATCTGATAACTCCACGATGTGTGTAGCAACAGTCTCCGGTTGAACCCCCGGTTGTCCGGCGCATATTGGCCGAAATGGATCAACTTTCTTTCATCCGCAAGGTCGGTAACAACCTCGCCTACTACGCGTGGTTCCTAGGTGCAGGCTCCTCGCAAAGCGCTGGTCTGCCGACTGCGGTGGATATTATTTGGGAGCTGAAAACCAGATACTACTGCACCGCCGAGAACCAGCGGGTTTCCATCCACGACGTTCAAAACCCTGCGGTACGCGAAAAAATCAACTCCTTTGGTGTGTCGCGCGGTCTACCTCAGGCAGGCAGCTCGACCGAATACGCAGACTATTTCAAGCTGAGTTTCGGCGATGACCTCGCTGGCCAGCAAGCGTACCTGCGCAGCGCCCTCGACGATGCAAAAATCTCGCTTTCAATCGGATCACGTGCGCTCGCTGCCATGATGGCGTCGGGGTTGGCCCGCGTGGTCTTCACAACAAATTTCGATAACGTTCTTGAAAAAGCAATGGCTTATGTCGCGGGGCGCGACTTGCACGCGTTTCATCTTGAAGGGTCGCATGCGGCGGTCGCTGCGCTGAATAGGGACGAATTTCCCTTGTATTGTAAACTCCACGGCGATTTCCGGTACGAGAAGCTAAAAAATTTGCCCGTGGCGCTTCAACAGCAAGACGCGGAACTGAGCAAGTGCGTGGGCGCCGCTAGCACGCGCTTCGGCTTGATCGTCGCTGGATACAGTGGACGCGACGAAAGTGTGATGAAGCTGCTATCGGACGCTTTGTCGAACACGAACGCCTTTCCGCACGGCATCTACTGGTTGGTGATGAAAAACACGAAGCCGTTGCCAACTGTGACCGCTCTGATCGAGGCAGCTCGCGCGAAGGGCATCACCGCAGAAGTCGTGGAAATCGAGACGTTCGACTCCGTCCTTACGCGACTTTGGCGTCAGCTTCCGGCCCCAGATGAGGAACTGGACGGGAAGGTTCGAAAAGCCGCAAAGCAAGATGTGTCAATCCCGATCTCCGCAGCTGGGACCAAGAAACCCATCTTGCGGACCAACGCATTGCCTATAGTGGGCTTGCCGGAAAAATGTCTGACGGCGCGCTTCACGCGAACCCAGGAATGGGAAGCTCTCCGAGACGCCGCAAACGCTGCCGGCGATTCCGTAGCATTCACCAAAGAAGATGAAGTCTATGCTTGGGGTTTACGAGAAACCGTCAAAAAGACCTTTGCGAAAGACTTGAAAGATATCGGCGAGGCAGACATCAGGCATCGGCTCGCCAACCTCGACGACAATCTATTTTTCAAATCATTCTTCGAACGCGTAGTATGTCTTGCGCTAAAGCGCGGGAAGCCGCTACTCCATCGAACATCGCACGGCCATTCATATCTGATCGCTGACGGGCATGCCGGCGAACAGTCGGTGTTCAAAGCTCTATCCGCCGAAGTCGGAAAGGTCAGTGGGATAGTAGCTGGATTGTTCACGACGCCAACGGAGGAACATCCCGAAAGGCAGCAAGTCGCCTGGGCGGAAGCTGTCGAAGTAAGCGTCGAGGTCCGTGGGGGGCGGCCCTTCGTTATGCTCCAGCCCACCGTTTGGATTTGGCCAAAGCACGGTCGGCCAGATGCAGTTTCGTTTCTTGATCAGCGAAGGGGCAAGCGCTTCAACGCGCAAGCCGACAAAATTCTCTCGGCTTGGATTGGCTTGCTGCTGCCATCCTCAAAGCCCAACGCCGATGTCGTCATTAAGCCGTTCGATGGCGACGGCTCGGAGGTTGAGAACCCCTCAATCACGATCAACAATCGTACCGGCTTTAGCCAGAGGCTTGCATGATGCAGAGTGCGTCTGTCCTCGCCGGCTACACTGTCGTACCTGAGCCAAAGCTATTGTTTGCCCAAGGCAAAACAGAACCGCACCCGCTGCGCGGACTGATTGAACTTGGTCCTTATGGCTTGGACCTCAATGTGCCCAAGAACGTCCGGCTGGCCGTGCTCTATCCGCAAGGACATGAGGCCGCACTAAATCAGGTCATCGCTGAACTTGAAAAAACTCACTCACCACGAGAAGCGAAGAACTACTATCCGGACTATCCTGGCTTCGAAAAATTGTTCCGCACGAAATTAGTTGCGCCCACTTCCAACTGCCGCTTTCCGTTACCGCCGGAGCTGGACCGGCACGCCCAAGTTTCCAACCGGCCGGGATTAGCTCACGGATTGTTTGACGCAATCGGGAAGACGGGCGCGCAACGTGCCAATTTCGATGTCCTGCTGCTCTATTTGCCCAAGAGCTGGGAGGCGTGTTTCGAAGCTCCCGGCTTCGACCTGCACGACTACCTCAAAGCGTTCTGCGCCCCATCAAACATTCCGATTCAGATCGTGACGGATGGCGCGATGCAGCGCACCTGCCGCGCAAACGTAATGTGGGGACTAAGTTTGGCTCTTTATGCAAAGGCCAACGGAATTCCATGGAAGCTGGCAGGTCTTACCAAGGACGAGGCCTTCATCGGTATAAGCTATGCCATGAAAGCATCCGCTGGAGGCACGGAATACACCACATGTTGCAGTCAGGTGTTCGATCCCGACGGCACAGGCTTTCAGTTTGTCGCCTACGATGCGCGTGAGTTCATCAAAGACAAGAAGAACAATCCCTATCTCAAGTACCACGAGATGCACGCAGTGATGTCTCGGAGCCTTGAGATCTACCAGCGTGGGCATTTTGGCCGGTCGCCTAAAAAAGTTACAATCCACAAGAACACGGCGTTTCGTGAGGAAGAGGTATTAGGAGCGATAGACGCCTTCAACGACAAGACCGAAGTCGAACTCGTGCAGATTGTTCGCAATACGAATTGGATGGCAACGCGCTATGGCGACAAGACCGCTGACATGTATCCGGTCGGCCGAGGCACCTTCATTCCTGTTTCAAAAAATGAAGCGCTCTTTTGGACTCAGGGAACCGTGAAAGGCGTTCACGTCACGAATCCCAGTGGTGATGTCTATAAGGAGGGGATGCTGAAGCCCGTGCCGTCGCCACTTCTCCTTCGCCGCTTTGCTGGCGATGGTGGTTGGCACGACACGTGCGCCGGTATCTTGGGCCTGACTAAAATGGATTGGAACAATAACACGTTGTACAAAAAGCTGCCGGTGACGTTGGAGTATTCTCAGCGCTTTGCACACATTATTCAGCAAAACCCTGCCATAGTCGACGAGCTGTTCGACTTCCGCAACTTCATGTAGGCGTCTGCGCCTTCGCACGCCAGCAGAGGCTTAATTGCGATGCCTTCCAACTCCCCCGATGTGCTCGACCCAGCTCAGCTAAAGCGCATTGAAGCCGTGCATCGCGGCTTTCTTTACCAGCATCTTTATGCCGTCGCTTGCCTTTTGCGTCTCAATGCAATTGGCGCAACTTTCCTGATCGTCGAGTCGGACGAAGATATTGAGCTTCAGTTTCCGGATAGGCGCATCTATGTCCAGGTAAAGACCCGCGCCCAACAACTGGATGAAGCTGACATCTCGAACGCGTTGAGCAGGTTCGAAAAGCTCCGTAAGGAGCACAAGGCCGGCACGAGATCGGGTAACGGGTCGTTCGCTATCGCCGCAAACGTAGCTCCCGGACCTAAGCTTGAAGAGCGGATTCGCGCGACGGACTGGCCTGCGGATGTGCAAGTAGTCACGCCGGGCCAGCCGGCTTCCGATAAATCGCTACCAGATGCTTGGAAGGACGTTTCGGAGGCGCTCCACCAATGCGCTCGAACCGCGGCGCAGTTGCCATTTGCGTTGCTAGCTCCCGAAACATTGGTTTTGAAGCTCGCGGCTATGGTGATGATGGCTTCCGCTGGCACGCCGCCGCGTGCTGATCACGCCTTCAATGCCAAAGAGACATCCGCTCTTTTCGAGCAATTGGTTGTTCAGCTGCAAGAGTTTCCGGCGCCACCGTCAAAGTATCGTCCTCAGGAGAATGAGCCCTCACTTGTTTCCGAGGCTCAGCTTCGCATTGTCACCGGGTTTGCAGGCGCGGGAAAGACCGCGTGGGTCGCGCAGGCCGCTATGCACACTGCGTCTGAGCTCGCCTACTTTGATATTGGCGACAACCCGGGCACCGCTATTTCTATCCCTTTGGCCCGCGAACTCGCTGGCCGCTTTTTTGGAAAGGGGGGCGGACTCGGAGAGGTGCTTCTGCCGGGAGCGACAGGAATGGATATGCTGCGCGCATTAGGCCTTCGCCTGAAGCGCGAGGCCATGTCGATCACGGTCATTATCGACAACGCTCATCGCGGCAACCCAGATAGCTTAAGCGATATCATCAACTGTCTGCCTGAAGTCCGTTTTGTATTTCTGTGCCAGCCCGGACCTACAGTCCAAGAACTTGAAGTGCGTTTACACGCAGTCGTCGAGAGCCTTCAGGGATGGTCTCTCGACACGATCGCTGCCGACGCGGCGGACTCGGGTTGCAAGGCTTCTCCCGAGGCCATGCAAAGATTGCTCAACCTCACAGCTGGCTTGCCTCTTTACGTGCAAAATGCCGCGCAGATAGCCTCAAAGGAGTACGTTGGAGATATCGATGCTTTTTGCTCGGACATCGAGAAGCAAACGCACAGCATCTCGACGGCGCAGGAAATAATACTCGCCAAAACCTTCACAGGCCTGCCCGAAGAGACGCGCAATGCAGTCGCGGTACTGTCGATCAGCGATATTCCGATTGCGCGCGAAGAAGCGTCCACTTTGTTAAAGCAAACACTCGGCGTTTCGAATGATTTTACACCGCGTCTTGTGCGCGAGTTGCGCCCTAGCGGAGCGCTGGAACTCTTCGGCCAAGATCGACTCAAAATTCACGATGCGATGCGGCTTCTTGGCCGGGCTCATCTGAATTCGCTAGGCGCTGACACTAGGCGCAAAGCGTACCTCGCGTTCCGAAGCATCCTCATCGCCTCCATCGAGAAGGACCGCGACCTGTCGAAGCTTTCTCTCTTAATTCGGGTTTTCGCCGAAATTGGAGAAATAAAGCCGCTCGTCGAATTCGCCACGGACGAATGGTTTCATGAGCTGGGTGTCGTCAGGCAGATATATCCTATTCTTGAAGAGGCATCGACCTCGGAGAATGTCAATCCAGCACAACGCTTCTCAGCTTTGGACGGCCTTGTCTTCTCTGACTTGAAGGAAAAAGACCTTGCTAATGCTGAACGGCATCTCAAGATTATGGTTGAGCTCGCCGCCGCGCATAAGCTTGACGACGATGATCACTTAACGCTGGCGATGAAAGAAATGCTGCTCGCAGCGGCACGAAAGGATGTCGCCCGAGTCATCACAAACTTGAAGAAGGCGGCAGATTTGCTGCCGGACAACCCGGTGCATAGGCGCATCTATCGATACAACGCGGCTCACGCCTTGTATCAGCTTGAGCAATATGAAGAGTGCGTCGAAGAAACATCCGAATTGATTCCGGAGTATTACGACGTTCTAGGGCTGAAGCTATCTGATGTGACGGGGAATAACCCCGACAAGATTTGGCCCCTGCTAAACAAGGGGAAAGATCACACGGACGATCTCAAGCACCTTGCGGATTGCCTAGACCTCCGGTCGACCGCTGCCAATCGCGCCGGCCTCATTTTCCCCTTGGGTCGAATACATGCGATGAAATTTTATAGCATGGCAAACGCGATCGATTCCCTTGTCCGGGTCGGACAAGACCTCGCAGACGAGTTCATCGGGAGAAAGGACTACATCGGCGCGCGGGATGTCATGGAAAGGAACGTCATCCCCAACGTGACTGGTCTTAAGATGACCAGTCGCATGGTGCCCGTTCGATCTCAATATGCGGTAATACTTGCGTATTGTGGTGACTTCATAGCTGCGGAGCGGGAAATGGCCGCGCTCGCTCCATACGAAAGCGGGCTCTCGGACGAAGGACGCAACGAACTAACGGGACAGCGTGCTCTCATTGGCCAAATGCGAGCCTTTCCACCGCCCCCTCAGTGGCAAATGCCTTCAAGAATCGCTCCGCCATGGAAAATTGGGCGCAACGAGCGTTGCCCGTGTGGGTCGGGGAAGAAGTACAAAAAATGCCACGGCAAAGTGGCCTAAGCTCTTTGCAAGACCCGCTGGGAATGAGAAAGGGTGGTGCCCGAAGTCGGAATCGAACCGACACTCCCGAGGGAACACGATTTTGAGTCGTGCGCGTCTACCAGTTCCGCCATTCGGGCACGAGGGTATCTATAGCCGTTGGGGGAGGCAGTCGCCAAGAGTTATCGGCGCGCTTTCGGGTGCCCTTTTCCGCGCCTTGTTGGAGCGCTTTTGCCGTTCGGCTTGCGCTTGGGCAGCGGTTCGTCCGACCGCCTTCTGTTCACTGCCGCCGCGTCGATCATGTTCTTGATGTGCGCGGCGTAGAACTTTTCGATCATCTCGACGGATGTACGGCAGTTCTTGGCGATCTGATAAATATCGGCGCCTTCCATGAGGCGAAGGCAGATGTAGGTATGCCGGAGCGAGTAGGCTGAGCGGCGCAGCCCTTCCCGGTCGAACTTCAAATCCAGCTCTGCAAGCACGGCGTTGAGGTGATGCGAGCGAAGTCCGGGAAAGAGCCTGTCGGTCGCTTTGGGAAGCACAAGGTTGGCTTCGTCTTCCTCAGTGAGTCCGCCTTTCGAGCGGCGCACGCCGGGGTCAACGACGCGCTTGCGGCTCCGCAACCGCTCGAACGGAAGCACGGCGCCAGGCATGCTCTTGCAGTAGCCGGTGCCCCTCTTCCCGCGCACGCTGATCTCAAGAATGGTTTCGCCGGTTGCTTTGTCCTCGACGATCTCAACGTCCCGGAACTCAAGCCGTGCGGCTTCGTCGGGACGCAGGCCGGTGTTCACCATAAAGAGGACGAAATCGTGGAGCTGTTCGCACTCCCACTTCCAGCGGGGCTTGGGCGGGTTCTCCGCCCGCTTGCGGGTGGCCGCATATAGCCGCTTGTACTCTTCAGGCGAAAACCACGCACGATGGCTGATCTTTCCCGAAGTTTTGTATGGGGGCGAAAGGTCAGGAATGTACTTTAGCCACCCTTGACGCTGGGCGGTCTTCAGCACGTGCCGAAGCGTGATGACTTCGTTGTGCAAGGTAGTCCGGGCCGGGCGTTTTGCCTCTCCCGTCTTTGCGTCCTTGCGCGATGTCATCCGGTGAACGCGGTAGTCCTGCACAGTTTGGGGAGTGATGTCGGTGACAGGCATATTGCCGAAGTAGGGGTTTAGATGGACCCGGAGATTTTGCTCTTGGCGCTGGACATGGCGGGGGCTGCGTTCACCGGACGTTAGCGCCTCGTATTCGGGGAGAAACTTGGAAGCAGCGTCCTTGAAGAGGTGTCCGCTGCGCAGCTCGCCCGTCCGGTGCCTGAGCTGGAGGGAGAGATACCACTCCTCGGCCTTCTTACGTGCGTGGTTGAGGTCTTCCTCCTTCGTCGTCGTTCGGTGATTGCGGCCAGCGAGATAAGTCGAGCACTGCCAATAGGGCGTGCGTTCGCGCTTGTAGAGATGCAGCTTTCCGCCGAAATGGTCGTGTGTGACCGACATACGCGTACGCATACGCGCAATTGCTTAAAAAGTCTATAAGTGTGTAAGGAGTGTGTAAATCACTGGTTTTTCTTATCTTATTGTATTAATTGGAATTTTTGCCAGTGAAATCGACAGAAATCGCCTTTTGAGTCCAGTGCGTCTACCAGTTCCACCACTCGGGCTAAAAAGGGGTGTGCGGTAAAGGCGGCGGATCATAGTCAGGCGGGGGCAGCGGTCAACGCCCGCAAAGATGTCTTTC
>Ga0265338_10009269_pt1 | contig 11775 bp, 12 predicted proteins | sample 42126metaG_FD_193579 | JGI IMG/M metagenome (GOLD analysis project Ga0265338, IMG submission 193579) | Rhizosphere microbial communities from Carex aquatilis grown in University of Washington, Seatle, WA, United States - 4-21-26 metaG | ecosystem: Host-associated > Plants > Roots > Rhizosphere... | reverse complement strand
TGCCTATAAACAAATACGCCAACAGCGGCAACAATCAGCGCTAGAACAAGCAGTTTTATTTTAAGCATCTAGCTATATTATAGACGGTTTTGTTAGGCGAAGCGGGTAACGATAAACATAAATATCGTCCCGAGCACTGTTAGGCCAATAGTTATACGCGAGGAATCTTTGCTGTGAGCTTGAGGCAGAATGTCGCTGGCACCGATATATAGCAAAAAGCCGGCAAAGAAACCCAGATAAAGCACCAGCCAGTTATTGGAAAGTGTAAATAATAGAGTCGAGGCCGCTCCAAGTACAGGAGCAATGGCATCAACCATTAGCATCCGGCGAGCCCGTTGACTGGTATTTTTATTATGCAGCATCAAGATCACCGTATTCATGCCATCAGTAAAGTCATGGGCTATAACAGCGATAGCTACAGCAATCCCAACGGCATTACCAGCCTGAAAACCTAGGCCAATTCCTACACCGTCCAGGAAGCTATGGCCAGATAGAGCCAAGGCGCTAGCCATCCCGACTTGCGGGTGGACGTGCTCGCCGTACTCTGATTCGTGGGCGTGGTTGATCAAGATGGTCTTTTCTAGGATGTGGAATACTAAAAATCCAACTATTAGAGCTATCATTGGTCGAGTAAAGTCCGTATGAGTAGCATTAACCTCCTTAGCAATTTCCGGCAACAAATCAAAAGCTACTACGCCCATCAGTACCCCGGCCGTATAACCCATAATTCGATGTAGCCACTTTTCGTTTTTAAGAGCGGTAATACCACCACTCAGAGTGGAGAAGAAGGTGGCAATTGATAATAGTACGGCTAACATCCCATTGATAATAAGAATACTGTCGGTAATTTGCAAATCTGTCGCAATTTACTATAATTTTGCTTATGAATAGCCTACATCATGAGAGCCTAAAGGCCCTACTTAAGAAGAACGGATCGAGCTTGACCAAAACGCGCCGGGTGGTTTTTGATCTGTTACTGGACCAAGAGCCCCAGAGCATGCAGGTACTAGCTCAGCGGGCCGTTGATAAGGTAGACCGCGCCACTGTTTATCGAACAGTTGAGCTATTCGAGGAGTTAGGCATCGTCCACCGCCTGAATATCGGCTGGAAATACAAGATTGAGCTATCAGATATCTTTCAGGGGCACCACCACCATTTTTACTGCACCAACTGCGGTAAGACCTATACGCTACCAGCCAACGCTATGTTAGAAACCATGATTAATTCGGTCGCCGCCAAAGAAAGCTTTGCGCCGCGCGGCCATACCCTGGAAACTTACGGTTTATGCGCCAACTGCCAGAAGAACTAAGCTGCTGACGCTAGGCCTGGTTTAACCTTTTGATTTCTAACCACCAGAAGCGCGACTACGGCAGCACCGATAGCCAGACCCACGCCAACGTGCAAGCCATTTTGATAGCCGTTAACTTGGGCCAGTCTTTGGGCGGTATGAGAGGCTATTTCCGATTTAAAAGTCGAGGCGTAAACGGCTGATAGAATGGCTAGGCCAAGCGCCCCGCCAACCTGTTGGCTGGTGTTTAGAATACCCGAGGCAATTCCAGAAAAGTGCTTAGGCACACCGCTGGTAGCGGCCAAGGTCATTGATATGAAAGACAGCCCCATGCCAAACGCGCACAGCGCCAAGCCCGGGAAGACATTATGCCAATAGTTACCGCCAACTTTCATGGTGGTGCTAAGCGTATACAGACCTATGGCCAGGACGACAGGACCGGCCACCAGGAACCACTTGTAGCCAACCTTATTAACTAGATTGGACACTATCGCGGACGTAATAGCTATTACGAACGTGACTGGCAAGAAGGAAACGCCGGCCTTAGCCGGGCCATAGCCCAAGACGGTCTGGATATAAAGCGTCATGAAAAAGAACATCGAGAATAGCGTGCAGGCCACGGCCAAAGCCGTAAAGTTGCCGCCCGCTACATTGCGAATCTTAAATATTCTAAGCGGCATCAATGGCTGCTCGGTACGGGCTTCATTAACCACGAAAGCCGCCAACAGCACAACGCTGGCGATCAAGAAACCAACCACGGTGTGAGAGCCCCAACCGTCATTAGGCGCTTTAGACAGTCCATAAACTAGAGCCATCAAGCCGGCTGTCGCTGTAGCAGCCCCCGGTAGGTCGAGCCTGGCTTTTTTATTTTCCTCGCCGATGTGATGCGGCAATAATCTAGATGAGGCAAAGACTACGCCTATACCCACCGGTACATTAACGAAGAAATTCCAGCGCCAATCCAGATACTGGGTAAGAATACCGCCCAGCAGTACACCTACCGCCGCGCCGCCGGCCGCTACGGCCGCCCAAACCCCTAGAGCGGTATTGCGTTCTTTGCCCTCGCGGAATTCAGATAGGACTATCGATAAGGCCGCCGGAGACATAATAGCCGCGGCTAAGCCCTGAGCGGCACGAGCAATAATCACCTGGGTATCGGTGGCGGCCATGCCGCATAGGAAGGACATCAGGGCAAAAAAGGATACGGCACCTATAAAAATGTTGCGCCGGCCGTAAAGGTCGGCAGCACGGCCACCGAGCAGCAAAAAGCCGCCAAAAGTCAAAGTATAAGCTGTTACCACCCATTGCAGGTTGCTGGTAGCGAAATGCAGATCGCGGGCCATAGAAGGCAAAGCGACATTTACAATTGATACATCCAATACCACCATGAACTGGGCCAGTGCCAGCAGGGCCAAGATGACCCATTTATTTTCAGCGTGTTTTGATAATTCTTTTTTTGCCACTTATACCTTCCCCTTTTCTTGAGTAATTCATCCATGATAACCCATGGCGACCCGGGAGTACAATGAATCATTACCTAATTTTTTGATAAACTAAGGACCAATGGATATAAACAAAAACATTTTAGTTTTAGGCGGCGGTTTCGGTGGTATAAAAACCGCCCTGGAGCTGTCCAAGGACCCAGGGATTAACATTACTCTAATCAGTGATCAGGATAACTTTCGTTATTACCCGACTCTTTACCACGCCGCCACCGGAGGCAAAATAACAGCTTCCCAGATCCCACTTAGCGAAATTTTCGAGGGCAAGAGAGTCAAGCTTATCAAAGACTCAGCTAAAACCCTGGACCGCTCTGCCAAGCAGGTCGCTACGGAATCCGGTAAGAAATATGCTTACGACGAACTGGTTATTTCCCTGGGCGTAATGACAAATTACTTCGGCATCAAAGGTCTTGAAGAATACGCTTACGGTATCAAGAGCATCGAGGAAGCCAAGCGCTTGCGCGATCACTTGCACGACCAGCTACTTGACGAGGGCAAGCCCGATCTTAATTACGTGATTATTGGCGGCGGCCCGACCGGCGTGGAACTAGCCGGCGCGCTGACTGGCTATCTTAGGCAAATCATGCAACGCCATGACGCCCAAAAACACTCGCTGCATATTGACCTGGTAGAGGCCGCACCCAGGCTCGTGCCGCGTATGCCCGAACGTTATTCCCGGGCTGTAGCCAGGCGCCTACGTAAACTGGATATTAAATTACACCTCGGCAAAACCGTGGAGGCCGAAACGGCCGATCAATTATTTGTTAGCGGCCACTCCATTAAAAGCCATACGGTTGTGTGGACGGCAGGTGTTGCTAATCATCCGTTTTTTAAAGTTAACGGCTTCACGCTGAGCGATCACGGCAAAGTCGTAGTTGATAATCACCTGCAAGCCGAAGAACATATTTATGTGATTGGCGATAATGCCGATACACCGTATTCCGGTATGGCCCAGACAGCCATTTACGATGCCAGGTTTGTGGCCGAGGACCTAAAGTGTCAGCTACACGCTAGAAAAAGGCATGCCTATGAACCTAAAAAACCAATTTACGCGACGCCTGTTGGCTCGCACTGGTCGGCTGTTTTATGGGGTAGGTTGCAACTTTACGGCCGGAGCGGCTGGCTGCTCAGGATATTGGCCGATTTTGTCGGTTTTAAAGATTATGAGTCGTGGCCCAAAGCCAGCAAACATTGGCTAGACGAAAATCTTGGCGATGAATCTGACTGCCATATTTGTGCTTATCGGAAGCGAAAGTAAGCTTGCTCACAGCTGTTTTTCAGCCAGGCTGTTGATAGTATTAATTTAACGTGAATAACATAAAAGCATTTATCTCCGAGCTGGGCACGAAGCTAGACGGTCTTTTGGACCATTTTACGACCTATCGGCTAGTGCTTTATTTTCTGTTAGCACTGCTTGGCTGGGGAGTTTTGGGCAGCTTTTTCGACCAAGTCCCCTATAGCTGGCACGCCATCCTGGCTTCAGCCGCGTGGCTGGTGGCCGTTTGCTGGATAGTTAATAAAGTTCTTTCTAGGTTTCTCGACATCCCTGCCAACAACGAGTCGGACCTCATAACCGCCCTGATTTTAGCGCTGATACTATCACCGGCTTCGAGTGTTAATAATTTTTTGGTACTGGCCGCTGCCGGCGCCGCAGCCATCGCTTCCAAATATCTAATTACTCTTTATAAAAGCCATCTTTTTAACCCGGCCGCCGCTGGGGCTTTCGTAGCCGGGGCGGTGTTCCATCAATACGCTTCGTGGTGGGTTGGCACCAAATTTATCACGCCACTAGTCGTGATCGGCGGCATTTTGATCTTGCGCAAGATGAAGCGTTTTGGCATGGTGGCCGTATTCTTAGCAGTCTTCGGGACGTGTCTGGTTTGGAGTTTGCCAGTCGGCAGCTCTACAGATGCCGTCCACCATTTGGTTTGGCTAAGTCTGATATCAACTCCCGTATTGTTCTTGGCTGTCGTTATGCTGACGGAGCCGCTAACTTCGCCGCCACAGATCAACGCCTACCTAGCCTACGCGATTGTCGTCGGGCTGCTTTACTCGCTGCACAGATTGCACTTCAGCCCGGAAGAAGCCTTGCTGGCCGGCAACGCTTTCGCCTTCTTGATCGCCCCGCGTCGGCGTTATAAGCTGCAATTTATCAGCCGCACCCAAGAGGCTGATGAGATTTATTCGTATAAATTCCGACCGCCACGAAAGATTAATTTTAAAGCCGGCCAGTATATGGAATGGACGATCGCCGAAAACAAGAGTGACAGCCGCGGCAACCGCCGCTATCTGACGATTAGCTCCTCGCCGACCGAATCCGAGATGATGTTTACCATCAAACACCCCAAAGACGCCAGCGCCTTTAAGAAGAGACTGGACGCCCTAAAGCCAGGCGATGCGATTCTAGCCTCTTACTTGGCCGGCAGCTTTAATTTGCCGCCTGACGCCTCTAAAAAAATGGTCTTTATGGCTGGTGGCGTTGGCATTACGCCCTTTCGCAGCATGATCAAATACTTGGTTGATAGCCGCCAGAAGCTGGACGCCACACTTATATACTCAGTTAATAAGCCGGAGGAGATCGCCTTTCGACCACTTTTCGCCCAGGCGTCAACCAACGGTTTGAAGAGCTTCTATACCAATATTATCGATAAAGATATGCTGGCGGCTAACGTGCCGGATTACCACGAGAGGACTTTCTACATATCCGGGCCATATGGCTTTGTGCGAGCCATGGAGAAAAATTTGCTGGAGCTCGGTGTTGGCATCCAGCACATCGTAACTGATTATTTCCCCGGCTACGGCGGTTAAGACTTAGCTACTAAGATCGCCCTGTAGGCTTTGTGCTTTTTCAATAGGTCGGGTGCGTTTTTACCGGCGGCGAAAGCAGCCGTGGCCAGAACGTCGGCAGTTATGATATCGGGCCCGGTTATAGTAACACTCGCCCAATGATCAGCAAGCTTTTTAGTCTTTGGGTTAATAATATGGGCGCCGCGTTCGTAGTTGCCGCTGGTGGCCACGGCGCTACTGCTAATACTTAACTTGTTAAGTATTTTGTATCTGTTAGTTGGGTCTTGGATGCCAATATTCCAAACTTTGTCACTATCTGATCGAGCTAAAATATCACCGCCGGCGCCAATACAATAAGTTTTATATCCTTGGCGCTCGATGACCTCCCCTGCTTTGGCTATGGCCCAACCCTTGATATAGCCCAGGGGGTCAAATTTGTCTCCAGCCCAAGCAGAGAAATAGCCGTCGGTATCGACCTCGGCTTTTTTGCAAGCCTTAATTATCTTTTTCAGCTCGGTGCTGAGATCTTTTTTGGTTATCTCCCCACGAATAAACCGCGAGACTTCACTACCTGATTTATAGGTACTCAAGCGTTCATCTATCTGGCGAAGGCGGTCAAACACAGTCTCGAAGACCGCCTCGTTATCACAATCAGGAATATCGATAGTTATAGGCATACCCATAATCTGGGCCACGCGTCTCATACTATCTAGCTTACAGCAGCCTGATTCAAGGCCGACTGCAAGGACATTTGATACCCCTCGCTGGTGCTAGTCGCGCCGGACACGAAGTCGATATTGGCGCTTTGTTTGGCTATCGTCGTTTGCTTGAGTAGCGGCTCGCTATACTGAGTTCTCTCTTGGGAGCTGGACAGATCATTAGGCATTTGTAAGAAGTTGACGTCTGTAATTTTGCCGCCGCTAACCACTACGGCGATTTGAACCGTACCATAGGGCGTCTGCGCGCTGCTGCCAGTGTAAGTTCCGTCTTTATAACCGGTAGTCGTGGCGCCAGCCTGTGCCGAAGAATTACTAGAGCCGCTGGATGCCGAAGTCGTTGGCGATATGGCAGCCCCGGTACTGGATGGCGAGACTAATTGGTGGGTAGAACCTTGAGTTTTATCAACCACGCCAATCAAACCTATTAGGGCGATGACAAAAAGTGTAACTATGGTTTTCTTCATGTGATAGTTATATTAGCAGTTTGAACCTGAGAACAGCTTGAGAAAGTGGTCTATTTTTGATTCTGGCGGCCCCACTTCAAGACGGTAGCCATCCAGATGAGTTCTTTGTAGGCACCAGCTAGATTCTTTTGATAGCGCTCTTGATTTTCGGGCTTGAGTTGCCCATTTTCATCGAATAAATCTTGGACACGCGGAAAATAAACGCTAGTAAAGGTTACCGCCAGACCCATCTCGCGCACGCTGGTTACTAGGGCTTCAACGGCCCGCACCCCGCCCCAACTGCCGTTGCTAGCGCCGGCTAAAGCTACCGGTTTATGCTTGTAGTTTTCGAGCTCGCTATCTAGCATTCGCTTTAAACTGCCGGGAAAGCTGTGGTTGTACTCCGGCGTGACTATAAAGAAAGCGTCAGCACGGGCTGTGATGTTACTATAACGCGAATCTTTACCCTCGGGATCATTACCATCGCCTGGGAAATTAAAGTCTTCGGGATCAACAAAAATAATTTCTACATTTGGTAATTGACGGCCGAATTCGGCCACGTAGCGGGCTGCTTTAATTGACTCACGCTTGCCCCGGGTCGTACCGGCCAGTACCGCAATAACCAATTTCTGTTCCATCTAATTAGTATAAGCAAATGGCACGTTTACTGTACAGATCAAGCCAATATCCAGGCTAAAACGGTCTAAACGCGAGCAAACAAAAACGAGGCTTTTGAGGGCCTCGTTTTTGCTTGATAATCCTCCACTAGGGAGAGTTACCAATCCGGTAAAGTCATTGCTGACAGTATCGTGTCACCTCACAAAGTAGATGACGTTACTAACTATAAGCCCCCCAGCCATTGGTGTCAAACAATTTTAACACCTTAGAATGAAGTAATTTTTTCAACAATAATAACCAAGAGAAGAGGCGGGGCGTGTCCCGCCTCTTATTTTTGTGAGGTGTACTTTTGGCTTTTTGTGTAGCCGAGAATAAGCATAAACCAAATAAAATCTAATTTCTATGGTAAAAATTGCTTCATTCTCAACCAGTAATCTTTCTTGTTGTTGCTCGTGCTTGCAAACAGCCATTGGCTCGATAATAATTAGGCGAGTACGAATTTAGAAGGACATAAACTTTTGTTTCGGTAACCACCCCGACAGACCGCAGCAGCGTGACCGTTGGTTTCGTAGATAGAAAAGTACAGCGCTAAAACCAGCACCCGCCTGCCCTGACACTAAAATCTCGAGGCTACGCAATCTGATTGCACAGACTATTACGCTTCAGATTTAGTAAGGGGTAAACCTATTTTGGGGCACGCCTAATGTTTTACTTTTATTATCTTAAAATCTGTAACAAGGTTTTCGAGGTTTGGGCCCATAATTTGGACTACGGGCAAAGAGGCTTCATTCTCGCTTAAATTAGCAAGCAGATGATTAGAATCCAGGATCAAGGTGCAGTTTGCCACGGTGTCGGTAGCGATCGGGATCGGCCAAAACGATTCCGGTATTTCCCGAGCACGGAGATCCCACTCATCCGGCGCAAGCCTAGCCATATAAAGGGTGACCGGTTCAGATTTTAGATCAACTTCCCTCAACTCGATGCTTCTTGGATCGTAAACGCCATTCTTGGCGGAGCGAGGAATATAAAATTGCAGAAATTGCTCTAAAGTAAGCTCCGTTTCAACAATTTTTATATCATCATTAGCCAGGAAATAGGGGACCCTAAGGTGAGTCCCAATTCGCGGCAAATACTGATTTAAAAAAGCACGCTTGTCCACCTATCAAGCATAACAAACCTAACCACCCGCTTGGTTTAGAGCGCGACTGCATCTATCATTAGTGCATATGGCTAGTCGTTATATTGAGCGGACCCGTACCGGCGCTAAATCCTTTAAGTACTTCCATGACGGCCGGCAGCTCGCCAATAAAGACGAGCTTACTTATTTTAAGTCGCTGGGCATCCCGCCGGCCTGGAAAGACGTAAGAATTGCCGCCAGCCGTAACGCCAAAATCGTGGCCACCGGCGTAGATAAGGCTGGGCGGCTGCAATATGTCTATAACGCCAAGTTTCGTGCCCGCCAGGAAAAAGAAAAGTTCGAGCGTATTTTACGATTCGCCCGGGTACTACCCAAGATGCGCCGAGTTACCGACGAGCACCTAAAGCAGCCCGGTCTGCCGCGTGAAAAGATCCTAGCTTGTATCGTCCAATTGATGGATAAAGCCTACTTTAGGGTTGGCAATGATGAATACGCGCTAGAAAATCAGCATTACGGCCTGACCACTCTGCGCAGCAAACACACCTCGGTTAGGGGTGATACCATTGTGTTTGATTTTGTGGGCAAAAGCGGCCAAGCTAACCTTAAAAAAATCACCGATAAACGACTGGCTAAGATCGTTAAAAAATTGGATGATCTGCCAGGCTACGAGATTTTTAAGTATGTGGATCAAAACGGCGACCTAAAAGATATTGATAGCAGCGATGTTAATGAATATATCAAACAGATTATGGGCGAAGAGTTTAGCGCCAAGGATTTTCGCACCTGGGGCGGCACGCTGCTGACCAGTATTGAACTGAGCCAAACCGAGCGTTCGCACTCTATAAACGAACGCAAAAAAGCCGTGACGGAATGCGTTAAAAAGGTCGCTCAAAAGCTGGGCAATACGCCGGCCATAGCCCGCGCCAGCTATATAGATCCTCGAGTTATTAAAGCCTACGTGGATACTAATGAACTTTATAAAGTCCGTGAAGCCGTCAAAACGCTGGCCCGAGCGCCCTACCTGACTTCTGACGAACACTGCGTGCTAAACCTCCTGGAAAAATCCACTTAAACTCCCCCTTTTGAGAGTAGAATCCTTAAGTTCTTTTCCAAAGAACCAAATGTTTTCACGCTTTGGGCGGCAAAGCGCGGCAAACCGCCGGGCTGCGTTCTGGCTTGATAAACTTGCCTGTCGAACAAAAACAACAGCCTGCGGAACTCCCCGCCAGCTGGCGGGTCAAACAGTCCTCGGCTACTTAGTTGTTTTGTTGACGCAGAGTTTTCAGGCCAAAGCCGATGCCCGGACCCAGGTTTTAGAACACTTATTTTAGAGCATGCTTATGCTTGCAATAATGCTCTGTTTAATTAGTCTTTAATCAGGGAGGTTACATGACTAAGGAAGTAGAAGTATTATCTAGCCCACATAATCTGCCAGATTACGAACCCGGGGTTGATGATTATACAGTGCAGAGTTTGTTAAACAAGGCTGCCGATGCCTATAAGACCATGCGGTCCGCCATAAAAATGGTTGAGATGGCTGCTAATTCCTCGCAGTCGAGTCCACACGGCGACTCAGCTCCTCTTAGTGGAGAGTTTGTAGAGCAATTAATGCAAGGCCCGATGCGCTTAAGCGACAGAGCAGACGGGATACTGTATGCTCTGGACACTTTAGCGACAATAAAAGACGGCTCGAGCTGGGAGACTACGGCCCGGCAGATCGCCGAGAGGACGGAAAAGCTTCAAGCGGACTAACCGCCCGCTTATTTTGAACGGGGGCTAAAGGTGTTAAAATAAACTTAATGCGGCAAGTCATGCCTTGAACGCTATGCGCCTTCCGTTTATGGCGAACACACGTAGCAGTGACAAACAAAGCCGCTAGTAAACGGATCTTTACTAACTAAATAGAAAGGATTCGTTATGGCAAAGGATATTGATCCGCAACATGCCAAATACTACGAAGACCACCTGAAGCACTGGCGCTCGTGGGGTTCGTGGTTTAGCTGGGGGTCGCCAGTCGGATTGGGATTGTTTTTTATAGCAATCGCCTTCTGCGTCTGGCTGCTAGGCCAAACCTTCAACTGGGGTTAAGCCCAAAATAAAAATAGCGCCGAGCAAATCAGCGCTATTTTTATTTGCCCACCTATTTTGAGGGTATAATCGTTTTATGAATATTTTTCTGGTACGGCACGGGCAAACGACCGGTGACGTTGAAAACCGCTACGGTGGTGATTATGACGACCATCTGACCGAACTGGGCAAACAGCAATCAGCAGGCGTCGCCAAAAAACTGGCCTCAACCGGCATAGAAATTATTTACTCCAGCCCCAAGATAAGAGCGCAAGAAACGGCTCAGATAATAAAAGAGGCTTTGCCAAAACCACTCGTAATAAGACCGGATTTTAGGGAACGAAACCGCTACGGAGTTTTGACTGGCCTGACTAAAAGCGAGGCTGCTCAAAAATTCCCGGAGCAAGTGGCGCTGCTGGCTGACGAGCACGCGACATTAGAGCAAGGCGAAGATTATGAAAGTTTTGGCCGCCGCATAGAAAAAGCTTTAAAAGAGGTAGCTGCCGGCAAATACCAGACCGTAGCCGTTATTACCCATGGTGGCCCGATAAGATATATTTTCCGCGAAATTCTAAAGCAGGGCGAGATAGAAATCGGCGACTGTGCTTACGCCAAGATTGAGAGCAAGAACGGCGATTATATTATTCACGAGCTTAACGGCATCACCCTCAAACCCTAACCGCCCGCCCCATAAAACTTAAAAGTTTACGGGGTAAACCACAGAAGTAGAGCGAAGCTCACTACACGGCTGGCTTATTTTGAGCGTATCTTCCCTATTTAAAGCGCGTATAGAACTTCTAGGGCCCGACATTTTTCTTTTCTAAAAGGTCACGGCTCAACCAGCTGAGGAATTTTGGCTCTTTTCTTTCAGTGCTGTAAATAATCAATTTCTTGCGAGGCCTTGTCATTGTCACTAAAAATTCACGTAAGGAATTATCGACAGATACATCTTTTCTGAACACAAATTTATCGTCAAAATCTACTAGAAAAACGTAATCGCGCGTTAGTCCTTTGGACCCAATTGCAGTTGTTATCTTAATCGGTGCACCCTGATAGCTCTCTGTGGTAAATGATTTCGCGATATCATGCCACAGTACATCAGTAGTGATTTTATTAGCGTCATACTTAAGTTCTTTAAATATTCTTTTATGCTCAAGAGGTGTTAGATTTTCTTCGTTTTGAATTTTCCTAAGTATAGCCAATAGCACAAGAA
>Ga0265338_10009267_pt1 | contig 11776 bp, 11 predicted proteins | sample 42126metaG_FD_193579 | JGI IMG/M metagenome (GOLD analysis project Ga0265338, IMG submission 193579) | Rhizosphere microbial communities from Carex aquatilis grown in University of Washington, Seatle, WA, United States - 4-21-26 metaG | ecosystem: Host-associated > Plants > Roots > Rhizosphere... | reverse complement strand
GTTATGTCGGGTATTTTTTCTTTTTTCATTTACTGTTGCGACCGTTGTTTCCGATACCATGGCATTTTTTCTTTTAATGCTTTGGATTTTATCCGAGCTCTTGTCTTGTGTATGGAAAGATCCTAAAGTCCGTATGGATATGATAGTCGTGTCTTTTTCAATGATGATCGGGGAGGGGTTGAATATGATGATCCCCCACCAGTCACTCGCAAAAGGTTTTTTCTCTATGCATCTATTTATGCGTGGATTTCATGCTTTCATGGGTTGGGCGGCCCGTTCTTCGGAAGGTGTTGCATTTATTGTGTTACTTGTTATTTCTTCCATGGTTTTTCCGTTTCTGATACAGGGTAGATGGCCTAAATTCCGTAAGCCTATGGAAGGGGTGTTCTTAGGGGGAGATTTTATTTTACCGTCTCTTGGAATAATTGTCATTTTTCCAATGTTTTTTGAAGACGTTGGCAGTTTAAGATATTTAGTTTATCCCGCATATATTTTAATTTTGTGTGGAGTCCTGGTCTATTTACGATTAATGGAGCTTATCAAAAATGATCGATTGCGGACAGTTATTCCGTTTGTATGTATTTTTTTGATTTGTGTTCAAGGTTCTTTTATTTTAAAGAAAATCAGTGCCAGATCAGTCGATAGGATCGATGCGGCCAAGATATATCAGTGTATTAAGCGCGCTTCCCTGGAATTTCCTTTAGATGACGGGATTGCTTCTTATTGGAATGCACGTCCGTTAAAGTTTTATTCGAATTTTAAGTATTATTTGGCACAGACAACTCCCTGGTCGCCGAAGGATGGGTATTTTTATTGGGGGAATAATGGGTATGATTTTATTTATAAGAACACTGCTACAAGATTGCCCAGAAGGTACAATTATATTATTGCCACTAATGATGAAATCAAACAAGGCCTCTGGGGGGATGTTATTTATAAGTCGAAACATCAGGTGAGTCAAGAGGGCTACACGTTATTTTATTTTGATCGAGAAGATATTCTCTGGGATTTCTTATTATTTCGCGGCCCTCCGCTGGAGATGAAATGATATTTTGAGCGTGCTTTTAAAAAGTATGATATATTAGGCATCAAATTTCATGAAATAAGCATTCAGGAGAGGTGGCAGAGTGGTCGAATGCGGCGGTCTCGAAAACCGTTGCCTGGGGTAACTCGGGTCGTGAGTTCGAATCTCACCCTCTCCGCCAGATCAAAGGCGCTCGATGAATAAAATAAGGATCCTGATTATCGGCTTGATCTTTTGCTTTTCGGGTGCAGTAATATTGTTCTTTTTCAACCAGAGAAGCAGGGATGAACTGCGTCAAAAGGTCATTCTGGCGCGGGAAATACATGGGGTATTGGAAAATCTGCTTTTTGACTTTACCGAAGCTCGTGAAAGCAGCATCCAGGGTGTTCCTGATGACGGGCTTTGGCACCATCGTATAGATTTTGACCAAATCCAGCTCGGGCCCATGGAATATATGCTCAAGGCCGGCCGTTTATTTCGCATCAACGACGGCAGGATCCTGATGATCGCGGATAATATGGTTGACTTGCGCCTTCGCCGTCAAAGGCAATCTCCAGATATTTTGGAAGTACAACTCAAAGCTAAAAAGAACGTCACTTTAACGATCAATTTAAAAGTAAGGCTTCATCAATAATGATGGATCTGCCGTCAGCTTGGGAAAAAGCATTGCGGGAGACGAACATCATCCGCTCAAGGGTTATGAGTCTACAGACCTTCGGGGAGACCCATGTGCCATATTTCCTTTTGTCTCCCTCAACGATCAATGAGGGTGATACCGTTGTGCGTACCGGCGAAGTGCTTGTACACCGGCCGTCTTTGATCCTACCGCCCAATATTCCCCAATTCGAAGGGTTTGATTTTGAGGGTGAGGATTCGTCATTTAAGCAAGATGCCATGATCAGCTTTCTAATGGTCAGGGGCATTACATTGCCTTCCATGAAATATGACAATAAAATTTCCTCTTTGAATGTTTTTGAAGGTAAAATGGATGAAGCTATCGGTGTTTATGGCAATCGTTTGCAAAGAGAGGAGAACACCTCCGCCGGCCTGATTTGCGGTCCGGATGAGGTTTGGCAGTTTTCTTTGCTGATTTTTATTTGCTCCCAGATCGCCAAGAACTCATCCACGGACATCCGCCGTCTTTTGGATGAATATCATAGGAAAAAGGGCAACGAAGATGAATAAGAACGATTACCTTGATCTGGAATTGCTGGTCCTGCGCAAGCTTTCCGGGAAAATGTCCCTGATGATGACTGATGATGTCAGGCAAAGACTGGCCAGGAATGCCCTTGACGTAGTTTTATCGGATGAAGGCCGGACTTTTGCAGATGCATTGAGCCATGGCGATGAAAAAAATGATTTTATCAAGAAATTATTGTCATACGGCATTATCGAAGACCTGCTCTATAACCCCGAAATCGAAGACATCATCATCAACGCGCTGAAGCCCATCTATATCCATCATTCCCAAAAGGGTTTTATCGTTACAGACAAATGTTTTCATCAACAAAAGGAATTTGAGAATTTTATCCAGAAGCTTTTGGTTTTCGCCGGCAGGGATAGCTATCATAAGATCGCCAATCTCGAGTTGGCCAATCTCGCCGGACGCGTCAACATCATTGATTCTCCCTTGGGCGCTCAGCTCACTATCACTAAGGCCAAGATGGATCCCTTAAGCGTCATTGATTTGATCCGGCGAGGCACGATGAACTATGAAGCGGCCGGCCAGTTGTGGCTTTATTTGGAAGGCCTTTCGATCAGACCGGCCAATATTATTATTTCAGGCGGGCCTGGTACAGGTAAAACGACCCTTTTGAATGCCTTGCTGAGTTTCATTCCCGCCAAAGACCGTTTGGTCGTGATCGAAGATACCATGGAATTAAATACTTTCATGGAGGATAGTTGTTCGCGCCTGGAAACCGATGATGAAATGACCCTCTCGGATTTGGTCAAAAATTCCCTACGCATGCGTCCGGAGCGTATTATTGTCGGTGAGGTGCGCGGGGCAGAGGCGCGGGACATGATCACTGCGGTCAATATCGGCAAATATTGCATGGGCACCATCCATGCCTTGACGGCCCGCGAAACCATTACCCGTCTGAATAACGAGCCTATGAATGTCTCGGAGGTGCTCATCAACCTGATCGATGTTTTTATCATCCTTAAACGATACCATGTCAACGGCAAATTGTTCCGCGTGATCGATGAGATCTCCGAAACAGGGGGAATGGAATCCAAGCAGGTGCTCTTGTCCCATGTTTTTAAATATAATTATGACCAAAACCGTGTTTTGGCCGTTTCTCCCAGCACCATTTACCGCGATCGTCTGGCGCAGGAAACGGGCTTTACTCCGCGAGATATTATCAATGAAACCTGGCTGCGCGCGGCCGTACTTAAGACATTAGATACGAAGAATGTCCATACCATTAAAGAAGTCTCCACGTATTGCCGTTATTATGCTTTAAATCCAAAAGAGGCCATGGCTAAGATCGGCCTTGATCGCGAAGCGATGTTAAAAGAATTAAGCAAATAAAAAAGGTGACAGGTACATTTTTTACCAAATATTTATTAAAAAAATGTACCTGTCACCTTTTTTTCTGGCACCTTTTTTTGAAAAATCACATCTTTTCGCTTCTTAATTAAATATAAAATAGTTATAATATTCATCAATATATGGAAAGCACTATAGCATATTCTCTTATCTATCTTTTTAAGCGCTTATCAATGGCAGTGGTGGCGCTCTGTCTGGTTTATATCTTCTTCTTTTTAATTTTTCCTGGGCATGACAGATCCACCTCTGAAGCTGTTCATGCATCCAAGAAGGCTGCTTTGATAGCACCTGCACCGGTGCTGGACCTTAAACCTTTGGGAAGTACTAATAATTTTGAAGGTCGCGATGTTTTTTCTTTGAGCCCTATCAATACTTCGGGTGCCATTGAAAATACGCCTAAGGGACAGCTTCCTTCGAATTTAAAGGTGGTCGGTATTGTGGTGGCCCGTCCTTCCCAGATCATCATTGAAGACAGTTTGGCCAACCAGACTTATTTTATCGATGAGGGCACGACCCAGGCAGGGATCAGGATCAAGAACGTTGAAAGAGACCAAATGACCATTAATTTCAGGGGAGAGGACATTCCCATCCCCGTTACTAAAGATTAAAATATGGGTTTAAGATCAAAAATTTTGTCATTTAGATGTTGCTTGGTCGCTGCGATGCTTGCAATGTCACCCATTTTTGTTGGTTACGCCTGGTCCCAGACGGCGGCAGATACTGCTTTGCCTGCGGACGCTTCCAACACAAATGCGGAAAATCCCATACCCGCGGTTGCGCCGCAAAAATCCATGGTCATCGATACGCTGGAAATAAAGGACATGGACATCAATGATGTGCTGAAACTATTGTCCTCCAAATCAGGCCTTAATATCATCGCCGGAAAGAGCATCAGCGGCCGGGTGACGATCTTTTTGCAGAACGTGAATGTGTTCGATGCGCTGACCATCATCCTGAAATCAAATGATCTGGCCTTTATGGAATCGCGCGGGGTGGTGCAGATCATAACCGGCTCCGAGTACGAGCAGATCACCGGCCACAAATTCGGGGTCAATACGGAAAGCACCATTGTTTCGCTTCAGTCGGCCAAAGCGTCCGACGTGGTGGTTGTCCTCAACCAGGTTAAAAGCCAGGCCGGCAAGGTCATTGCGGATGACCAATCCAACAGCATCATTATTCAGGACGTGCCGGAGAAAATAGAGGAATTGCTGAACTTTATAAAGACCATTGATGCTCCTGCTGAATTAAAGGTCTATAATTTGGAACATATATCCGGAGAAGGACTGGTGTCCAAACTGCAGGAAATGATCAGCCCTAAGATCGGAAATGTGAAGTTCGATAGCTTTTCCAATAAATTATTCGTCAGGGACGTCCCCAAGAAACTCACAGAGATCTCCAAATACATCAGCCAAGTCGATGTCCCCCGCAAGACAAAAGAGTTTGATATCAATTATGCGAAAGCTGAGGACCTGGCCAAGACCATCGGCCCCATGCTGACCAAGGACGTGGGCTCCATTGAATACGACGCCCGTTCCAATACCCTGGTCGTGACGGACATCCCTCCAAGGATCGACGAGATAAGCAACATGATCACGGCCCTGGATAAGAAGGACAAGGAAGTATTCATTGAGGCCAAGATCATCCAGATCGCTTTGAATGATGAATACCAGATGGGGGTGGATTGGCATAAGCTTATCCTGAAGGCAGGCAATACGGGTGTGAATTTTACCAGCAACTTCAGCATTCCTAATCCCGGTGCCAATATCGGCCAGGCCGCCATCGGTACGCTGAATAACGACTCTTTTAATGATATCATTCAAGCCCTGGATTCTTTTGGCAAGTCCCGTACTCTTTCCAGCCCCCGACTGGCGGTGATCAATAACCAGGAAGCAAGCATCTTGATCGGGACCACCACTCCATATACGACAAGCACGAGTGTGGCCAATGCCGCCACCGCGACCACATCGGAATCCGTGAGCTTTATCGACACCGGCGTCAAGTTACATGTGACACCCATTATCCATGATGACGGATTTATCACCATGAAGATCAAGCCTGAAATTTCAAACCAGGAGGCCAAGCCTTATTCCGTGCCGGGCGGCGGCACGATCCCCATTGTGGACACTTCTGAAGTGCAGACCACCGTGCGGGTCAAGGACGGGGTGACCATCATCATCGGGGGATTGATGAAAAACGAGCTTATCAACAATAAGAACAAAGTCCCTGTGCTGGGCGATCTGCCTATCATCGGTAAGGCCTTCAGCAACGAAGACAGGGTGATGCAAAAAACGGAGATCGTTATTTTCCTGACCCCCCATATCATTAACGGGGACGTGTATAACGATCCTGAAAAATATCTCAAAACGACTTCAAGCCTTAAACCTGTCAAAACATATTACGATCCCTTACCCAAAGACGAGTCCACGACCCCTGTGCCGTAGGGGATCGTATTGAAATATGAACAAGCCGCATATCTATTTAGGGGAATTGCTTGTTAAGAAGGGGATCATCACCGCCGAACAGCTGACAGCTTCTTTGGAGGAGCAGAAGAAGACCGGCCTTCCGTTGGGTGCCACCTTGATCGGCATGGGGATCGTCAGTGAAGAGCAGGCCATCTTGCCCATATTGGCCGAGAAATTCAACATCAATTTCGTTTCCCTGAAAACCATCATCATATCCCAGGTGGCCTTAAGCCGCTTGCCGGCCAAGGCGGTCAATCATTACAAGGTCTTTCCGGTCAAGTATGAAAACGGGGCCTTGACCGTGGCCATGTCCAATCCCTGGGACATTGCCATTCTCGACGATCTGGCCATGGTCGCCCATGCCACCATCCAGCCTGTGCTGGCAGGAGAAACGGACATCACCGAGGCCATCCGCGAGCATTATGGGCTCGGCGCTGAGACCATTGAGAGGATGATGTCCGATACCCAGATGATGAGCGCGGAGTCGCCGATCATCGAGAACATCGATGAGGCCTCGTCTGAAGCGTCCATCAGCAAGTTCCTGAATCAAATTTTATTCCAGGCCCACCGCGACAGTGCCACGGATATCCATATCGAGCCTTTTGGGGGCGAATTGCGCATCCGCTACCGTGTCGACGGAGAATTGTACGATGCCCAGGTCCCGGATAACATCCGTTATTTTAAGGATGCGCTGATCTCGCGCGTCAAGATACTTTCCAATTTGAACATTGCAGAAAAACGGCTTCCGCAGGATGGCCGTTTCAAGGTCAAGGTGGAAGGCGCGGACATGGACTTGCGTGTTTCTTTTTTGCCCACTGCCTTTGGCGAGACCTGTGTCATCCGTTTGTTGAACACCTTTCGTTTATATAATTTTGAAGAATTAGGCATTGTCGGACCGGAACGTCAAAAGTTGGATGTATTGATCAATAAACCGCATGGGATCGTTTTTTTGACCGGGCCTACGGGCAGCGGTAAAACCACCACTTTATATTCCTGTTTAGCGGCCATTAATTCCGAAGATACCAAGATCATCACTGTTGAGGACCCCGTTGAATACCAGCTTAAAGGTGTCGTGCAGATGCAAACCAACGCTCCCATTGGATTGACATTTGGCGCGGCCTTGCGTTCCATCCTGCGTAATGACCCTGATGTGATCATGATCGGCGAGGTGCGTGATTTCGAAACGGCCCAGATCGCCATCCAAATGTCCTTGACCTGGCATCTGGTCTTCTCCACCTTACATACCAATGACGCAGCTTCAGGCATTACACGCTTGATCGACATTGGCGTTGAGCCTTACTTGATCGCTTCATCTGTGGAATGTTTTTTGGCCCAGCGCCTGGTGAGATTACTATGTCCTGTATGCAAGAAAGTGACACCCGTTTCTGATAATATCAAAAAGGAATTTGAATTAGAGAATCTTACCCAAAATCCTGTTATTTATGAAGCCGTGGGGTGCAAGGAATGCCGGATGACCGGCTATAGCGGACGGCAAGCGATCTGTGAATTTCTGGTGCTGAATGAAAAAATGCGTACCATGGTGACAGGCAGGGCAAACTGCAGGGACATAGAACAGGTTGCCATTTTAGATGGCATGAAGACCCTGCGCCAGCATGGCTGGGAAAAAGTGGCTTTAGGCTTGACCTCTCCCAGTGAAGTTTTACGTGTCACGGAAGACACTTAACACCAACCTTATGCCTCAATTCCTCTATAAAGCCAAGAACGGGCCGCAGGACATCATCAGCGGTATCATTGAAGCCGATACCGTTTCCGATGCTGTGACCAAGCTGACCAATGAAGGCAAAATGCCTCTAGATGTCAGGATGTACATGAAGATCGTTTTGCCTAAAGACATGAAGGTTGTAGGTTCTGAGCTCAAGGTTTCACAAACAGCCCTTTTCCAATTTACCAGGCAGCTGGCAGACCTGATGGAAGCTGGGATCCCGTTGGCACGCTGCATGGAATTATTGTCCCATCAACGGCAGTTTCCAACCATGGTCGGGGTCATTGAATCTATGGGTGACACTTTGACAAAAGGAGGAAGCCTTTCATTGGCCTTGGCTAAATATCCCAGGATTTTTTCTCCATTATACGTTCATACCGTCAAAGCTGCGGAAGCCAGCGGCCAACTGCCGTTGGTCTTAAACCGCCTGGCCCAATTCCTCGAAACAGATATGCAATTGCAATCCAAGGTAAAATCGAGTTTGTTGTATCCAGTCATCATTTTTTTGGTGGGACTTATGACGCTTTTTGTGCTTTTGTCCTTTGTCCTGCCGAGGTTGACCATGATGTTTGAAGATTTTAATGCACAACTGCCCTTGGCCACCAGGATCGTCGTTGCTGTCAGTCAGCTATTCGCGCAGTTTTGGTGGCTGATGGCCGCCATCGCTGTTGGTGTATTCTTTTGGCTGCGTTCTTATTTGAAAACAGCAAAGGGAAAGGCAGTTCTCGATGCATTGGTATTGAAGGTCCCTATATTAAAATCGTACATCGAAAACACCCAATTAAGCCGCTTTGCCAGGACCTTGGGGATGCTGCTGGAAAGTGGGGTGCCTATCGTGACAGCGCTTGAATCAGTGACCCTGGTGGTTGACAATAGCGCCTTGCAGGAAGAGGTCAGGAAAATGGCCTTGAGGGTCAAATCCGGGATGAGCCTCACCCAGGCCATTAAAGCCAGTTCTCTTTTTCCGGAGATGGCTGTTGATTTGATTGCCGTCGGCCAGGAAAGTGGTAAACTGGAAAAAGGCCTGTACAAGCTGGCCGCCAATTGCGAACGTTCCAGTCAGGAAATGTCTGGGACCTTTGTGACGATCTTGGGGCCTGCGGTTTTGGTGGTAGTCGTGGGGTTGGTGGGGTTCATGATCGTGGCCATGCTTTTACCGATGTTTCAAATGAATATGATAATCAATTGATGAATAAAGATCTATTAAGACTGTGGAAGGAGATAGATATGTTTCAAATTAAAAGAGACGGTTTTACCTTGATCGAAATCATGTTGGTGGTGATCATCATTGGGATCCTGGTGGCCATGCTGGTACCTAATATCGCCGGACGGAGCGAACAGGCGCGCCTGACCGCGGCCCGTACGGACATCGAATCGAGTTTGGCCACAGCTTTGGACCTTTATAAGATGGATGTAGGTCAATATCCCACTACCGATCAGGGACTGGGCGCCTTGATCAAAGCGTCATCCGTTGCCCCGGTGCCGGTGAATTGGAGCGGTCCTTATTTAAAGAAAAAAGCTGTTCCCAAGGACCCTTGGGGGCATGAGTATGCTTATGCGGCACCCGGCACCCATAATCCTGACAGCTATGACCTTTCATCCCTGGGGCCCAACGGGGTAGAAGATGAACATAGCATTACCAATTGGGGCAATGAAGAAAAAGAACAAAAATAACAGCGCTTTCAGCTTGATCGAGATCCTGGTGGTCGTCATTATTGTCGGGATCGTCGTAGCGCTGGCAGCCCCAAACTTTACCAAAAGTTATTCCCGGTTCCAATTGCATAAAACCGCCGATGACCTGCTTAACATCAGCCGCTGGGCCCAGGCCATGGCCATGGGCCGGCAACGTATTTATGCCTTGGCGTTCTCGGATGAGAACCATGCTTACAGGATTGAATGCTCAACGCTTAACGAAGAGAGCAATACGGAAGCTGACAGCGGTGAAGAGACGGTATTTGAGCCTGTCAATGGCCTTTTAGGAAGGAAGCACGTCATTCCCGCTGGCGTTTCTCTGGATATGCAACAGGAGCACATCGCATTTTATCCCGACGGTACGATGGATCCGGTCAATATTCAATTGAACTCGGCCGAACAACAAATTGAATTGTCCACTTCAGATGTGCGTGGCATGATGACTAAAAAGGTAGAGAACCAGAAGAGCGATGAATAGATCACGGGACGGTTTTATGCTGCTTGAGGCCATTCTGGCCATTGCGATTGTCAGTGTTTCCCTGACCCTGATCGCCCAAGGATTGTTGACGAATTATCGCACCGGCATGCGTTTCCAGGAAATGGTCAGGGCTTTGAACGCCATGGATAACAGGCTTGGATTATTATATGCCACACAAGGCTCAGACGACCTGCTGGAAGCCTTTCCGCAGCCGTTGGAATCTCCTTATGATAAATTTACCGTCAGCGCCAAAACAGGGCCTATTAACGATCATCTGAAAAATGTCACCCTTACTTTAAATTGGCCCATGGGAAATTCCCAGGGGCAGTTGGAGCTGGAAACCATCATTTATTATCCTAATGAAACAACGAGCAGCAGTTAAATCCCGAAAGGGATTCACCATCGTCGAGCTTATTCTGGCGTTGGCCATTACGGCCATCATCGGTGTCAGCGTTTATAACATTTTTTGGACCGCCATGAAGCTCGACGATAAGATGCGGCACGTCCATGATAGTTATATGGAAGTGCTCCTGGCCGAACAGGCCATGACCCATGACCTGGAAAATGCCATTACGCTGGATCTCTCGGCCAGTTATCCGGATGCTGTTATTTTTGATGGGCAGCCCCATGAGTTTTCTTTTTTGACCCAGACGCCCAAGGGAATTAAACACGTGCATTATTATGGCGGTTTGTTGAGCGGGGAAGTCGCCAAGTCCATGATCGGCCGCGTGACCAATCCCAGCGAGGCCAACCAATCCAGGGACTCATTGCCAGTTGAATTCTTAGTACGCCAGGAAAGCAGCCTGGCCGACTGGTTGAATGAAACCAAGGACAACACAACCACCCAAATCGTGGCCGCAGGTTTGAAAAAAGAAAGTTTTCAATGCCGCTATGCTCCTTTTGTCAAAGATCTCCATCTAAGCGGAGCCAAGGCGATAGATTATCATGAAACGTGGGACGAAAAGGGGCTTCCCATGGCTGTCTCTTGCAGTTTTGTATTGTATGATGCCAAACACCCTCAAAGCAGTCTTTTGTTTAAACGGGACATTTTTTTGGCGCTGTCGGCAGGTTTTTACCATGAATAACGAAAAGGGAGTTGTTTTATTAATAGTGTTGTGGGTCTTGCTGGTCTTGTCCTTGATCGCGTGGGGATTAGGCAGACGCTCGTCGCTCGAGGTATCGGTCTTGGAGACCTACCGGGGGAAGTTGCGCAGTTACGCGGCGGCCCGCGCCGGGCTTAATAGGATGCTAGATCTTTTACAGAAATCACCCTCAACCAGGGACTCCTTATATTTGTCCGGGGTCACCATCGATGCTGCCAAGACCCCGGCGGATGTTTTTGCGCATATGGATACGGGGCATAACACCTTTGCGATGGTGGCATGGCGGGCCAAGAATTACAGCACCGGTGACAACAATACTCCCTTGGAGTATGGGTTAAGGGACGAAGGGGGGCGCCTAAATCTCAATGCCATCGGTATTGTCAATTATCCGATCCTTAGCGCGCTTTTGCAGTTACAAGGCCTTTCCCAGCCGGATGCGGACAAACTGGCCATGGCCATTATCAATTACAGCGGCATTAATTCTGCCGCAAGCAACAATAATACTTTTATGAACCTCGATCAGTCGCGGCTTAAACCTAAGAACAAGCGCTATGAGAATGTTTTGGAATTATTGGAAGTAGATGGCATGACCCAGAAAATTTTTGATAAAATAAAGGATGATGTGACGGTTTATGGGAATTCCCAGACCGGATTATGGATCAACACGGATACGGCCAATAACGATGTGATCCAGGCATTGGCCAATGCGTCGGCCCGTGTTAATTCGGCGACCACGGCGCAGG
>Ga0265338_10009266_pt1 | contig 11777 bp, 11 predicted proteins | sample 42126metaG_FD_193579 | JGI IMG/M metagenome (GOLD analysis project Ga0265338, IMG submission 193579) | Rhizosphere microbial communities from Carex aquatilis grown in University of Washington, Seatle, WA, United States - 4-21-26 metaG | ecosystem: Host-associated > Plants > Roots > Rhizosphere... | reverse complement strand
GGACGTGGACCAGCTCTCGCCGCCCTGCGCCGGGCACTACCGCACCCGTGACGGTCGCCTGTACTACCTGACCGCCCCCTATCCCCGGCTGCTTGAGGACACGCTGCGCCTGCTCGGCATCCCGGATGACAAGGACGCCACCGCGGCCGCGGTGGCGCGGTGGGACGGCGAGGAACTCGAACGCGCCTTCATCGATGCCGGGATCACCGGCACGCTGGTGCGCTCGGCGGCGGAATGGCGGGCTCATCCGCAGGGAAAGCTGTCCGCCGACCGGCCCGTGGTCGAGATCGAGCGAATCGGTGACGCGCCGCCGGCGCCGCTGCGCCCGGCCGCGCGCCCGCTGGCGGGCATCCGCGTCGCCGACATGACGCATGTCTTCGCCGGCCCGACGGCCTCGCGCAGCCTCGCGGAGCAGGGGGCGGACGTACTTCACGTCGGCCCGGTACAGCCCAGGCTGCTCGATCCGGTCGGCATGACGATCGTGACCGGCTTCGGCAAGCGGTCGGCGATCATCGACTTCGCGGACGGCGACGCACCCGTACTGGCGGAGTTGCTGCGCTCGGCCGACGTGTTCGTGCAGAGCTGGCGGCCTGGCGCCCTGCGGGCCCGCGGCTTCGGGCCGGAGCAGGTCGCGGCCCGGCGACCGGGGATCATCTATGTCTCGGTGAGCTGCTACGGCCCGTCCGGCCCCTGGGCCGGGCGGGCCGGCTTCGACCCGCTGGCGGCCGCCTCGACCGGGATGACCGACACCGAGATCCGCCTCGGCCGCCACCTGCACACGCCGCCGGGCATGATCAACGATCACATCGCGGGCATCATCGGTGCCGCCGCCATCACGTCGGCGCTCGTCCGCCGCGCGGTCGAAGGCGGCAGCTGGCACGTCAAGATCGCGCTCACCCAGGTCGCCTCCTGGGTGCAGGGCCTCGGCCTGGTGCCCGCAGAGGCCGGGCTCCAGGCGGCCGGACTCCCGGAAGGCGGCCCCGGTGAACCCCGCCTGGAGCGAATGGAGTCGCCGTTCGGCACCCTCGACTACGTCGCCCCGGCCCTGCGCTACTCGGCCACGCCGGCCCGGTACGACCGCCCGCCGGTCCCCGTCGGCTCGTCGCCGCCGGGCTGGCTCTGACGACCGCGCAGCCGCACCCCGCCAGCCCCCGGACGCGTGCCCCGGGCAGCACGCCTAGTACACGCAGGGAACGCCGTACCTGGCATTGGCGGCCACGCTCACCGCGCCGCCGGCCGCCCCGTTGTTGGCCGCCGAGGCTGGCGCCGCTGCCGTCGTTCCCGCCGCCGGGGACGTGGCTGAGCTGGCCGGGGCTTCGAGGCTGGACGGCACCACGGTCGAGCCCGTGCCCAGCAGCACCTCGACGTGGCCGGCCCGCAGCGAGGACAGCGCGGTGGCCTTGGCGCCGAAGTAGTCCGCGATCTTGGCCGCGTTAGCCGACGCGCCCGGGCCGTAGAACACCTGGGCGCCGCCCAGCACCGGCTGGGACTGCGTGGCGGAGTTCCCGGTCAGCCCGGCCTGGTAGCCCTTGGCGGTAAGCGCGGTGGAAACCCGGCCCGCGAGCCCGCCCACGCCCGCGCCGTTGTAGACGTCAACCGTCACCGTCGACGGGGCCGGGACCGGGGCGGCCTTGGCGGTCGGCTTCGCGCCGCTGGCGGGCTGCTTGGCCGCGGCCGGCGCGGTGAACTTCGCCTTGATGTCCGCCTGGATGGTGGGCACGTCGATCACGTTGGCGGCCTGCCCGGCGATCGTCGCGTAGCTGGCGATCGGGGCCGTGAAGAACTTCAGGTTCTTCCCGGTCAGGGCCTTCATCTGGGGCGCGAAGTCGAGCAGGTTCCAGTGCGCGTCGGTAATGAGGTACTGCTTGGCGGTGCCCAGCAGCGCGGTGAGCTGGCCCAGGTCGGTCAGGATCCCGCCGCTCTTCAGCCGCCAGATGATGTAGTCGAGGACCGCCTGCTGGCGGTGGGTCCGGTCGAGGTCTCCGTTGGGCAGCGAGTCCCGGTCGCGGACGTACGCGAGCGCCTGCGCCGCCGTCACCCGCAGGTACTGGTTGCCGCCCTTGGCGGTGTTGTAGCCGTCGGCCACCGCGTCCCAGCCGGAGTTCCGGTCGGCCAGGTTCTGGTCGTTGCCCCCGGTCCACGGCTTGACGCAGACCACCACGCCGCCGAACGCGTTCGCCAGGTAGTAGTACCCGGCCAGGTTCACCTCGGCGAAGTGGTCGACTTGCTGGCCGGTGACCGCCTCGACGGTGGCGAGGGTGGCCGCCTGGCCGGCCTGGTTGGCCTCCAGGTAGCGCTCGGCCGCGCTCTTGCCAGAGTTCACCGTCTCGTTCAGCGACTGCGTGTAGGCCAGGCCGTAGGCCTGGTCGATCTTCCCCTGCGACTGCCCGTCGTAGGGCTGGGGGAAGGTGACCCAGTCATCGCGCGGGATCGAGACGCCCACCGCCCGCTCGCCGCCGGCGAAGATGTGCAGCAGGATCAGGGTGTTGGTGGCCTGGCCGCCGGTGCTGCCGGAGTGCAGCACGACCTGCATGTGATGGTCCAGCGTGCGGCCCTGGTAGTCGGTACGGCTCTCCAGCCCCATCACCAGGATGTTCATCGCGCCGGTGGACGGGCCGCCGTTGCCGATGCTGATGCCGCCGCCCAGGCTGCCCGCCAGGTTCACCACGTGGTAGGCGTAGCCGGAGGTGACCAGGATGATCGCGGCCAGCAGGCAGCCCGCCGCGTACGCCACCTTGCCCGTGATCACCGATCCGCCGAGCAAACCGATCTTCCCTCCGGCTGGAGTCGTCACTGTCCCGGCGAGGCTACCGCCTGACGGCGCGCTGGGCGCTGATGATCGCCGTGTTCCGGCCCGGTCGTCGGTCCCGGGCTGAAAGCGAAAAATGTCATGATTCAGGACTAGTGCACACAGTAGTCGTTTGATTACAATTTGCTTATGAACGAGTCGCTTGCGTGGCTTCGCGATCCGGAGACCGGACCCGCGCTCAGCCACTTGCTCTGCGGGCTGATCACCGATATCCGGCTGATCCTGGTCCACCCTGACCTCGGCAACGCGGCCAAGCTCGGCGCCATCACCAAAGCGGTCGACCAGCTTGCCCCGCCCCCGGGGCCGGACGACAGCACCGTGCGGGCGGCGGCGGCCGTCGCCGCGATGCTTGCCCGCGGCACCGGGACCGCTACTGCCCTGTTCGAGCGGCTGGCGGGCGAGCAGATCCGCATCGAGCTGTCCGGGCGGGCCGACCGGCCGCTGACGGCGCAGGAGGCCTACCAGCTCCGCGCCGTCCCCGGCACGCTCGCGCACCACCGCACCGGGACGCTCCGGGCCGTGCGGTCCGGCCTGGTCGCGGCCGAGGTGACCTCGCTCGTGCTGCCGGCCAGGCTGCCCGCCGCCGCGCGCCACGCCCTCGGCATCCCCGACCTGGACAACCCGGCGCCGTTGCCGTCCAGCGTCCCGCTGGGCACGGCGCTGGCCGGCCTGGGCGTGCGCAGGGAGCCGGTGGGCGCGCGGTTCACCGGCGACGGTACCGGCGTGGCGGGCAGCCCCGCCTGGGTGGAGTCATCAGCGCGGATGTGGCTCGACGACATGCCGGTCGCGCTGGCCAGCGAGCGGGTGCCCGCGGCCTTCTGCATGCGCGCCCGCCGGGTGGCGGCCGCCTGAAACTCCGGCCGGCCGCGTTCCGTAACATCGTGGCGTGACCAAAAGGCGCAATACCGCGCGAGTCCTCCCGGTCAACCGGCAGGGGCGCGTGCTCCTGCTGCACGGCTGGGACCCGCGTGACCCGGGTGACCCGTTCTGGTTCACGATCGGCGGCGCGGCCGATCCCGGGGAGACGCTGCCCGAGGCGGCCGCCCGCGAACTGCTCGAGGAAGTGGGCCTCGCGGTTGACCCCGCCGTCCTCGGGGCGCCGTTCGCCGAGGCCGCGATCATCTTCACCTGGGGGGGCATGGTCTTCGACCAGGACCAGGCGTTCTTCGCCCTCCCGGTCGACGAGGTAGCGGTGAGCTTCGCCGGGCAGGAGGCGCTGGAGCGGGCGACGATCGACAAGCACGGCTGGCTGCTGCCGGAAGACCTGGAGGCGGGCGGCGAGCGCCCGGCCGACCCGGACCTGCCGCGGGTCATGCGCCTGGCGGTGGCGGCCGTGCAAGCGGGGCGGGCGGGATGACCCGGTTGCCGTAGCGCGGTGCGGTTTTGCGCGTGCTAGGCCGGAACTGTACGGCTTTACGGCTTTGCGGCGGCCTGGCGCGGTAGGGTCATCCCGTGGCGGAGGACCTCCAGCCCACCGACCCTCCGGCCGTGGGACCTTACCAGCTGCTGAAGCGGCTGGGCGCGGGCGGCATGGGGCAGGTGTACCTGGGCCGGTCGCCCGGCGGGCGGCTGGTGGCGGTGAAGGTGATCCGGCCGGAGCTGTCGGCTGACCCTGGTTTCCGCGCCCGGTTCGCGCGTGAGGCAGCCGCCGCGCGCACGGTGAGCGGCGTCTACACCGCGCCAGTGGTGGACGCCGACCCGGACGGGCCGCAGCCGTGGCTGGCTACCGCCTACGTGCCCGGGCCGTCGCTGACCGAAGCGGTGAGCGGGAACGGCCCGCTGGCGCCTTCCGCCGTGGCCAGCCTGGGCGCCGGGCTGGCCGAGGGGCTGCAGGCGATCCACGCTGCGGGCCTGGTGCACCGGGACCTGAAGCCGTCCAACGTGCTGCTGGCCGACGACGGGCCGCGGGTCATCGACTTCGGCATCTCCCGCGCCGTCGACGGGAGCATGCTGACCCAGGCCGGGACGGTCCTCGGTTCACCCGGGTTCCTCTCGCCCGAGCAGGCCGAAGGCCACGAGGTCGGGCCGGCCAGCGACGTGTTCAGCCTCGGCGCGGTGCTTGTGTTCGCCGCGGCCGGCCAGGGGCCGTTCGGCACCGGGACGGTGGCGTCGCTGGTCTACCGGGTGGTGAACGCCGAGCCGGACCTGTCCGGGGTCCCCGACGCACTGCGCCCGCTGCTCGAGCGGTGCCTGGCCAAGGACCCGGCCAGCCGGCCGACCGCGAGCCAGCTGCTCACCGAGCTGGCGGCGGCGGCCGCCGCCGACGTGAGCTGGAACGGCCGGACCAGCACGTTGAACGCGCCCGGCCCGGCCCTAGCGCCCAGCCCGGCGGTCACGCCCGGCCCGCCCGGCTCGCCCGCCACCGTGCCCGGCCAGTGGCCCGTGCCCGGCCACTGGCCGTCCCCCGGCCAGTGGCCGGTGCCCGCCGGCCCGCCCGGCTGGGGACCGAGGCCCCCGCGGAGGAACCTCGGCGAGAACCAGTTCTTCCTGGTAGTGATGGTCGTGGTCTGCATCGTGATCGCAGCCGCGGTGCCGGCGGCGGTCGGTGCGCTCAAGGGTCACCCGGCGTCGTCCGGGTCCGGGTCCGGGTCCGGGCCCGGGGCGAGCGCCGCGGCCAGCGCCTCCGCCCGGGCGAGCGCCGCTTCCGCCCGCGCGGCCGCGGGCGCGTCGGTGGACGGGCTGTGGGCCGGCACCTACGTCTGCAACCAGGGCACGACCGGCGTGCAGCTGTCGATCAGCGGCTCAAGCGGCGACACCGTGATGGCGAAGGTCAACTTCTTCCCGGTGGCGAGCAACCCTGGCGTCCCCGACGGGAGTTATGAGATGGTCGGCAGCTACTCCGCCGCCCAGGGCCTCGTCCTCAACCCGGATTACTGGATCAGCCAGCCGCCCGGTTACCAGATGGTCGGCCTCACCGCGGCGGCGCCCCGCGGTAACTCGATGACCGGCCAGGTCCAGGGAGCGAACTGCACAACCTTCTCCGTCAGACGGGGCTGAGGCGCCGGCCGGCAGGTCCCGGCTGGCATGTGAGCCAAAGTGGGGGACAATCAGACTAGGTCGTCCCTACTGAGGAGTAGCTATGCGTCGTACCGTGTTCAACGAGGACCACGAGGCCTTCCGCCAGGTGCTGCGGGAATTCATCGAGTCGGAGGTCGCCCCGCACTTCCAGGAGTGGTATGACGCCGGAATCGTGCCGCGCGACCTTTACTACAAGCTGGCCGAGCTCGGCCTGTTCGGCATCGAGGTGCCCGAGGAGTACGGCGGCGCGGGCGTCAAGTCGTTCAAGTACACCGCGATCGAGTCGGAAGAGCTCAGCCGGGCGGCGGTCAGCTTCGGCGGCTCCAGCGTGCACGTCGCGCTGTGCCTGCCGTACCTGCTCAAGCTGGGCACCGACGAGCAGAAGAAGCGGTGGCTGCCGAAGTTCATCAGCGGCGAGACGATGTACGCCATCGCGATGACCGAGCCGGGCACCGGCTCCGACCTGGCGGGCATGAAGACCACCGCCAAGCTGTCCGCGGACGGCAGCCACTACGTGCTCAACGGGTCCAAGACGTTCATCACCGGCGGCGTGCACGCGGACCGGATGATCGTCTGCGCGCGCACCGCCCCGCCCCGCGACGACGACCGCCGGTACGGCATATCGCTGCTGGTGGTGGACACCAAGCTGCCTGGCTACACGGTCGGCCGCAAGCTCGACAAGATCGGCCTGAAGGTATCGGACACCGCCGAGCTGTCCTTCAGCGACGTCAGGGTGCCGGCTGACCAGTTGCTCGGCGAGGAGCACCGGGGCTTCTCCTACCTGGGCCAGAACCTGCCGCAGGAACGGCTGGCGATCGCCTACGGCGCCTACGCGCAGGCCGCCGCCGCGGTCGAGTTCGCCAAGAAGTACACCGCGGAGCGGCACATCTTCGGCCAGACGGTGGTGTCGTTCCAGAACACCAAGTTCGAGCTGGCGGCGTGCAAGGCCGAGGTGGACGCGGCCCAGGCGGTGGCCGACCGGGCGCTCGAGGCGCACGACCTGGGTGAGCTGACCGCGGCCGAGGCCGCGTCGGCCAAGCTGTTCTGCACCGAGGTCGCCAGCCGGGTGATCGACCGCTGCCTGCAGCTGCACGGCGGCTACGGCTACATCAACGAGTACCCCATCGCCCGGCTCTACGCCGACACCCGGGTGAACCGCATCTACGGCGGCACCTCCGAGGTCATGAAGACGATTATCGCGAAGGATATGGGACTGTAACGCCGCGGTTAGGTCAGCCTGACTCCTGACCGTAGTGTCGACAATCACATGCGTGGTACCTGGCACGTGCAGCGCGCAATTGCGCATATATCGTAAGTGCCCGTGTATCTCGGACCCGTGATTGACGCGCATACGCACCCGATGTTCGATCCCGAAAGCCAGATCGGCCTCGTCCCGCACCCGCCGGAGGCCTACCTTGAGCTGGTGCGCGGCTCACGGATCCGGCGCGCGGCGGCGCTCACAATTGCGCCCCGTGGGAATCTGGAGCGGACCCGGGCCGGGAACGACGCGGTGCTGCGGCTGGCCCGGGAGTCGGACGGGTTCTTCTACGCCGTCTGCTCGGTCCACCCGGACGACGACGCCGCGGCCTGCGCGGAGATCGACCGGGCGGCCGCGGCGGGCGCGGCCTGGCTCAAGCTGCACCCGAACACCCAGCGCCTGGACGTGGCCGACCCCGCCGTCACCGCGGTGGTGCGCAAGGCGGCCGCGCACGGGCTGCCGGTGCTGTTCGACGCCTACTCGCCGTGGGACGCCAACCAGCCGGGCAAGTTCGCCGACCTGGCCGAGGCGGTCCCCGAGGCCCGGCTGGTCCTGGCTCACGCGCACGGCCCGAGCTTCCCGCAGCTCTTGCTCTACGACATCATGAGCCGTTACCCGGGCTGGCGGCGGAACGTCTGGGTGGATATCTCGGTGACCGGCCTGCTGCTGGCGGGCGGCCCGCTCGGCGAGCAGTTCACCTGGGTGCTGCGCAAGTTCGGCGTCGACCGGGTGCTGTTCGGCAGCGACTACCCGGTCGACGAGCCGCTGGCGGCGGCGGCCGCGGTTGCCGCGCTCGGCTTCACCGACGACGAGCAGGCCGCGATCCTGCACGACAACGCGGCCGCGCTGCTCAACGACGAGCGGTTACCGCCGGCGTACGGTTGACTGGTGCAGACCTTCGATGACGTGGCCAGGCTGGCGGCCGAGCTGCCCGAGGTGACCGAGGGCGAGGAGAAGTTCCGCGGTAGCCGGGCCTGGCTGGTGGCGGGCAAGCCCGGCTTCTTCACCATCGAGCACTTCAACGGCTAGGCCGGCTACCTGATCCAGCTCGACCAGGTAGCCGTCGCCGACCGGCGGGAGGGGCTGGCCGACGGCTGGCTCGCGATCGCGCCGCCGCCGCTGGCCGAGGGGTTCCTCAACCGTTAGCCCGAACGGGTGCGGCTGGCCCGCCAGGCTTTCCGCGTCTCTCGAACTGTCCAAATAATGAGACAAATTTGATCATTATTTAAGACTGAATCTAGAGTGGCCTTATGCCTGAGGTCTACACACACGGTCATCACGAGTCAGTACTCCGCTCGCACACGTGGCGGACGGCAGAGAACAGCGCCGCCTACCTGCTGCCGCACCTCACCCCGGACGCGCGCGTGCTCGACGTCGGCTGCGGCCCCGGCACGATCACCGCGGGCCTGGCCGACCGGGTGCCGCAGGGGAGGGTGACCGGCATCGACGCGGCGCCGGAGATCGTCGAGCAGGCGCGCCGGGCGGCCGGCGGCCGGACGAACGCCGACTTCGCGGCGGCCGACGTGTACGCGCTCGGGTTCCCTGACGGCAGCTTCGACGTGGTGCACGCGCACCAGGTGCTGCAGCACCTGGGCGACCCGGTGCGGGCGCTGCGCGAGATGCGGCGGGTCACCCGGCCGGGCGGCCTGATCGCGGCCCGCGACGGCGACTACAGCGGCTTCATGTGGTACCCGCAGCCGCCGGTGCTCGACGAGTGGCGCGCCCTCTACCTGGCGGTCGCCCGCGGCAACGGCGGCGAGCCCGACGGCGGCCGGCACCTGCACGCCTGGGCCCGGGCGGCCGGCCTCACCGACGTCACCTGCTCGTCGTCGAACTGGACCTACGCCACCGACGCGGAACGGGCCTGGTGGGGCGAATCGTGGGCGGTCCGCGTGGTCGAGTCCGCGTTCGCCGACAGTGCGGTCGCGGGCGGCTACGCCACCCGCGCCGACCTGGAGCGGATGGCCGACGGCTGGCGCGCCTGGGCGGCCGACCCCGACGCCTGGTTCGTCATCCCCAACGGCGAGATCCTCGCCCGCGTCCCCTAGCCACCCCGCCGCCACCCGCGCCGTTGGGCCGCTACTCCCTGGGCTTGCGGAGCAGCGCGCTGAGCTGGCGAGCAAGCAGCATCCGTTCGGAAGAGACCTCGGACAGCCGCGCCGCGAGCTCGTCGCGCTGCCGCGCGACCTCGGCCAGCCGCTGCTCGAGCTCGATGATGCGGCGGATGGCGGGCAGCGTCATCCCCTCGTCGGCCATGGTGGCTACTTGCCGGATGACGCGGATCTCGACCCGGGTGTAGCGGCGCTGACGGCCGGCCGAGCGCTGCGGCGAGACGACCTGGAGCTCGTCGATGCGGCGCAGGAAGGCCTGCTTGAGCGAGAGCATGTCCGCGACCTGGCCCACCGTGTACAGCGGCACGTTCTCGTCCTCGAACGGCTCCATGTCCACCTCCTGCGGTCAGCGCGGCGCCTGCTGTCAGGCAAATGCTAAGCGGCCAGCGGGGCAGTGCACCCCGCTGGCCGCTGGCGCTGTAGCCGGCCCTGCCGTGACGGCAGCCCTACTCAGCCGACTCAGCCTTACTCGGCCGACTCAGCCGGGAGCTCCGCGGCCGCGCCGCCGCCGACCGCGATCTTCCGCGGCTTGGCCGCCTCGCGGACCGGGATGCGGACCTCGAGCACGCCGTCGTGGTGGCTGGCCTCGATCGCCTCGGCGTCGACGCTGTCGGACAGGCGCACCCGGCGGGTGAAGCGGCCGAACAGCCGCTCGCGGGTGACCGGGTTCTCGCCCTCGGACTTGGTCTCCTCGCGGGTGGCGCTCACGGTGAGCACGCCCTTGTCCACGGTGACCTCGATCTTGTCCTGCGCGACGCCGGGCACGTCGAAGCGGAGCACTACCTCGCCGTCACGGCGCACCGTGTCCATCGGCAGGCCAGGGGCCCAGCCGAAGCCGCGGGAGCCGGCCGCGCGGTTGTCGAGGGCGCCGCCGCCGAACGCGCGCCGGACGATCCGGTCGAAGTCCCGGCTGATGGGGTCGAGAGTCGTCAGGTACATCGCTACCTCCTAAGAGGGCTGCCACCCGCTGTGGTCTCGCCCTGCGTTCGCAAAAAACTTACAACTCAAGTTGTATATTCTCTGCCCCAGGGATGTCAAATAAGCTGCGGGCCAGGTGGGGCGGGCTATCCTCGGTCGCATGGCAATCCGTGACATCCGGCTCTTCGGCGACCCGGTGCTGAAGACCGAGGCCGAGCCGGTGACCGACTTCGACAAGCAGCTCCGGGGACTGGTGAAGGACCTGACCCAGACGCTCGACGACGCCCAGGGGGCCGGCCTGGCGGCGCCGCAGATCGGCGTCGGGCTGCGCGTGTTCGCCTACGCGGTCGGCAGCGAGCGCGGTTACCTGGTCAACCCGGTGCTCGACTTCCCCGACGAGGCCGAGCAGGACGGCGAAGAGGGCTGCCTGTCCTTCCCCGGCGTCTACTACGACGTGAAGCGGCGGCTCAACACGGTGGCCCGCGGCTTCACCGACCACGGTGACCCGGTGCAGGTCATCGGGACCGAGGTACTCGCCCGCTGCCTGCAGCACGAGACCGATCACCTGGACGGCGTGCTGTTCATCGACCGGATGGACGCCGCCACCAGGAAGCGGGCCATGCGAGAAATTAGGGAAGCAAACTGGGGCGGTCGGGTCAAGTTCAGCCCGCATCGGAAGAGCGACCGCATATTCTGACAAACGGCGCGGGTACCCGCGCTCCCGCATAGTTAACGCTGGAAGCACTGGTAACGCAGCCACCTGCGTGGGTATCGCTGGTATCGATTCCTTTTCATGGTTAGGTAGCTTCCCTGCGGGACTGAGCTACGCGGGAGGTAGGCACATATGCCGCGAAGGCCTGGTAGCGGCCCCGGATCCGAATGGCAGGACGAGGCCGGCTACGACCGGGACCAGTACGGCCAGGGTGACTACGGCCAGGACGGCCGGGGGCAGTACGGCCCGGCCGAGTACCGGCCCGGTGAGTACCGCCCGGGTCAGGACGGCCGGGGCGGCTACGCCCAGGGCGGCGGCCCCGCCCCGGGCGGTTACCCGCCGGGCCGGGACGCCGGGCAGCCGGGGCAGCCGAACGGTCACCCGGGCTACGACCAGACCCAGGCGTACAGCTACCAGGGCGGCCCCCAGCGCCGCGACCAGGCTCCGGCGCCGGGCTACGAGCAGACCCAGCGCTATGACCAGCCCCAGGGGTATCAGCAGGCTCAGTCGTACCAGCAGGAGCTGGCCGCCCAGCGGGCACAGCGGCGCGAGGATCCCCGGCAGCACCAGGGCCAGGGTTACCCGCCCGATTCGGGCTACCAGGGCCAGGACTACCAGGGGCAGCAGTACCAGCCGGGCGGCGGCTACCAGCAGCAGGGCTACCAGCCGCCCGGCGGGCAGCCGCCAGGCCGGCAGCCGCCGTCCGGGCGGCCCGGGGGTGACGGCGGCCGGCCGCGCAAGGTCAGGTTCCGCCGGACCAGGCGGTTCTTCCGCCGCCCGACGGTCCGGGTGCTCAGCGTGGTGGTGGCGCTGTTCCTCGTCGTGGTGATGTTCTCGGCTGGGCAGGCGGCGTTCAAGAACAACGGCCAGGGGCTGAGTGCGAACCTGGCTGAGTGGGCCAGGGATCATTACCTGGGCCCGGTGGTGACGTTCGGTGAGTGGCTGTCGTAT
>Ga0265338_10009265_pt1 | contig 11778 bp, 8 predicted proteins | sample 42126metaG_FD_193579 | JGI IMG/M metagenome (GOLD analysis project Ga0265338, IMG submission 193579) | Rhizosphere microbial communities from Carex aquatilis grown in University of Washington, Seatle, WA, United States - 4-21-26 metaG | ecosystem: Host-associated > Plants > Roots > Rhizosphere >... | reverse complement strand
GGGTTCTCTATTCCCTGGCTGAAGCCAATGTCTACACGCCTGTCTTCTCTGCTGACGGCAGGCGGATGGCATTCACTGTCAACGTACGGGGATACCAGGACGTCTACGTGGCTGAGTATGGCCCGCTTTCGCAGTCTTCCACGGCGCTGGAGGACTCGAGGCTTGCCGTTGCGGTTGTAAATGCCGATGTGGCCCGGCCCGTCCTGGGGCCTGACCCTTTCGGAGAGTATTTTCCGAGCTTTCTCGACAATGACTCAGTGTTGTTCTCCTCAGATCGCGGCGGCGCGCTCGCGCTGTACAAAGCGGATCTCGGGACCGGAGAAGTGGCCCGGATCCAGGAGGACCCGGTTGCCGCAATCTCCGCGGTCGCTGATGGAGACAGTATCCTGTACTCCAGCTACTCGGCTGACGGCTGGTGCCTGAAAAGGACGCCGATTGCGGACCTTGCCGCAGCCGCCGTGCCGCCGGCGCAGATCGAAGCTCTCGACTATCCGGCGCAGTTCGAGTGGACGGGAAGATCGGTGCCGGAGAAACCCTACATCGACTGGCCGGCTCCCCTGCTGTGGCTCCCCTACCCCACGCTGACACGCACGGGGCCGGCCTCACCTGGCGTCGAGCTCGGGCTCGGGGCAACGGCATACGGGGCTTCCCTCCTGGGAAGGTCGACCTGGGTTGCAGATGCCGCGTGGTCCTTCGGGTCCCAGCAGCCCCTTGCCGATCTCACCGTTTCCGCGGTCACGGGCCCCTTCACCCTCTCAGCGGCCAGCAGGCTCGCGTACGAGTACTCGGATGACTACACGCAGTCACTCGTCAGCACCCTCACGGTGGGGCTGCCGCTGTTGAACGAGACCGCTTTCGACACACAGAAGGCCTTCACTCTTTCCGTCGGGATCGGACACAGCGCCCAGCTCGAATCTTCCGCCCCGTTCACCTTTTCCCAGGCCGTCGGGCCGTTGGCGGGAGCGTGGCAGAACAGGCTCTTTGCAATAGGCGGCGTCTACTTCCAGTGGGCGCGGAGCGGCGGACAAATAGATTTCACGCCTCCCGTCGCGCTCACCATGTCCCTGCAGAACTCCACGTACCTGCCCGTGCTTTACTATCCCGCACCGGAAAGTGATTTCTTCCTTGGACTGGGTCTGAACATTCCCTCGATCATCCCCCACCAGGTGATGCGGCTCGGATTCAAGGCAACCGACGTGCTGGGCGGCCCGTTCACCACGTACAAGGACAGTTTTTCATCGCCTCGCGGTTTTTCAGGGCCCATGACAAGGAGCGTCTCGGGCCAGGTGCTTGCCAGCATCGACTATATCGCGTCAATCGCACTCTTCGACCAGCCGCTGCTCTTCAGCGTTGCCGCCACGGGGGCGGCGCTGGGCGTGCACGCTGAAGGCATCGGCCAATGGGATGATGCGCGGCCCTCGCTCAGCATCGATCCCGCCCTCTACGTGGGCGGGGACCTCACCATTCACATGGCATTCAATGCCGTGCCGTTTGCGCTCACGATCGGAGTGGCGGCCCGCATCCATACGTCGGCCTCCCGCGCATTCGACTCGGGCCAGGACCTCGGAGTGTATCTCTCCCTGGGCCAGGAAGGCTCTGCCGGAGGCCTCACGCGTTCGGCGCGTGAAGCTTATACATCTCGTAGCTCGACTTCAGTCCCTTGAGGCTCGTCGTAAAGGGCTCGCTTGCCCAGCCTTTCCTGCGAAGGTAGTCCTGATCGTGATTTCCGCCGGGCCTTCCTTTGCAACCGCGATGGTCAGCAGGGGCAGGCTGTCCTTGTACCTGCAGGAGATCTTCTGCGCCTCCGTGGATCTCCCCGCCGTCACGACGAGATTGAGCGCTTTCTTCTGGCCGTCGACAAACAGGAAGTAGTTGCCCTCCTTGAGCTCGGTCTTCAGGTAATGGCTTTCACCACGGTCCAGCTCGATGTTGATGCCCGGTTCCAGCTCGATGATGATGTTCTGCCGCACGGCCCGCACGGCCCGCGCGGCCTGCGCAAGCTTCTCATCCAACGACTTCTGATTGAGGATCTTCGTCCTGCGCTCCTTTCGTGAAAGGTAGCCGCGGCCGGAAGGGGAGTCAAATCGCCGTGCGGCGGAGGGGTGTCCGGCGGGCAGGATGTCGTTGAATTCGCGTGCCGGGAGGCGGCTGGCATGAGTACCTTGTGTGAAAGGAGAACAGGCATGCTTAATCTTCGCTACCATGGCCACGACTGCTGGGAAATCGATGACGGGACGCACCGGGTGCTCATTGACCCTTTCCTCCAGGGAAATCCCCTGGCCACCGTGAAACCGGATTCCTTCACCAAGCTCGACGCCATCCTTGTGACGCATGGTCACGGAGATCACCTTGGAGATGCGGCGCAGATCGCTGTGAAGACGGGCGCGATAGTGATCTCGAACTACGAGATCGTCGGATACCTCGAAGCCAAGGGAGCCAGGGGGCACCCGATGCACATCGGCGGCGGGCGGCAATTTGCCTTCGGCCACGTGAAGCTGACGATCGCGCATCACGGCTCCACCGGACCGAATGGGGAAGCCCTGGGGAACCCCGTGGGGTTCGTGCTGACCATGGGGGGGAAGAAAGTCTACCACGCTGGTGACACGGGCCTGTTTCTGGACATGCAGCTCATCGGTGAAGCGTGGGGTCCCCTGGACGTTGCGCTCCTTCCCATCGGAGACAATTTCACCATGGGGATCGACGACGCGGTGCGGGCAGCAGGCTTCCTGAAAGCAAAGGTCTATATCCCGATGCACTACGAAACCTTCGAACTCATCAAGGCGGATCCGGCGGAGTTTGTCCGCAAGGCCAGGGAAAAAGGGCACACGGCCGTGGTAGTCAAGCCGGGGGACACCTACAAGGTGGAATAATCGACAGCGGCCGCGGCGCGCAGCGCTGCGCGCTGCAGTGATCCCTTGATCGAATCGCCATCTCCGCTATAAGGTAGGACACCTATGGCGGACAAACTGAGAGCAGGTATCGTCGGAGCCACGGGAATGGTCGGCCAGCGATTCATGTCGCTCCTTGCTGACCACCCCTGGTTCCAGGTCGTGAGCGTCGCGGCAAGCGCGCGCTCGGCAGGCAGGCCTTATGCCGAGGCCGTCGGCGCACGGTGGGCCATGGCCGCGCCGGTGCCGGCTTCCGCGGCCGGGCTGGTCGTGAAGGACGCGTCGAAGATCAACGAGGTTGCCGAAAGCGTGGATCTCATCTTCTGCGCCGTAGACATGCCGAAAGAGGAGACCCGGACCCTCGAAGAGGCGTACGCAAAATCAGAGACCCCCGTCATCTCCACCAATTCGGCGCATCGAATGACCCCTGACGTGCCCATGGTGCTTCCCGAGATCAACCCCCATCACCTGGATGTCATCCCGATCCAACGCAGGCGCCTCGGCGTGAAGCGCGGCTTCATTGCGGTCAAGCCCAACTGCTCCATACAGAGCTACGTTCCCGCGCTCCATCCGCTGCGGGAGTTCGGCATCGACAAGGTGTTCGTCTGCACGTACCAGGCCATCTCAGGGGCGGGAAAGACCTTCAAGGACTGGCCGGAGATGGTGGACAACGTGATGCCGTTCATCGGCGGAGAAGAAGAGAAAAGCGAAATCGAGCCGATGAAGGTCTGGGGATCCGTGGAGGTGGACGGGATCATGAACGCCAGCTCACCGGTCATCACCAGCCAGTGCATCCGCGTGCCGGTCACGGACGGTCACCTGGCCGCGGTGTTCGTTTCCTTCCAGAGGAAGCCTTCTCGGGAGAGGATCCTGGAGCTGTGGAAGACCTTTGAAGGCAGGCCGCAGAAGCTCGGCCTGCCCAGCGCGCCCCGCCCCTTCCTGCAGTATTTTGCGGAAGAGAACAGGCCGCAGACACGGCTGGACCGGGACGCAGGCGCCTGCAAGGACAACCCGCGCCCGGCGGGCATGGGCATCACCATCGGAAGACTTCGTGACGACCGGCTCCTGGACTACCGGTTCGTATGCCTTTCTCACAACACCATCAGGGGCGCTGCGGGCGGAGCCGTGCTGACCGCCGAGCTGCTGAAAGCCGAAGGATACCTTACGCGGAAGTAGGGGCTGGCGCGTCGGCGGTCTGCACGCTCGGCGGCGGCAGGGCTGGTCTCTCCGCGTCCCCTGCCGGAATGGAAGCCCCCCCGGGCTCTGCCGCGTCATCCTCGATCTTGAACTGCTCGGTGAGCTTCTGGAGCTCCTGCGCCATGCCGGCAAGCATCTCGGTTGCCCGGGACATTTCCTCCGCGGCGGACGCCGCGCTCTGTGTCAGCTCATTCACGTTCTCCACCGCCTTGCTGACCTGCCGCGCATTGGTGGTCTGTTCGTCCGTGGCCGCCGTGATGCTCTGGCTCATCTCGCTCACGCTTGCGAGCGAGCCTGCCATCTCCTTTGCCGCGTTCATCTGCACCGTCATGGACTTCGAAAGGCCCATGATCATTTCCTGGACCTGCTGGGAGGCGGCCCGGATCTGCTCCATGGCGAACTGCGAGCCCTTTGCCTTTTCCACGCCCTTTGCCACGTCCTTCACGCTTTCCCGAATGAGGTTGGAGATCTCCTTTGTCGATGAGGAGCTGCGGTCTGCCAGCTTGCTGACCTCCTCCGCGACAACGGCGAACCCACGGCCGTGCTCGCCGGCGCGCGCAGCCTCGATGGAGGCGTTCAGGGCCAGCAGGTTCGTCTGATCGGCTATGTCGCTGATCACCTCCACGATCCCGCTGATCCTTTCCGAGCTGCCGGCAATAAGGTTGATTCCGTCCACCACGTCAGAGACCGCGCGGGCGCCCTCCAGGGCATTCTCCACCGAGTGGCTGGCCAGCGTCGAGATCTCTGAAAGATTCCTGGTGACGACTTCTATCGACTCGTGCACCTGCACCATCGCGGAGGAGCCGCGTTCCACCGCCTCCGCCTGGATCCGCGCGTGATCGGCCACCTGGTCCACCGAGGCGGCGAGCTCTTCCACGGAGGCGCTGGTTTCCTCCAACGTGGATGCCTGGCTCTGCGCTCCCTCGGACAGCTTCTGCGCGTTGGTGAAAATCTGGTCGCTCGATTCCGCCACCGCGGACGCATTCTTCTGCACCGTGGCAATGGCCGTCTTCAGCTTGTGACTCATGAGGTCAAGGGCTTCCGCCAGGGCTCCTATTTCGTCCTTCTGGGAAATGTTCAATTGCACAGTGAAATCGCCGCTCGCCACTGTCTGTGCGAAGGCGAGGCTCTTCGAGAGCGGCCCGGTGATCGAGCGAGTGATGCTCAACGCAATGGCGATTCCCAGGAGCACCGCTGCAGCCAGGCCGATGAACAAAAGGATGTTGGCAGTCACGAGACGGGAAACCGTGAGACCCGCTATTGCCCCCGCGTCCTTCACCCCTTCCTCCGACGTCTGCGTTGCGGCGTCGAGCACTGCCTGGGACGCCGCCTCCCCCGATGCGATGACGTCCGTCATTTTCTTCATGCTGTCAAACAGATCGCGGCAGGCCGCCGCAAGGTCCTGGCCGGAGAACGGAAGCTGCTGGATGCTCGCCTTGTCTTCCTGGTCGCTCACCTGCTCGAGCCTGGCTGCCGCCTTGTCGAACTCGGAAAAGGCGTCGATGCCCGCCTGCAGGATCGTCGGGTCGTTGAGCGCCGCGGACTTGTACACCGCCTTGGCGAGGCCGTCCACCAGGGTGTCGATCTCGTGCAAGGTATTCACGGCGGTCACCCTGCGATTGATCTCCGCGGAGGATGCGCGCCTGTTGACCGCGTCTGCCAGCTTGCGGCTCTGGGATTCGAGAGAGGAAGAAATCAACTTCTGCAGACCGGTGACAGCGACCTCCTGGGACCCGCGCGCGCTATGGATTGCTCTTTCTGCAAGACCGGTATCGCTGAGGATCGTATTGAGCTCTGTGAGCTTGTCCCCTGCCGCGGCCGCGCTGTTCCGCAGCACGTTCAGCCGCGCGTATTTTGCGGAGAGCGTCTGCGCATCGGCAATACACTTCCCCATGTCACCGAGAAACTGCATCGCCTTGTCGTAGTAGGCCTGATCCAGCGTAATACCGAATGCCTGCATGTTCGAGCTTGTCAGCTCGGCGGCCCGCGCCATTGAGTTTGCAACCGCAACCTGGGGGACCGTCTCCCTGTCGAGCCTGCGCACATCCCCCTGCACACCCGCCATATTCACGTATACGAGAACACCGAGGCCGAGCATGATTGCGATGACCAGTCCGAACCCTACGCCGATCTTCGCCGCCATTTTCAGATTCTTCAACTGGTGCCCCCTTGGAACGATACGCGAGTCGTCCCGGCAATTAGTCACAACCAGTATAGGACCGTTGGCCGGATTCCGCAAGAAAACAGGACAACGCCGGCATTCATCGCGCGGCTTCAAGGACTTTTCTTGCTAGTATCATATAGCTATACCAAATAGATTTTGCGGCCTGGAGCATGCGCATGTTATACTCTGACGGGAAGCAAAGACATGGCACGCGACACCCCCGCATGGATTCGATCAGCCGCTCTCTACCAGATATATCTCAGGAACTTTACGCAGGAGGGAACTTTCTCAGCGGCAATTCCACGGTTGAAGGCAATTCGCGGCCTCGGCTTTGATATTGTCTACCTGACGCCCATCCATCCGGTCGGTGTGACAAATCGCAAGGGACCGCTGGGCAGCCCATACGCCATCGCGGACTACCGGGCAGTGGACCCCGCGCTCGGTGGAATGGACGACCTCCGGCGTTTCCTGGCAGAGGCGCACGGCCTCGGGCTCAAGGTCCTCATGGACGTCGTGTTCAACCACAGCGCCTGTGATTCAGTGCTCCTGGGCGCTCACCCCGAATGGTACCTGCATGACGCGGAAGGCCGGCCGACCCGGAAGGTGGCGGACTGGTCGGACGTGCTCGATTTCGACTTCGCGCACCGCGGCCTTCGCGACTACCTTCTGGAAACTCTCCTGTACTGGGCAGAGGCCGGGTTCGACGGGTTTCGATGCGACGTGGCGAGCCTTGTCCCGCTCGATTTCTGGGTGGAAGCCAGGACCCGGCTCAACGCAAAGCGTCCCCTCATCTGGCTGGCGGAGAGCGTGGAAAGCGATTTCGTCAAATACCTGCGGGGCGCGGGATGGAGCGCGGCCTCCGATCCCGAGCTGCACGAGGCCTTTGACATCACCTATGATTATGACGGTTTCGGGTATCTGAAAGCGTACTTCCGCGGCGCGGTCGCACTTGATGCGTACCTGCGCCACCTCCTGGTGCAGGAGAGCCTGTACCCGTCACACGCGGTCAAGGCGAGGTTCCTGGAGAACCACGACCAGCCGCGCGCGGCATCGGTTTTTCGCGGAACAGAGAGGTTGATGAACTGGACCGTCTTCTCCCAGCTCCTGCCGGGCCTGATCTTCGTCTACATGGGGCAGGAGTGCGCTCTGGCCGGCCGCCCCGACCTTTTCGCAAAAGATCCCGTTCCGTGGGAACAGGGCTCTGACGATTTCCTCGCCTTCTTCCGCAGGCTCCTCCCCATCAGCACACGCATCAAGTCGGATCCCCGCTCGTTCGAGCTGGTTGAGCTCACCGCCGGTGTGCTCGGGCTCCGGTGGCGCAGTCCTTCGCAGGGTCCGCGCGTCACCGCGATAGTGAACCTCGAAGACCGGTTCGGCGAGTGCACGCTCCCCTTTTCGCTGAAGGGACGTGACCTGCTGGACGCGTCGGACTCTCCGTCCGTGGAGGCTTCGGAGGGTGCACGAATGACCATCCCCGGGAAACCGCTGATCATCCAGGAGAGGTGAAGCGGCCCCGGAGCGCGCGGCGCGGCCGGCCCTGGATGGGCACAGCGCGCCGCGGCCCCGCGTCTGCTACTGCCGGGTCAGGACCACATCGTCCAGCTTTCCCCAATCCCCTCCCAACAGGTTGCCCTCGAAGCCGATGACCAGCTGACCTGGCGCGCCCACCGTGATACCCGAGATCGTGTACTGGGCCCATTGCTGCCAGCCTGTGTTGGTGACCGCCGCGGTGAGCTTGGTCCCGTTGTCCGCATAGATATCCAGCGGGGTCGCAATCGAGGACGGAGCGGTGACACCCATCACCCACGCGGTCATCACATATGTCCCGGCCGCCAGACCGGTGACCGTCTGGTGCACGTCGAAAGTATACGGAGAACCATACCAGTATGATCCGTCGTACGAACCGGTATGGGTATTTCCTGAAGGCGAGCTGTTCTCCACGCTGAATGCACTGACCGGGGATCCCCCGGACATCGCGGATGTCGTCCATGGAGCCAGGGAGCCGGTCTCGAATCCCCCATTGACCGCGAAATTGAGCACCACCACCGTGACGTTCGCCGTGGCATTGAGGCTGGTTCCTGTGACCGTGCCGCTGACAGTGAAGGTTCCGACTGCCGCGTACTGCGAGGGGTTGACGGCGTCCCACGCCACGGACACCGGGTTGAAGGAGGCATCGCTGAAGCCAGCCACCACGGTGGCAGGAAGCGCGGGAACAGTACCCACGGTCGTCTGCACGGCTATCGGCGGTATGGAGGTGATGGTCACCGGGAGCTTGCTGCCCGGAGACTCCGAAACGAGGCGGTAGGTCCACATGGACTCCAGCGGCTTGCCGTTGAAATCCCACCAGGCCTGGTTGTCCCACCCGTCTCCTTGACCGGTAATCCAGCCGGCCCCTTGCACGGGGATCCAGTCAGGCTCCCAGTAGAACGCCCCCAGGCCCGCGCCTCGGGGAACATTCGACACCGCCTCCATGATGTTTCTCATGGCGGTGGCCTGTCCCTGGACGCTCACGTCAAAACCTCCGGAGATCGGGTCGGTGCCTGCCCAGGAATTGCCCTGCGAGTCTCCGTTCGCACTGGTGAACGCATACGCCATTTCCGCGATGACGATAGGCTTGCGGTACCGCGCGCTGAGGGTGTTCATGATCATCTGCAGGTCACCCAGCGTCCCATGCCAGTAGGGATAATAGGAGAGACCGATGATGTCATAATCCACGACGGGATCGACGTTGTCGAAAAATGCCTGGGCCCCGCTCAGACCGCTGTCATTTGCAATGTGAACCATGATCTTGGTGAAGCGGGAAGTGTCGCGTACGGCCTTCGCACCCGAGTTCAACAGCCTGTTGAACTCCACGTACCCGGCGGGATCGGTCTTGGCCCCCGCTCTCTGGCCAATCGGCCAGAGCATGCCATTGTTCACCTCGTTGCCGATCTCCACCATGTCCGGCGCGGCCCCGTCGGACTGCATATCCCTGATGACCTGCTTCGTGTAGTCATAGACCGCCCTTTCGAGCTGGGCGGCAGTCATGCCTCTCCAGGCAGCGGGGGTATCCTGCTTGCCGGGATCAGCCCAGAAATCGCTGTAGTGGAAGTCCAGATACACCCTCATGCCCAGCGCCCGCGCCCGCCTGGCCAATCCGCGGACAACGGTCTCATTATCATTTCCGCCGCCGGCAGGCCCGGGGCTGACCGGGGTCCCATGGTACGATGTGGTTCCCGGAGGAAAAACCGGATTGTTCCAGATCCGGAGTCTGACCCAGTTCACGCCGTGTTCCCGGAGTATCTGGAGGGCATCCCGCGCCCTGCCGTTTTCCTGGTAGAAGCGGCCGCCGGAAGCCTCTATCTGCGCCAGCATCGAGATGTCGACGCCTTTCATGAAATGCCGGCTCAATCCCCTGATCTTGTTGACCGTGATGCTCAAGTCTGAAGGCATGGGTCCCCGCCAATCTCCCGGATCACCCCAGGCTGCCCAGTTGTCATAGTCTCCCCAATCCCTTGCCCATCCTGCGTTATTTGCCAGGGAACGCGCGGGGGCCGGGTTGTTCGCGTCCATTACCGGATTGGGACAGGATGTTATCAGGAAAGCGGCTGCGACCGCGGTCAGAGAAAGCCAGGTTCTCCGTTTCATAGTTTCCTCCATATAGGACGGTCTATTATTGTAGGTTCACCTGGCTGGGACGTAAACAGGATTTTATTTCGAAATACTTGAATTTATTTCGGCAGAGTCTTTCTATCTCCGCTGCATGCTGTTGGCCAGGACCTCCGCGCTTTCGGTCCGGATGGCTTCCATGATTTTCTCTGCAACCATCTCCGCCGTTTCCACCGGCGGCATGTCGGGACGGGCGGCTGGCGGGCTCCCGGGGGCAGAACCGCCCATGCCGGCAGGCCTTGTGCCGAGCGAGTTCTTGCCGAAGTCAGTCGCGGTCATCCCGGGGAGCATGATTCCCACCCGGATATTGTCCGAGGCAAGCTCTGCGCGTGCCGTGAGGGAGATCGCATTCAGCGCGTATTTCGTGGACGCGTAGGCGCTCAGACCGGGGATGAACATCCGGGAAACTCCCGAGCTGATATTGATGATGACTCCCCCGCCCTGCTTCCGCATGAAGGGAATGACGGCCTGCATGGCCGCCAGCGGTCCAAAGACATTGAGATCCATCATGCCGCGATACTGGTCGAGGTCGGTGCTTTCGGCGCTGTTCCACATGCCCCTTCCGGCATTATTGATGAGAACGTCTATGCGGCCGTAGTGGTCGTGCACCGACTTCACCATGCTCCTGGCATCGGACTCCCGTGACATGTCAGCAGTCACCACAAATGAACCGGGCAGGGTACCGGAGATCGCTTTCAGCTTGTCGGTGGAACGGGCCACAAGGGCAACGCTGGCGCCGTTCTTCGAGAGGAGCCGCGCGGTCTCCAGGCCGATTCCTCCCGACGCGCCCGTGATGATAACTACTTTGTCGTGTATTTCCATGGGTTACCTGTACGCACCAATGTAACGGCGCCGCGCAGGGGCGGCAAGTTTCGGGCCCGACAGGCGCTCGCTATTTGCCGCGTCCGAAACACCGCGTAATGACCGCGCTCATCGCGGCGGCGGCAGGGCTCAGCGCCCGGGAGTCCCTCCGCGCCAGCAGGATGGAGCGCGAAGGGGTCGGAGGAACAATCTCGACATAGGCCGGGCCATCCGCCCGGCGCACCATGGTCGGGACCAGGCTGAGGCCGAGTCCTGCCTCGACAAGAGCCTGCACGGTGTCGATGCCATCGCTTTCATAGACTATGCGCGGCTGGACACCGGCCCGGGCAAGCGCGTCGAGGACGATTGTGCGGAAACCGTGCCCGCTCTTCATGATGACAAGAGGCTCTCCGGACAGCTTTCCCAGCTCGATTCTCTTCCGGCCCGCGAATGGGTGACCCGGAGGGACGGCGACAAGCAGCGGCTCGCGGAAAAGAGTCTCCGCGCGCACGCCGGGGCCCAGGCCCGCCTCATCCATGATCGCAAGGTCCACCTCGATTTCCCGAAGCGCTGTGCCGAGGGTCGGCGAGGATTCCTCCCGCAGTCTCACCTGGATGAGCGGATGGGATTCGCGAAATGTCCTGAGAATCTCCGGAAGGAGATACGCTCCTGTCGTGGGAAGACAGCCCAGGGTCACCTGGCCGCGCGTGAGACCTGTCAGCTCCTCCAGCTCGCTTCGGCCGCTCTCAAGCTGGGACAGTGCTTCCAGGGCCCGCGGACGAAAAACGAGACCTCGGGAAGTCAGACGCGAGCCGTGCCGGGAACGCTCGAACAGGGCGCCCCCCAGCTCGTTCTCCAGTTTTGCAACCTGGGCGGAAAGCGACGGCTGTGAGACGTTGCACGCCTCTGCCGCGGCAGTAAAAGTTCCGTGCTGGGCAACTGCAAGAAAGTAACGGAGTTGATGCATTTCCATAGTTTAGTCCTATGCTATCTATAGATAACATATCTTTTACAAATAGTCATTGCTGAGCTAAGCTCGCGTCATGGAAGGACAAGGAGGTCTCTCATGGCGGTAGGAAC
>Ga0265338_10009264_pt1 | contig 11778 bp, 25 predicted proteins | sample 42126metaG_FD_193579 | JGI IMG/M metagenome (GOLD analysis project Ga0265338, IMG submission 193579) | Rhizosphere microbial communities from Carex aquatilis grown in University of Washington, Seatle, WA, United States - 4-21-26 metaG | ecosystem: Host-associated > Plants > Roots > Rhizosphere... | reverse complement strand
CTCAACGATGAAGTAGAAGTCATTGACGGGCGTCTTTGGTTCGAGGTAGCAGAAGAGTGGTACCCCGACCCCCGTAAGGCCTTCATACAGATAATACCGCTGGAAGAAGTACTCTATGAAAATAACGTTTAAAGAAGCTTTCGATTTCCTTCGCTATGCCGATTGCTACTCAGTCTCAGGTCAGCCGGCACTATTGGAGCTGTGGGTTGACGGTGATGAGGCCATTATCCACTGTGACCACGAGGAACACGTCAAAGACTTCCACATAACCGCTAAGAACGTCGTATCCGTAGAGGTTGACCGTGGCGGCTTAGTGGAGTTCACATTGGATAACGGAGATGTCATCATGATAGAGGCTCTACAGACAAAGGAATACCGGTGAAGATACCTTTCAAGCAAGCCCTAGAGTTCATGAAGGGTGCCGAGCTGTACATGGTGAACTACACCGTAATACACGGCGATGACATAACCATCGATACTCAGATTAATCCACCGTATTTCTGTATCGAAGGTCATGACAGATACGAATACGTCTCTACACCGTTACAGGATATTGAGTTCAGTCCGGAGACCGGCGAACTAGAATTCAATAATACTCATGGTAACCCAGTAGTAATAACGGTTTACAATGCAAAGAAACATCTATGAAGACCATTACATGGGATGAAGCCCTAGACTTCATCTGCAAGCACGACGGAGTCATCATGAACCTGAGCAGTGGTGACTACCAAATTGATCACCGCGACGGACTGCGGTTCCTCCATATTGCCCGGAGCCGTGGTACCTATTCCTTTAGTTCGATGCATAACCCCGCTGTAGCCATCACAGATGACGGAGAATTGCTTATGACCAGTGATGGTGGATCCAAGTGCAGTGTCTACTCCACAGATCGAGTGAAGTACCAATGAAGACTATAACGTTTAGAGAAGCCGCAGAGTTCTTTCAGAGCTATGAATATTGCTTCGCCGATGGTGAACTAGTGGAGTTACTAGCCGGGATAGACGAAGAAAATATGCCCTTCATTGTACTTGTTAGCGGCCCTCCACACGTTCAATTTGCAGCGTTTGATCCAGCACAGAATCCGGAGTTGGTTGTTTGCGATGATGGTCGTTTTTTACTTAGAGTAGATGAGTGCGGCGTGAAATATAGTATTGCCGTAGATCCATTTAAAGAGCACTGTTACACTAGATAAAGCCATGAATTGCAAGGTGCTATTGATTAGTGCTCCTGGGACCATAAGGTACCGATATGGAAGAAGTCCCAGGAGCACTGGATCTTGTTACTACAGAAGAGCTAGTAGACGAGCTGGTACGGCGGCACAAAGGGCTACACCGCAGTTTGATTGTCAGCAGTTGCACCCCCAAGGAAGGCACCACGGATAAGATGGAGATGCGCAACATCGTCGTCGCCAATGATGCTAAGACCATTATGGCTATGCTCCGTGGGGTCAGTGAGTCCATTACGCAGAAGCCCAAATAGTGTCCGCGCAAACAATGTCTCCGTTCCGCTTAGCTGTATACAACTCAGCACATAAGCTCCTGGGGTACTGGTTCTTACGTGAATCAGAGCCCGGTAGCTATGCCCTTACTACGAGGGATCCACTACATCGGAACTTCATCCTGAAGACCGCTGAGACCCCCGAAGATCTCGTAAAGATGTTCTTCAAGAGCTATACCGGCTACCTAGGTCGGCTAGTGGCTCAAGTCGAAAAGGATATTGCACAACTCCCCGCTCAAGAGTATGATAAGCCAGGATTTAGGAAGGGCTGGTTAGTTAAGTCCAGAAGAGACCTCGTCTCCAGAAGGGCTGAGCTGATCTGTTCGAGCCGGCAGAAGTACGCGGAAGCCGTGACGGTGCTTCGCAGCAGAAACTGGCCTCCTGTAGCGCCGCTGAAACTACCTTGGGATCGAGTCGATGTCAGTAGAGCAACCTTTATCACCGGAATTAGAGCTGGCAGTCCTGGAGCTGTACAACCAGGACATGTCGATGAATGCCGTAACCAAAGCCATGGGGCTGCGGTATCCAGTGGTCCGCAGCATCCTGTTGGAGCACAACGTCCCAATCCGGGGCAAAGCAGTCATGAGCCCCAAGGGGTCCAGACACCCCTCTTCGAAGTTATCCGAGGACCAGCGAAACCAGTTACTACTGGATCTCCAACTGGGACAGACAAGCCACAACGAACTGGCTAAGCACTATGGAATCAGCCGTGAACGAGTTCGACAAATTGCGAAAGAGCACAGTTGTCCATCGGGACGAGATATCGCTGAGTACCGTAGGGAACAACGAGAAGATGCTCGGCAGACCCGTGTCATGGAACGGAAGATACTGGCACGCCGGCGATATGAACACCGCTACTTGGTGTGGCGCGATCTCTGGGCAGATGGGAAGAGCATTGCCGATATCGCTGCGATTATGGGTACTACGGTCGGTACCGTTGGGGTCCGCATAGCTGAGATCCGGAAGAAGTTCCCCGACTGGTTCCCTTATAGACTACCTCGACTAAACAGGGAAGATAAGAGCCAACAGCCCGGCTAGGGCTGTAACCGCTTTTCTTTTAGGTATGACTCATGAGTAAAACCGACGGACTCATTTGGCCCACTGGCGATAATGGCTGGAAGAAGATCCCCACTGGGCCAGGCTACGTCTCAGCAGTAGGCGCTAGTGCCTCTCCTGTGGCTCTACGCTGCGTAAAAGGCGCTGGAGCAGTAGCGGGAGCCCCGGGACCGATCGTCGATTTTACGCAACCCGATCAGCTGGAAACCGCTAACCCCCCAAGAGACGGCAAACCAGTGGTCCTGTGGGCCGGGGTACACCCTACTGACTTGAGAACAGCTCTCGTGGTGTGGTCATCCCCAGTGGTCATCTTGGACAGGACTAAGATCAACCAGAGTGGGAACATCTCAGTCAACGGCAGGGTAATGTCGATTCAGCTCCAGACCGGGGTTGATATCGATGGCGGCTCCCCTGAAAACATCACCATTCATAGTGGTGCCGTAGGCAGTTATGGAACAGTCACCGATTCTGGGGCGCAACCAGCTGGGATAGTAGCCGCTGATACCGCTAACGATACCACCGACGACGCCACAGACAAGAAGTCAGCAACAGACGGCCAACAGATCCCGGCGTTCTTCGTTAACGATGATACCACCCTTAATGTCATCTGTGTCTACCAGTTCGAGATGCTACCCGCTATGCACTGCGGTGGTTCCCGGGCACACAAAGCATGGGGCGTCGCTTGGTGCCTCTGGGGCAGCACTACGCCAATGGATCTGTTCCCCTTCGGGACATTCCGTGATGTCGATGTAACCAACTTGGTACCGGGGACTATTAAGCACTACGCCGGGGCCGTAACTGGCTTTGCCGACCGTAGCACTGTAATCCCCGTTAGCGTCGTAGGCACAGCTGGGGCAGCAGTGACGGTGCAAGCCTGCTTGGAAAGCGGTACTGCACTACAAGATGGGGAGTTCGTAGGCTTCGACGACTATGAATGTGATACCCTCTGTGGTCACAGCTCAGTAACGAAAGTCACTCGTGACGAAGCCATCCCCTTCGTTGATGAGGATATCATTAAGCCGGCTCTGCGGACATTACCACTGAAGTTCTTTACTACAGCGGCTGCTTTCACTACGGCTACTGTCCCTATTATAACAACGTCAACGTTCCAACCATTTACCCCGACTACACTTGCGCACTCCTCGGTGCCGCTGTTCACGTCGTCTATGTTGGCTACGTTACTAACGTGGAACAATCCCCCGCCTATTCCACAGGGGACAACGACTGTACTGTCCAACGTCTGTAGCGGTAACACCCCCATCACGGTGTTCGGCTCTTCGTTGACCCCGATCCATACAACGGTCTTATCAACTGTTGACCTAGTAGTCTGTCTGCCCGGTGGTGGCTCAACTACGCTGCATCTCCTAGCACTTGGTAGTGCTGGGTCAGTTACTGTTATCACTTCGATTGAGACCGAGTTAGCATCTTCGCCTAACAACTTAGACGATATAACGTACTTCACACCAACAACTACTGGCTTTACGCTTCAATCAGTTATTGAGACGCTCCCCAGTGGGCTGACACAGTTAGATGTCGTCCTTAAGAGTGGCGCCACTAACTTGGTTCTGGGCACCCCCATTGGGCCAGCACTACCGTTTAGTGTCGGTACCGGCAGTACTACAACAGCCTTCGTACCTGACCCCAGTGGTACTCTTCACTTGGCAGCCATTGTAGACACGTCATCGCCTACAGATGATATGATCCAGGTCCTAACGGTTACCAACGCCGGGAAGCTCAAGAAGACTAATACAACCGTGACGGCCCCTGGTAACTGTGATAAGTCAGCTACTACGGTTGTTACCACAGACGGTGGCCTATACGAGGCAGCTACTGAGATAGTTATGCTGAAGCCCATTATAGTCCAGAAAGATCCAGGAAACGAGCAGGCCTGTCCGTGCTTCACCACAACTGATGGCACCCCAGAAGCTAAACCCGGTGATACCACAGATGGGTTCAGCAGTAGTTCAGATAGCTATAACCCCTGCACCATCAAGGTACGGCGTCTACAACACCGTCGGTGTCTAACGAGTAGTTAATGGCTTTCTATACCTTACCGTACAAGACCGATGGTACCTGCTGCCCTACATGTCCAACGGTACAGAGCTGTAACTGTGAACAGGCCAGCAGTTGTCTGATCTGTTCCACGGATACCAGTTGCTCAACGGCTTCTACGCAACCGAACTGTCATGTATCGGTATTGGGGTACTCCGTCCCATTCTTTGGTACATCATCGGGACCTAATACATGGCATTGGGAACTACAGATCGACGATAACTGCTTTATCGACGTATTCGTCAACTGTAACCCCAATAACCCATTTGCCTACGAAGTCATTGTTACTATAGTCGGCGTATCAGGGGTATGCCCAGCAGCTGGTAGAACGACATGGCTCAAGGATTGGACCGAAAGCGATAATGTTATCTGCTGTGTCGGAGGGGTCATTACAGGCACGGCTACAGGGCTGTCATTGGTAACAGCGGATTGCTATCCCGATATACCGTGTTCCAGTAGTACGCTGCCGTTCGACGTTGACGTTACATTCGGATAAAGGATCGCAGATGACTCCTTACTTCAGCGCTGTAGCAGCGATGACAGACTTGTTCACGCAGTACCACGGTCCACAGAAGCATAGAGCACTCCATATTGCTTACGGTATATTCCGTGTCGCTGCCTCACTGGCACAGGAATGGCCAAAGATATGTAAAGCCTTGTCACAACAAGACTTTAATGACATTGAACTGCCTCTAGGCATAAATAGTTCAGTCAAGCTCTGTGGTAACGGAACAGTACTGTACAACTACAAGAAGAACTGGGCAGACATCCCTCCCTGTATTGCTGCGGCTCTGAAGGCCAGTGCCCAGCTTGATAAGGGCTGTCTTGACATATTAAGTGCTGCCGGTATATCTGTGCCTGAGCCAATCGTGGAAACGAAGTCAGAACCAGGAGTAGTCCAGAAAGCCTTTAGCCTAGCTGATGCCATGATCATGTGGGCTAAGTCAGGCTTCAAGACTGCTCCCGAGGAGCAGTACAAAGACCGGAAGGCTCTGTGCCAGGCGTGTCCAGAATGGGACGGCGAAGGCTATTTCGGTGCTGGTGCCTGTAAGCAGTGCGGCTGTAGCGGGGCTAAGCTGTACCTAGCGTCCTCAACGTGCCCCTTAAAGAAATGGTAATGAACATCACTGCCTCAGCTATATTGTCGTTCTTCCGTCCAGTAGACGGTAATAAGCCCAGCCTCATCGAGAGTGCTCTGTGGATGTACTTCAACGCCGAGTTCCCTGAGGCCCAGGGTGACTTGTATAGCTACATCGAGAACGCCCAGTGCTCATGTAAGGCCAAGCTCATCAGGTTGCTGAATCTTCATCCAGATAAGGCAGCCATCTGTATCGACATCATCTACAAGGACTCCGGCAAAGAGAAGCCCAAGTTCGTCGTTAGCCAAGATGTAGCAGTAGACAACACTGAGCTAGTATCCGTAGCTGGGACAGTGCTAGTCATTCCTGCTGATGTTGACAGCTACCGAAACTGTGTTATGAGATTGCATTCCGAAAGGAAAGTCTACCAAGGTATCTTCATTAAGGATCTACCCGATAAGCGGTGGCAACTCTTCTTTTACTAAGGATTATATGATTGAACTAACCGAACACGAAAAGCAGATTCTCTACTTCCTAGACGAGACAGCTCGTTTCTGGGATGCCAATAACTGTTCTAATGGGACTAGGGATACTGGTGACCTTAACAATACCCTGTTCTATTCAAAGATTCACGAACTACGCCTCCTTGTCCTAGGAGCTAGAGCTGAGAAACCTATAGTTAAGCCATGAGTGAACATAGTACGCGGGGTAGAGAAGCTCGGCCATCTCGCCAGCCTCATAAGCTGGAAATCGCTGGTTCAAATCCAGCCCCCGCGACCATATGAGTGAACCAACCATTGAGTCTTTGCGTGAACTACAGGCTATCTTGGACAAGTGTCCAGCCAAGGCTAGTAGACTTATAGAGATGGCTCAGCAGCCACAGTTCAAGAAGGACATCTCGGAGCTGTATAAGATCAGTGCCGATCTCATGGACCACATGCATGCCGTAGCTATGCGGCGTGAAAGGCTAGCTGCTAACATGCCGACATGCAGCTGTGGCAGTAAACAGGTTCAACTCGTTACTTGGTTCGATGATGTCAAATGGCGTTGTCGTGAATGCCGATTAATCATAGAACCAAAGGAACTAAATGAATAGCTTCCTTACCCCAGATGAGACAGATCAAGCCTGTAATAACGTGGCCCAGTACGTGCGCTCCATGTTCAGAGGCCCAGATCGTTCTGGCCCCAAGAGAACCTTCCAGCTGGACTGGCCCAAGACCGGAGCATTCCCTGAGGGGCAGCCCATCGATGTCGATGCCGTTATAGCCAAGGCTGAGGCCACTGGTGTCTATGATGAGGCCTACGGCCAAGCCTGGATACTTCGACAGATGTTTGACCGTGGTTACTTAGACCAACACGAAGTAAAGGATTCAAATGGATCCACCTAATGGCATACCGCCGAGACCGAAGCATATCCACTTCCCCGGAGAAACGATGTTTGACCCCAAATCTAAAGAAGCCCTAATCAAGAACCTCGTAGACACATGGGGTGTAGAGGGCTTCCGCCAGGCTGCTGAGTTAGTAGCCCAATACGAAGGTGAACCCACTATGCCTAGACCCGCTGAAACCGCTATGGGCCAAGTCCCGCGCCCCAAGGGTGAGGATATACCAGATCTACTCCAGATACGCCAACGTCTCATTATGCTGGCTCAGCGACGGCTATCGCTGCATTGTCACATGGACCATATTAGTAACGACCTAGCTGTCCTTATTCATGGTCAAGGCACACTGTGGAAAGATCAGAAGTGCGGTGAAGCCACGAAAGGTGTAGACTACGACAGTATGGGTCTATGGCAACTACTGGAGTTCCTAGATGTTCAAGCCGACACTGATCAGACCTCGTTGCTCAGTATCCTTAGTCGGTTAGACAATGAAGCTACACGAGCCGTCAATGCTTGATTACGGCCCCCATACCGCTAACGAGCATACCGATGCCGTTACAGCTAAGCATTACCACCAGATGCTGTATCTCCAGAGTGCCCGTCCCAATTTGACTAATCCGTACTTAGTCACTGAGACAGCTGAAAAGATCTTGTTGGACATCGTTCATGTAGAGAAGCATGAGCCCCTCCTTGCTGAGACCCAGGAGGAGTGGATTACCCGTACAGCTAAGACAGCTATGGACCTAGCTAAAGCGCTCCATGCTGAGTTCAAGAGATACGAAGACCAGATAACCCAAGAAGAGATGACAAAGGCTATTGAGGATGTACAGAAGAATGAGAAGCACCACCGGTACATGGCTACTCTACTGAACCCCAATGGGCCAGCTGTCGTAGGGCTGACTGACACACCGAAGGCAGTCTTCACATGAGATGTCGGAGCTACAGGAAGTGGTGGGACGCCCTAGACCGTAATCTGAAGCTCATCACTGTTGCTGATGCCTTACCCAAGGATTTCGTGCTGAGCACTGAGCCAGGTGCAGTTAATAGACCCAGGATTCATTTCAATACCTATGAGATCAACTACCGTACCGGCGAACTCCGGCTTATTAAGGACCTCAGCTGTGATTAAAGAACTAGAGATACTAGGCACCACTATCCCTATTAGGGACAAGCGCTACGTCTTCGACTACATCTTGACGCGGTGCCGTGAACTGTGGCCACAAGCTATTGCCGTGAATGACAGCAATGAGTACTTCTACGGTACCCAAGCAGTCCCCGAACCAGGCGTCTATGGTTACGATATCTACAGGGACGCCGAGGAGTATGTCGGACGTACCATGGACCACGGGGAGCCTATTCCCTATGTGAATGTCAGAGTTGACGATACCGAGACCATGATCCACGTCCTAGGCGATCCAGCCATGGTGACCTTCTTGAACAAGCTCGCACTGTGGAAGCGGACCTAGTGTTTATGGTCAGCCCGGAGCAGTACCCCCTGAACATCGACAGGGTCCTGAAGCTGGAGCGTGATAACATGCTGCTCCGGGCTATGATTGCTAACAGAGACAGTGAGATCATGGCGCTAGACGCTGAGATCAGGGACCTCAAGAAAGAGCTAGAGGAAACGATGAGCACACTGGATCTATGGCAAAGCGGTAAGGCATGACTGACCCGTTCAAACTATTGCAGTTAGATAAGTCTGTACCAGCCATTGTGCGGCAGGCCCAGCAGGAGCAGCACGGTGCTAGTCTAGCGCTGTGGCGTAGCTGTCACATAGCTATGCCGGATATCCACATTATTGATCCCAACCAAGAGATACAGGACCCCGTAGCAGATGACGGCGTAACCCTGACTGAGGAGCGGCGCCGAGAGCTGATGAAGGGCAAGAAGACCTTCTTCGAGCCAGCCGAGGATCAGGCGAATGCCAAGCTGTCCGGTGAGACGTACAACGATAAGTTCACTGAGATAGAGCCGGAACGCATCGGTATGTCAGCCGAGGAGAACCGAGCTAAAATGGCTAAGTTCGCCCCTCCCGTAGAAGCTAAGATCGAACTCAACGAAACAAACACCGACATGTCGGTACTGGAGACTAAGTGAAGTTTGATTTCAGTGAGGAGTGGTGCAAGAAAGCCGCAGACCTCGAAGAAGGCCACAACGTAGCAGCAGGAGTACCAATGAACATTACCCAAGTTACCCATTACCCTGTCCTGAATCGCGGGGAGTTGTTTGACGAATATAACAAATTCTCCACGCGGGTTAGGGAGGTAATGAAAGAGGATAGTGACGATCGCAATTATGGACTAGTAACGTCGCCCCTGCGGTGTCTTCGTATGCTTTGGAAGGAGTCAATACCGAGTGAAAAGGTCCCAGAACATGATGAGGACGCTAGTATATTCTTCGGTCAAACAACACTTTTTGGCTATAAGATTTGTATAGATAATGATTACCCTTACATGATGCTCAGTGCTTCGGAGCTTCGTATAGAGCCAGTCAAGTTCTCTTTTGATAAGTACGAGGAAGGACCATCATCGGAAGCGTTTAAGACTGCACTACAAGCTATTCGTATTGCAATAATCGATCACGAGTCGTCTCCTGACATTGAGGTGTAACATGGAAGTTACCCGTGAAGAGTTCGACGCCCTAGCTAAGCAGGTCAAAGAGCTAAAGGAGATCATTGAGCAGCAACAGCGGGACGCTAGTGCCTTATGGGCTGAGACGTCTAGAGCCAGACTGAACACCATGGTCTTCGGTCCTGGTGACAATGACTATGGTAGAAACCAGCATTGGCCAGAGCAGTTCGCTAGAGCAGTCATTGAGGCGTGCGACAAGACTGAAGAGCTACAGGCTAGGCCAAAGGAATAATGAGCCCTTTCGCCGGTGTTCTTGAGATATTTGACTTACTGTTCCCACGCCTTAAGAAGCCCGATATGACGACGTCCATTGATACTTATTGTGGCATAGACTTCCATCCCTTTAACCCAGTTCCAAGCATGGTAGTCATAGAGGACATCGCCCATGCGCTTTCCAATCTGTGTCGCTTCAGTGGCCATTGTATTTCATATTATTCGGTCTCTCAGCATTCCGTTTTAGTAGCTAGTATACTACCCCAGGAGCTGAAGCTAGCTGGTCTACTTCATGATGCCAGTGAGGCGTATCTCCAGGACATCCCTAGCCCCATCAAGCGGTCCCCTGAGTTTAAGATGTATAGGGATCTAGAGGCCAACGTAGAAGCTGTCATAGCCCAGAAGTTCGGTTACAAGTTTCCCTTAGATCCTAGGGTCAAAGAGGCTGACTGTATCTTACTGGCTACTGAGAAACGCGATTTAATGCCCTACCAAACTAGAACTGAGTGCAAGCCTCTACCAGAGACTATTATCCCTATGGCCCCCAAAGAGGCTAAGGCAGCTTTCCTACAGGCGTATTACCAGATCCGTCACCGTGAGAATGAGGACTTCCGGGGATGATGCTTGCAGATCCCAGGAATTGCTGTAAAAGGAGCCCACTGTGATCACTGATAAACCATGTCTAGCCCACCTGAGAGACGGTGGCTTTGCCGTTGTAGACCAGATCTATACCGGAGCCGAGCGTCCGCTATCCGGTAGGATACTTAAGTCGTGCCCCTCGGAGAAGGATGGGTTCAAGCTCCATTTCATTACTATCCCGTTCTATACCTGGTTAGCCAATGGCAGTGTTGTCGGCTGTAATGAGCATCACTACGATATCATGGAAGTCAGCCCACTTCCCCACTTGGCCATAGCAGAGCGCTTCCAAGACCTTAGGGATCAGATCGCTGTACTGACTAAGAAGGAAGCCCTGACCCGTGCGTACTGCATGGAGCTGCGTGCTCTAGCCGCTGAGATAGTCCCAACAGATGACAAAGAAGCTTTCGACACGTTATACGCACTAGCAACTAGGCCACTATGAAACCCGAAGCCGAACCCGTTGATGAAGACGAAGACCTCACACTAGGCGACATCTTGGATAAGGAAGTCGTTGAGCCCGGTATCAAGTGGGTGCTTTACACCTACTCAGACGGCACCAAAGAGATTAAACCCCTCAAAGGACGTCTGGAGAGCTTGCATGTCAAGAAAGCTGTGATATATGATCGTCATAGCGAAGCCGCTAGAGATCTGAAGAAAGGGTCAAAATGAGAACCATAGATGCCGATATGCTACTGAACAATAGCTGGAATAAGCTCGGTGAGGCTGAGGATGTAGTAAGCGATCTGATTACTGACTTATCCAGCAGTGACCACTACTACGAGAGCCCCAGTGATGCGCAGGGCTTCAAGAACTTCGAGAGCGCTTTACTTCAGATCCAGCACAGGATCCTTGAGCTACAAGCCAATATCGGCCTAGCACTGAAGAGCCGTACCAAAGGTACTATATTCCTTAAGGATAAGCACCCACCAGTTTGCTCCGTTGAGATTATCACCCCGACCGAACAGTTTAAGAAGCCAGAGCTGGACCAATTTGGTAACATGTTGAAAGAGTCCTCAACTATTACCTCAGTATCGCAGTGTGAAGGTGAGTGCGGCATAAAGTACCCACTACCGTGCGCTATACCAGTCATGAAGGAAGGTACAGATGCTACACTTCCTTAATTACTTCATTCTCCAATGGTTCTTCATCAGACTAGCCAGCGTACACGATACAAGCTGGGAGCGAGTTGGATGGACCGTACTAAGAGTCTGGCCATTGTCAGGCTATAAC
>Ga0265338_10009262_pt1 | contig 11781 bp, 5 predicted proteins | sample 42126metaG_FD_193579 | JGI IMG/M metagenome (GOLD analysis project Ga0265338, IMG submission 193579) | Rhizosphere microbial communities from Carex aquatilis grown in University of Washington, Seatle, WA, United States - 4-21-26 metaG | ecosystem: Host-associated > Plants > Roots > Rhizosphere >... | reverse complement strand
CTTCTCGGTTGACGACTGGACATGGCTCAACGGCACGCCCCGAAACCACGACACGCCGCTGGCGACAAAATACTTCACACCCGAGTTCAGGGTTGATGCCAACTACATCGAAGATTACAACCAGCCGAAAGATCACACGATGGGAGGAGCGACCGAAAGTTTCCGGAACGGCGAATTCCAGTTGGAGCAGATGAGCTTTGGTGGCGACCTTCGCGTGGGAAATGTTCGCGGGCGGGTGTTGACGATGTTTGGATTGTTTTCAACCACCACGCCGCGCAACGACGGGAGCTACGGAGTCGGTCAGTGGGACCTGCGCGGTGCCTACAAATACGTTTCCGAAGCGTGGGGCGGGTACCATTTCAATGTCAACCATGGGCTCAACGTGGACGCTGGAATCTTCGTGTCGTATATCGGTCTTTTCAGCTACTACAATTTTGACAATTGGACCTACCAACCTTCGTTCGTTTCCTCGAACACGCCGTGGTTCTTCAACGGGTTGCGGATCCAATGGTTCCCCAAAGAGAATTTGAAGATCGAACCCTGGATCATCAACGGTTGGCAATCCTATGCCAAATTCAACGGCCATCTTGGGTTGGGCGGACAGATCATGTGGCGGCCGAAACCATGGCTGGCATTCGTCTTCAATAACTACGGCATGGGGACAGACACGCTGGGCGTTCCGGGACGCTCGCGCATTCACACGGACGACAGCGTCGAAGTGAGATATTACAATCACCCGGATAATTTCCTGGACCGGATGGCGTTTTCCTTGACCGGCGATTTGGGCTGCGAATACGGCGGCTCCGGCCCGGGCACGATCGTGAGTTGCCACAACAACAGCAACGGCCATCCAAAGCAATCCTTCGCCGGGTGGATGGTCTATAACCGTTTTCAATTTCACAAAGACCTGTTCGGAGTGACGCTCGGAGGAGGTGTGATGGACAACCCGGGCCGCTACCTGACCTTGTTGCCGCCGATTAATGGAGCGGACGCCGTCTCCGGATCGCCATATTTCCAAGCTGTCCCTGGGACGATTTACAAAGCATGGGACAGCACGGTTACGTTCGATTGGATGCCGTCTCAGTTCACGACTTTCCGGTTTGAGACAGGATACCGTCACGCAAGTGTTCCCTATTGGACTGGTCGGCAGGGGATTACTCCACCGGGTGCGAACTACAGTCTTCCCAACACGAATCCCGCAGACTTCATTTGCAGTAATGGGGCTAGCTCCGGGGTAACGGCGGGAGGGGCGACCGATCCTTCCGGAAGTATCCTATCGGATCCGAACCTCCCAAGCGCAGAACAAGCATGTTTTAACATCGAAGGCGGTGGTTCGAGCAGCGCGCCGAGCATCAGCAACATTTGGCAGCCGGATCTGCGCAAGAGCCAATGGGAAAACACAATCTCGATCATGGTTAAGTTCTAGGAATCAAAGTAGAGGACATAAGACTGGGCAGCGTTCGAGGTTGGTTTCGGATCGAGCGCTGTCCGCGTTGCTCAGACTCACTAACTTTGGCACCCGATCGGACGACTAGAAGCAGTCTGGGAGCGACAGATTTCCCTCCAACGTCCGGCGTGTGTCCAATCAGGTTTGTCGAAGGGCTCGATCTTGTTGGGGAGGAAAGATGGGCAGTAATAATACTCGGAGGTTACCGGCTCCGGCAGTCTTGGCAGCGTTCGCAGTCTTGGTGATGCCGGGTTGTGGCGCGAAAAACAATGCCGCGGCCGAAGCGCCTCCCCCAGCCAAAGTGGTTACCGGTGTGGACGTCACACTCTTCGCGGTGGAACATCCCGAGCAATATCCAATTGCCACCGCGGTCGAGTATCAGGCCCCGTCGCAACTGGTAGTTACCGGCAGCGTGCTTCCGGATATTTCGCGAACGGTTCCCGTGATTTCGCTGGCTTCCGGTCGTGTGGCGGACATCCGGGCGCGACTCGGCGACACCGTCAAGAAAGGCCAAGTTCTGCTGCGCGTGCGCAGTGACGATGTTGCAGGAGGCTTCTCGGATTATCGCAAGGCGGTTGCCGATGAGCTGCTGACGCGCAAGCAGTTGGATCGAGCGAAGCTGCTCTACGACCACGGCGCAATCGCGATGAGCGATCTCGAAGTGGCGCAAGATACGGAAGATGACGCAAAAATTACGCTTGAGACCGCAGCCGAGCACCTTCGCCTGCTCGGCAACGATCCGGATCAGCCCGCTGGCATTGTTGATATCGTCGCCCCAGTTTCGGGCGTAATCACCGACCAGGAAGTAACCAACGCATCGAGCGTGCAGGCTTTTTCCTCGCCTAGCCCATTTACGATTTCCGACCTCACGAAAGTGTGGATCGTTTGCGACGTCTATGAAAACGATATGCCCGACGTGCGCGTCGGCGAGATCGCCGATATCCGCCTGACCGCGTATCCGAACCAGGTGCTGAAGGGCAGGATTGGCAACGTGGGATCGATTCTCGATCCGAATATTCGAACACTGAAAGTTCGGATTGAGGTGCCAAACGTGAGCGGGATGATGCGGCCGGGGATGTTTGCCACCGCCACTTTCTTCAGCACGAAAAAACAGGGTTACACGTCCGTTCCCGCATCGGCCATCGTGCATCTGCACGACCGCGATTGGGTGTACGAGCCAGCGCAAGATGCGAAGTTTCGACGCCAGGAAGTTTCGGCAGGTGAAATGTTGCCGAATCAAATGCAAGAAATCCTAACGGGACTTCGGCCGGGCCAACGAGTGGTGAGCAACGCGCTTGCGCTGCAAAACGCTGTGGACAATGAGTGACGCTGGATTCCAGAGCTCCAGGAAAAAACGATGATTCGGGCCCTTGTCGATTTCGCCTTGAATAATCGTTTTGTGGTGCTGGCGGTCGCCGTGTTGTTGCTCGCCTGGGGTGGAATCTCGTTTCACAACCTGCCCGTAGAGGCTTACCCGGATATCGGCGACAACTACGTGACGGTGATTACGCAGTGGCCTGGCCGCGCAGCGGAGGAAGTGGAACAGCAGGTGACGATTCCCGTCGAAATTCAAATGGACGGGATTCCACATCTGACGACGCTGCGCTCCGAATCCATTTTCGGCCTTTCGTTCGTCTTGTGCATCTTCGACGACCAATCGGACAACGATTGGAATCGGCAAAAGGTGCTCGAGAGGCTCACGCAAGTCAGTCTGCCGCAAGGGTTGCTGCCACAAATTGGAACGGACTGGGGATTGGTTGGGCAGATTTACTGGTACACGATCCGAAGCACGAATCCGCGTTACGACCTGATGGATTTGAGGACGATCGAAGATTGGACGTTGCTGAAGGAATTCAAGTCAGTTCCGAATATTGTGGACGTGAGCGATTTTGGCGGCACGGCACGCGAATACCAGGTGCGTGTGGATCCGAACAAACTTATTTCCTACGGATTGAGCATCGGCCAGGTGGAACAGCAGTTGGCCAACAACAACGTGAATGCCGGCGGCAGCTTCGTCGAAACCGGTCTGCAGCAGATGAACATCCGTGCGCTCGGGCTGTATCAAAACTCTCAAGATATCGGGCAGACCGTCTTGACGGCCAAGAATGGGACCGCTCTTCGCGTGAAAGATATTGCAGCGGTCGGGCAAGGCGCAAGAATTCGCCTGGGCCGAATGGCGAGATCAACGCATCGTCCGGACGGCACGATTGTCGATGAAGATGATGTGATTCAGGGCGTTGTCCTGCTTCGAAAGAACGCGGACGCGGAGCCTGCGCTCGACGCGATTCACGCAAAAGTGAAAGAGCTTAACGAGCACATTCTCCCGGAAGGCGTGAAGGTTGTTCCCATGCTGGATCGGGCCGACCTCCTTCATTTCACCACGCACACGGTGATGCACAACCTTGGCGAGGGGATGATTCTGGTGACGATCATCCTGCTCTTCTTCCTCGGAAATATTCGCGCCGCGTTCATTGTGGCGTTGACGATACCGTTCTCGTTGTTGTTCGCCTCGATTTGGTTGGATTTGGGCAAGATTCCAGCAAACCTGCTTTCACTGGGCGCACTTGATTTCGGAATGATCGTAGATGGCGCGGTGGTGATGGTGGAGAACATGGTCCGCCACTCGACTCATCAGACCAACGGTTCAAAGCCGATCTCGGTGATGGACTCAATCCGCGCGGCCTGCCACGAAGTGCAGAGACCGGTGTTCTTTGCGATTGCCATCATCATCACCGCATATGTGCCGATCTTCACGCTGCAGCGCGTCGAGGGTCGTTTGTTCAAGCCCATGGCCTGGACGGTTGCGTTTGCCTTACTCGGTGCGATGACTTTTTCTATTTTGGTTTCTCCGGTGCTCGCGAGCTGGTTGTTTCGTAACGGGATCAAGGAATGGCACAACCCATTGATGGCGTGGTTGACCAAACGCTACCAGCGCAGGCTGCGTTGGGCTATCGACAATCGCGGGGTAACACTCGGCGTGGGACTCGCGGCTCTGGGGGTAACAGTCTTTCTCGCTTTCGGTGGCGTGATCGGTGGCGAATTCCTGCCCCACCTCGATGAAGGCGCAATCTGGGCGCGCGGCTCCCTGGCGAACAGCACATCACTCTCCGAAGGGACACGGTTCACGACGCAATGTCGCCTGATTTTTGCGTCCTTTCCGGAGGTGACCACAGTCGTTTCAGAAGTCGGACGCCCTGACGACGGCACCGATACCGGCGGCTTCGGCAACACAGAATATTTCATCGACCTAAAGCCCAAGGAAAAATGGCGGCCTGTATTTCATCAGGACAAGGACGAGTTGATTGTTGCAATGAGCCGCGAGGTTTCAAAGCTTCCGGGAGTTTTCTGGAATTTCTCGCAGCCGATTGAAGACAACGTGGATGAAACGCTCACTGGCACGAAGGGCGGACTTGCCGCGAAATTATTTGGCCCTGACCTGGAGGTTCTTGAAGAGAAGGGCTCGGAAATCAAGAACGTCATGGCAAACATATCTGGCGTCAGAGATCTTGGTCTTCAACGCGATATCGGCCAGCCAAATCTGGACCTGACGGTTGACCGTAAGGCGGCCTCGCGGTTCGGTATCAATGTGGCAGATATTCAAGACGCCGTTCAGACCGCAGTCGGCGGCAATGCGGTCAGCCAGGTCCTGCAGGGCGAGCAAGTCTATGACTTGACTGTGCGATATCAGGAACCTTACCGCAACACGCGGGAAGCCATCGAAAATATCCGCATGCTCTCGCCAACCGGGGAAAGAGTTTCACTCGCTCAGCTGACCAAGGTTCAAGTGAAAGACGGAGCCTACGACATTTACAGGGAAGGGAATTCCCGTTACGTGGCGATTCGCTTTGAAGTTCGCGGTCGGGACCTTGGAAGCACAGTCCGGGAAGCCATGGACAAGATCAGCCAGAAAGTGGAGTTGCCGCGAGGCTATCACCTGGAGTGGGCCGGGGAATACGAAAGCGAGCAAAGAGCCTCGCATCGGCTGATGATCATCGTACCGATCACGATTCTTGTCATCTTCATCATTCTTTACAGCATGTTTCGTTCGGCGAAGTGGGCATTGCTGATTCTAGCGGTGGTTGCGATGGCTCCCCTGGGCGGATTGCTCGCCCTGCTTCTGACGGGAACGCATTTTAGCGTTTCCTCGGGAGTTGGTTTCCTGGCGCTGTTCGGAGTGTCGGTGCAAACCGGCGTAATCATGCTGGAGTACATCAACCAACTCCGCGCCCGTGGCCACACGATCGTGGATGCAGCAATCGAGGGAGCGGTGCTGAGGCTTCGCCCCATCATGATGACGATGCTCGTGGCAACTTTTGGATTAGTTCCCGCCGCGCTGTCGCACGCCATTGGTTCGGATTCGCAAAGGCCCTTTGCGATTGTGATTGTGGGAGGCTTGTTTGCGGCACTCGTGATGAGCATTGTCCTGCTGCCGACGCTCTACGTGTGGATCGCAAGAGATGGCGACAAGCTTCCGGAACCGGAGGAATCCGTTGAAAGTTAATTCGGTTGTCTTCAGTTTTCGGAACGCGAGGACGATTGCAGGCGTGAGCGCGATCCTTCTTTACGGGCTGGCGGCTTCAGGCACACTGCTTGCCCAGAGTCCCGTGAAAATCACACTCGACGATGCCATCCAGATGGCATTGCGGCACAACCATAATCTGCTCGCGGCTCGTACCACGATTCAGCAAAGCGAAGCTGAAGAGATCACTGCAAATCTGCGTCCCAACCCAACGCTCTTTGGAGACTGGGAATACCTTCCGCTTTTTTCACCATCATCACAAAACAGCTCCTACCTCAACAACTCGACAGAGGCGGACCTGGGGCTTGGTTATCTGCTGGAGCGGGGCAAGAAGCGGCAACATCGTTTGCAGGCCGCCAGGGATGTTGCATCCCAGACCCGCTCGCTCGTGGCGGACAACGAACGGACCCTAACTTTCAACGTGACGTCGCAGTTTGTGAATGTCCAACTGGCTGAATCCACCATGGAACTTGCCGAGAAGGATCTGAATAGCTTTCGGCAAACAGTTGATCTGAGCGAAACCAAATACAAAGCCGGGGCCATAAGCCAGGACGACTACCTCAAGATTAAGCTCCAGTTGCTTCAGTTCGAGACCGACTACCAACAGTCCGAACTCGCCAAGGTTCAGGGACTTTCGGATCTGCGAAACATGCTTGGATACGATTCAGTTCCCGATGAATATGATGTTGCGGGCCCGTTCGACTATCATCCAGTTGCAGGAAACCTTGAAGACCTGCAGGCGAAAGCCTTGCAGAATCGCCCGGACCTCCGCGCGGCGCAGCAGGGCGTGACCGCGGCCATGAGCCAATGGGATCTGCAAAAGGCGATCGGCAAACAAGACGTGACCGTCCAGGCCAATTATTCTCACACCGGAGGAATCAATGCGGCCAGTTTCTACGGAAGCATCCCGCTTCCGATCTTCAACCACAACCAGGGCGAAATCGCGCGTTCGCGCTTCGCCATCACCCAGGCAGAAGAGCAGAATAAAGCGACAAACGAACAGGTGATGACCGACGTGCATGATGCCTATGCATCGTTGCGAGAGAACGATCGCGTTATCCAGCTTTACCGTTCGGGATATCTCAACATGGCACAACAAGACCGCGATATCAGTGAATTCGCTTACCAGCATGGAGCCGTGAGCCTGCTCGATTTTTTGGATGCTGAGCGCAGCTATCGAACCACTCAGCTTGCCTTCAGGCAAGCGCTCGCTTCTTACTTGCTGGCTTTGGAGCAGCTTCGGGAAGCTGTAGGAGTCCGGGTCTTGCCGTAAGTTGCTTTTGGATGACTGCAGTTACTTGGAAGCCGAACGGCGAGGGAGCTCGATTCTTGGACAAGAAGGACGTGCGGCGCCGGATCGAGGAAGTAGGAGTTATCCCTGCGATCCGAGTGTCTTGCCTCGAGGATGCGCCGTTCGCCGCAGAGGCAGTTTCGCGCGGCGGCATTCCTATTGTGGAAGTGGCGATGACAGTGCCCGATGCCACAAATGTGATCTCGCATTTGGCCCAACATCTTCCAGATGTGATTGTGGGTGCGGGGAGCGTCTTGGATGCGGGAATGGCGCAGCGCTGCCTGGATGCCGGGGCCAAATTCCTGACGAGCGACGGATTTGATCCAGAGACCGTGAGATTTGCGGTGCAGGCAAACGTTGTTGTCATCCCCGGAGCGCTGACTCCCACAGACATCATCGCCGCCTGGAAACTGGCTCCTGATTTCGTAAAGGTTGTTCCTTGTGGGCACGTGGGTGGAGACAGCTACATCCGGGATTTGAAGGCAATGTTCCCAAAGGTGCCATTGATTGCCGCGGGTGGTGTGAATCAGCGGACCCCATTCAACTTTGTTTTGGCTGGCGCTGTTGCACTGGGCATCGGCGGTGAGCTGGTCTCGCGGGAAGCAATCCGCCGGAGGCAACCACAACGAATTGCAGAATTGGCACGCAGATTCACGAATTCCGTCAGCAGTGCCAGGGCGCAATAAGCGAGTTTGGTCAGGGCTTGCGTTGCTGGCGTTTTTTTGAGGTTACGCTTGGACTTTGAAAGCGGTATCCGAGCCAAGGCTCAGTCAGGATGTAACGAGGATGAGCCGGATCTTGTTCGATTTTTTTGCGCAGCTGTTTGATTACCGCACGAAGGTTTTCCGTTTCTCCGGAGTAATCGGGCCCCCAAACAGTCTGCAGAACTTTCTTGTGCGTAAGAGGCTTTCCTTCTTGAAGGATGAGAGCCCGCAAGACGTCGAACTCCTTGGGGCTGAGATGGACGCGCTGTCCACAAGCATCCACACTTCTTCTTTCAAGATCAATATTCAATTGAGGCGACTCGATTTTGGGGAGCGGCTCCTCAGAAGTTGACCTCCTCAAAGAGGCGCGAATGCGCGCCAAAAGTTCGCCAATGGCGAAAGGTTTTACGACATAGTCGTCCGCACCAGAATCCAGGGCGTTGATCTTGTCATTCTCCGAATTCCGGACTGTGAGCATGATAATGGACCCTTTAAAGGATGTTCGAATTTTGCGGCAGGCTTCGAAACCGCTCATGTCAACCATGTTTACATCCAGGAGAATCACATCGGGGTGCTCCCGGACGGCCATTTCGATACCTTCCTCCCCGCACTTCGCCTCCATGACGTCGTAACCGTTGCTGGAAAGAGTCGCTCGCAGGACGCGGCGAATCTGCGGTTCGTCGTCAACCACGAGAATCGTAGTGTCGTTCATTGTCGTCGCACCTCCTGCTGGGACCGCAAGGAACCGCATGAAAAGCTTGTTTTTCACGGAGGCGGTTGTTTTTACATCATAATGAAACAACCGTAAGGAACGCCTCAGGAAGTCCTAAGGAGTTCATAAAGGTGGCGTCATTTGGATTCAATCGTTGGCGAGATGATCGAGGGCAGGCGCGTCCCGCAAGATGAGAATTGACCCTTTAATGCGCAGGAGCTGTTTTTTTTGAAGTCATTAGAGCGACGGGTCACCGCCTCGCGAGAGGCGCGGATGATTTGGGCGTTTTCCTCGTGAGCGAGCGTCAATTTCGCGCGAGTCTCGCCTCTCCCATCTCCATGGCTGGCGCACCAGTTGAGAAGAAACCTAGCCCATTTTTTGCGCGGCCGAATGTGAAAGGCCGACGGACCTCATTTCGGCGATGGCGGCATGGTAAGTCTCACTCAGTTGTTGGGCCACACTCGTCGCTACGCCGGCGCCAGCGACCTGTGGCCCCCCTGCGGCCACCAAGCTCAATTACACAGCCGATGCCTCCTATGTAAACCCTCTCATTCGCCGAGGTACAAAAGCTAGAGCTGGTCACGTGGACGCCTTGCTGGCTGCCATATCAAGGTTGGATGGGCACAAAATTGGGAACAATGAAAACCAGATCGATTCGGACAGAGTTATACAACCGCGGCTAAAGTAATGACAACAATGGTGAAGTGTGGTGGACGTGACAGGGTTCGAACCTGCGACCCCCTGCTTGCAAAGCAGGTGCTCTCCCAGCTGAGCTACACGCCCACCGCAATTTCTATTTTGCGGCAAGCGGGAGAGCGCGTCAAGAAAAGCGCGAGCACGGCGTGCTAATGAAGCCGAAAGCTTGCGGCGGGCCTCAATCGGCGCGAACGTCCAAAGAAATATCGCCGGAAAATAAAGGGTGAGAGTGAGCCTATTCGTTCGAGTAGATTTCTGGCGTGGTTGGCGCGTCGGCTCCGCCGAGCGACACGAGCAGGCGGCGGAGCTTGGCGCGATCCTCAAGCCCCATGCCAACCATTTCGAATCCTGCCTGGTGCGAGCGCACAAAACGAACCACGGTCCGCATGCTGATCGACCGAAGACCGGCCGGAATCTTTAGTGTGGCTTCTGTCCCCACGGCGAGCTGGAGATCGCCGCTCAGCAGTCCACCCTCCAGACTCAACACGCTAATGGCCGAAGAATGCTTTCCGCGCGCCGACGTAATCACCGCGGGCACATTGCGCGGCAGCTTGATTCGCCGGTACCGCCGATGTCGCACTACATCTCGTTCCGGAATTGCATCGAGCGGCGCAAGCGCCAGGATATTCGGATCAATTCCAGATTGCGGCAGGAACTCCCTCATCCAATCCGGATCCAGCTTCATCAGCGCTTGCGCCGCAGCCGTGCGAATCTCTTCGGGATAAACCCAGCTAAATATTTTTTTCGCTTCAACGAACCGGCGGAGATGCCCCGCCGCAGCTGGCGCACGCATACGGCCCAGCGCTTCGATAGCTTTCACGCGCAGGTATTCCTGCCCTTCTGGAATCAACTCGCCTTCCGCCAGCCGTAAGAGTTTCGTGGCCGTGCTCGGATCCCCGCAGATTCCGATTTCATCCAGCGCCAATGGAATCACCATCTCATCGAATATTTCGAGGGAATTCGCCAGCAGGCGGCCGCGCTCAGGCGATCCGGCAATGGAAAGCTGGCGAACGACCGCATCATGAAAACTCCGCCCGCCATCGCGAAGGCGCGCCGGCAAAATCTCCTCCACCGCAGCGGGATCAAGGCGGCTCAGCAATCCGACGACAGCCGCAGCTTTGGCTGGCTGCTCGGTTTTCAGGAGCTCCTTTAAATGGCGCGAGCAAGGGGGCCCGACGGACGTCGCAAGCAGCACGATACTTTCGCGCTCGGTGCGGCGGCCGGAGCGTGCAAGGCGCACAGCCAATTGTTCGGCTGCCGCATGCGGAACGCGCATCAGCACTCCCACGAGCCCTTCGGGCATGGTTTCGACGGTGAGCGCCTCTTCGATAAATTCTGGAACGCGATTTTCGATTCCCGTGCGTGGCCGCAAACTCTTTACCCAGCTGGGACGCAACTCTTCAAGGTCCGCGAGCGAATCGAGCGATTGTTGCATCGCGCGATAGTAACGGCGGGTGGATGATTCCTGGCTGAGACGGACAAATGCCGCGCTCAACAGAGTCTGAAGTTCGGCATCTTTTTCCGCTGCCATTTGCTGGCCGATCTGCGACAACGCGTCTTGCAGTTTTTGGCTTGCGGCCTTGCTATAGAGTTCCGCGAGCTGCGAAAGCCCAATGGCAGCCTTCTTCCGCGCTTCCGCGTCCTTGTTTCGGACGCACGATGCATATTTCACCAGGATGTCGCCTGCCGCTTCCGATTCTCCGCGCCCCATCAACTCTTCAACATATTGCTGGACGTTGCGCGGTGGAATGCACCAGGCTTCCGTGGAAGTAAGCACCTGGCGCTTGCCGGATTCCGGAACAGCAGCCCAAAACTGGCGGTCGAGAACATCCGCATGCGATTCAATTGAGACGCCCGCTGTCGCCAGCTTGTCTTCGCGCGACTTCAGCAGTTTGCGCAAAGTGTCGAGTTCAGTCCCCATGCGATCGAGCATCTGGCGAACTGCATTGACGCGCACTTCGCCGCGTTGGAAACGGTCTAGCGCGAATTTAATGGCCAGGTCTTCGGAGAGGCGGAGCAGCATGGCCTCGTCCATCTTGGACGATGGACTCTTCGCGGCAACTCCAGCCAGCGCCTGGCGCAAAGTGATCTGCGCGTTTTGCGGAAGCGTGGCGAGTTTTTGTTGCCAGGAAACTTGATCGAGTTGTTTGGGGTCCTTTTCGTGCGAGGCCTCGCCGAGCTGCGCAATAAGCCGCAGCAAGCTCTGCATTTCAGCTTCTTCAAGAGGAGGGGGCGCGCCACCACCGCTCGCAGCTGTTCCGGCAACGTAATCTCCGCCGGGCCCCGTGAAAAGACCGCCACCTTGAAATGCGCCTGCTCCGCCGCCAGTGCCGCCGACGCCACCACCAATTCCTGTTCCTCCACCTGAACCGCCAGAGGCTTCCTTTCCGCCAGCTCCTCCATGAGCGCCCT
>Ga0265338_10009261_pt1 | contig 11782 bp, 9 predicted proteins | sample 42126metaG_FD_193579 | JGI IMG/M metagenome (GOLD analysis project Ga0265338, IMG submission 193579) | Rhizosphere microbial communities from Carex aquatilis grown in University of Washington, Seatle, WA, United States - 4-21-26 metaG | ecosystem: Host-associated > Plants > Roots > Rhizosphere >... | reverse complement strand
TAATGCCAATGTAGCTCAGTGGTAGAGCAACGGTTTCGTAAACCGTAGGTCGTCGGTTCAATCCCGACCATTGGCTCCACTTTCAAGTGGGGAATTTCCAACAGGTTGCGAAAGCAGGGCGGCCAAATGCCAGTAAATCGCCAAGTTGAAAACAACTCGCGACAAACCAAGCAAGTTCTCAATGCGTTAGATTGAGTCGATAAAATTGGTTATTCGGTTTCAATGCAAGAGTCACTTGATATCGGTTACCGATGAGACTCGGTAAGTTCGTCACCGTTACCCAATTGGTTGTGTTCAAGTCGGAGTTCTCCTGAAGCAGGAAATCTACAGAAATTGCTGGCCACGAAACCACAGCTAATTGCCCATTTGCCGCATTGATTCTCAAGGATGGAATTATTTGGAAAATACGCAGCCCATCGTTCCAGTTAGCAACACAAGGATACATTCCCGACACTGCAACATCCTCGGCAATTCCTCCGCCGTAGTCCTGGGTCCTAAAATTTCCAACATCCAGAACGTTGGTCACGTTACTAATGTCATAAACGTGCAGGCCTCCCACATCGTTTGCAGCGTAGAGATAGCCGCTAGAAATGAACAACTTGGTTGCATATGCGCCGCCAGCCTGACCGATGTTGACAACATTTGAAGGATTGGAAATATCATATACGCGGATACCATCGTTATTATTCGCTAAAAACGCGTAGTTGTTGGACACAATAATTGAAAGCGCATTTCCGCCGTCAAATCTTTGAAAAATGCTTACGGGATTGGTTGGGTTTGAAACATCGAAGACACGTAACCCATCGTTCCCGTTTGCAACATATGCATAGTGGCCAGATACCGCCACGCCTCCCGAAGTAGGGGTATGATTATCGGTTATTATGGAGTGGTTGTCGAAGTGACCGAGGCTGATTGGATTGGTCGGATTGGAAACATTGAAAATACGAAAACCGTCTCTGCCTGTGATCAAATAAGCATAACCACCTGAAATCGCCACGTCGGAAGCGCTCGCACCTCCAAGGCCAACATCAGCGATGCGAATTGGGTTGGTTCGACTCGAAACGTTGTAAATGTCAAAATTACCGTTAGCTACATAGGCGTAAACACCCGATACAGTTACACCCAAGACAAACCCGGCGTCATCTGCAAAGCCGACTTTAGTCAGATTAGTGGGATTTGAAACGTCGTAGATTCGCAGTCCGGTGTTATAACCCACGTAAGCAAAGTTGCTGGAAACCTCCACAGCGTTGCAATAGTTACCATCTCGCGCATAGCCAATGTTGACGAAGCTCAATTGAGCAAAAGAAACCTGAACGGAGATGCACAGCAAACCGCAAGTGACGAGCACCAGCAACCATGTTCCTTTCAGATTTGGAAGTTTCATTTCTGTGCTATTGCAACAGAACTGTTGTCTATCTCTGGTTCATTGGAAACCATTATTTTCTGCCACTAACGGAGAATGACTTTTCTTTTGGAGGTTCCTAGTGCAATCCCGACCATTGGCTCCACTTTCAAGTGCAGACTTCCAATGACTTGCGAAAGCCTCGCGGAAAAGTGTCAGTAAAACGCCGAATTGAAAATCAATTCGTCAGAACCTGACAGACCTTTCCGACGCCTTTCCCAGACCTCGCTAACGGGATTCATCAAGGTTGGTTCACGGTATCCCCCTGAATAACTGTTCCATCATCAAAACGCCGCCATTGAGCTACAATCCAAATCTCTTCATCTGGTTCGCAAAACTCGGCGAAAGGGGGGGATATTTTCGTCAGGATTTCCAGCGAATTCCCGCGCTTTCACCATTCCGTAACCATAGAAATCACGAAAAGATTCCACGGGCATCAGTTGGATGTGATCCCGGCACTCGACAAGCCGCACACCAGAATAAGGCGGTATGTAGATTGTTCCCGACGGCTCTGACATTCAAATTTAAACACTAAGAATATTCAAAAGTGTCGAAATTTTAAGCTTCACCGGTCCGATAAGGTTAACAACTTCTTAACGGTTTTCCGCCGCTTCTCAATTACCTGTTTATGGAGTCCCTGGTTAGATTTTAACCGGAAAGATTTGATATTGGGTCAATCTAACTCTGGAAAAATTATGAATCTGTATCATTCGACTTTAAAGGGCCTCCGCGAATGTGAAGAGGCGCGCCGCCGCAATCTGCAACAACAATATGCGCCGGGCGCGGCCGGCAAAGATGACAAACGTAAAAGGCCGTTCTTCGCGCGGTTCCTACATCTCAATCTGCATAAACGCTGAAATTTGTCCTTATGAATCAGGTAGCAATATTCCTGGTACCGGCCGGCGCAAAGCAGAGCGATTTTGAAACGGCGATGCGCGAACACTTCGAGTCCGTGCAAATTGATCAAGTCCCGTCGCAGGCGAAGGCTGACCGCACTGAGGTCACTGATAACGACCAAATGCCCTTGTGGACGTGGTTCGTTCCCAATGCGTGCCGCTAGCGCGTCATGAAAACGCAAACCGACCATCTAAAAATAAAGGCGAGTATCCCCTGACGCCCCGTAAAACGAAATTTGAAACATGATATGATTGGTTCATGGACAAAGTTAAATCGAAGTTTCTCCGGCTTGCTTGGCTGGCGTCAAACCTGCCCGCGCCGCCAGCAAAGAAAACATCGGCGTCTCGTAAAAGCGGCGCGAGTAGCGGAAAGAAAACTCGTTCACGTAATTCTGGAGATACTTCCGGCTGACGCCGTGGTGCGTCCCGTCGATGGAACGCTTCACCTGACTCCAGAAGCCGTCAATCGTGTTCGTGTGGACTCTCCCGCGAACGTATTCCTTCTGCCCGTGGTTGACGACTTCGTGTTTGAACCCCAGCTTCCCGACGTAATTGTAAATCGGATATTCGTCGGTGTGAACGGTCGTTCCCTGTTCGACGTTGGAACGGATCAATTTGATAGCGTTGACGGTCGTAACGCTGTCCATGACTTTCGCCACAACGCCACCCCTGCGCTCTACGATTCCAATAACGGGCGTCTTGTTCAACGCGCCCCGTCCACGCTTACCCTTGGCAACGCCGCCGATATAAGTTTCATCGGCTTCGACTTCGCCGCCAAACATGGAATGACCAGCGTCCATGAGTGCGCGGATTTGATGACCGATTCTCCACGCGCATTTGTAGGTCACGCCAAGCTGCCGTTGCAATTCCTTCGCCGCGACTCCGTTGCGAGATTGAGCGAACAGGAACATGGCAAAGAACCAAGTCTTGAGGCTGGTCGGGGATTTGTGGAACACCGTGCCAGCGGTCGGGTAAATCTGCGCTCCACAGAACGCGCACTGATAGGCGCGACGTTTGGAGCGGCGGTGAAAACAGTCGCGCTTCCCACATTCGCAAACGTGGTTGGAATAGCGAGCTTTCCAGATGAAGTCCAGACAGGCGGCGTCATCGGGGAACTGTGCGTCAAACTCCTTGAAGTTAAACTTCGGTTGAGTCGGATTTTGTGTCGGGTTCATATCCAGCGGCCTTGTCGAGATGTTCAAAAATCCAAGCGGTTAGTTTCTTCGGCTTCGCGGCTTTCACGTAGGCGTTCTTGCGAGCCATCGTGGTGCGTAGCTGAATCTGGCCAGTGGCCGTCTCGCCTTCTATCGGCGGACGGCCACGTTGAGGTTGTTCGGGGTGGTTCATTAGCTTGCCCATTGGGAGTTTCCAGCGCGACCGGAGGGGTTGACGTTGCGTGCCCACCACCAATTTCCTCCGGTAGCATCTTTGGCCTGCCGGTTGAGTTCGTCGGCTTCGCTATCGGTCAACATCCGGCGGTCTGTCTGTTCGGAGCCGTCCGTCAAAATCCATTCGGATTTAAACTGTTCGCCAACCTCATGCCCAAAAGCATGTTTGAAACATTGAGTGGCTCGGGTCATTGCGGGCTTGCCGCAAACAGTGCAATGGATGGCTGTCGTTTCGCCGTTGCGCGGGTTGATACCGTGGAATTGTGCCCACTCTACCACCTTATTCCAAAGAGATTCGCCCGCGAGTATCATATCGGATTCTTTGTTCCAATATTCAGGGGTAAGAACAACCATTTCGAAAAAATGAACCTCGTTGTCCAGTTCGAGGGAACTCAGAATGCGTTTTGCCGCCTCGCCGCTCTGGATTCGGCTAAAAAGGCTGTTGGAGTCCATGCCGTTTTCTTCACCCTTAAGGGCAAGAGAGTAGTGGAACAGGTCTTGAATTACTGCGGGGTTAAGTTTCATAGTTTTGTCTCTGTTTCTTTCAGTTCCGAGAACCGCTCGGTCGGGTGTAACTCTTTGTTACGCCCTCAAATTATCACATTAAAGAATTATGTCAATACATTATTTAGGAAATATATTTACGGGGTATCAAGGGATACTCGCCAAAATAAAAAAGGGTCACCAGGAAGGCACATCAAGAGTTGGCCTCTTGGTGAGCCGTTAACTATTTATTCTTTTCCGTTCCGGCGGAGGTCGTCGCGATCCTGATAGAAAAAGTCATCGAACGTTTCGGTGGTGGAATAGGGATCTTTGAGAATCCTTATGGCCATCCAGATAATCGCCGCCATTTCGGCCAACCCAAATCCCAGAATCCATCTGCCGGGCAAGGTGAGCAGGAGGCTCAACATGTAGAGCAAAACGAGACTGGCGGTCACCGTGATGACCGATTGAAGAGTCAACCATGGGCGTTTCATTTTTTGGATGGTTTGTTCGTTTCAACAAATCGAGAGAAAGAATTGGGCCAAGAATGGCCGTCTTAAACGCCTGGAAAAGGATTTCTTTTAAACCACTGGAGTTCATTTACCTGAGGTGGATACATCTCACGTTTTTTTAACCGATGGTTTTCCCCGCGCTGCAAAACGCACTATCAGCGGAGGTACGTGTGCAAATTACAGGTGTCAGCGGGGAATCACTGCGGAATTGCATGGGGTTGCGTTATGGCCTGTGGGTTGCTTGGTGGAATGGATTCAACCGAACTGAGGACGGAAAACATTATGACCAAAGATACAACTATCTCTACACGTACGTATCGAATTCCCTGTGAACATCCGTTTTATCTAGCGCTGTGCTGGAAGGCGATTTTGGCGGGGACGGCCGCGGCCATGGGAATTCACATCCTGCTTTTCCTGCTGGGGACGGCGGGCGGGCTGACACTGTTCACGCCGGTGACGGATACGGACCCGGTGGCGCATTTCAGCATCGGGGCGGCGTTTGTGTGGAGTGTGTGCGCGATTGTGGCGGTGTTTTTTGGCGGCGTGATCGCAGGGCGCTTTTCGAATTCGCCGCATAGCGGGTTCGCCCACGGCATTTTAGTATGGAGTCTCACGTTGATCATCGCGCTGGGAATCGCGGTGATGGGTACGGGCCGGTTAACAGCCGGGGCGACGCGGGTGTTGGGTGACCGAAAGAATATCGTCGGCAGCCCGATAAGTGAGGTGATGAAGGAAAATATCATCCTGTGGAATGATGAGTTGACGAGCTTTGTGACGGAGGTGGTGCCAGCGGATGCAAATGACGCGGAGTCCATTGCCACCCGCAGGGAGCTGACGTTGGCGGTGCGGAGGATGTTCGGTCCGGGAGGGGATGTAACCTCCAAGGACAATCGGGCGGCAGTAATAGCAGTGCTGGCTGGTGTGAAGAGGAATCCGGAAGCAACGGTGAACCGTTGGATAGCCTATCACCAAAATTTGCAAGCCGAACGCCGGGTGGCAGAACAAAGGGCAAGGGTCCAGGCGGAGGAGGCGGCGGGGAATCTGGCGTGCGTGGCGATCCTGGCGTTTTTTGCGCTGCTGGTGGGACTGGTGGCGGCGGCGCTCGGCGGCGTCTGCGGGGCGAAATGTGCGCTGCGTCATGTGGATGAACAATTCAGCCGGATAGGATGAGTTAGCAAAAAAGTTTTCAGCTTCTAGTTAGGGAACCCGGAAAGGCGGGGTGATGAAAAAGGTTTTCGTGTTTGATATCGATGGGACGTTGATCGATTCCAATGGGTTTCATGCACGGGCGTGGCAGGAGGCGTTGCGCATCTTTAACCAACGCATTTCCCTGGCGAGGATGCGCAGCCAGATGGGCAAGGGATCGGATAATTTCTTGCCGGAGTTTTTAAACGCGCGGGAGATCAAGCAGTTCGGGAAAGAATTGACGGAAGTGCGCGACACTATTTTCAAGTGCCGGTATTTGCCGGAGATAAAACCGTTCCCCAAAGTGCGTGAGCTTTTCAAACAAATCCGGAAGGCGCGTGGACGCATCGCATTGGCGTCGTCGTCAAAAATGGAGGACGTGGATAAGTATATGGCCATCGCTGGAATCGAGGACCTGGTGGACAAAGTGACGTCCGCGGATGACGCGCAGTCTTCGAAACCGGACCCGGACATTTTTCACGCAGCCCTGCGGAAGCTGGGGACCCCGCGCAAAGACACCGTATTGATCATAGGCGATTCGCCGTTTGATGCGGCGGCGGCGAAGAAGGCGGGGGTGAGGATGATCGGGGTGTTGTGCGGAGGATTTTCGGAACGGATTTTGCGGGCGAACGGATGTGAGGAGGTTTATGAGGGGCCGTGGGAGATTTTGGGAAAGTTGGGGGAAATTATAAACATCCAGGCGCCAAAAGGGTAACCGCAAATGACGCAAATGGACGCAGAGCTGCTTTGAAGACAGGGCGTTCGGCGATGGAAAGAGAAACCTGTCAATTATAACCTGGCCCTTTTGAACCCTTTCTTTCATTCGGGCTGGCATGCGTGAAGTTCACGCATCAAGGCGTGAAATCCACGCAATTTTTCTCGCACGATACAAATTAGCCTCAAATATAGCGTGGAACAGGCGATGCTTATTTGAAGATGGGTGCGAGTGGCGTGCGCATTTAAAGTGACCAAAGCCATGAAGCGAGGCCTTATGTATGAATTATTGATGGCATCTCTTGTTGCGGTGGCGGGGCTGGTTTTTCATCAAACTTCTTTGGCGGCGACCAACTATTGGGTAGGACCTGGCGTGGGGCTCAATAATTGGTCGTCGACAGGCAACTGGTCGTTGGGGACGGTTCCCGGCCCGGGTGACTATGTGAAGTTTACTGATTTGGGAAAGACCACGCTTTATTCGAATGTGAATAATGTCGTGGATGGCGGATTTGCGGGTGTCATCGGGTCACTGTATTACGCCAACACGAATGGGTTTCATACGACGAGCATTTCACCCGGAGGCACACTCATGGTCACCAGTAATCTGATTGCAGGAATTGATAGCGCCAACGGCACTTTTACCAGGACGGACATTGTTGCCGGAGCAAGCGCGACTTTGATCGTCAGCAACGCTGCGGCCAACATTTTGGTGCGGGATCTTCAAGGGCCCAACCACGGCGGCAACATCACGTTGGATATGTCGGGCCTGAATAACTTCACAGCCATCGTGGAAAATCTGTCCGTGGGAAATAGCACAGTCATCAGCAATGGGACCGGCAGTCTTATTTTAGCGAGAAACAATGACATCACTGTTCTGGGTCCAGGGACACCGGCGATTCTTATCGGTACGGGGGGTACAAATCTCAGTGGCAGTGCGAGCGGCGCAGGCACTCTGCTCTTGGGACAGAACAACACGATACACGCAGATACTATCACGGTTGGGATCGGGCTGGTGAGCGCGCAGCTGGCTTTCAATACAAATTTTAGTGATCCGTCCGGCACTTTCCGTGGTGCGAATGGAACCAGTCGCATCGCCGCTTTCAACATCGGGGACAGTCCCAATTTTGTATCGACATCCATGGTGGATTTTTCAGGCGGCACAGTTGACCTCCAGGCGGACGTGATGCAAGTGGGGCGTGTTTTAATTGATGTGGCCGCCCAAAGCAATGTCGGTGCGCGTGGGACGTTGAGTTTTAATAAAGGAATCATCAATGTGAACACGTTGACCCTGGGATTAAACCTGTGGACCAATTTCAGTTTTGGAGAAGGTTTTGTTAACGTACAGGGGGGCGCAAAACTGGTGGCCAATACGGCTATTGAATTGGGGAAGAGCGTGACCACTAATGGCTATCCAGGTTCAATAAACCGCAATCGGGGTTCGCTGAATATTTCCGGAGGCACCGTCCTGGCTTCGATGATCAATGCGAACTATTTCAGCGCAAACAACACCATCACGATGACCAACGGCACGCTCGTCGTCACTAACACCATGGGACCGGGCATCAATAATTTTACCATGGTGGATTCGGCGTTGACATTGCCGGCGGCGGGCGTGTCTTCGGCCATCGTGACTAATTTTATCACAGGCGGGTCTGGTAATGTCGTCAACATCGGCGCGCTCAATGGTTTGAATGCGTATCCCACGCAGGTTTCATTGATCAAGTACACCGGCGCAATCGGTGGGGCGGGTTTCAATCTGGGATTGGGCACTTTGCCGGCGCCGACGTTTACGGGTTATCTTTCCAACAATGCGGTGAACAGTTCGGTGGACCTGGTGCTGTTGGCGCGACCGTTTTTGTATGGCATCGGGACGTCGGGCGGCCAATTCAGTTTCAATGTTGCCAGTGATTCCAATGGGGTGGTGAATATCCTGACTTCGACCAATCTTTCCAGTTGGTCATTGCTGACAACGTTGACGAACACGGCGGGCAGCACGTCGTTGCAATACCCCACAACGAATTTTCCGCAGCAGTTCTTCCGGGCACAGGAGACGCAGTAGGCGTAGCGCAAAGATGATTTGCGGGGTGCGTCATTTACGCCGCTTCGTCATCCAAAACATAGCGGGTGTTGAAGCGGGCTAAAGCCCGCGCTCCATCAGTAAAATCAGGCAGGCGCATCCTGACACTGCCCTTAATTGAACGGAGGGCAGGCTGACGAACTGGCGACTGGAAAGTCGCCAGAACCCGCAGGCTGGAAAGCCTGCGCTACGTGGAACCGCGTGGAAGTGGGCTGCCTGTGGGATGGGATATCCACAGGAATGGAAAGTTCCGGGCGTTGGATTAATGCTCACGGTCCGCCGAATGGCATTCGGCGATACAGCAGGCTGGCAGCCTGCGCTATACAAGGCTGGGCGGCTCCGGGCGGTTTGGGGGCTGTGTCGATGCGCCCCACCAGGACTTCCGAAGAGGTTTGGTATGGCATCTTTTCTATAATGCAATAGCTTCCCGTTTTGGGAGCGCGCACTTTGAACCCTCCATCCATCAAACCCGCAAATCCAAATGCGGTGGTTATCTCACTGGCACTGGTGGCGCTGGTGTTGGTGGCGTTTTGGCCGGTGTTGAGCTGCGGATTCCTGTCGCTGGACGACCCGGATTATTTCACCGCGAACGCGCACGTAGTGGGCGGCCTGACGTGGAGCGGCATCGCGTGGGCGTTCACTTCTTTTTTCTCCAGTAACTGGCATCCGTTGACGTGGCTATCGCTCATGGCGGATGTGTCATTGTTTGGCCAGGGGCCGCTGGGTCCGCATCTGGTGAACCTGCTGTTGCATGTGGCGAACACGCTGCTGGTGTTCTGCATCCTGCGGCGCCTGACGGGCAAGGTGTGGAGGTCGGCGCTGGTGGCGGGATTGTTTGGGCTGCATCCGTTGCGGGTAGAATCAGTGGCGTGGGTGGCGGAGCGGAAGGATTTGTTGTGCGCGTTTTTTGGGCTGTGGTGTGTGCTGGCTTATGTGCGAGGGAATAGCGGCGACTTAAGACACCGTCGAAAATGGAAGCTGCTGGCGCTGTTATTTTTTGTGCTGGGGCTGATGAGCAAGCCGATGCTGGTGACGCTGCCGTTTGTGCTGCTCTTGCTGGATTATTGGCCGCTGGGAAGGGTGCCAGGTGTCATGTGCCAGGTGTCAGGTGACAAAGGGCAAGTGCCACGTGCGAAGGATCCCGCCGCCGCCATGCTTTGGCGCGGCAAGCAGGGGTCAGGTGGGTTCAAAATCCTATCGGGATTGGTTTTGGAGAAGTGGGCGTTTTTTTTGGCGGCGGCGGCTGCTTGTGTGGTGACGTTTTTTGCGCAGCGCGCGGGCGGGTCGGTGCAATCGACCATTGATTATCCGTTGGGGGAGCGCATCGCGAATACCTTCGTCAGCTATGCGCGGTACCTGGAAAAAAGTTTTGCGCCGGTTGACCTGGCGGTGCCGTATCCGTATCCGGCGGGTTGGCCGGTGGGTGTGGTGGTGCTGGCGGTGCTGCTCTTGGTTCTCTGGCTGGGGATGGCGTTTGCGCTGAGACGGCGGGCGCCGCATTTCACAATGGGTTCGCTTTGGTTTGTGGGGATGCTGGTGCCGGTGATTGGGTTGGTGCAGGTGGGCGGGCAATCGATGGCGGACCGTTACACGTATCTGCCGCAGATCGGGTTGTGGCTGGCGGTGGTGTGGGCGGTGGGCGAATGGTGGGCGCACGGGCCGGCCGCGAAATCGGTCCTCGCGCTGGCGGCGGGCCTGGCACTGGCGATTTGCGCGGTGAAAACGAACGTGCAATCGCGCGATTGGACCGATACCGAAACGCTGATGAAACACGCTCTCGCCGTGACGGAAAAAAATACGTTAGCCTATTTCAACCTGGGGTCTTATTACGATGGCAAGGGACGCCGGGAGGAAGCCATCCAGTGCTATCGCAAGGCGGTGGAAGGTGAACCTGATTTCGTGCGTGGGCACATGAATTTGGCCAATGACCTGATCGCGCGTGAAGATTATGCCGGCGGGTTTGAACAATACCGCGAGGTGTTGCGCCTGGACCCCGGCCTGGCGTTGGCGCACAACAATTACGGCGTGGCACTGTCGGAAACGCGCGAGTATGACGGCGCGATGGAGCAGTATCGCCGCGCGCTGGAACTGGAACCCGACTACGCCGATGCGCATTATAACCTGGGGGTGATGCTGGCGACCCAAAAGCGGTATGAAGAGGCGATACCGCATTACCTCGCGGCGGCCAAAAAAGTTCCGCGCGCCATCACTTATAACAATCTGGGCTACGCGCTGGGGGCGACCGGTCACGCGGCCGAAGCGCTGGCCGCGTATCGCCAGGCGGTGGCGCTGGACCCGAACATGTTTGAAGCGCGCGTGAACCTGGGCAATGCACTGGCCAAAGAAAATGACCTGGCCGGCGCGGTGGAGAATTATCGCGCCGTGCTGGGGGCGGGAACCAATAATCCGGCGTTGCTGAATAATCTGGGACACGCTTTGGCGGGCCAAAAGAAATGGGACGAAGCCATCGCGGATTATCAGGCGGCGCTCCGCCTGGCGCCGGATTTCACGCTGGCGCGCTTCAATCTGGGGATGGCTTTGCTGGAACAGGGACATCCGGAGCTGGCGCTGGCGGAATATGAGCGGTTACTGGAGAGCCAGCCGGAGAATGCGCAGTTTGAGTATGCGCGGGCGCGGGCGCTGATGGCGCTGGGAAGAAATGCCGAAGCGCTGGCGGCGGCGACGGAGGCGTTGCGATTGAAACCGGGTTATGCCGAAGCACGGGAGATGGTGGAGAGGTTGGGGCGCGAATGAAGTCCAAAGAAGTTTTTGGTTTTTAGTTCTTAGTTTTTAGTTGGGGAAAAGGATGTATTCCTACTGAGGGCACAGAGAGGGGTGAAGTTAAATTTCAAATTCCAATCCTGCAGGGACGGCATTCAGAAGCGGCGTCCAAACTCCAAGAACCAAGCGTCAAAAGGTTAACCGCTGATCTACGCTTATCGGCGCTCATTTTTGAAAGGGGTTCGGCGGGGATGGATTGAAAAACTAGACAATTATCAGAACTGATAAGCATTAAGGGCTGAGTGGCGGAGGAAGGCTTCCTTCCGGTAAAACGTTGCTGTTGGTACGAAGAACAAACAACGCAACCGAAAGGAAACCTATGACGAGAGCATTGATGGCAGGAA
>Ga0265338_10009260_pt1 | contig 11783 bp, 13 predicted proteins | sample 42126metaG_FD_193579 | JGI IMG/M metagenome (GOLD analysis project Ga0265338, IMG submission 193579) | Rhizosphere microbial communities from Carex aquatilis grown in University of Washington, Seatle, WA, United States - 4-21-26 metaG | ecosystem: Host-associated > Plants > Roots > Rhizosphere... | reverse complement strand
CGGCCCGGTCACCGACAACGCCGGCGGCATCGCCGAAATGGCGGGCCTGCCGAGCTCCGTGCGGGTCTCCACCGACGCGCTGGACGCGGTCGGCAACACCACCAAGGCGGTGACCAAGGGCTATGCCATCGGCTCTGCCGGCCTTGGCGCGCTGGTGCTGTTCGCCGCCTATACCCAGGACCTGAAGTATTTCGCGGCCCAGAACACCGGCTTCTTCTCCGGCCTGGAACTGCCGAGCTTCAGCCTGTCCGACCCCTGGGTGGTGGTGGGCCTCTTGTTCGGCGGCCTGTTGCCCTATCTGTTCGGCGGCATGGCGATGACCGCCGTGGGCCGCGCCGCCGGCTCGGTGGTCGAGGAAGTGCGCAAGCAGTTCCGCGAAATGCCGGGCATCATGCAAGGAACCCAGAAGCCCAACTATGCCCGCGCCGTGGACCTGCTGACCAAGGCCGCCATCAAGGAGATGGTGGTGCCCTCGATGTTGCCGGTCTTCTCGCCGATCGTGCTGTTCCTGCTGGTGAACTGGATCGCCGGCAAGACCCAGGCCTTCAACGCCGTCGGCGCCATGCTGATGGGCGTGATCGTCACGGGCCTGTTTGTGGCGATCAGCATGACCTCGGGCGGCGGCGCCTGGGACAATGCCAAGAAGTACATCGAGGATGGCCATCACGGCGGCAAGGGCTCGGACGCCCACAAGGCCGCGGTGACGGGCGACACGGTCGGCGATCCCTACAAGGACACCGCCGGTCCGGCCGTCAATCCGATGATAAAGATCACCAACATTGTCGCGCTGCTGCTTCTGGCGACGCTCGCGCATCTGTCCTGATCTTGGCGCAGGAATGAGAAAGGCGCGGGGATTGCTCCCCGCGCTTTTTTTTTGCAGGTGCCCGTGTGCCTTAGCCGCCGGCGGTGGCGTTCGCGATCTGGCCGAAGCGGCCGCTGTTGAAGTCGGTGATGGCCTGCCGGATTTCGCCTTCCGTGTTCATCACAAAGGGCCCGTAACCGGCGATGGGCTCGCAGATCGGCTCGCCGGTCAGCACCAGCAGCACGGCATCACTTCCGGCCTCCACGGTGACGTCCGTGCCCGCCGGATCGAACAGCACCACCTGCGCGTCGCTGGCGGTCTTCTCGCCATTGACGGTGACGGTACCCGCCAGCACGGCCAGCACTGCATTATGGCCTTCCGGCAGGTCCAGCTTCACTGAAGCGCCTTTGTCCAGCCGCACGTCCCACAGATTGATCGGCGTGAAGCTTTTCGCCGGGCCTTTGGTGCCGGCGAAATCACCAGCGATCACCCGCACCTTACCGCCGGGCACAGCAACGGTGGGAATGTCGGCATTGGTGATGGCCTGATAGCCAGGCATGGTCATCTTGTGTTTGGACGGCAGGTTCACCCACAGCTGCACCGCGCGGAAATCCCCGCCCTTGGCGGTAAAGCCGGGCGAATGGAATTCCTCATGCAGGATGCCGCTGGCCGCGGTCATCCATTGCACGTCGCCCGGCCCGATGGTGCCGCCTCTGCCGGTGGAGTCGCGGTGCGCCACTTCGCCATCATAGACGATGGTGACCGTCTCGAAGCCGCGATGGGGATGCTGGCCAACGCCGCGGGGCCGCGCCGCCGGCTCGAACCGCATAGGCCCGGCATAGTCGAACAGCAGGAAGGGGCTGACCTGACGGCCATGCTGGTCGTAGGAAAAGAGGGTGCGGACGGGAAAGCCGTCGCCGACCCAGTGCTGGTTCCTGTTTTCCAGCACGCTCACAATCTTCTTCATCTTTACGCTCCTGTCCGCCCAGTCCAGATGGTAAGTCCGGACGATATATCATGTGTGCTCCCAAGGGGACGCCGGCTTATGCGGCCGCCTGCGCCACCAGGCCGGCGACTTCACCCCGGGCTTGCGCAATCGCCTTTTCCTTCTGCTCGGCGCCGACATTGAGACCCTCGGCCCTGAGGAAGCGGACATCGGTCACCCCAAGGAACCCAAACACGGTCTTCAGATAGGATTCCTGATGGTCCCAGGCGGCGACCGGCGATTGCGCGCCATAAAAGCCGCCGCGTGCCGAAGCGATGATCACCGTCTTGCCGCCGGCCAAACCCTTGGGCCCATATTCGCTATAGGCGAAGGTCTTGCCTTTAACCGCGATGCGGTCGATCCAGGCCTTGAGCTGGCTGGGAATGGAAAAATTGTACATGGGCGCGCCGATCACTACGACATCGGCGTCCAGGAATTCCTGCAGCACCTTGTCGCTTTCGGACAGGATCGCGTTCATCTCCGCGCTGCGCTGGCTGGGATCGGCGCCGGCGGCGAAAAGCTGGTCGCCGGCCAGATGGGTGAGGGGCTGGGCGACCAGATCGCGGGTGACGACCTCGGTATTGGGATGACGGGCGCGCCATTCGGCGACGGCCTCGGCGGAAAGCTGGCGGCTGACGGACGCGGTGCCCAGGATGCCGGAATCGATGCGAAGCAGTTTCATGATGACCCTCCTTGGTTGGCGGAGCCGGGTGGCCCCGCTTTCGAGGGCTTGAGATAGGGCGGGGCCGAGGCGCCCAGAAGCTCCGCAGACGGAACGCATTGTTCCAGATCTGGAACGGCGGTTTTCCGCCGAAAATGCGCCCATTCCCGCCCGGCATGGGAGCAATGCGGGAGAGGCGGTTGCCGCCCGCCGCCGGGAACCAATCTATCGGGCTGTAGATTGGAGAGCGCCATGTCCGGCACAAAGCATACCGCCATCTCGTCCCACGCCGATTACCAGCGCAGCGATTACATGTTCGCGCGCGAGCAGTCGCGCGCTCTCGCCAGCAGGGAATGGGAAGACCGCGAGCCGCCGCTTCATTCCTGGACGGAGATGCTGCCCACGGTCCTGGGTCTCGCCACCGCCGCAATCGTCCTGATAGAGACGATTCACTGAACCGGTTTTGCAAAGGCACGGCTCGCGGCTAAGGTGCGCTGTGCAGGATCTGAATGACATAGGCTTTTTCGCGGCCGTGGTGGAGAACAAAGGCTTCTCCGCCGCCGCCCGCGCGCTTGGCTTGCCCAAATCCACCTTGAGCCGCCATGTCGGCCGGCTGGAAAAGCGGTTGGGTATAACGCTGATCGAACGTTCGACCCGCCATTTCCGCCTGACCGATGTCGGCGAGCATTATTACGGCAAGGCGCGGGAAATCCTGGCCGAGTTCAGTGCCGCGGAAAAAGAACTGGCCGAGATGCGCAGCGCCCCTTGCGGCGTGGTCCGGTTGGCCGCGCCTTTGGCCGCCGCGCAATATGTGTTGCCGCTGATCCTGCCCGCTTTCATGGCGCGCCATCCCCTGATCAAGCTGCAAGTGGTGGTGAGTGACAGGCCGGTGGATCTGATCGGCGACAAGATCGACATCGCCATCCGCGCCCGCACCGAACTGGGCAATGAGGCGCTGACCATGAAGAAGCTCGCCTCCAGCTATCGCGTGCTGGTCGCCAGCCCCGCCTTTGCCGCCGAGCACAAGGTCGGCGATCTGAAGTGCCTGTCGGTGCTGCCCTTCCTCAGTTCCAGTGAGAGCGAGGCGGGCCAGAGCTTCACTCTGGTGGGGCCGTCGGGCCGGCGCGAGGCGGTGAACGTCAAGCCGCGGCTGATGACCACCGATTTTAATCTGGTGCGGGAAGCGGCCATCGCCGGGCAGGGCATCGCTTTCCTGCCGATCGAAGTGGTGGCAGCAGCGATCGGCGAGGGGCGCTTGATGCGTGTCCTCCCCGAGTGGCAGTCGGAGAAAGCCACTATCCATCTGGTCTTTGCCGGCCAGAAGAGCCTGACACCCGCAGGCCGGCTGCTGGTGGATTACCTCGCGGCAGAGTTCGAACCGATGGTTCGCCGCCACGGACTTAGTCCGCAGTGACGCGTTTCCGGGCTCAGCCTGCTGGATCGCGCACCGGCCGATAGCGGCCCAAGAGGAAGATCACGCCGCCCACGACCAGGCCCGTTACAAATCCTCCGATATGGGCCTCGTTGTCGATGCCGGGCGTGAAACCGCCAATGACCATGGTCAGGCCCGCGAACGTGGCGCCGTTGATCAGAATGACCTTCTTGTGTTCGGCAAGCCGCGCATCGCCCAGCAGGGCCAGCGCCACCATGACGCCCCACAGGCCCAGGATGGCGCCCGAGGCTCCAACGCTGACGGTGGCGGGATGCAGCACGGCTCCGGCAATGCTGCCGCCAACACCGGTGACGAGATAACACACGATCATCCGCCAGTTGGGCAGCGCCGCGTTAAGGAAGATGCCGGCGATCATCAGGCCGTACATGTTGTTCAGCAGATGCATGATGCCGCCATGCACGAACAGACTGGTGATCAGACGGAAAACCTGCCCCTGTTGCAGGGCCGGACCATAATTGGCGCCCCAGGCGATCAGGTCGTCGCTGTCGAAGGAAATGAACCCAAGACCAGCAATGACCATCGCCAGAAAGACCGCGAAATTGATATCGATCAGAAGGGGCAGGCCATAGGACCGTCTGGTGGGGATCACCATCGCCTGGAAAACGGCTTCTTCCCTGGTCCGCTTACGATCCTCTTCCCTGGCCACCGGCACAACGGCCAGCATGACCTCCCAGATGATCAGGCCGACTGCCAGCGCCAGGCCTGTCATCATCAGCCAGTCAGTGGAATTTGGCGCGAAAGCCTCGGTGTGCGGAATAAGCACGATCTGGGACGCCGGCTGGCCGATGCCGCCTTTCGCAAGCGCCTTGTCGAAATAGCGCCGGTCCATGCTGCGCGCGCTGCGCTCGAGATAGCGGTATTTGGTGGTATCGAGCTTGTCCAATTCCGCCTGGCTCTGGTTCACAAACTCCAGATAGAGTTTTTTCTTGGTTTCCGGGGCCAGCGTGTTGTCGAGGCTTTTGAAAAAACGCAAACCAAGCCACAGGTCCGGCTGGTCCCGCACCGGCGGCGCGCTCGTGTCCAGAATGCTTTTGGGAAAATAGGCCGCCGCCTTGCACATCGGCGCGACCACATAAATGGTGATGTCCAGATTCTGGTTGTGGCCGCCGCTGGGCTGAACCTGAACGGTGGCTCGCGCATGCGGGGCGTCGGCACAGATGGTATCGGCCCTGTAGTACCGGGTCTGCGCCGCCTTGCCGATCTCGGCGGCATCCGCGACATGGGTGATCGTGGCGGTGGCGGCGCTGACATAGGTCTGGGCCAGCATGGCCGGTGCGGCCAGAATCGCCACGGCCGCCAGATTGTAGATCCAGGGCAGCTTCTTGTTGCCCAGTTCAAGGTTGCGCAGCCGCGGCAGGATTATTCCGAGCTCAAGCGCCGAGGCGATGAAAAGCGGCAGCCAATAGTTCGCCACATCCTCGCGGAGGAAATCCGACCGCGACAGGACCAACCAGTTCAATGCCGAATAGCCAGCGAGCAGAAGTACCGACAGCGTCGCGACTGGTAGAAAAAGCCGTCGCAGCTTGTATGCGAAATCCTCGCCCATCGTTTCCCCACCCCTGGCGCAAGCCTAGGGGGGAAACACGATAACGGGCAAGGCCGGCTGACCGGCTATCTCACGGCGTGCGAGCCTGGCGCCGGGCGCTCTGATGCGTGTGCCTGCGCTCGGTGTCGCGCCACGCTGAAACCAGAGCGGTCGCGAGAATTCCCACATTGATGGCCACAAGCAGGCCCACCTGAAGAAACAGGGTGTCGGTGTTCATTGCTGGTCTCCTCAGCCCTTAGATAAGAGCTGATCGGCCAATGAAAAGGGCGGGTTCCGGCACGAAATGTTTCAGTGCAACCTTATTGCACGGGTATCTCGAATGGCCCTGCAGGAAGCGCGGTAGCGTCCGACAAGGTGCAGACGGGACTGTCACCCCAGCAGTAACGCACCCGTGTGGCGCCGCCGGCATCGGACAGGGTAACGTGATCGCCCGCCAGAGTGGCGCGGGCCCAGCGGCAACTATTCGTATCGCACAGCTCAAAGGCATTGGGCTGGCCATTGTAGGACGTCAGCGCGCCGGTCACGTCACGGAACGATACCGTCACGGCATCGCCCGTGCGCCGTGCCGCCGTCACGCGCGGGCCCGAAGGCGCAATGGCCTCACCGTAAATCAGATGCCGCGCGGCGATGGCGATGCGGCGGCCAATCTCCTGCTTGTTGGTGGGATGCAGGATTTTGGGATCGCCAATGTCCACCGCCACCACCAGGGCCGCATGCGCATCGGCTTCGGCCGTCCTGCGCTGGGCCTCGCGCACATCCGACCAGAGCGACTCCTCAGGCTTTACCGGCGTGGGGCCGTAATCGGGAATCTGCACGATGATGAAGGGCAGGCCCGCGCCGAACTGCTTGCGCCAGTCAGCCATCATCGCCGTCAGCACCGGCTGATAGGTCTTGGCGAAATAGATGTTGGATTCGCCCTGATACCAGATCGCGCCTTTCACGCCATAAGGCCCGATCGGCTTGATCATGCCGCCATACTGAAGCCCCACGCCATGCATCGGTCCCCAGGGAATCTGCGGCGCGATCAAGGTATCCACCGCCTGGTAATGCCAAGGCTGATCCAGCGCTACGCTCGAGCCGTCGGCCAGACGGATGGCGCGGGTGGAGGTGGGGCCGGTCAGCCCGCAATTCTTCCAGCTGCAGAAGATATTCACGGTGATGCTGTTGTCGCCCTCATGCAGCAGTCCGCGCGGCAGGTCGTGACGCGCATCCGGCTGCTGCGAGCTGCCACCGACGCCCTGGCCGTTGACCCAGCTTTTTTCTTCTTCATTGGCGCGGCCTAGATCGAGCGTAGCGGCTTGCGCCGCCTGCGCTGCCGTCAGCCGCACATGGGTGGCAAGCCAAAGCTGACCGACAAAGCCCACGCCCGGCTCGGCGCTGCCTTCGGGCAGGGAAAGACCAGGCCAGTCATACCAGGGCCCCAATCCCGCTGGCGCCACCGGCCAAGACGCGGTGCTTTCCTTCCAGGGCTCGCCTTTGCCGTTGGCGCGCCACCAGCGTTCCCACGCCGCATCCCAGGCCTTCGATCCGGCCACGGGATCCTTCTGCCACAGCGCCAGCATGTCGATATCGTCATTGAAGCCCAGTGGGCGCAGGCTGTGATGGCTCACCCAGCCGCTCACCTTGGTGCCGCCCCAGGCCACGGTGATCAGCCCGACTGGCGTCTTGACATGCTTGCGCAGATCGCGGGCGAAATAAAAACAACTGGCCGAGAAATCTCCCGCTGTTTGTGGCGACTCCACTTTCCACGCCACCGGCGTCTGAAAGGTGGACAGCTCCACGGGACTGGGCACGCGGTCCACCGCCAGCTCGCGCACTTGGTCGTCGGTCGCCGCGGCGATCTCGGCGGTGGCGTTGGCCGCGCCGCGCACGCTGACCTGCATGTTGGACTGGCCGGTGCAAAGATACACATCGCCCACCAGCACATCGTGAATGTCCTGGCTGTCGCCGCCGCTGGCTGCATGCAGCACATAAGGCCCGCCGGCGGACATGGCGGGCAGGGTGGCGCGCCATTGCCCGTCCTTGTCCGCATGCGCCGAAGCCGTCGCGTTGCCCAACTGCAGGGTCACATTGGCGTCCGGCTTTGCCGTGCCATAGACCGTAATGGGCTGGCCGCGCTGCAGCACCGCGTGATCGGCGAACATGGGATGCAGAAGCGTTGCGGCTTGCGCGGGCGCCGCCCCCAGCAAAGCAGCCGCCAGCATCAGAGTGCGCATGATCCCCCGCCCATTTTGATTGGGCGAATCCTACCACGCGGTCATGGGAGCGGTAACGGCTAAGTGCCAAACCTCAGTATCGATGAAAACGGACCGATGCTACGGAACGGGTCCGCCGCCGTTACCCGGATTGGTTTCCTGGATATTGGTGGCGCTGGAGCCGGGCGTCGCCTTCAGCAATTCCTGCAGGAAGGTGGTCTCGCGGCCACGCGCGGGCGTCGTGCGGCTCTCGAAGCTAATGAGATGGCCATCTTTCAGCCCGTAATGGCGCACGCCCGTCACCTTGTTCTGCTTGTCGAAATAGACGGCCAGAACCTGGCGCTTGAGCACGGTGGGCGTGAAGAAGGCGACCTGCTTTTCGGTGGCCGAGATGTAATACCAGCTGTCATTGTTGAAGGTCGCGGTGGTCGAGGCATAACCCAGCCGGTCCTGGACCGTGGTCTTGGTGTCCGTGCCGGTCTTGATCGTGGCTTCCTGCGCGGGATCGGGCAGATAGCCACGCTGGCTGATCACCGGCGCGCAGGCGACGAGGGCGATGGCGCCGGCCAGCAGAACAGAGGACACAACGGCAAACTTCATGGTTCGACCTTCACAGGATACGATGTGCTATCGTCCCCGCTGCCCGGCGGCAAGCCCCGCCATGGCTCCAGGGACGTTTCGATGTTGAATTTGCTCAAGGAATCGGCCGCACGCAAGCAGGCAGTGACCCGCCTGTATGAGGCTTTGGTAAGGCGGTCGCGGGAACCCGTGTTTTTCACCAATTTCGGGGTCGCCGACAGCGTGGACGGGCGCTTCGACCTTCTGGTCTTTCATGCCTGGCTGGCGCTCAAGGAACTCGGCGGCCGCCAGCCGGCGCAAGGGCTGACCAACGCCATTTTCACCGGTTTTGACGAAGCCATGCGCGAGCAAGGGGCCGGTGATATCGGCATCGGCCACCGGCTCAAGGATATGGCCAAGGCCTTTTACGGCCGCATGGCGGCTTATGATTCCGCCCAAGATGCCGACGCGCTGGCGGCGGCGCTGGCCAGGAATCTCTGGCGCGGCGCTGGCCATGAGGCCTATGCCAGCGCCCTGGCCGCCTATGCCACTACCGCGCGCAAGCACCTTTCCGCCTCGCTGCCAGAGGCTTTGGATTTTGGGCCGTTGCCCACTATCTAACGCCCATGACCGAAGGCCTGCCGCTCAGTCACAGTTATAACCTCGCCCGCCTCGGCAATGCCGGGGACCAGGTGCATTTCGCCGCCGATGCCGACAACCGCGCCGCCATCGCCAGATGGTCGGGGGTGGTGTCGGTGGAGAAGCTGGAAGCCCGGGTCGAGATCCGGAAGATATCGGCCACCCGCTTTGGCCTCACATTCCATCTGGTGGCGGACGTCACCCAATCCTGTGTGGTCAGCCTGGAGCCGGTTGCCGGCCATATCGAGCGCGATTTCGAACGGGAACTGCATTTTGCCGGGGCGGTCCGGCACAAGGTCCCCGAATCAGCGCCAGAGCTGGTGCTGGATTCCGACCCCGAGGAGGGCCCGGAGGAGATCACAAGCCTGCATTACGACCTGGCGGTGCCGGTCCTGGAGGAATATGCCCTGTCCCTGGAGCCCTATCCCCGCCGCCCAGGTGTGGAATTTGGGGTCAAAACCGACCCGGAAGCCCCCCCGGAAAGCCCCTTTGCGGTCCTGAAAGGCCTCAAAACCGGGCTTTAAGCCCTTAAACGGGCGGGCTTTTGGCTTGAAACGAGCCCGGCTTTCCTGCTACCCACGCGCCTCGTTTGCGCCGCCTCTCAAATTCTAGGAGCCGGCCTTACCCAGGAGTTTCCCCGCCATGGCGGTCCCAAAACGAAAAACCTCGCCGTCGCGCCGTAACATGCGCCGGTCCCACCATGCCCTGACGGCCGCGGCCCATGCCGACTGCCCGAACTGCGGTGAGCCCAAGCGTCCGCATCATATCTGCGGCGCCTGCGGCCATTATGCCGACCGCGAAGTCGTGAAAGCCAAGAGCTGAAGCCTTTCTGCCAGAAAGGTGTTGAGTGGCTCGCGCCCTGACTGTCTCGATCGATGCCATGGGCGGCGATGCCGGCCCTGGCACTGTCGTGAGCGCCTTGCTCAAGACGCTGCAGCGTCACACCGACGTGGATTTCATCCTGCATGGCGATGAAGCGGCGCTGCAGAAGCTGGTGGACCGTCAGCCCAAGCTGAAGGCGCGCTCGCGAATCGAACACGCGTCCGCCAAGGTCAGCATGGAGGACAAGCCCAGCCATGTCCTGCGCCGTGGCAAGGACACCTCCATGTGGCACACCGTTCAGTGCGTGAAGGACGGCAAGGCCGACGTCGCCGTCTCCGCCGGCAATACCGGTGCGCTGATGGCGGTTTCCATGTTCGGCCTCGGCATCATCGAAGGCATTTCCCGTCCCGCCATCGCCATCATCTGGCCGACCCTGAAAGGCCAGTGCGTGGTTCTGGACGTGGGCGCCAATGTCAGCGCCACCGAAGAGCAACTGGTGGATTTCGCGGTGATGGGCGAAGCCTTTGCCCACGCAATCCTGGGACTGCAGCGTCCCACGGTCGGCATTTTGAACGTCGGCGCCGAAGAGCAGAAGGGCAATGATGGCGTTAAAGGCGCGGCCCAGATCCTGCGCAATTCCAACCTGCCCATGGCCTTTCACGGTTTTGTCGAAGGCGACGACATCGCCAAGGGCACTGTGGATGTGGTGGTGACCGACGGCTTTACCGGCAATATCGCGCTGAAAACCGCCGAAGGCACCGCCCGGCTGATGGGCAGCTATCTGCGCCTGGCGCTGAAAAGCTCGATCCTGTCGCGCCTGGGCGCGGTGATCGCGTCCGGTGCTCTCGATACGGTTCGCCGCAAGCTCGATCCGCGCACCCAGAATGGCGGCGTCTTTCTGGGCCTCAATGGCGTCGTGGTGAAAAGCCATGGCAGCGCCGATGCGGTGGGCTTTGCCAGCGCCGTGGACATGGCGATCGACATGGCGCGCGCCGACATCAACGCCCGTATCGCCACCGACCGTTCGGCCATCACCGCCGAGAGCGCTGGCGCCCGGGCCGCGGAATTATGAGGTCCTCAACCGTGATCCGTACGCGCGTGATCGGCTGCGGCGCCTTTTTGCCATCCAACATCGTCACCAATGACGATCTGGCCAAGAAAGTGGACACCTCAGATGCCTGGATTCGCGAGCGCACCGGCATCCGCCAGCGCTATATCGCGTTGCCGGGCGAAAAGACGTCCGACCTGGCTTTGGGCGCGGCGCGCGAGGCGTTGAAAGATGCCGGCATCGATGCCGGCGAACTGGACATGATCATCTGCGCCACCACCACGCCGGATGAGAGCTTTCCCGCCACCGCCACCATCGTCCAGTCGCGGCTGGGCATGACGCGCGGCGCGGCCTTTGACGTGCAGGCGGTCTGTTCCGGCTTCGTCTATGGCCTGTCCCTGGCCGATAGCCTGATCCGCACCGGCTCGGCCCGCACCATTCTTCTGATCGGCGCCGAGACCATGTCGCGCCTTCTGGACTGGAGCGACCGCACGACCTGTGTGCTCTTCGGCGACGGGGCGGGGGCGGTGGTGTTGCAGGCCCATGAGGGCATTGGCGACAATTCCGATCAGGGCATTCTCAACACCAAGCTTTTTTCGGACGGCCGGCTGCACGACATGCTCTATACGGATGGCGGCGTGTCCTCGACCCAGACGGCGGGCAAGCTGCGCATGCAGGGCAAGGAAGTCTTCAAGCATGCGGTGACCAACATCGCCGCCGCCATCGAGGCGTCGGCCGCGGCCTCCAACGTGCCCTTGTCCGAGATCAACTGGTTCGTGCCCCACCAGGCCAACCAGCGCATCCTGGACGGCACGGCCAAAAGGCTGGGCATCGACCCCTCCCGGGTCATTTCGACTGTGGCCGACCACGGCAACACCTCGGCGGCCTCGGTTCCGCTGGCCCTGGTGACCGCGGTCCGGGACGGCCGCATCAAGCGGGGCGACCTGGTCCTGCTGGAAGCCATGGGCGGGGGCTTTACCTGGGGCGCCGCCCTGCTGCGCTGGTAACCAAACGGGAACCCGATTCGGGTTAAACTTAAGCTTCTGCCGCCAAGTCTTTGATCTTTACCATTAT
>Ga0265338_10009259_pt1 | contig 11783 bp, 9 predicted proteins | sample 42126metaG_FD_193579 | JGI IMG/M metagenome (GOLD analysis project Ga0265338, IMG submission 193579) | Rhizosphere microbial communities from Carex aquatilis grown in University of Washington, Seatle, WA, United States - 4-21-26 metaG | ecosystem: Host-associated > Plants > Roots > Rhizosphere >... | reverse complement strand
GGCGGCGGAGGGGCCGCTCTGACTCATGCGCATGTCGAGCGGGCCATCGGCACGAAACGAAAAGCCGCGTGCCGGATCGTCAAGCTGCGGCGAGGAAACGCCGAGATCGAGAGCGATGCCGTCGACCTGGTCTATATGCTCGCCGGCGAGCAGAACATCCATCGCTCCGAACGGGCCCTGCAGCAGCGTCAGGCGCGGGCGGAAATCAATGGCTATTTTCTGGCCAGCCCTGATGGCTTCCGGATCGCGGTCGATGCCGATCACGGAGAGGTTGGCTGCCATCAGCAAGCCGCGCGCATAGCCACCGCGGCCGAACGTGGCGTCAATGTAAGTGCCACCGTCATGCGGCGCGAGCGCGCCGATCACTTCGCGCAATAACACCGGGATATGTTCGCGGCCTGTCGCCATCAGACGCTCCCGTCCGACTTGCTCGCGGCCTGCGCGATGATCTTGCTAAGCGAAATATCCTTGGCGCGGGCGACCGAGCGCGCAGCGGTGTCGTGCGCCGCGAGTTTCTTTGGATCCCAGAGCTGGAAAGTTTTGCGGCGGCCCACGAAAGCGACTTCGTTGGTGATGCCGACGGAGGCGGCGAGATTGTTCGGCAAGGTGATGCGGCCCTCGCTATCGAACAGCAGTTGCAGCGAACCGCCGAAGATCGTGGTTTCGATGAGTTCGTAGGTTTCCGGCGCGAGGTCCTGTCGCTCAAGGCTCTGGCTCAGAAGCTCAAGATGCGCGATCGAGCAGCCGTCGAGCGCGTCATGCTGAAGCGAGCGGAATACGACGATGCCAGAAGCCTTGGCGCCGAGCACGGCACGGAAAGACGCCGGCACCGATACCCGTCCCTTTTTGTCGAGATGATTGACAAAGCTGGACAGGAAAACGGCCATGCGCGCCTCGAAAAAAATAAAAGCCGGGATCTTTTTGCGATCGCGAGTCGTCCCGCGAACCGCAATCGTGACGGTTGGAATTCAATGGGAGTGAATACCGTCGCGTTGGTAGAAAATGGGATATCATGGGAAAACATGGATGGTCAAGGTAAGATGTAATAATTTTTTGTAAATCTTGTGGAAAATCAATTAACTATTGTTACGGGTTCGGAATAGTTGTCCATAGGTAAAACAGAGAACGAGAAGAGAACATCGATGCTGTAGGTCGCCTTGTTTTTGCTGTCTTCGACTATTACGCATGCTTGATCAAATCTGTTCTAACATCGCGCAATGCCTTCAACTTCCACGAAAACCATCAATCTCGCGCTCCAGGGCGGCGGCTCGCACGGCGCCTTCACTTGGGGCGTGCTCGACCGGCTGCTTGAGGATGATCGCATTGTCATCGAAGGCATCAGCGGTACGAGTGCCGGCGCCATGAACGCTGCAGCGCTGCTCGAAGGTCATCTCAAGGGCGGAACTAAGGGCGCGCGCGAGGCGCTCGATAAATTCTGGGAAGGGGTCGGCGATATGGCCTCGTTCGGCATGCCGAGCGGCTCGGCGCTCGGCCAAATGTTCGGTAACTGGAATTTCAATACGTCGCCGATGGCGATGATGACTGATGCCTGGCAGCGGATGTTTTCGCCTTACCAGAGTAATCCGTTTAACATCAATCCGCTGCGCGCGATGGTCGAGAAAATGTTCGACATCAAAGCGATCCGCGCCTGCAATGCGATTAAGCTTTTCGTCTGTGCCACGAATGTTGAAACCGGTCGCGCACGCATCTTTACGCGCGAGGAGCTTTCCGCCGATGTGCTGATGGCGTCGGGCTGCCTGCCTTTCGCTTTCCAGGCTGTGATGATCGATGGCAAGCCATATTGGGACGGCGGATATGTCGGCAATCCGGCGATTTTTCCCCTGATCTATAATTGCCAGAGCCCCGACGTTGTCATCGTGCAGGTCAATCCGCTGGTGCGAACCGGCACGCCCGATACGCCGACCGAAATCGTCAACCGCCTCAACGAAATCAGCTTCAACGCCGCCTTGATGGGAGAAATGCGCGCCATCGCTTTCGTGCAGCATCTTGTCGACGAGGATCATCTAAAAAATTCCGAAGCCTCGCGTCTCAAGAGCATGAACGTGCATGCGATCAGCGCCGAGGACGAGATGCGCAAGCTCGGCGCCGACAGCAAGTTCAACGCCGATATGGATTTTTTGCTGACGCTCAAGCAGTTTGGTCGTGCCTCAGCCGATCAGTGGCTGAAACAGAACTGGGACGCGATCGGGGTGAAATCCAGCGTCGACATTCATCAGATGTTCCTGGATTAGGCGGGGCGGATGCGCCTTTTTCAGGTCATGGCGAGCGGTGGGCCGGGAGGCGCCGAGGTGTTTTTCGAGAGGCTCGCGCCGGCCTTGCAGCGTGCGGGCGTCATGCAGCATCTGGCCTTACGGCGCGGCGCACCTATCACCGAGCGGCTTCGCAAGACCGGTCTCGATATTGTCGAATTGCCGTTCGGCGGCCTGTTCGATTTTCGCACCAAGCCTGCATTGCGCTGCGCGATCGATGAATTCAAGCCGGATGTCGTCCTGAGCTGGATGAATCGCGCGACGAAATTCGCGTCGCGTGGAAATTATACGCTCGTCGCGCGCCTCGGCGGCTATTACGATTTGAAATATTACCGGCACTGCGATCACCTCGTCGCCAACACGCGCGGCATCGTCGATTATTTGCGAGCTTCCGGCTGGCCGGCGGAGCGCGTCCATTACCTGCCGAATTTCGTTTCAACCGGCTGCGAAGAAAACGGCGTTTGCGTTCCCGTCGTCTCCGTGTCGCGCGAAAGCCTGGCGACGTCCAAGGAAGCAAAGCTGGCGCTGGCGCTAGGGCGGCTGCATCCCAACAAGGGCTTCGATATTCTCATCAGCGCCATGGCGAAATTGCCCTCGTTCCATCTCTGGCTCGCGGGCGAAGGCGATGAGCGCGGCGTGCTACAAGCGCTCGCACAAAAGCTTGGCGTTTCCGAGCGCGTGCATTTCCTCGGCTGGCGGCAAGATGTTCCGCAATTGCTGAAAGCCGCGGACATGTTTGTCTGTTCCTCGCGCCATGAGCCGCTGGGCAACGTCGTGATCGAAGCCTGGGCTGCGGGCGTTCCAGTCGTGGCTGCCGCCAGCGCCGGGCCGAAAGAGCTGATCAAGGATTTTGAGTCGGGCTTGCTGGTTCCAGTTGAAAGCGCCGATGCGCTGGCGAAAGCGATGCAGAAGCTGGCAGATAGTGATGATTTGCGCGACAAGCTCGCGGCCAACGGGCGCGCCGCCTTTGAGGCCGAATTTTCCGAGGCGCGCGTTGTCGCGCTTTACAAAGAATTTCTGGAAAAGGTGAAGCGCTGATGTGCGGCATCGCCGGCATGATGACGGTAACCGGCGCGACGCCTGCCGCGGAAATTTTGCGCTTGATGGCGGCGGCGCTGCTGCATCGCGGGCCGGACGGCGAGGGGCATTACGCCAAGGACAGCGTTGCTCTTGTGCAGCGGCGGCTTGCGATTATTGACCTCACGACCGGAGATCAACCACTTTTCGGGCCCGGCGGCGCGGCGCTGGTCGCCAATGGCGAAATTTACAATTACGTTGAGCTGCGCGCGACGATGCCGGACACCAAGTTCACCACGCAATCCGATTGTGAATTGCCGTTACATCTTTATCGCAAGCATGGGCTGGATTTTGCCCGGCATTTGCGCGGTATGTATGCAATCGCGATCCACGATCCGGCGGCGGGCAAGCTTATCCTTTCGCGCGATCCGTTCGGTATCAAGCCGCTTTATTACGCCGAAACGCCGGAAGGCTTCGCTTTTGCGTCCGAGCCGCAAGCATTGATCCAAAGCGGCGTTGTCATGCCGAAACTCGTGCCGCAGAAACGCGACGAGCTTCTGCAGCTTCATTTCACCACCGGCCGCGCGACGATTTTTGAGAACGTCAATCGCATGCTGCCGGGCGAAACGCTGGTGATCGCCAAGGGCCGCATCGCCGAGCGTCGCCGCATCGAGGCGCTGCCGGGAGGCGGTATGCTCAACATCGGCGAGAGCGAGGCGCGCGCCGAGCTCGACCGCATCTGGGCCGACAGTGTCAATATGCATCAGCGTTCGGATGTGCCCTACGGCATGTTTTTGTCGGGGGGCATCGATTCCTCCGCCGTGCTGGCGATGATGGCGCGATTGAACAAAAAGCCGGTGTGCGCTTTCACGATAGGTTTTTCGGGAACGCGCGTCGCCGACGAACGCGCACTGGCAAAGAAAGTGGCTGCATCTTTCGGCGCCGAGCATCACGAGATTGAATTCGGCGAGCAGGATTTCTGGCGTCTGTTGCCGCAAGTCGCCGTTGCGCTCGACGATCCCGCCGCCGATTATGCCGTGCTGCCAACTTTCAAGCTCGCCGCCGCTGCGCGCAAAGCCGGATTAAAAGTTATTCTAAGCGGTGAGGGCGGCGACGAGCTTTTCGCCGGTTACGGCCGTTATCGCCGGGCGATGCGCCCCAAGTGGCTCGGCGGTCGTGAGATGCGTGCGCGCGGAACACTCGAAGGGCTCGGCATTTTGCGCGCTGAAAATCCCGCTTGGCGCGATGGTCTCAGCACTGCCGCGCGCGAAGCGAAAAAAGCCGGTCGTACGCGCCTACAAATCGCGCAAGCTGCGGATTGTGCCGATTGGTTGCCGAACGACCTGCTGACGAAGCTCGACCGCTGCCTGATGGCGCATGGCGTCGAGGGGCGGACACCATTCCTCGATCCGGTCGTGGCAGATTTCGCCTTCCGTTTGCCGGATCGCTTGAAGGTGAAAGACGGTCTCGGCAAATCCCTATTGCGTGGCTGGCTTGCCGAGCATGCAGCGGTCGCGGAGCCCTTCTCAAAAAAGCGCGGCTTCACTGTGCCAGTGGGAGAATGGATTGCAAAAGAAGGCGTGCGGCTTGGCGCGCTGGTGGCGAAGCAAGATTCCGTGCGCGCGATTTGCCATGCCGGAAAGGTCGAAGAGGTTTTTCGTACGGCGAACGAAAAACGCACCGGTTTTGCTGCCTGGTCGCTGCTTTTCTATGCGCTCTGGCACCACACCCATATCGAGCGCCGTTCGGTCGGCGCCGATGTCTTCGCGACGCTAGAAAGCCACGATTAACTAGGCTTTTCGCCGCATTCCCAAGACCCCTGAATCATAGTAAGGTCCCGTCGCCTTTTCAGCACGGAGATAATAATGCGCGCGTCCCTGTTGCTTATCGCCTTCACGGCTCTGCTTTCGGTTCCCGCTTTTGCCGAAGGTACGGCGGACAATTCCGCCGCGACGTCGGAGCAGGCCGTGGCGACCCCCGCCGGAAAATTTATCCAGACTCTCGGCGACCGCGCCGTCAAGATCGTCGCCGACAAGGATGAGACGCCCGAGCAGCGTAGCCAGAAATACCATGCCATGTTGCACGAGAATTTTGATCTGCCAACGATTGGCCATTTCGTCCTAGGCCGCGCCTGGAATACGGCGACGTCGGCGCAGCAGACGGAATATATGAAATTGTTCGAGGCGCTGGTGGTAAAGACCTACGGCGATCGGCTGAATTTCTACTCCGGCGAGGGCTTCCGCGTCGTAGCATCACGGCCGGAGAGCGACAGCGACATCATCGTCGGAAGCGAGATCACGCACGCCGACGGATCGCAGCCGACCCATGTCGACTGGCGCGTACGCCAGAAGAACGGCAAGCTCGGCGTGATCGACGTGGTCGTCGAGGGCATCAGCCAGAGCGTGACGCAACGGCAGGAATACACCTCGATCATCCAGCGCAACGGCGGCGAAATCGAGCCGTTACTTGTCAGCATGCGCCAGAGCCTGCAGCAGGGTCAGCAGCAGGCGGAGAATCCCTGAGCCTGATTTTTCAGGATAAATCCGCCGCTATCATTAAGCCTTGGTAAAGGCCGGCGGCGTTTGGCGTCGCCATTTTAAGAGCTCATTTATCGTCAAATTGTATCCTTTGTCATTCCATTTGAGTCGCCGATTTATTTGAGGAATTTGGTAGTGGCCTATTATCCTTATCCTCCTTGGGCGAACCCTTATTATCTCGGGCACAGTATGTCCTCGGCCACGTCCGGCTTTGGTGACGCGCGGGGCGGCGAGCAGGAAGAGAGATCTTCCTATCTTCCTTCTTTCATGACCGGTGTTTACGGTCGTACGGCGTTGCCGCCGATGCGGTATTCCTATTCTCCTTTTTTCCGTTTTCGTTATCCGCACCGGCATGTGGGCCACATGCGCTATTGGGCCGCTCAAAATAATTCATTCGCGCAGGCTCAGCAGTTCAGCGGCGCACCGCAACTGTTCGGCTCCTTTCCGCCCGGCGAGCCGCGGCTTACGGAAAATGGGTCGCCGTTTTCTTTTCAGATGCCTTCCGGTGGTGCGCCGTTTAATTCCGGCCCGGAACAAAGATCATCTTTATTCTCAGGCTATGGCGGAACCGGCGAGAGCAGTTTAAGCCAGGAAATCGCCAGCGAGTTCGCAGGCCTGAAGGAATCTGCTGCCGCTCCGCTCGATTCCGGTGGCAGAATGAGGCAAGGCCAACTGTCTTCTTATCAACAGCGGGAACGGGCCAATAACCTCGAACAGTTATTGAAGAATCCGGGTACGCAGGTTTTGCGGGAAGCCGCCGATATGGTCGCGCGCTTGAAAACAATGGGCAATGATCCCGCCAGCCTAAAAGAAAAGATCGCTGAAGTTAACGGGTTCGTGAATTCGAATATCGAATTCAACCATCAAAAAGTGGCGATGGGGCAACGCGGCGCAAATTCCAATTGGGTTCAAGACTCGTGTACAACCCTGACCGCCCAAAGTGGCGTCTGCATCGATACGGCTTTTCTTAAAACCGAGCTTTTGAAGCTAAGCGGTGTCGATAGCTCCAAGATGCGCGTCATCAGCGGTGAGGTATATGATCCTCAAGGCCGCTTTATAGGCGATCATGCAATTGCGACGGTCAATGTCGACGGCAAGAACGTGGTGCTTAATAACCAGCAGGCGCTCAATCATTTTTCGTCCAGAGCGCTTGCCTACGACAGCAAAACCGTATCCGATCGCGATTTCGCCCAGTCGGGACTCGCCTCCGTCGGCGGCGGCGATATAAAATTCGTTCCGCGATACAGTTTCGACGGCGATCGCGTCGAAACGCTCGTCAATGAAAGAGGCCAGCAATATGCGGCGCATCAAAATCTTGCGCCGCGGTCACCTTCTGGAAGGTACTATGCCGACTTGCGCTCTGGCGGCGCGCCCTCGCAGGAGGGTGCTACCAATAGCGTCATCGCCAGCAACGGCATGTCCACTGTACCCGGATACCGGCCGCGCTTTTTCTGATAAAAAATCCCCGGCTGCTTTGGGCAACCGGGGATTATCGCTTCAAACTTTAATCAGGCTTACTGATTAACCGGATTGTTATAGACGTAATTGCTGGCGACGCCGCTTAAGAGGCCGGCGCTATTGTTGGTCTGGCCATTGAAGGTCGTGCTTTGGTTCACGTTCAGCACCGCGCCGTTGAGCACCAGCTGAGTTTGGTCGACGGTCTTAGTCGCGCCATTCTGGTCGGTGTAGGTTGCGGCGTTGGTGGAGCCGTAGTTGGTCTTGGTCAATTGACCATCGACGGTGCCTTCATGCCCGTTGCTCTGGGTGAAGTTGCCGCTGACAGCCCCGTTCGCCGCGAGCGTTCCATCGAACGTCGAGGAGTATGCCTGGCCGTTGGCGTTGACGCTATTGGCCGAGCGGCTGACGTCATAGCTGCCGTCGCCATTGGGGGTGTACGAGACAGAACTGCCGCTGCCCGCGCCGTTGGCGAAGACGCGATCTTGATTGATCGTCGTCGTTCCGTTGACCGTACCCGATCCTTCCGAGTAGATGCCCGTGCCGTTGACGGTGGTCGTTACGTCATTGGGGAGCTTCTTCTTCGTGTCCGTTTCCGATAACGTGGCACGATCGATCGCCTGACCGTTAAAGTTCGTCCCGGTCACAACGCGGCCGACGACATTACCGTGATCAGCAGTCATCCTCTCAGTGTCGAGAGTTTCCACCTGGCCTCCGACGTTCGTGAGTGTGAGATCGGTCAGCGAGCCGTAAATTTCCTTGTCTCGCGTACCGCTCAACGTATCGACGCTGCCGTCAGCCTGGGTCCGGGTGCCGGTGATGGTCGCGGTGCCGTTGCCATTGTGAACGATGTTCTCGTCGGTCGTCGTAACCTTGTTGGTTGTATCGTTGGTCCAAGTCGAATCGTTCGTAACAGTGTGATTGCCGTCCTTGGTGCGCGTATCGACCAGCGTGAAATCCTGTCCGTCTGCGTAGGTGATCGTCTTATCGATCGTTTTTACGCCGCCGTCTTTCGTGATGGTCTCGCTCCACGTACCTTCGCCGTATACCGTGCTGTCGATCTCGCCGGTTTTGTGCTTGATCGTTTCGCCAGCCGGCTTCTTCGCCGCCTGCGATGTGGTTGAAGATGTGGTTGAAGGAGTGCTCTTGGCCACAGGCGCGCTCTTGGCAGCCGCCATGTGCGGAGCTGCCAGAACGAGTGCCAGTGCGGTGAGGGTAAGGGTCGGCGCGAAAGTCATTTTATTGAAGGCGTTTTTCATGTCATGCTCCGTTGGGTTGTAATTGGTTCTTGGAAACGGACAATTGAAGCCAAATCGGGCGGAAATAAGGCCCGATATTATTAATTTTCAGAACGACAGAAAATTATGCGGAAGCGCAAACGTGCCTTGCCCTCAACGAGTGCATCACACTGTGAATAACTTTGGCTGGTAATCCGAGGGTTTGCATGATGCTTTACAAATGTTCCGAGATGAATCGCTCCTGCCCGTTAATATATTGGGCAGAAAAGACTGTGTCGATTTGACTTGCTGGTAAATCGTCGCGGCCAGCCAAAGCAGCCGATATAAAGGCTGCATATCCGCGTCGAACCGTCGCGGGATTCGTATCCGCAAACAAAATGCTTAGGCCTGGATCGATGTGCGGCTTGTCGAGCAATTTGGCGGCGGCAACTTTTATGGCTTCGGTTTCGATCAGGCCGTCCGCATTTTTCGAGGCAAGGAAATCAATGCACGCGTCGACTATTGCCTAACGATACGCAAACACGAAGTTTCTCAAGGAATTTGACCGGTTTTCGGCGGTTGACGCCCGTTCCGCAACCCGTTATTGAGCATGGCCGCGCATTCAAGGCGCATAGAGGCGCCGTTGTAGCTCAGCGGTAGAGCAGGGCTTTCGTAAAGCCAAGGTCGGGGGTTCAAATCCCTCCAACGGCACCAGCGCCACGCCAAACATGCGGCTGATAGTCGCAGAATAGAAAAATTAACCGTAAAAATTTTTTCCCGGCGCTCATACAGATGAGTGTGAAATCTTGGCGAGACAATGTGCGCCATGTGAATTTGGATCAATTTTTCCTAAAATTTTCTGTTGATCTCCATGTGGAATGACGGGGATTTTGGTACAATAATCAAGCAGCAGCCGAACAAAACGGTGGGGCATGGCGGATCGTCTTTTGGTCATCGACGACGAAGTCGAACTCGGCCGCTTTGTCGGCCGCGTCGGCGAAAGCGTCGGTTACGAAGTTAAGGTTACCTGCCGTGCGCGCGAATTCAAGGACGTATACGTGCGCTGGAATCCGAGCGTCATCACGCTCGATCTCGCCATGCCGGAAATGGACGGGATCGAGCTTTTACGCTGGCTCGCCGCCGAGAATTGCCACACGCCCATCATCATCATGAGCGGTTTCGACGAGCGCGTGGTCGAATCCGCCAAACGCATCGGCCTCGAGCGCGGGCTGAATATCTGCGCCATTCTCACCAAGCCGATGCGCGTCCATGACATCAAGGGCAAGCTTGAGCTGCTCAAGGAGATCAAATCGGAGCCGATCGACAAGGCGCATATCGAACGCAGCTTCGCCGAGCGCGAGCTGTTCCTGCTCTACCAGCCCAAAATTTCGCTGAAGAACGGCAGCTTGCAGGGAGTGGAGGCGCTCTTGCGCTGGCGCCATCCGACGCACGGCATTTTGCTGCCGGATCTTTTTATCGCCCTTGCCGAAGAGACCGGCATGATTGACGAGATGACCAATTTCGTCCTGCTGACGGCCCTGCAGCAGCAAAAAAGCTGGAAGCGGCAGGGGCTTGATCTCAACATCGCCGTGAATTTGTCGCCGATCAATCTGCACAACGCGCGCTTCGTGGAAAATGTCGTCGACTTGTGCGCGGCGGAGGACGTGCCGCCGGACCGTATCACGCTGGAGATCAAGGAATCCACGGCGATGCATCATGCGCTGGAGACCGTCGACGTGCTGACGCGCCTACGGCTCAAGGGCTTTCGGATCGCGATCGACGATTTCGGCTCCGGCTCCTCTTCGCTATCCTGGCTTCAGCGCCTGCCGATAACCGAGATTAAAATCGACCGCCCCTTCGTTAAGGACGCGACCAGCTCGTCCGATGCCCTGATCGTCGTCAAGACGGTGATCGATCTCGCCTGGAACATGCGGATCACCTCGCTCGCCGAAGGCATAGAAACCGCGGAGCATTATCAATTGCTCGCGGATATGGGGTGCGAACTGGGGCAGGGAGACGCCATCGCCAAGCCGCTGACGGCGGAAGAGCTGGTGCGCTGGTACGAAACCTGCTGCGGAAGTTTGGTGGCTGCCAAATTCTAGCGCATCTGGTTTGCGTGAATATCCAGCATCAGGGCGGCATGGTCGGAGTAGGGCTGGGGCACGATGCGCAGATGCGTTCGCCGTTCAAGTTCTCGCGAGCAAATGCAGAGATCGAGCGTCAGATGCCGCTTGTGAAACCGGAACGTCGGTTCGTCGCGGTTGAGGAGAATGTAAGGCGAATTCTTCAATAGCGGATCGAGCTCGCGCAAGCCGTCGAGAATATTGAAGTCGCCGAGAAAGACGCTTTCGCCCGGCGTCTCATCGAGTAATTTTCTCGCCTCGATAAGCTGCATGTGCCGCAGGCGCCGCGAAAGCGAGAAATGCGCAAAAAAGAGCGTCAGGTGTTCGGCGATTTTTATTTTATAGATAAGGCGCTTCACGCCGCTGCGAAAATAAAGCTTGTGGTGGGGAATGGGGCGCTTGGCGATGAAGGCGTTACATCTGCCGCTGGTCATGAAGAACGAGCGCAGGCGGCTGCTCGGCGCGTATTTATTTTCGATGTCGAAGAAAAGGTATTTTTCGTTCAGCAGGGCTTCCAACTGGTTGAAGCCGGCGGAAGTGAAGGAGCCCTTGTCGATTTCGGCGAAGCAACATATGTCCGGGTCTTCCTCGACGATCAGCTTGCCGAGCTGCACCAGCGTTTTTCTCTGCACCGCTTCCGAGCAATAAAAGTGACGGTGCGCGTTCAGGACATGCTCGGCCAGACTGCCGCCGATACCGCGTGCGTAGCCGAGATTGCTCATCAGGATTTTGCAGGATTGCATCGGATTCCTTAAGCGAACGAGCGGAACAGCCGCGAAACATATCCGATGGCTTTTTTCCATAATGGCTGCCGGTTCATCTCCTCCAGCGTCAATTCATCGCTTTCTTCGAGATCGGCCATGAACTGCTGCTTCAGTTCCGCGACAGCCGCCGCGTTCGTGGTCACGATGTTGGACTCGCGGTTGCGGAAAAAACTGAGAATATCCATGTTCGTGCTGCCGACCGTTGCCCAGTTGTCATCGATCACGACCGTTTTGGCATGCAGTACGAACGGCCGGTAATGAAAAATCCGCGCGCCCGCGCGCAAGAGCCCGTGCGAATAGGACAGGCAAATCCAATCGGCAAGTGCGAATTCAGATTTCTTCGGCACCAGAATCCTGACCTCGACGCCGCGCAGCGCCGCATGCGCGAGCAAACGGCGAA
>Ga0265338_10009258_pt1 | contig 11784 bp, 10 predicted proteins | sample 42126metaG_FD_193579 | JGI IMG/M metagenome (GOLD analysis project Ga0265338, IMG submission 193579) | Rhizosphere microbial communities from Carex aquatilis grown in University of Washington, Seatle, WA, United States - 4-21-26 metaG | ecosystem: Host-associated > Plants > Roots > Rhizosphere... | reverse complement strand
GAATCATAATAACCAGCACGCTCCATTTGTCGCCAATTCTTGCCAATACTTGACTGACTTTGGAGCATTCGCTGCTATGAAAGCGTTCTTCCGCCGCAGGTACAGCGGGAATACTGAGTGACATTTCTGTGCCTTCTTGCGGCATTGTCGTCCATGGTTACATAAGGTGCCTCGGTAACAATTCTATACCAAGGACCCGCGTTATGAACCTCCTTCATGTCGATTCCAGCATTTTGGGCGGCAATTCGGTCAGCCGCCAGCTTTCCGCTGCGGTAGTCGAGCATTTGGCCGCCATCGTCCCGGGGCTTTCCGTCGAGCACGAAGACCTTGCCGCCGCCCCGTTGCAGCATTTGTCCCTTGCCCATCTGGCGGCCGCGCAAGGCACCACGCCCGAATCCGCGGCCCTGGTGGCCGATCTGGCACGTGGCCAGAAGGCGCTCGACACATTTCTGGCTGCCGATATCGTGGTGGTGGGTGCGCCGATGTACAATTTTTCCATTCCCTCCCAGCTCAAAGCCTGGATCGACCGGCTTTCGGTTGCGGGCAAGACCTTCCGCTATTCCGAGAAGGGGCCTGAAGGCCTTGCGGGCGGCAAAAAACTGATCATCGTTTCGGCCCGCGGCGGCTTTTACGGTGAGGGCGCTCCCGCGGCGGCGCTGGAGCACCAGGAGAGCTATCTGCGCGCGGTGTTCGGCTTCTTTGGCATCACCGATATCAGCATCATCCGCGCCGAGGGCGTCAATATCGGCCCGGAACAGCGGGCCCGTGCCATCGACGCGGCTTTGACCGAAGTGGGACTTCTCGCAGCGGCGCCGCAGGCCAGCGCTGCCGCGGCACAGCCCACCGCCTAGATCACCTGACCCTCTCCTCCACACGGGGGAGAGGGCGCATTTTTCGCACGATATTCTAATAGGTAATTTCCGCGGGACCGCGCACAAAGCCGCTGTTTGCTTGGTGCAACGGCGCCAAAAGATGCCCGCCGGTTGCTTTGCGTTTACTTCTATTTTGTCCGAAAGAGGCAGAATGCCCGCTTAGAGGTGGGCATGAATCCGGTTCGCACGTCCGATACTGCTTTGACCGCAGAGCTCGAAGGCGCTCGCAGCGTGATCGAAAGCCGTTTTCTCGCGGCGGGAGAAATCCTGGTCCGTTCGATTGAAGGCATCGATGCGCTCATCGCCTCGCTCGACAACCTCATCAAGGCGCTCGACGAGAACGCGGTCGCCGCGACCACAAAGGACATGCGGGTTGCCGCCGAGACTTTGCTCGGGCTATCGGACAACCATCGCGACCGGCTCACAGCCATGGGGCTGCTGGGGCGTCACCGCGAAATACTCGCCACCCATGTCGGCGATATGCGCTCCAGCCTTGCCTATATGCGCGCCTTCACGGTCAACATCAAAATCGTCTCCAGCGGCATTGCCGAGGCCGGGTCGACATTTGAATCCTTTGCCCAGGAAATCTCGGACTGCATCGAATCCGGCCGCGAAGAACTGTTGCAGGTCGAACTCGACATCGCGGAGCTGAAACGCGGTCTTGCCGCCGCCAGCGAGGAGAGCGTCCGCCTGGATTCGCACCTGCGCACGCTGCTGCCCGCACTCCCCGATCAGTTGGGCGAGAGCGCCTGCGAGATGACCGGGCATTACAGCCGTATACTGCTCGTTGCGGATGATGTGGCGGGCATCGCGCGCAGCATCCACAAACGCGTTGTGCGCGTTCTCCAGGCCCTGCAAATTGGCGATAGCACGCGCCAGCGCATCGAGCATGTGCAAGCCGGTCTTGCCTTACTCGCGCGCCAACCGGCGGGCAGCGATGGGCGCTATGCCGGGCTCTGCCACGCGCTCCTCATGCGCCAACTCGCGGCAACAAAGGGCGAATTCGACAAGGAAGTGGGCGAGATCGAGCACGCCATGACCGATATGGCGGACCAATCGCGCGAGCTTCTGAAGCTGCGCGACATGGCCTATGGCTCGCGCAGCGAAAAAGGGCAGGGATTTCTCGACGATCTTCTGGCCCGCATTGAAGAATCCCTTGTCCTCGTCGGTGAGATTGAAGGCGCGGATTCGGCGGCTTTGAAGACCGGGCGCGAGACCGCTGCGGCCACTGCCCATCTCAATACCCGCATCAGCGCCATTCAATCGCTGAAAAATGACGTGCAATATATGGCGCTCAACACCACGATCCGCTGCGCCCAGATCGGCGAAGTGGCACGGCCCTTAAGCGTTATCGCAATCGAATTGCGCGATCACGGCCACCATCTGGAAATCGCCGCCAATAATGGCCTGAGCGAACTCGATGCGCTCACCGCGGCAGCGGGCGCGCTTGCGGCGGCCGGGCAAAGCAAGGGCGATTTGTCGGCAACCGAAGCGCTTGGCATTGCGGCGCGGCTTATCCGCGACGCCCGGGCCCGCACCGAGAATGAAATCGGCGTCTTGGTATCGCGCGGTGAGGAGGTGCTCTCCATCCTCGATGAATCCGTGGAGCGCCTGGCCTTCGACGTGGAGATCGGCCGCAGGCTCGATGCCGTTGCCGATTATTTGGCTGAGAGCGCCGCCGATAGGCCGCTGGCTGTGGCAGAGTTTGACGCGCCGATGGCCGAGTTTATGGCTTCCGCGCTGGCGCTCTACACCATGAAGCAGGAGCGCGAAGTGCATCAGGCCTTCGTGCAATGGCTGGGACTTGCGCAGTCGGTTCGCGCCGCCTGAAGCGATCAGCGCGCCGCGCCGCGCAACATTTCCTGAGCAATGTTCTGTAGCGGTACGACGCGGTCGACGCAACCAAGCGCAATGGCTTCTTTCGGCATGCCGAAAACGATGGAGGTTGCTTCATCCTGGGCGATGGTGAAGGCGCCGGATTCCTTCATTTCCGAAAGGCCACGGGCGCCATCATCGCCCATTCCGGTCATGATCACGCCGACGGCGTTGGAGCCGGCCACGCGGGCTGCCGAACGGAAGAGAACGTCTACCGAAGGACGGTGGCGCGAAACCAGCGGGCCTTGGCGCACCGAGACATAATAACGGGCGCCGCTGCGCTCCAGCATGGTGTGATAGTTGCCCGGTGCGATCAAAACGCGCCCGCGCAGCACCGTATCGCCATCTGTGGCTTCCTTCACTTCGCACTCGCAAAGGCCATTCAGCCGCTCGGCAAACGAGGTGGTGAAATGTTCCGGCATGTGCTGCACGATGACGATGCCCGGACAATCCGCGGGCAAGGCGGTGAGAACTTCGGTCAACGAGGTCGTGCCGCCGGTGGAGGCGCCCATGCAAATGACAGATTCGGTAGTCCGTGCCATGGCGTGGCGCGACGGCGGTGGCAGCATTACATCGGCGGTAAGCTTTTTTTCGGTCGCCATCAGTTCCACGGTATGTTTGGGCCTATCGGGCCGTTCCGGCTCGGTGCGCTTTGCGGAATGGCCGCCATCGCGGCCAACGCGTACGCGCGATGCGGCCTTCACGATATCGCAAATCTGAATTTTGGCTTCGGTGAGCTGATCGGTAACATCGATCTTGGGCTTTTGAATGATATCGACGGCGCCAGCTTCGAGGGCTTGCAACAAGGTCTGCGATCCGGCTTCGACCAAAGATGAGCACATCACCACCGGCAGCGGATGCTGCGCCATCAATTTGCGCAAAAAGGTGATGCCGTCCATGCGGGGCATTTCGACGTCCAGTGTGATGACATCGGGCAGCTCGACCATAATGCGCCTTGCCGCGGCAAAGGGATCGCCAGCGGCGCCGATCACTTCGATCTCGGGATCTTCCGAAAGGATGGCTGTCATGGTCTGGCGCACGGCAGCGGAATCGTCGACGATCAAGACTCGGATTTGTCTGCGTGCCATGGTTTCACCGTCTCTGGAATACGGTGTTGGCAACGGGATGAAGAGGAAGACCGTCGCGTCGCACGGATTCGGAATGGCCCAAAATCAAATAGCCGCCAACGCGCAAATGGCTGCTGAGCTTGGCCGGTACTTTGATCTGGGTGGGTTTGTCGAAATAGATGAGGACATTGCGCAGGAAGATCACGTCGAAATCCTGCGGCGCGGGATAGCGCTCATCCATCAGATTCATGCGCGCGAAGGCGGTGTTGGATCTGAGTTTGGGCGCCATCCTGACTTCGTGACAGTTGGGATCGGCCGAGCGCATGACATAGTGACGGCGCAAATCCGGCGGCACCGGATCGACCATCGCTTCGGGATAGCGACCGGTCAGGGCCTTCTCCAGCGACTGGATACAGATATCCGTGGCGAGCACCGAGTAGGTTAGGCCGTGGTGCTTGCGGCAGAAATCGTCCAATAGCATGGCAATGGTATAGGGCTCTGCTCCGATAGAGCAGGCGGCGCTCCAGATTTTGATGTGGCGCTGCCCCGAGACCAGAATTTCCGGCAGAATCTTGTGGCAGAGATAATCGAAATGTGCCGGTTCGCGAAAAAAATCTGTCTTGTTGGTGGTAACGGCGTCGATGAGACTGGGAATCTCGCCTTCGACGTGAGGGCCTTTTTCGTCGAATACCATGTGGCAATAATCATTGGGATTGGTTATGCCGAGCGCCCGCATGCGCCGGCGAACGCGCCCTTCGAGCATGCCGTGTTTGGCGTCCGTCAGATGGATGCCGCAATAGTCTTTGATGAAGGTGGTGAGCCGGTCAAAATTGTGCGGGCTGAGCGGCTCGTCTTCCTGGTCTGGAAATCCCACCGCGGACATTGACTCACTCCCGAACCGAAGAAATGCTAGGCGGCTTGCCCAACATTGGCGCCCAGAGCGGCGACATCGCTGGTGGTCAGGAGGCGGGCGACATCGAAGAGAACGACAAAGCCGCTTTCACGATGGACCACGCCCCCAATATAATCGGAGCGCCAGGGAACGCCCACATCGGGCGCCCCCTCGATGTCCTTTTGGGCAAAGGTTACGACTTCCAAGACGCGATCCGCCACCATCCCGAGCGACAATGTGCGGTCGGGGAGGATGACATCAAGTACGAGGATACGCGTAATGGGGGTCGGGTCCACCGCAGGCAGGCCAAGCTTGAGACGCAGATCGATCAGTGGGGTCGCCCGTCCGCGCACGTCGATGAGACCGAGCATGTAGCTGGGGCCATCGGGAATGCCGAAGGGCGATTGAAAGTCCAGAATCTCCCGCACCATGCTGACCGGGACAGCAAAGACCTCTGCGCCCAAACCCAAGGTGACATATTGGCCTTCGACGGACCGCACCGTCATCTCACGCATACTCCTGGAAGCGGTCGTCATCAGAGTCAGGCCCGCCATGGGCAAGATCGAGCGCAAAGCCCTTCACGCGCGCCTGCTGTTCGGCAACGGTGGCCGGCGCTTTAACCGGTTTGCGCGTCGCTGTCGGCTTTTCGAAGCTGCGCCTCTTGGCCGTCTGCTGGGGCTTGGTCTGCACTTTGGTGTGACCAGCATTGTCGAGGCGGAAGTAGGAGATCGAGGACTGCAGTTCTTCGGATTGGCTGGCGAGTTCGACAGAGGTCGCCGACATCTGCTCGGAGGCCGCCGCATTCTGACGCGTGACCTTGTCGAGCTGCTGGATGGCTTCGTTGATCTGCGAGGCGCCGACATCTTGTTCGCGGCAGGCAGCGCTGATTTCCGAGACGAGTTCGGCGGTCTTGCGGATATCCGGCACCAGGCGGGTCAGCATTTCACCAGCGGCTTGTGCGGCCTTGACGGTTTCGCTCGACACGGAGCTGATTTCCGAAGCCGCTGTCTGGCTTCTTTCGGCAAGCTTGCGCACTTCAGAGGCAACCACGGCAAAGCCTTTGCCATGTTCACCAGCGCGGGCCGCTTCAACCGCTGCATTCAGCGCCAATAGATCGGTCTGGCGCGCGATTTCCTGCACGATGGTGATCTTTTCGGCGATGGTCTGCATGGCGGTGACGGCGCGGTTCACGGCTTCACCGCTGACTTCGGCATCGCGCGCGGATTGGCGCGAGATCTTTTCGGTCTGCGCCGCGTTGTCGGCGTTCTGTTTGATGTTGGAGGCCATTTCTTCCATCGAGGCGGAGGCCTCTTCGGCAGCGGAAGCCTGCTCGGTGGCGCCTTGGCTCACCTGCTCGGAAGCCGAGGACAATTCCTGACTGCCGGAAGCAACGTTTTCTGCGGCATTGCTGGAATTGGAGACGACTTCGCGAAGTTTTTCGACCATGCGCTCCAACGCCCGGCCCAGCGTGTCTTTATCCGAAAGGGCCTTGGGCTGCACGGTGAGGTCGCCTTCCGCGATCTTATCGGCAATAGCGGCGGTAACGCGCAGATTCTTGGTCATGGTCTCGACCGCATCGGCAACGTCTTTGATCTCGTCATTGGTGCGCACGTCGATGGCCTGGCTGAGATCGCCAATGGCCACCGCGTCGACCAACTTGGTCACTTTGCGCAGGCCTGTGCCGATCAGAACCATGATCCAGACGCTGGCGACGATTGCCAGAAGTGTTGCGACCGCCGTCATGATGAGAAGGGCAGTGCTGGTTGTGCTGTAACTTTGATCCGATTTCCCAACGGCTTGGGCCATCAAATCTTTTGCCCGCTGGACGCGTTCTTCGCAGTGATTGAGCAGCGCCAGACCCGGGCGATAGAGGGAGCCGAGCGAAATTTCTGTCGCCTCTTTGTCCTTGTTCTGTTTGGCGTACTCTCTGAGCTGTGTATCCAGCGGCTTGATCGTCTCCCAGGCTTGCTGCATCTGGGCGAAGATGGGCCGGCCTTGTTCGCCGGCAATTTGATAGCCATGGGCCAGGGCGGCATCCATCTTGAGGCGATAATCGGTGATTTCCTCGTCGTAGGTCTGCAGAACCTTAGGGTCGCTGGTCAAGATCATGTTCTTTTCCGACCGCAAAATCTGCAGGAGTAAGTAGCGGACGCTAACGGCCGTCTGCAGCTTTTCGACCGGGCCATTTATAAGGCCGACGAAATTCTCGTTCATCGATTTGACGCCATTGATGCCAAAACCGGCGGAGACCAGCATCAGCACGATCATGCTACCAAAGGCCAGGCCAAGTTTGAGTTTTATCGAGAAGCGCATGTCAGTTCCCCTGGGTGGGCTAGTGTTGGGTTCCGGTCAGGCTTGCGCTCTGGCCGCATGTTGCGAAAATCCGTGTTAGGTTGGGAACGACGATGAAATCGCCGTTCCGTTTGGCGAGGCAGCGGATGAAATCTTGCCGCCACTGCATGCCGATCCGCGGCGCCGCTTCGGTAGAAGAGCGGTGGAGCGTGGTCACCTCAAAGACCTTGTCGGCTTTGAGCCCGACGAGGCAGGTCTCGCCGTCGTAATCGAGCTCGATAACGATAAAGCGGCTATCGAGCGAAACGCCTTTCTGGGCGAGGCCGAAGGCAAGGCGCAAATCGGCAACGGGAATAACGCTGCCGCGAAAGTTGATGACGCTGCCGGCGATCGGTGCGCTGCCGGGTACGGAGGTTTCCGGTAAGATGTCGAGAATTTCGCAGACCACACTGGCCTCGAGGGCAAAGGTCTCGCCACCGAGGTCGAAGGTCAGAGCTTTCAGTTGATCGTCTTCCCAGGCCAACTCGGTATCGTCGCTCATGGGATCACCCGGCCGCCCGCAGGCGGTCCTCCTGCTGCTGTCCGGCCGCCACCAAATGCGGCACGTCGAGAATGAGAGCGACGCCGCCGTCGCCGAGAATGGTGGCACCGGAGAAGGTTTCGATTGCGGCGTGGAAGCGCGACAGCGGCTTGATCACCGTCTGGTGGTCACCGAGGATTTGATCGACCACAAGGCCGACGCGTTCGTTGCCGGTCGAGACCACGACAACCTTCTGATAGCGGTCCGGCGCGCTGTTGGTGGCAAAGAGGCTACGCAAGCGGATGAAGGGGACGAGTTGCTCGCGCAAGGTGAGGAAGGTGTGGCCACGGGAGCGTTGATCTTGCTCGGTCGTCAGCTCGACGCATTCCTCGACCGAAGAGAGCGGGATGACATAACGCCCCTGACCCACGCGCACGAGCAAGCCATCGATGATGGCAAGGGTGAGCGGGATGCGCAGTGCGACTTCCGAACCCTGGCCTTGCTTGGATTTGATGTCGATGGTGCCGCGCAAACCCTCGATAGTGCGCTTGACGACGTCCATACCGACGCCGCGGCCGGAAATGCTGGTAACCTTCTGCGCGGTCGAGAAACCAGCGTGGAAGAGCAGTTGCAGCACGTCGTTGTCGCTCAGCACCGCGTCTTTTGCGATCAGGCCGTTTTGTTCAGCTTTGGCGCGCACGCGGGCGTAATCGACACCGCGCCCGTCGTCGCTGACGGAGATGATGACTTCGGCGCCCGCTTGGCGCGCCGACAAACACACACGGCCGGAATCGGGCTTACCGGCTTGGCGCCGTTCGTCGGGGCCTTCAAGGCCGTGATCGGCCGCATTGCGAATAAGATGGATGAGAGGATCGGCCAGGCGTTCGATCACCGTCTTGTCGAGCTCGGTGGTCTCGCCAAAGGTTTGAAATTCGATGGTCTTGCCGGTGTCGCGTGCCAGATCATGGATGAGACGGCGGAAGCGGCCGAAGAGTTGCGAAATCGGCACCATTCGCACGCTCATCATGGTGTCGCGCAGCTCAGCGGCGAGGCGTTCGATTTCTTCGGAAACGGAATGCAGATTGACGTCGCTGTGCGAGGCGCATACTTGCTTCAGCCGGGATTGCGCGATGACCAATTCGCCGACGCGGTTCATCAGATCATCGAGGCGCTCCGCCGGGACACGCACCGTTTCACCCGCCGCTGCGGCTCTATGGTCTGACACCATAGGGGCGGGCTTGTCGTTGGCTGGCATGGGCAGCGCGGTGTCACTGAGGAGAATGTCAGCAGTGCTGTCGGCTTCGCCAGCATCTTCCTGCGCGGGGATGACGGCCTCAATCGACAGGCTGGCGTCGTCACCAACGAAGATAAAGACATCTTCGATGGCGTTCCTCGATTGGCGCGTCGTCAGCGTGACGTTCCAAGAGAGATAGCAATCGGTGGGGTTGAGATCTTCCAGCGGTGGAATCTCGTTCGTGAGCGGCGTGACAGTGCAGTCGCCGAGGGCGCGTAATTCGTCGAGCAGCGCCAAGGGCCGCGTGCCATTGACGAGCGCATCGCGCGTCAGGCTGAAGCGTATGAGCCAGGTGCTTTCGGGTTCGGGTGCCGCAGCGGTCGACGGGCCAGCGCAATGCATGGCTTTGTCGATGGCAGCGATCAGGGATTCTCCATCCGATGTGGCGCGGTCATCGCCTTGGGCCAAGGCTCTTATATGATCTTGGGCGGCCAGAACAGCCGCCACCAATTCGGGGGTGGCTTGCACCTCGCCCTTGCGGACGCGGTCAAAGGCGGATTCGCAATGATGAGCAAAAGCGGCCAGCGCATCGAAGCCGAACATGGCCCCGGAGCCTTTTAAGGTGTGCAGGGCGCGAAAGACTTGGGCAATGATGTCGGCATTGGTGGGGCAGCGTTCGAGATCGAGCAGGCCTTGTTCGAGTTGGTCCAGAAGTTCCTGGGCCTCAACGCGGAAAACCTGTGCGGGGTCGGTGATGGTCATTTCGCCAGGACCTTGGTGACGATGCGGCGAAGCTGTTCGGAATCAAAGGGCTTGGTGATCCAGCCCGTTGCGCCGGCAGCCTTGGCTTGGCTCTTCAGCCCGGCATCGGATTCGGTGGTGAGGAAGAGGATCGGCACGCCTTGATAAGCCGGCAATGTGCGCATCTTTTTGATCATCGACAGCCCGTCCATGACCGGCATGTTGAGATCGGTGATGACGAGTTCGTATTTGCCGCTTTTGGCTTTGTTAAAGCCGTCGGAGCCGTCGGAAGCTTCGCTAACGGCGTGGCCTTGACCGCCTAGCGCGATTTTCACGGTCTGGCGAATAGAGGCGGAATCGTCGACGATTAAGATAGAACTCATGTCTCAATTACCCTGCGGTGGTCCAAAAATTGTCGGCGGTGTCCAGAAAGCCACCGCGCATGAGCTCGCTCATGAGGGCTTCTGGAAGCGGCTGCGCAAGGCGAATGGATTTGCCGTGGAGCTTGGCGGAACGGCGCGCGGAATGAATGAGCTGTATGAGGGTCAGATCCGCTTCTTTGGCGCCGCTGAGATCGATACAGAGTGCGCTCGCGCCAGCGAAGGCTGCCGCGATTTTCTTATGGGCTTTGGCAATGGTGCGGACGGTTAAGTCGCCATGCAATGCCAGTATGTCCGAAGAGCTGCGGCCGGCGGGCATCTCTGCAAAACCCCAATATGAGAGCGTGATGACACGTTCTTTCGGGGAGCATTAGTCGGCGGGTCTGCTTAAATCGCGGTAAAGTTTCGCCGCGTATTTCTGCAATTGGTAGTATTACGGATGGTTATAGGGGTTAGCACCTACGGCATAATGAAGCACGATAAATGCGTGTACGGATAATGGCGGCGGCGTGCCGCGCATTTGCGAAACGATCCTGTCACAAAATGCGCGGCGCTTGCGAGCTACATCACCGCGCCGATATGCCAAGGCACAAATTCCATATCGCCGTAGCCAAGCTCTTCGCTCTTCGACATTTTTCCCGACGCAATCTCAAGCATGTAATCGAGAATTTCGGCACCCTTTTCTTCGACGCTGGCCTCACCAGTTGCGATGGTGCCGCAATCGATGTCCATGTCGTCGGGCATCTTCTTGAAGACTTCGCTGTTGGTGGCGAGCTTGATGGAGGGCGAGGGTTTGCAGCCGTAAGCCGAACCGCGCCCTGTGGTGAACGCGATCATGGTGGCGCCAGAGGCGACTTGGCCCGTTGCCGAACAAGGATCGAAGCCGGGGCTGTCCATAAAGACAAGCCCGTGTTTGGTGACGGGGGCGGCGTATTCGATAACATCCACCAGCGGCGAGGTGCCGGCCTTGGCGACAGCGCCCAGCGATTTTTCGAGAATGGTGGTGAGCCCCCCCGCCTTGTTGCCTGGCGAGGGATTGTTGTTCATCTCCATCTTGTGCAGGGCGGTGTACTCTTCCCACCAAGTGATCCGTGCACGGAGTTTGTCCACCAGCTCGGGCGATTGGGCGCGGGCATACAACAGATGCTCGGCACCATAGATTTCCGGTGTCTCCGAAAGAATAACGGTACCGCCCATAGAGACGAGGCGGTCGGAGGCGTTGCCCAGCGCCGGATTGGCGGTGACGCCCGACCAACCGTCAGAACCGCCGCATTGGAGACCGATGACAAGCTCGCTGGCGGGTTGCTCGCTGCGCTCGGCGCGATTGGCGATCGGCAGCATGGCTTTCACTTTATCCAGGCCTTCAGCGATGGCGCGTTTTGTGCCACCGGTGTCTTGAATGGTGAAAGACTGGAAATGATCAGATTCTGTGAGCCCGAACTCTTGCTTGAAACGGGCAAGCTGAATCACTTCACAGCCAAGCCCGACTAACAGAACCCCGGCGAAATTGGGATTGGCCGCCGTGCCCCACAGCGTGCGGGAGAGAAGATCGAAGCCTTCGCCCTTCACCGCCATGCCGCAGCCGGAATGGTGCGTGATCGGCACGATGCCGTCGACATTGGGATAATCCTCGAGCAAACCGCTGCGCTCGGCTTCCTGGGCGATATATTTGGCGACCGAGGCCGAGCAATTCACGCTCGTCAGCACACCAATATAATTGCGGGTCGCGACTTTACCGCTGGCCCGTTTGTAACCTTGGAAGCTGCGGACCGCTTCGTTGCGCAGGAAATGGGGCGCGGCGCCCGCGTCAGCGCGCAATTCGGTGAAGGCAAGATTTTGCACATGGACATGGCTGCCCGCGGCGATGTCCACACTCGCCACACCGATCACCTGGCCATATTTGCGCACCGC
>Ga0265338_10009257_pt1 | contig 11785 bp, 9 predicted proteins | sample 42126metaG_FD_193579 | JGI IMG/M metagenome (GOLD analysis project Ga0265338, IMG submission 193579) | Rhizosphere microbial communities from Carex aquatilis grown in University of Washington, Seatle, WA, United States - 4-21-26 metaG | ecosystem: Host-associated > Plants > Roots > Rhizosphere >... | reverse complement strand
CACCAGGCAGCCAGCCAAGACCTGTCACCCCTGCCCCGAACAGTCAGCAGCCGGTAACTCGGCAGGCACCAGGCAGCCAGCCAAGGCCTGTCACCCCTGCCCCGAACAGTCAGCAGCGAACTACTGCTCCCGCCGCGGTCGTCAAGGAAAGGCCGACTGTCACCGCTCCTACTCCGGGAAAGCAGCCTGCTGTTTCGACCCCCGGCGGCCAGAGAGGTTCCGCCGCTGCCACGCTCATCACGACACTCAAAACCCGGACACTTCCGGATGCCGATCAGCGTCTGTCGGAAGCACGGAAAGTTGCCGGCATCCGCATTGACCTGAATGCCGTTGCCGGGCAGCTTGCGGCGGCAAAGGAGTCTCTTGCGGGTGCGGAAAAGGATCTGGCCGCCGGAAACTCTGATCAGGCGGCGCAGAAAGCCGCCGCGGTACAGCAACAGGTCGACAATCAAATGAAGCAGCTCTCGGCAGCCGTGCAGACGGCAACGCAGAGCCCGCAGAAGCGCTAGGCGCGGCAGGCAGAGGAACGCCGCGGAAGGAAAGGAAACGGGGTGCGCTGCCCGGTGCGCGCGCACTCTTTTTATGAATCGCAGCTGCCGATAATCATAGAGGCCAGGCTGTGGAACAAAGGAGATGAACCCATGATCAACCCTCTGCCAACAAACGCGGCGCCAGCGATCACCCCGAAAGCGGACGCAGATCTTATGACGGCAAGAATACAGGTCAAGGCGGCACAACTGACAGACAGCTCCGAAAAGAGCGAAGCGAAACTGCAGACGCCGACAAAGGACAGCGTTCAACTGTCCCCCTCTGCTCAAGCCAGGGCAATGCGGCAGGCAGGACGAAGCATTCCGCAGATCGCGATAAAGCTCGGCCTGGCGATCCCGACCGTTGCCGCCTTTTTCGAGGAATAGCGGTCAGGCGTTCCGGTAGAGCGCCCTGGTTCCCGCCAGTACCATAGATCTCAGCAGGACCGATCTTGTCACGCGGCGTCAGTTCCTCTAACCTGCCCGGTGCATACGTACACGCCTGACGCACACACGGAGATCAGGGAAAGGGCGGGCGAAGTCCATTGCCGCGAGAAACCTGCTACAAATGCTGGCGTCCCATGTCCTGCTGCCTCTGCCCGTCACTGCCGCCAATGCAAACGCGCACGCGCATCGTCCTCCTCATGCACCCGAAGGAGTTCCGTCATCAGAAATGCACAACGGGACGACTCACATGCCTGAACCTGGCCAACAGCGAGATCATCCCGGGAGTGAGCTTTGACGCCAACCCCAGGGTTCGCTCGCTTATCGACGATCCTGGCAACTATCCGGTCCTGCTGTATCCGTGTGAGGACGCGAAGAGCATGCGCGATGGAGGGTTCGCCGCCTCGGCGCCCCGTGAACGCAGGCTCGTGGTTTTTCTCATCGACGCGACATGGCATTGCTCCCGCAAAATCGTGCGCGAAAGCCCGTCCCTCATGCGCCTGCCCCGTCTCATGATCGAGCCCGAAGCGCCCAGCCGTTTCACAATCAAGCGGCAGCCCGCTGCCTGGTGTCTTTCGACAATCGAGGCCACGCATGAGGTTCTTCTTGGCCTCGATGCCGGAGGCCTGGACGTCTATCCTGACACGCACAGGCTCCTCGATGCATTCGACGCCATGCAGAGTTTCCAGGTCCGACAAATCGCGAAGGCCGCCCTCCTCCCCCATCATGTGCGCGGGACGAGAAAGCCCCTCTGAGGCGTCCCCGGGAAGGGTATACGCAATTTCAATTGCGGGGCTGCCTGTCAGTGGAGGGGCGTTTATTCTTCGGAGGCAGGTCCCCGCAGCCGCTTGTGTGCCGAGCGGAGCTTCTTGACCCGGAGCCGCGCCTCGCGGGCAGCCCGGGAGGGACGGGTTTTCACCCTGCTTTTCGGCTTCACCATGGCCTTGGCAATGAGCTCCGCCATGCGGGCAACGGCTATCTCGCGGTTACGCGCCTGCTCGCGCGTGTCCTGCACCGCAACCATGATGTCCCCTTCCGAGGTGACCCGATTGGCAAGACGCGTCTCGACGCGGTGGCGGTCGCTTTCCGGAAGGAAGCCCAGGTCAGCCACGGCGAGCCGTGCCACGGCCTTGCTTGCCACCTTGTTCACGTTTTGTCCCCCGGGACCGCCGGACCGGGCAAATGAGAACCTGATGAGCTGCTCGATGGAATCCACGAGCTCGGATTTCTTCATACGGCAGCACCCGATATCGGCATGCGAATGGTGAAGGTGGTCCCTTTGCCCACCTCGGAGGACACCCCTATGCTCCACCCGTGGCCTTCGATGATCGACTTGACCGTGGTGAGGCCCAACCCGAATCCCGACTCGCGGCGGGAGTTCGTGCCCCTGTAGAAGGGATCGAAGATGTGCGAGAGATCATCCGGCGGGATGCCGATGCCGGTATCCGCGATGGAGAGTGCAATTTCCGCGCCGTCCGTCCGGGCAACCAGGGTGATCTTTCCCTCCTGGCCGGTGTAGCGGATGGCATTGCCGACCAGGTTTTCCAACGCCCGGGTGAAAAGGCCGGCGTCCATACGCACCATGACCGTGTCGGCGCAATCGATGGACCAGGAGAACTCGCGCTTGAGGATGAGCGCGTCCTCCGCGAATCTCCGCGCAATGTCCGAGAAGAACTGCCGCACGGCCACTTCCCGGTGGGTCAGCCGCCATTCGCCGGTCTCCATCCTGACGAACCCGATCAGGTCGGCGATCATACCCTCCAGGGTCCGTGACTTGTCGAGGATGATGGAGAGGTACCTCTTCTGCGCGTCCGGTTCGGACGCGTAGCCGTCCGCGATAGCCTCCACGTACCCCTGGATGAGAGTCAGGGGGGTCCGAAGGTCGTGCGAGACGCCCATGATGAAGCGCGCGCGGCGGGCGTACTCTTCCTTGAGGGCGCGGCGCATGCTGTCGAACGAACGGGTGAGGGACGCGATGCGGTCGTTGCCGCGCGCCGGCAGCTCGAAATCAAGATTTCCATCCGCGATGCGCCGCGTTGCCCCTTCCAGGGTGAGGATCGAGCGGTTCAGCGACCGCAGGATGAGGAAGCTCATCAGCGAGGAGAAAATCAGGAGCGCGATGGTGGGGTACGTCACCAGCTCAAGGGCCAGGGTCCTGAAGCGCGCCTCTTCGGGCCGGATCTTCGGGAGCTTGAGGATCAGGAGGGAGTCGTCATTGCCGGGCGCGTGGGACGCTTCGAGCTGGAAGTGGAATTTGTCGGCATGGGCCCGGATGTACTGCATGAGCACGACGTTCGTGGCAGACATGCCGGACGGGAGCTCGGGGATGGTGGAAGTGGTGATGAAGTCATCCTTGTCCAGGATCACGATGTCGAGACCCGGCGGCCTTCCCTCCTCAAGGGCCCGAAAATCGTGACGTCTGATTGCACGCGGCACCTTCCTGCCGATCCAGGACATGATCTGCGGGTAATTGGGCAGCGGCTCGCGCCCCCGCGCGGCATAGAACTGTTCGAACAGCATGAACGCGCTGACCAGGAACGGTACGGCGATGATGCCGCCCACAAGGACCAGAAACTGCGTGCGCAGTTTCATGCGTGCACCGCCTCCGCGCTGAAGCGGTAGCCCATGCCGTGGACCGTCTCGATGAACTCCGGAGAGGCCGGGTCCTTCTCGATTTTCTTCCGCAGCCTCTGGATGTAGACCGCAACGGCAGTGACGTCGCCGTACTGGTTCCGCCAGACCTCGGCGTAGATCGTCTCCGGTGTCATGGCCTTGCCCGGGTGCGTGGCCAGACACGCGAGGACTTCGAACTCCTTCGAGGAGAGGGGCACCTTCTCCCCTCCCTTCTTCAACAGGTAACCGTCGATATCGAGGATGAAATCCCCGAACTTCACGCTGTTGGGGCTGGCCTTCATGTCGGTGGAGCGGCGGAGCATTGCACGCACGCGCGCTGCCAGGACCTTGGGGGAAAAGGGCTTTGTGACGAACTCATCGGCACCGATGCCCAGCCCGAGAACCATGTCTTCGTCCGCGTCCCGGGCGGAAACGATCATCACCGGCACAGCGCTGTTCCTGCGCAGCCGCTGCAGGAACTCGAATCCGTCGATCCCCGGAAGGTTGATGTCCAGGACGACCATGTCGTAGCGTTCCCGCGCAAACTGCGCCAGGCCGTCCTCCCCCGTCTCGCAGATGTCGGGTTCCATGCCCTCCTTCTGCAGATAGAGGCGGATGAGGTCCGCCATCTCCTTCACGTCTTCAATAATCAGTATTTTGGCCTGCACGTATTTTCCCCCTGGCGCCGTTCTCATCAAGATATACGCGGAGCCTGCCGGACGCTATAGATGGGGCGTGAACGCTCGATAAAAATCTGTTATCCGCCGGAAGATCGATTTTTCCAGGATTTCACTACCGGGTGCACGTCAGCCGGGCCCGGATCAGACGGGTCGAGCGTCCTTCCCACCTCCGCGTACGCGGCAATGCGTTCCCCGAGTGGAAGGGCTGCCAGCGGATTGTCGGAGCGGAACAGACCATAGCGATCCTCGCAGTCAGCCAGCCGCTCGTGGGCAATCAGCGCCCATGTCGCGTCAATGAGGTGGGAGAACTCCGGCAGCAGAAGCTCGGGGCAGTTGAACGACTGCCGCGGGCTGTTGATGTCCACGCCGCTGATCTCCATGAAGCCGTGACGGGCGCAGAGCTTCTGCACGCGGCGGAGCTGCTCCAGCGTGTTGCGCGGAGGCATGTACGCGATGGCGCGGAATCCCAGCTTTCCCGCCTCCACCATCAGCTCGTCCAGGTACCCGTCTTCGAAGCGCTCGGCCTTCTTGTCCCCGGTCGGAGAATCGGTGATGTCCCCCAGGTACGCGTAGCAGGGGATGGCGCCGATCTCTTCGGCAAATCGCACCGCGCGCAGAACCGGGATGCATTCTTCGGTGTCCGGCTGGATGAAGACCTTTTCGATGAAGGAGCTTTTCAAGACACCGAGCAGATCGAAGAAAAGGAAATCATTGCCGGGATCTGCCAGGTATTCGACGACCCGGGCAGGAGGAACGATGCCGAGGGTGGTGCGAAGAAAGGCGGCAAGCGGCTCACCGCGGCCGGTCTTTTCCACGATTGTGCGGGCAACGGCAAGGAGAATATGCCGCTCGGTAATGGTCCCCCCTTCCTCGACACACGAGGCGGCGCGGACGTCATTCTGCCAGTCCAGCGGAGCAAGGCCGTAGCCGGGAAGGAGCGAGTTCAGCCTCTCCACCATGCGCCGCTCCCTCAGCTCCCGCGCGGCCTGCAGGGGCCGCAGGAACGCGCGCAGGGCGGGCACGCTGCGTGCAGGCACTCCGTGCATCATCACGTACATCACGCCTTCCGAGTCCGGGCTGTTGATCTTCCGCCCCTCCAGCCGGGTGCCCGCTGCGCTGACACGCAGTTCCACACCCGCGGTGGTGGCGAGCCTGAGGATCCTGCCCGCCTCGCGCATTTCACCGGCCCCTGCAATCGAGTCATGATCCATGATGCCAACGGCCGCAAGCCCCGCAGCCCTGGCGCGCGCCGCTGCCGCAGTGGGGGAATAGGGGCTGAAGGAGTAGATCGTGTGCACGTGGCAGTTGACCTCGCGGGCAGAATCCACCGAGTACGGTGGCGCAGAATCCACCGAGTACGGTGGCGCAGAATCCGCCGAGTACGCGAGTACGAGTTCCGCGCGAACGCGGTACGGCGCACCGGGAGACGAATCACTGCGCGATACGAGCTCACGCAATGCGGCAAGACGGTCCTGCGCGACGGGGGCATTCAGGGGATCAGACATGGACGGATTCTGCCGCGCGTTCACGGCACTGTCAACGCGGACGCGCGGTGGGCGGATTCGGGCGCCGCGGTACCCATAGGGTTCGGGCGCCGCGGTACCCCGAGGATTCGGCGTCTCAGCCGGGAATGTGAAGGGCCCGCAGAAAGCGCGCATGGAGCTGCGGGCCGTCGATCCCGCGGGGATCGCGGATGATCCCTCCCGCCATGTCCGCATGGCCGCCGCCGAAGCCGATGCCGGAGAGAGCGTCCTGCACCATCCGCGAGGCATTCCAGGCTTCCCGCTCGCTCCGCACCGAGACGTTGATCACGCCATCATTGTGCGCGCAGAGCACGACGAACTCCGCCTCTTCCAGCGTGATGAAGAAATCCCCGAGGATGCCGAGCAGATTCTGGTTGCAGCCCTCGGGAAACCAGCAGAAGGCCACCCTGTCCCGAACTTGCACGTTGGCCAGCGCATGGCGGTAGAACGCGAGGTCCCCGGTCTGTATGGAGTTGCGGAGGATCGAGTTTTCGAGCCGCACGTCAGCCCGCGCGTACAGGTCCGCGTAGGCCTGGATGTCCTCCCTGCTCACCTGCCTGGTGAGGAGTGCCGTGTCCATGTTGATGCCGATCATGAGCGCCGTAGCGACCTCGCGCGGAACCTCGCTGTGCGCTTCCTGGAAGTAGCCGAAGATCAGGGTTGCGCAGGCCCCCAGATCCGGGCGGATGTCGACGAACGCGACGTTGTCCGGCCTCTTCACGTCGTGATGGTCGATCACGGCAATCTCGTCCCCTGGCAGGTCGGTGACGTTCTTGCTCCCCTTGCACCCGTCCACGATCAGGATAGGGTCGCACGGCCCGATTTCAACGCCTGATGCCTGCTCCACGTTGATTCCGAGGTCACGAATCATCCGGCGCAGCGAATCCCGCTGCAGGTCTCCCCCGAATACTATCCGGGAAGACACCCCGGATCCCTTCAGCAGCACCTGCAGGCCGAATGCGGTGGCCACCGCGTCACAATCCGGAAAATCGTGCGTCTGCACGTAGACCGGACGACGCGCGCCAATAACGTCCAGCAACTCCCCCAGTTTTCCCATTACGTCCAGATTACATCGCATGCCGCCCCAGGGTACAGCGAGGTGTGCGGCACGAATGTCATGGAGTACGCGATTGCGCGTTCCGCGCGAACACGGTACCGCGACCGGAGCACTCCGTGCAGTCAGGCGGCATTCGTGCCAGCGGTCACTGATTTAGGCGGTTTGACAGCCCCCTGCCGCGCGTCTACAATCTCTCCTCTGGGGGCTGGCATGGCGGAAACCGGGAAGAAGAAATACGGCAAGGGCGCTCTCATCTACATCGAATCGGACGAGGAAAGCGACGACGTCTTCGTGCTGGAAACAGGGGAAGTGGAGCTGACGGGAACCCCGGGGCTGCCGCGCTTCCGTTCCGTCCTGCGCCCCGGGGACATTTTCGGCTTTACTTCCTGTCTCTGCCGCCGTCCCCGCATGGAAACCGCGATTGCCAGGACGGACTGCTCGTGCGCGGTGCTCGGACGTGAACGATTCATCGAATCAGTCCAGGCCAATCCGGACGTGGCAAGCCGCATCATTTCCTACTTTGCCCAGGAGCTGCGCGCGTTCGATGTGATGGTGGTTTCGCCGTCCGAGGAGGCAAACGTCTCCGACGATGAAACACGCCTCTACGAGCTTGCCGAATATTTTCAAAAAAAGGGCAGAGAGGCGCATGCACACCATGCGCTCACCGTGTACCAGCAGAGATTCCCGGGCGCATCACGCGGCGCAGAAGCTGCCACCCGCCTCGCAACGCTCGCGGGCAAAGGCGGCCTCCCGGCCGCGCCGGTCATGCGCGGGCTGTGCAGGGTATACGCCGACCGGCAGATGATATTCTGCGAGTATGAGCCGGGAAACGAGCTGTATATCATCAAGTCGGGAAAGGTGGAAATACTGAAGATCAATCCGCCGGGAGAGATCCTGCTGTCCATCCTGCGGGACGGCGATATCTTCGGAGAGCTCTCCATCGTCTCCAGCGCCCCCCGCAGCGCCACTGCGGTGAGCGCCGGAGAGACCCTGCTCCTGCCCGTCTCCCGCGAATCCCTGCCGTCGGTGTTCGGGAAGTCCCCCGCAACCGTGGGGCGCATCCTTGCGGCTCTCAGCCAGCGGTTGTGGTTCACGTTCATACGCCTGCGCTCCAAGGTGTATGAGAACCCCCTCACCCGCGCATACGTGCTGCTGGAAAACAAGCTCCTTGAAGACAGGATATCCCTGACGGGCACCAAGCCGTATACGCTGCCCCTGGGAATCGCGGATATCCTGGGCATGGCCGGCGTGCCCTCGGACCAGATGGACAACGTGAAGGGTCTCCTCTCGGACGACCCCAACCTCGCCTTCCAGTTCCGACAGCTCACGATCGAGAGTCCAGCCGCACTCGAGGCACGGGCGCGGTACTTCCGCACCAGGGATCACCTGGACAGTCCCGAGCTGAAAGCCGCCGTCTCCCCGAGAAGGCGGAGCCCCGCCGGCCGCATCGGCCTGGACACCCATGAGCTGCGCGTCCCTCCGGAGAAGATCCCGGGCTGATTCGCGGCTACTCTTTCAGCACAAGCACGCCCTTGGCAAGGAGCTCCACGCTCCCGCCGACCTGTCCCCCGGCCAGCAGGTCGGTCAGGTGCCGGGCGCCGAAATCGATTCTCACCGCCGTGTCGTTGTGATTGAGCACGAACAGGAACGACTGACCGCCCTTTGTTCTCCGCGTTGCTTCCACGCCTGCCGGCGCGCGCATGACGGATTGCACATTCTTTTCCTCGGCCAGGAACGCAGCCAGTCGTGACAGGAACTTCCTCTCGGGAGCGGTTGCCAGGTACCAGGCATGGCCCTGCCCGGCGCGGTTTCTCGTCAGACAGGGCATTCCCTTGTAGAAGTCGGAGCCGTACTCGGCCAGGACCTCGGCGCCCTCGGCGTGGAGCAGGTCGCAGAGCAGTGCGCAGTCGAATGAGCCCGCCAGGCCGCCCATGGCCTTTTTCATGACGATGGAGTTCTTCTGGTCCGGCAGGAGAGCGTCGATCTCCTCCACCCAGATCCCCAGCAGGGAGCGAAGCTCCCCCGGGTAGCCGCCCAGGGTCACCAGATCGTACTGGTTCACGATCCCGCTGAAGAAGGTCGTGAGGAATGTGCCTCCCCGCTCCACGAACTCCGCCAGCCTGCGGGCCACCCCCGGCTTCAGCATATAGAGCACCGGAGCGACCACCACATCGTAGCGGGCAAGGTCATGCCCTTCACCGATCATGTCCACGGAATAGTTCTGAGACCAGAATGCTTCGTGCCACGCGCTGACTTGCGCCACATACTTCAAGGCCGCGCTGGGGCCCGAGCTCATCTCCACCGCCCACCAGTTCTCCCAGTCAAAGAGCACGCCAATCTTCGATTCCACCCTGGAGTCCACCAGCGCGTCCCCAAGCCCGGCAAGCTCGCGGCCCAGCGCCGCCACTTCCCGGAACACGCGCGTGTTCTCGTGGCCCGCGTGTGCAATGACCGCGCCATGGTATTTCTCACACGCCCCGCGTGATCTCTTCACCTGGAAGAACTGCACCGTGTCGGCGCCCCGCGCCACCGCCTGCCAGCTCTGCAGCCGCATGACCCCTGGCCGCTTCAGGCTGTTGTATGGCTGCCAGTTCTGCTGGCTGGGGGTCTGTTCCATGAGCATGAAGGGCTGACCCGCTTTCAGCCCCCGCATCAGGTCATGCCGCATGGCAATGTCGCTGACAGGCGTATCCAGGCTCGGGTAGCTGTCCCAGGAGACGACGTCCATCTCCCGGGCCCACCGAAAGTAGTCCAGTGACTTGAAGGTGCCCATCAGGTTTGTCGTGACCGGAACGTCGGGCGTCGCCGACTTGATGGCGTCGCGCTCCGCTTTGAAGCATTCCAGGATGCTCTCGGAGTTGAACCGATAGTAGTCCAGGGTGATCCCCTGGAAAACGGTGCGTGTGGCATCCAGGTGCTCGCTGAGAAGGCTCGGGAGCACGATCTGATCCCAGTCGCTGAAGGTGTGCCCCCAGAAGCTCGTATTCCAGGCATCATTCAGCGCAGCCAGAGCGCCGTACCGCGCTTTGAGCCACAGGCGGAACGCGCGCTCGCAGGTGTCGCAATAGCAGCTTCCCCCGTACTCGTTGCCCACGTGCCATGCCACGAGAGCCGGGTGCTTCCCATAGCGCTCTGCCATCCTGCCGGCAAGCGCAGGCGCAAATATACGGAAAGTGGGGCTGTTCGGACAGAAGTTGTGCCTCCCGCCGAACTTCCGCCTGTGCCCCTCGATCGTCGTCCGCAGCACGTCCGGATAGCGGGTGGCCATCCAGGCGGGTACGGCACCCGTGGAAGTTGCCATGCAGGCATGCATGCCATGCGCAGACAGCATGTCCATGACCCGGTCGAGCCATGAGAAATCGTACGTAGACTCGTCCGGCTGGAGCTTCCCCCACGCAAACACGGTCAGGGTTGCCACGTGGATACCGGCCAGCTTGAGAAGCCTCATATCCTCCTGCCAGGTCTCCTCGGGCCATTGGTCTGGATTGTAGTCCCCGCCGTACCAGATCCTGGGCAGTTTCGCGTTGATCATGGAGGCTCCTTCCCCGGGCGAGTATAACCCCGGCTATCCAGATGGGGAAAGGCCGGGCGGCCCGGCTTGGAATAGGACGGTCCGCCGGGCGGCCCGGCTTGAAATGAGACGGTCCGCCGGGCTCTCGCTTGACTCGCCCCTTGTCGAGGAGTAGAGATTACCCTATGAGAAGGCCAGCCCCATCGGTCGCCACTGTCGACCAGGAACGGACCCTCCTCACGGCATGCGCCCTTTCTCCCGAGGAGTGCCTCGCCCACCTGGCCACGCGTGAGAAGGGCTTGTCCGAGGAAGAGGCAGAGGAAAAGCGCAGGCAGTTCGGCGCCAACGAAGTGATCACCAAGCAGGGCGGAGCTCTCCTGCGGACCTACCACCGGCTGGCCAACCCCCTTGTCATCCAGCTCCTCATCATTGCGGCGGTTTCCTTCGTCATGGGGGACCTCCGCTCCACCATCGTGGTCGGCGGCATGGTGCTCATCAGCGTTGGGCTCTCCTCTTTCCAGGAGGAAAGATCGGGGCGCGCGGTGGAAAAGCTCCAGGCCATGGTCCGCACCACTGTGAACGTGCTGCGGGAAGGGAAGGACACGGAAATCCCCCTTGCGCAGATTGTGCCGGGGGATGTGGTCCTGCTGGATGCCGGGTCCCTGGTCCCTGCTGACCTGCGGCTGATTGCAACCAAGGACTTCTTTGTCAGCCAGAGTGCCTTGACGGGAGAGTCGATGCCCGTGGAGAAAAGCGCCGCCGCGGTCCCCGGCAATGGCAGATCGGCGCTCGAGCTTCCCAACGCGTGCTTCCAGGGCACAAACGTGCTCTCGGGAACCGCGCGGGGGGTAGTGATCAACACGGGAGCCCGCACCTACTTCGGCGCCATCACCCGCAAGCTCGCCGGCCAGCGCTCGAAAACCAGCTTTGACAAGGGAATCGCGGGCTTCACCTGGCTCATGATCCGTTTCATGGTGGTGATGGTGGCCGTTGTGTTCCTCATCGTCGGCATCACGAAGCACAACTGGGCAGAGGCCCTTCTCTTCGGCCTGGCCGTGGCCGTGGGGCTGACCCCGGAAATGCTCCCGATGATCGTCACTGTGAACCTGGCCAAGGGTGCCCTGGCCATGTCCAGGAAGAAAGTCATCGTCAAACGTCTGAACTCGATCCAGAACTTCGGGGCCATCGACATCCTGTGCACGGACAAGACCGGCACCCTTACCCAGGACCGTGTCATCCTCGAAAAGTACGTGGATGTCTCCGGCAAACAGAGCGACGAGGTTCTGCGCTACTCCTACATGAACAGCTTCTACCAGACGGGGCTGCGCAACCTCCTGGACCGGGCCGTTCTTGCCCACGGAGAGTTCGAGGTGGAGCGCAAATGCAAGAAGCTGGACGAGATCCCGTTCGACTTCACCCGCAAGCGCATG
>Ga0265338_10009256_pt1 | contig 11786 bp, 10 predicted proteins | sample 42126metaG_FD_193579 | JGI IMG/M metagenome (GOLD analysis project Ga0265338, IMG submission 193579) | Rhizosphere microbial communities from Carex aquatilis grown in University of Washington, Seatle, WA, United States - 4-21-26 metaG | ecosystem: Host-associated > Plants > Roots > Rhizosphere... | reverse complement strand
AAGTTAAAGGTCCCTACGGACGAAGCTAATGAGATGAGGTGCCCTGAAGGTAACCATGTAATTAAACTACCAAGACAATTGGGCAAAGAAAAGATTTATGTAATTAATAAAATTGACACTATATTTTTTAAAAACCAGAAATTTATCAACCTTGACGACGAAGCGGTACCAATTGCTGAATCCAAAATTAAGACTAATGATGCTAAATACTTTGTCACAGCGAAGGTCTTGGAAACAAAAAGAGGACCACAGGTCGTTATTTATGCCGGAACAACTGACAAGAGTAAGGATAAAACACAAGTCTTTGTTGAGCCGCAAGTTAAGAGAATGGACTTTGACAGAAATGATATACACCCGGGTGAAATTTTTACCGAAATCAAGGCAACCTTTCCCGACGGCTCTAGCCATACAATTAAGGGCACGAAATGATTCCCAATCCTAGATTTAAAAGAATTTAGTAGATGAGTATCAAGAAAAAAGAAGTTATGAAAAATGAAGTAATAGATAAAATTAATAAAGTAGTTACCACTAGCGAAGTTGTTATCGATGAAGCAATAGCGATCTATCTTATGGTTGAAACAAGAAAGCTTATTGAACACGGAAGTTCCGACAATTATCACGTAGTCAAATTTTATTGCGATTGGGTTGTTCATATTGAAAAGGATAGAATAACGCCAGAAATAAAAAAAGTAATACAGCAAACATATTCATCTATTGTTTACCAAATAAATAACCCCTACCGATTAACGCCTAAGCCAGCAACAACAGACTTTGCTTACTTAAGCGATTTCAGGAAACAGCTCGGGGAGTTATATGAAGCAGAGGATATTTGTTCAAGGCTAGTAGATAATAACGATATATGGACTTTATTTATTTCCCAACTTGTCAAAGTGCTAGAAAATCAACCAATAAATCAGCCTATTCCAGAGGTTGAGAAGGTCATGTTTTTGCCTGCTGCCGATAACTGTGTGATATTTAGAGTCGTGTTTACTAACCCAATTAAAGATTATAATTATTATGATTACAAGAATGCTTACTAAAGATACGAAAATTAACATTCCGAAACTTAGATTTAAGGAGTTCGGCGGAGAATGGGAGGCGGAAAAGCTTGGCAGCCTTACGGCTAAGGTTGGTAGTGGAAGCACCCCAAGAGGTGGCGAAAAAGTTTACCAAGATCACGGAGTAGTCTTTATTCGTAGCCAGAATATTAACAATGGACAGCTTGAGCTTGTTAATCCGACCTACATTTCGGAAAAAACTAACTCAGAAATGAAGAATACAATCGTCAGACCAAAAGACGTTCTTTTAAATATAACAGGTGCTTCTCTTGGACGAAGCTGTGTAGTACCCAGTGACTTTTCAATCGGTAATGTGAACCAGCATGTCTGCATCATTCGAGTTAACGATAATAATACCCCTGTTTTCATACATACCTATCTAGGTTCATACAAAGGGCAAAAATCCCTTTTGCAGCTTCAAACAGGTAGCGGGCGTGAAGGCCTAAACTTTCAAGGGGTGAGGGCTCTAAAAATATATGTTCCGGGAAAAGAGGAGCAAGAAAAAATTGCTGGTTTTTTTACAACAGTTGATGAAAAAATTACGAATCTAGAATCAAAAAAGACACAATTTGAAAAATATAAACAAGGCGTGATGCAGGCGATCTTTAGCCAAAGTATTCGCTTTAATAAACCAGACGGGACAAGTTACTCAGATTGGGAAGAGGAGGAACTTGGCAAACTGCTCGATTACGAACAGCCAACCAAGTATATTGTAAACTCTACCGAATACTCCAATAATTACAAAACTCCAGTTTTAACAGCAGGGAAAACATTTATTTTGGGATATACGGACGAGAAAAACAATATCTTCGGTGATTTGCCAGTAATTATATTTGATGACTTTACGACTGCAAGTCAGTTCGTAACTTTCCCTTTTAAGGTTAAGTCATCAGCAATGAAGATTTTAAAAGCAAAGAAAAATGAAAACGTTAGGTTTATTTTTGAGGCTATGCAACAAGTTGAGTATGAAGTTGGTGGACATGGGCGGCACTGGATTTCTGTTTTTTCTAACATGAAAATAAGCACACCGTCTGCGGACGAGCAAGAAAAAATTGCTGAACTTCTAGCATCGTTGGATAATAAATTTGAATTAATTAATAAAGAGCTGGGAAAGGCCAAGGAATTCAAAAAAGGCCTCCTTCAGCAGATGTTTGTATGAATACTGAAAACATTTCAAATAAATTTAAGGCTAGTTTTCAGGACCAATTTCGTGACTTTGACTATACCGAGTTGACTGACCTACTAACGGGTTATAGTCTGCGTGGTGCGTATGGGGATAAGCTCATCAAGCGCTTGAAGATCCAAGATGGCAAGACATATTTACCCTTTTTTTACTTCTACCTTTTACGAGATAAAGAGGGCTCTGAGTTTTCTGTTGTGGACGGCCACTACATTCCTCTAGTTGTTAAGGTGGATTTCTTATTAAAAGAGGGCGGTTTAGGAGGCGAAGAACATAGTTATGGCTTTGATAATAAATTTGTAAGAAACAAGAAGATATTGCCAATTAACGTTTCTACAGACAACGACTTTTTCTTTAACTATGAGAACGGGAAAGTTTATCAAAAGAAAAATAATCAGTACGTTGAAACTACATTATTAAAGATTTACAAACTTGTTTTGGAATTGCATTCCGCTGAATATACAAGCTTAGTAGGCTTTAAGGCTAGAGTTAAGATTATTCTTGGCAGAAACCTGTTAAACAGCTTATTGGTTTCCACGGTCTTTGTGGCCGGGTTGTTTTACTGGATTATTACGGGTATTTTCTTTAAATACGATCCGATACTAAGTCGTCTAGATGATAAGTATAACCCCGTTACTACTCCTCCTAAAGTAAGTGAAGATGAAAGTCAGATTGACTTCTTCGGTTATAAGGTAAGAATATGGACCATCACGAGCTATTCTATGTTAGCTTTGATGCTTTATCTACTAACAAGTGGAGCTAGGGTAAGTTTGGGGGTTAGTGCTGGAATTTTTCATAACAGTTTCTTGACTCTACTCTTCGCTATAATATCAATTGTAATTTACGATAAACTTATACCTCTATTTATTCGAAAGCTAGTTGTTGCAGTAAATGAATACAAACTAACATTTACCTTTAAGCCGATTAAGCTGGAGCTATAGAATGACGACACAATCAGAGCAAACGATAGATACAAGCAAGGACAGGGTAGAAGAGTTGATGAAATATCTAGCTAATCGACTTTTCTGTATTGAGAACTTTCACCTTGTATATAGTGAACTGGGGTTACATTACAATAAGGTGGTTGACCCTAATTCATCACAAACATATTTTAATGTAGTTAATCTGCATAAAGGTTTCTTTGTTCCAGTCCAAGAATCACTTAGGGCAACTCTTACCGTAGAATTGAATAGCTACATAGTCTCAAAAGACCGTGACTCACTAGGAAGCGCGATAGATCAGTTAAAAAACTTAGCTGGTGGACCAAACCTCATGGAAGACTACGCTAACTTAAAGCATAAGAATGCCAACACACTCAAGCATGTTAAAGAATATAGAAATAAGTATTACGCACATAAATCAGGGGTCAGTCTTACCGAGTTGCCGGCATCCAGTGATAAAGGGTTTCAGGATTTGTTTGTCGATATAAAAAACCTACTAAATAAAGCACAGGCATACTTTGGTAGCACTACCTGGTTTATTGATGATGATTCTCGTGAATCCGTTAAGGACACACACGACTTAATGGATAACTTACTTAGGGGTGAGGGACAGCGGATTAGTGAAATTAATGTAAAATATATATCAGATTCATATAGGTACGGAAGAAAAAAATGGATGGAAACAGAATGACAACACAATCAGAACAATCATTAGAAAATAACCTTATCAAGCAGCTCGAAGGTATGAAGTACGAACGGGTAATTATTTTTGATGAGAAAATGCTTTTCGCTAATCTGCGTCTTCAAGTCGACAAACACAACAATATAAGACTCACGGACAAAGAATATGATCGTGTGCTGAACCATCTCGACAAAGGTAACGTTTTTGATCGTGCCAAAATATTACGAGATAAGATGCACCTAATCCGAGATGATGGCACAAGTACCTACCTAGAGTTTATTAACCAAGACAAATGGTGCCAAAACGAATTTCAAGTCGCAAATCAGATAACCAATGATGGCGAATACAAAAACCGTTACGACGTGACTATCCTGATTAACGGCTTACCACTGGTTCAGATAGAGCTAAAGAGACGTGGCCTAGAGCTCAAAGAAGCTTTTAATCAAGTGAATCGCTATCGTCGCCACTCATATGGCGCCGCCAGAGGTCTCTTTCAATACATTCAGCTATTTGTGATTAGTAACGGTGTAGACACAAAATACTATGCCAATACGGTGAGCTACTTTACTGATAAGAAGCAGTCTTTCAAACAAACCTTTTATTGGGCTAATAAGGACAACAAGAATATCAGAAAGCTGGACGAATTTGCTGAGATATTCCTCGATCGATGCCACCTTGCAAAAATGATTACCCAATATACTGTCCTTACCGAAACTGACAAAATCCTAATGGTGCTAAGGCCGTATCAGTACTACGCGGTAGAAGCGATCATCGACCGCGTAAAGGATTCAAAAAAGAACGGCTACATCTGGCACACCACCGGTAGCGGAAAGACATTAACGGCTTTTAAGGCCAGTCAACTACTAATTGGATATCCAGTAATCGACAAGGTAGTGTTTGTGGTCGACAGAAACGACCTCGACTACCAGACGATCAATGAGTTTAACAAGTTCCGGAAAGGCAGCGTCGATGCTACCAACGACACAAAGTCGCTTGTGAAGCAGTTCGAGGATGATACTAGACTAATTGTAACCACAATCCAAAAGCTTAATACCGCGATCAGCAAAGAACGCCACCTCGGGAAGATGGACAAACTCAAAGACAAAAAGATTGTCTTTATCTTTGACGAATGCCACAGGAGCCAGTTCGGCGAAACCCATAAACGAATCACAGAATATTTTAGCAACTATCAGATGTTCGGGTTCACAGGAACACCAATCTTTGCCGAGAACGCAGTTGGTAGTGGCCCAAACAAAAAGACCACAGCTCAGCTTTTTGATGAGTGCTTGCACAAATATGTCATTACGGACGCAATAGCTGATGAAAATGTGCTTCGTTTTCTAGTTGAATATGTTGGAAAGTACAAACAGAAACAAGGTAGTGGCACAGACGTTGATATCGAAGTTGAAGGAATCGACGTCAAAGAGCTGATGGAATCCCCTGAACGAATTGATAAGATCACAGATTATATAATTGCTAACCATGATCGCAAGACCCACGCCAAAGAGTTTAATGCCATTTTTGCAACTAGTAGTATCGACGTGCTGACAAAGTACTATGAAGCTTTCAAGAAAAAGAAGGAAGCTGGCGAGCATAACCTCAAGGTTGCTACAATTTTCAGCTATGCCGCAAATGAAGAGGACAAAGACGCCGATGGAATGATTGGGGAAGCAGACATTGAGATTGGCAAAGATCAGCCGATTAATAAACACTCCCGCGACAAGCTAGAAGGTTACATCCAGGACTACAACAAACTATTTGGCACCGACTTTACCACTAAAGACAGCCTGAGCTTCTATAACTACTATAAAAATATCGCCCAAAGAGTAAAAGAACGGGATATTGATATCCTGCTAGTGGTTAATATGTTCCTAACTGGCTTTGACAGCAAATCATTAAACACCTTATATATTGATAAAAACCTGCGTTATCATGGGCTAATCCAAGCCTACTCAAGAACTAATAGAATCTTAAATGAACAGAAATCTCACGGAAATGTGATTGTTTTCCGAAATCTCAAGAAGGCGACAGACCAAGCGGTCGCCCTATTCAGTAACAAAGATGCCAAAGAGATGATCTTTTTACAACCCTACGAAGAATATATTAATCAGTTTGATGGGGTACTCGCCGGACTTCGAAAACTCGCACCAACACCTGAATACGTCGATGACCTTATCGGCGAATCGGATCAACTTGTTTTTGTCACCACTTTTCGTGAACTACTAAGAATTAAGAATGTGTTAACCACCTTCACTGACTTTAAGTTCACCGATACCAGAATGAGCGAACAAGAATTTGAAGATTATAAGAGTAAGTACTTAGATGTCTATGACAAAGTACGCAGTGATAATGAAACCGAAAAAGTTTCTATTCTTGATGACGTAGATTTCGAATTGGAGCTGATTCATAGAGATGAGATCAATGTGGACTATATTCTCAGGCTTTTATCGGTCTATGTTGATGCAAATGAGGCTGAGAGAATCAGAATCGCAAAGAATATTGAGGATATCATGTCTGGGAACACCATGCTCCGCAGTAAACGCGAGCTGATTGAGAAGTTTATCTCCCAAAATCTGTCAGAAATAAAGGATTCCAACAATGTTGAGAACGCTTTCGAGAGCTTTTGGCAAAAGGAGCAAATTGAAGAATTTGAGAAAATCTGTAAGGAAGAAGGCCTAATGACAGAGAAACTGCAAAAAGTGATTGATTCCTATATCTATTCTGGTCTCAAGCCAAGGCGGGATGACCTGGCTAGTACTTTGGCAGTTAAACCGAAGGTCTTGGAGCGCGATAATATTATCAAGCGGCTAACATCCAGAGTGAATAAGTTTATAGAGACCTTCGTTGAAGGGATGTAGCAAGTGAGTGGCAATATCCCTGGGTTTATATCAAATATAAAAAGTCTCCTCAAAGAGGCTGGTCAGTATGTATCTGAAGTTGAAATGATCTCGGGAAATTACGATGATGATGGTAGCCTAATCTCTACGAAGATACCATCTATCACAACTGACTTTTGCGAAATCGGCACCTACGACGAAATCTGCTATTTCACTATTATTCTTAAGTCTGATCTATTCTCAAAAGACCTACTCGATTCACTGTCTGCTTATAAGAATATTCAGATCTATGGGCTAAATAACTTTCTTGAGAATTATTACCCAAAGGACAACTTTATCTATAAGAAGTTTGAAGAAAAGATCAGATCAGAAGAATATACGCAGGTTCAATTTAACTTTGATTCCAAAAAGTTAACTCCAGAAAAGATTGTCCAGGAATACACCAAGATTAAATCTTTGTTTGAAAAATTAAAGATTGCTGTTGAGAATCAATTAGAAGTAGATTTTTAAACGATACCAGAAATAACTTTTTTCTTTAAGGCCGCAAAAAAAGTTATTGACAGCAGAGATAGCTTGCGGTATATTCTTGCCAATAAGTTAATAACGGGAGGGTAAGAAAGGACCACTATGCGTCGTTTTCGACCCCTTTCCCTGGTATTACTAACAACTCTCTTTTGGGTAAGCCCCGCTTTCGCGGAATCAGCCGACTTGTCTCAAGTACAAAGTTTTATTCAAAGTGTTATACAAGCACTTGTTACTCTTGCCGGCCTGCTTGCAGCCGGTTTTTTTGTAATGGGTGGTATTCACTACATCACCAGTTCCGGTAATCCTGAGCACCTAGATAGAGCTAAGAGAACTATTCTCTTCTCTGCCCTTGGTCTTGCGGTCGCCATTGGCGCCTTTGTCTTATCAAATATCATTTCACAACTCGCAACAACGGCCTTCGGACATTAGGAACATAAAAATGAAAAGATCTATTTCCGCCACAATGCTAGCGGCAATGTCTTTATTCATACCTTCTGCCACTCTAGCCGCATCAAATTCTGAGGTTGCTAGTTTCACTCACGATAGCTTAACAACCCTAATTATCCTTGGCTCTATTGCCACGGTCTTCTTTCTGATTCAAGGTGCTTACATCTACATTACTTCGACTGGTAAGCCCGAGGCCCTAGAACAAGCCAAACATACCATTCAGCGAGCCCTCATTGGGCTCGTTATTGTTATCGGCGCTAGTGCTATCTCTTCATTTCTCCTGGGAGCAATAAGCGGCCCTAGTACTAGCGGGGTTAGCACTAGCCTTAGTCTAGCTCCGATACAATCTGCTGCTCAAAATGGCTCACTAGCACAAATCCTCATGGATGCAATCTCTGGCTTTCTTCAGAATCTTGTTCAATCAGCCACTAAGCCAATTACAGACGGGATCATCTGGTTTCTCACAAATACGCCAATGCTCTCAACTAACTCGGTCGTCTTCAACTTCTGGTTAATTATCGTTGGTATTACCGACTCACTCTTTGCGCTCGTAACAGCCCTTCTAGGATTTCATGTGATGAGTGCCTCTAGCTTTGGTTTTAATGAACTATCTCTGAAGGAACTCTTTCCTAGAATCGGTTTAGCTTTTCTAATCGCTAATACCTCTATCTTTCTGATTGACTGGATTATTACGCTCTGCAATACACTCATACATGCTGTCCTCTCCGCAACAGGAGGGATCGGAAACGCCTGGATTCTAAACGCCTTTAATCCAGCAGCCCTTATTACTGGTCAAACAACACTAATTACGCTCATATTCATGATTATATTCATTGTGCTTGCCGTAACTTTGCTTCTCTTCTATATCGGTAGGTTGATTATGATTGCCTTTGGTGCGGTGGTGTCTCCTCTGATCTGTCTGCTTTGGCTGATCCCATCAATGACTAGTTTTGCCGAGAACGCAATTACGATGTATCTAATTACGATCTTCTCGCTCTTTGTCCAGGTGATCATCATCCAACTTGCTTCAGCTTTCCTTACTATACCTGGGCAAGATGGTACAAACCCAATTATTTCAGTCCTGATCGGAGTTGCTCTTCTCTCAGTGCTCCTAAAAAGTACTGCCATTACCGCCCAACTAGCGCTTTCATCTCAAACCACTGGCGCAGTTAAGAAGATAGGCGGCCAGATCATGAATGTGGTAAGTCCAGCAACATCAGGAGCAACTAAAACCGCTAGTATGGCTAGCCAGACAGCGAGGAAAGCATGAAGACAAGTGTCGTTCCAGCCCAAATAACGACAGTAGAAGACAAGATCGCCGGGAATCTTACTTTCTCTCAAATTGTTCTTCTGGTGATCCCGCTGATTCTGGGCACTGTCGTTTATGTTCTGACTCCTCCAAGTTCAAAGGTCACTATATTCAAGACTATCGTAATCTGTATTCTATTTGCCGCCTTCGGACTGTTGGCGATCCGCTTTAAGGGAAAAACAATCGCTGATTGGCTTGTAATACTTCTAAGATTCGGCCTCAGGCCCCATCTCTATCTTTTTACTAAGAATGACCTTGGGACCCGAGACGTGATTGTCCCCGAAAAGCCAAAAGAGGTAGTCGCCGTAAAGAAGCAATCTACTAAGAAACAAAAAGCTAAAGCCCTGGCACCGCAAGTTGATCAACCCCTACTAAATAGGCTAATTAAAGACCCCTCAACCATGGTTCGATTAGAATTAGGTAAAAAAGGAGGAATAAATGTTTCCTTTTCCACAGACAAAGACTAAGGGCTCGGCCAGATCCCAAATTGGAATCAAAGAAGTTCGGGATAATATCCTAGTACTTCCAGGGAATCGCTTCCGCTCGATCCTGGCCACATCATCGGTGAACTTTGAACTCCAAAGTGAGGCTGAACAAGACGCCCTGATTGATAATTTTCAATCGTTTTTAAATTCGCTGACTACACCGATTCAGATTTTGATTCGCATTCGGGAGTTAGATATCGAACAATATCTCGAAAACTTAAATACCTCCTGCGCCAAGGAAGACCAGGCGATTTACAAAAAGCAGCTTGAGTATTACTCATCCTTTATTAGGAAGCTAGTAACTGGTAGTAAAATTCTTTCAAGACGCTTTTATATCGTGATTCCATACGAGAATAAAGCGGTGACAGACTTTGCTCTCGCTAAGGAGCAACTGATGCTAGAGCAAGAAATCATCACAAAGGGGTTAGAAAAGTTAGGGATGAAGGTCACTCCCTTAAAGAGTCTAGAGGTGCTTGATATGTTCTATAGTTTCTACAATCCACTTCTCGCTAAAACTCAGCCGTTATCACAAGTAATATTGAGAGGTAGCCATGATAACCTTATCTAAACCAAAGAAGAGAACAAACCACAAGAAAGAGGAAAGGAAGCGACAAGAACAATCCCTAACGTTCCACGTTGGAGAACAGGACAACTTTGATCTAATTTCTTACTCGGGACTCTCCGAAAGTGCCGGCTACATTGAAATAGATGGTCGCTATATGAGAACTTTATTTGTCTCTGGTTACCCCTATACAGCCACGTCAGGTTGGTTAAACCATCTAATCAACTTTAATCATAACGTTGATATCTCATATCATATCGAACCAGTTGAAGCGACGATGGCACTCCCAAAACTCAATCGTAAGATCACCGAACTCACCTCAACCAAACGAGCGATGGAGCGCGACGGCAAGATTATCGGAGCTGAACTCCTTGATCCCTTGGAATCAGCAACCGCTCTTCGCGACAAAATCCAACGAGGCCAGGAGAACCTTTTTCAGGTCTCACTCTATGTCATGATTTTTGCCGATTCGCTATTGGAGCTTGATAAGATAACCAAACTCTTAGAGACTGTGCTTGCCGCTAGACTCTTCTACACTAAAAATGCTCTCTACAGGCAATTAGAGGGTCTACAGTCGGTTTTACCACGAGCTGATAACCAACTGGCCCAGAAACGTAATCTCGATAGCTCATCGACTGCAATGACCTTTCCTTTTATCTCCTCAGAGTATGTCCAGGAGTCCGGTGTTCTCTATGGGGTTAATCGGTCCAATAACTCGCTAGTGATTGTCGATCGTTTCGCGCTTCCGAATGCAAATAGTATCTTATTTGCCCAGTCAGGAGCTGGCAAGAGCTATACCGCTAAAGTTGAGGTCCTAAGACACTTAATGCAAGGCACGAAAGTAATCGTAATCGACCCGGAACGGGAATACCGCCAACTTGCCGAATCGGTAAAAGGCACATATATCAAGCTGTCAGTTCACTCAAAGGAAAAGATTAACCCTTTTGATTTATCTGTGAATGATCACACCGAGGCGGACAGTTTCACTGATCATGTCCAGAGTCTCACTGAGATCATCTCACTTATGGCTGAGGGGTTATCGGCTGAGGAGAAATCGGTAGTTGATAGCGCGATCATTAAGACCTACCAGAAAACTGGCTTCACTAGAAGGAAGACCACCAAAAAGAACGATAAACCATATCCAAAACTAGCTGATCTCTATTCGACACTAAAAACAATGAAACAACTGAAACTTTGTCGAAGACTTGAGAAATACACCAAGGGTTCTCTTGCCGAGGTATTTGATACCCAAACTAATATCGAGCTTGATAATCGCCTTGTCGTCTTTGACACTAAAGATCTACCAGAGTCACTTCGCCAGCTAATGCACTTAATTATTGCTCAATATGTTCAAAACCAAGTCAAAAATGATATCTGTAAGCGCATCCTTGTCATTGATGAAGCATGGCTAATGCTCGAGCATGAGGAAAGTGCTAGGTTCATTGCTGGACTAGTTAGAAGGGCAAGAAAGTACTATCTAGGTGTCAGTATCATCTCTCAGCAAGCTAATGACTTTCTCTCAAACAGTTACGGGCGAGCGATTGCCTCACAAAGCGCTCTTCGAATCCTAATGCGCCAAGATACCACTACTATAAAGAATGTAGGGATTGAGTTTGGGCTCTCTGAATACGAAGAGAAGTTTCTACTGACCTGTGAACGAGGAGAAGCTCTGATTATCGCTGACCAGCACCATGTCGCAGTTAAGGTAACTGCTTCAGAAGATGAGCATCCCCTGATAACAACCGACCCCGCGGAGCTCT
>Ga0265338_10009255_pt1 | contig 11786 bp, 20 predicted proteins | sample 42126metaG_FD_193579 | JGI IMG/M metagenome (GOLD analysis project Ga0265338, IMG submission 193579) | Rhizosphere microbial communities from Carex aquatilis grown in University of Washington, Seatle, WA, United States - 4-21-26 metaG | ecosystem: Host-associated > Plants > Roots > Rhizosphere... | reverse complement strand
ATATGTATGTTGCGTGGTAATTGATAGAGCGCAGTTAAGAGGAATTATTTTAGCGTGTGTTAAATTGAAATGGATTCATGAAAATAATTTATTTGAGGCCCCTGATAGAGCTTCTGACGAAAGAATCGCCCTCCGCTACGATAGTATGTTAAAAGTAGTTAGGGATGAAAGTGAACTTTGGCAATTAAAATGCTCAATACAGTAGTAATTTTACTTTCATTTTATTCACTGACGTGGGTTATGCAGAATGCAGAATTACTTTCTGTTCCTCGTAATTGGTTAATGAGAAAAAGTGTTTTCTTTTTTAAACTATTATCTTGTTCCTTCTGCACTGGATTTTATAGTGGATTAATTATTTATTTATTAAATTTTGCCAAAATTCAAAAGAATTTTTCGATAATTGAAATGTTTTTGTGGGGCCTGGCAAGTTCGGGAATTAGCTTTATAATTACCGTCGTAATTGATCGCATTTCTACCATAAAAGAGTAATATTTTCGCATCTATTAGTGCGAATAATAGTGGTCATATTATGCTTGTTTTTCGCGGGTTGTGTATCATTTGTGTCAACTGATTCTGGCTATACAATGAGCCAGGCTCATGTGGCTGGGAATACCCTATCTTGCCTTGGAACTAACTGTTGTTATCCTTGGCAAAAAAGTATTCCAAATAAATTAATGGTTTGTGTAACCGGCGCAGCTTCACCATTACAAACAGAAAATAATATCACTATTACTTTAAAAGTAAAAACGAATTAAATAAAACTAGTTTATCTAGATAAAATTAAATAGGTGCGATATGGCTTTAAAAGTTCTAAAAGGTTCCGATACGGATAGTATTGTTATTAAAGATTCCCATAAAAGATGGACATTAAACTTTACTGATATTATAAATAACAATAACAAGTGTTATAATTTGGAAGTCATTACGGATAGTAATGGTGAGTATTACATTTACACCCAATACGGGCGGGTAGGCGGAACGTTGGCGAAGGAATTCCGTCAATGCGATAGCCAAATTCATGCCGAGGCTGAGGCAGAAAAAATTGTCAAGGCCAAAACAAAGAAAGGCTACACCGAAGTTAAGTTGCTACGAGCCGACGTAGGCTCGGATGCTGGTAAAGCCAAGGTGGAGACAAACAAAGTTTCTATTGAAGCTCTCGCAAAGGCGGGCATCAAAGTACCTGATGCCCCCGCGGATTCTAGCAAACTTCATCCACAAGTATCTTCTCTCGTTAGAACTTGGTTCGGCATCACCGCAGACTTCGTTGAATTGAATCTTGACACTAAAAAGTCACCTCTTGGTCAATTATCTTTAGATCAAGTCAATCTTGGTAGAGATATTTTGGAAGAGTGTCGTAAATTAATTCAGGCTTCGAAGAAAGATCTCGCTGAGCTAAATAAGCTATCAAGCAGATATTATTCGAACATTCCATTTAATTTTGGATATGGAAAGCTGGATGCAAATGCTTTAAGACTCGATGACGATACAAAGATTGATAAGGCATTCGACGTTCTTGATGTTCTTGCCGACGCGAAAGACGTCCAGAATGTTATTTCGAAGAAGAGCGCTGTTGATGATCAGTATGAAACTCTAAATGCTGCCCTCGATTATGTTGATCCGGCAGATCCAATTTGGAAATGGATTGATACATTACTTCTTGGAACTAGAGCCTCCAATCATACTTATCTCGGGAAACTAAAGACTCACAAAATCTTTAAGGTTGCCCGTAAAAAGGAAGATAAGTATTTTCTTGAAACCGCAGAATCCATTGCGAAGGAATGTGGCAAATCAACTCCATCAGAAGTTTACGCCAAGTATGTAAAGGATCGTCCTGATGTTCCAAAGGAACTTGCCGATCTATATAAGAGAGCAAACATTCTGCCAGGTTGGCACGGAACGCGTCGTGCAAACATGATTGGTATCACAACAAAAGGCTTATTGATTAGACCTTCTGGTGTTATCCACGCTGGCTCAATGTATGGTGACGGTATCTACTGGGCAACCAATAGCACAAAGTCTATTAACTATACTGACGCACGCGGATCATATTGGGCTGGTGGTTCTGCATCAACCGCATATTTGTTCCTAGCAGACTGTGCCTTCGGTAATCAAAAGGTTGTAAGCAGCTCTCACATGTATACAAAGAAAAATATTATCCCCAACCATTCTGTTTGGGCAAAAGCGGGCTCTGCGGTATATAATGACGAAATCATTACCTACACCCCCAGCGGTCCAGGCCAACAACATATCTTACGTTATATTGTAGAATTCGAAACTCAAGCAAGATAAGGAAAAGAAAATGAAATTACTACCTACGGTTCTGTGCTTCGCCGCATGTTTCGGTGCAGCTATTATTGAATGTGTATTTAAGTTTTAAGGAAAATAAAAATGAAAGTATCAGAATTAATTAAGAAGATCATCGCGCTCGCTGAAGAAAAATTCGAAATCGATACATCAATATGTGGCAACCCACATAATACAGTAAATGTATTTGTGTATTTTAGTGAGAATGATGTCGGCGAAGAATTTTGGCAAGTGGGATTATTCCGCCCAACCATTAACGAATTAGATTTACCAGAGACCTCGATCGAAGATATGTGTGCCGCAAAATCTCTTGGAGCCTCTCAAATTGAAACTCATTACTTTCTTGAGCGCCCAACTTTAATGTCGGCTCTTCATGCTCTTTATGAGTTAGTTGATTCGACTGAAATGAATTTCGAGCACATCACACGCATTACTCCAAATTACAATGGGTAAACCAGTTTGGGTCAATGGTCTTCCGAAAGAAGATGGTATGTATTGGATGGACCCCGGGTTAGGGGTCTCATCTAATTCATTCGTCATTCAAATGCACAATAATCATGGTTGGCTTTTTGGTAATGGTGGCAGCGGTCCATTAGATCACTATTTACCTAATGAAAAAATTCAACAAAAAGCTAAGTTCATGAAGATCCCCGAACCCAAAAAATGGGTTCTGATGAACAAAATTGATGAAAAAGTTTTAAGGTGTTGGGTTAAAACGCCGAAAAATATTATTGGCATGGGATTGTTTCACTGGTGGGGCGGGAGAATCACCGCTGACATTGCCTGGTTAAATGATCAACATAGTGCTTCCGAATCCGGGGCGTGGATTAGATTGGAAGATAATTATCAATTTTGTCCCGTTATACCTCCCAAGGCAAAGAGTAAATAAATGGATTTATCAAATGCAGAAGTAAAAATAATCGCCGAATTACTAAAGATGGCTTCCAATGAATTTTGCAACCACGGTTGCAATGATTTTGTTTTGGAGGCTACCGAAGAGAATAAAAATCTAATTTGTCAAGTAATTGAAGACAATGGCGATAGTGAATGGGAAGAAGAAGCGGAACATGTAAGAGCCCAAACAAAAAGAATTTGTTTCCATGATTCGTGGCTCATGTCGTATTTTGCAAGAAAATTTGAAAAGCACATAAAGGAAGATGAAAGATGATTACATTTAAAGTAGATAGCGTTTTGCCGGGCAGCCCAGAATCAAAGTACCCAGTTGATAGTGAGAAAAATAGAAAAGGATTATTTGGCCCAGGTGTAGAGGGAACCTCCCCAACAGAAGGTATTACAACAGTAACTGGACATAATTTTGTTGAGGCTGTCAATAAGGCCTATGACAAGCATCTTAACCTCACTCTATCACCAGATATGATATGGTTATTGATTGCGCAGGGACTATCACAGCACATCAATAATAATGCAGAACAGCTTCGCCATCAATTCGTTAGCCATGAAGGTAAAAAGAAAATTGAAGTTTTTGAAGATGGTTTCCGTAAAGGTGCGCAAAATAATTGGCCTCATATGTTCGGTCAGTTCTCTAGAGAAATCGCCACTTATATTGGCAAGAAGCGCGATCTCATCGTAAATAGTTTCTCAACGACTGGTCCGGTTGAACTTGCCGCGAGCGAAGTCGTTTTGATGGAAGCTATGCAAAAGTATTTTAGCTACGAGTGCACCACTTGCTGTGGTATCCCAAACATTACACTCACGGGTTCGAAAGAAGACTGGCGCGACATCGCCAACAGAGTTAGAGCAATTTCAGAATTTGATTTGGGTTGGTGGACAGCCAAGCTAGGCCCAATCGTCGATGAGTTCGTTAGCGCGGCGAATGGTACACCTAATGTATCTTTCTGGCAAAACATTTACAAGAAGAGCGGCGGATCTGGTGGTCCATACATTAGCGGTTGGATTACAAATCTATTCCCATATCTTAAAGATTACAGGACTCGTGATTATACACAACGCAATGAATTTAATAATACTCGGGGTATGGGTGGTTTGACTTCGGGAGCATTCCCAACCGGAATGGCGAAAGTTCCATTCATTTGGAACTATTTCTCTGTAAAATTCAACATGGAACTTGCCGCTGGATTCGTTGGTAATTCTTACCTCGATGAGGCTATCGTTCCACAAATTGGTTGGGCAGTTCGCGACACGGAAGCATTTATTACAATCAATACTTCATATACTAATGATCCTAGTAAGTCCTGGGATGTCTCCAGAAAAATTCGTGATGGATTTGTTTCACAACTAAATGCATTAGGATTTGAAGAGCAGGGTTGGGGTCAAATGGGAAAAATAACTGGCCTTTTACCAAAGGCTCAAGTTGAAACTGCCAAAGAAATTGCCGGACTAACTTTTGTAGAAGCGGAAGACGGAATCGATGACTGATATACTTAAATGTTATAAACAAGGAATTAATGGTTAAAGGGCAATACCAAATACCATTTAGTAATGGTAAACTGATAAGTTGGGCTGGCAGATATGTGCAATCTCAACCTGGGTTTCAGTGGAAGGACAACTTCATTTTTGATGATGAATTGGAGTATGTGGGATTTTCCAAGGGTAGAAGTTCTGTCCAAATGAATTTAAAATCTACAACGGATGGATGCTGTTATAATATGTCAATGGCAGATTTTAGTTGGTGCATCATGCACAATCTGCTAATTGATCGAAAAATTAAATACAGATTTACTTTTGCGAAAAAGGGAACAAATTATATGTTGGTGCCTTTTTCTGCTGACGAAAAGTAAATTCTACTTGCGCGCACCGCAAAAAGGGCTATAATGTCTGATGATCAAGATAAAACCATTACCGTATTTCCTTTTCCTGTAGCGGACCCTGGAACAATAATACATATTTCCGGCTCTCTTAGCCAAAATGGCGCATGGACTATAACTGCTCCAGGAACCTTAACATGGAATGGTCCATCTCCGGGTTTTATTTTTGGAACTGATCTGTGCGGCAGTGATCCAAATCTGACGGTACAACCAGCCGTAGTAAAACAACAGAAAGTTTCTCACGGAAATTGTGAGGGATATAATTGTGTTACTTGCAATGATTTTTATCCAATGGCAGAATTAAATTCCCCCAAGGGCGCGGAAGAGTTTACGAATTTTCATTGTTATGAATGCAGAAATAATTTAAAATAAGAGAGGTAGCATATGTCTACATTAGAAGATAAAGTTGAAGAAGTAGTAAAATCGTTTATTGACAGCAATGTGTTGTTTACAGCGCTTGATGTAAGCAATGAAGTTAAGAAAACACTTCCTCTATCGAGACACCGTGAGGTTCGCGATATCGTCAGAGTATTGTTTACAAACGTTATGGTTTCAGCTGGATACGGCAAGACGCAAATCAATGTTAAGCTAGCTGATGGCACCCCACAAGAAGCAATGCTGTACCATCATCTATCGGACAGTTGGGATCTCGATACAAAATACGATGACCAAAAGCGCGCGCAATCTGTTGTTAGGGCAGCTGTACCCGTTCCTTCAACGCTAGTTTCAACTGGTGTCGTTGGCGGTGGCACCGTTCAAACGGCGCTAGCTAATGCTGTAGCTGCAAAGGTAGCAAACGTCGTGTCTGCGAATCCCGCACCTGCTCATTGGGGTGACTCGGAGCCGTTTGTCCGAGGGTTTGGCGCATTACCGCCAGTAACGCCTCACAAAACCGCGCCAGCAACAGATGTTGCTAAGGTGTGGGATGAACTTTTTGATGGAGTCAAGTTTTTCCCATGAAAGTTGTTTTTCAAGGTAAAATTGGCGATATATGCAAGAGTGGTACATTCGAAACCGTCTTCGTTGAAATTGATTTAAAAGGAGCCGTAGAAGGAAAAACTGGCCATGCAAAAGAAACTAGCCTAACTGGCAAGCTATCCCTTAAACCAATCGTGGCAAATGAATTGAAGATTGGCACTACTCTTCGGATTACAATCGAAGAAATTCAACCAACCGAATGACAAATTATAAAATCTATTATAGAAAATCATTAATGGAGCGGGAAGAGTTGGAAGCTGCGCAAAGACACTTCGACTGTGTCTCGCTTCTTACTGATATTCATAAAGATGATTTTGTAATTCCTCGCTATTCTCTGTACCCTTTTCCTGCGGATCAAGAAAGAGAAATTAGAAATGTTGGCGCTAGGTTAATCAACACCTACGATCAACATTTGTATGTTGCTGATTTGGGTAATTATGTATGGGATTTAGCAGACCTTACTCCATACACATGGAATGATTTCACTTATGTCCCAAATGACATACCCCTAGTTCTAAAGGGAGAAACCAATTCAAGAAAGAACGACTGGAAGAATTCTATGTTCGCGGTCAATAAAAAAGCCGCAATAGAAGTTCATAGTAGACTGTGTGCTGATAGTTTAATTGGTCAACAAAAGATCTATATTAGAGAATATATTCCTCTTAAAAAATACCTAACGGGTATCGGAGGGATGCCAATTACGAAAGAATTTAGATTTTTCGTGGCATATGGGCGGATTCTTTGTGGAGAATATTATTGGCAAAATTATATCGATGATCTAGAAGAGAAACCGAATGTTAATGATGTTCCGTTTCTTTTCTTACAATCAGTAATTGATCGGGTAAAAGACCACGTGAATTTTTTTGTTATCGATGTCGCAGAAAGAGAAACCGGTGGTTGGATCGTCATTGAATTAAACGACGGCTCTCAATCGGGATTGTCCTGTAATAATCCAGAACTACTGTATAGTGCGCTTAAACAAACTCTTGTGTATAAAGGTGTATGATGGATAAATTGTATGTTTTAACTGTTTATAATGATGGCATATTGGAGTCTTGTGATATATTTACAAACCCCGATGATGCGTTGTGTTCTGGAGAATATTACTGTGGTGCTATGAACATTAGAAATATGCCCACCGTTTATGACCCCTCTATGAGTGGTTGGGTGATTACAGACGAACGCCCGTATTTCATCAGCGTGGTTGAAAGGCCAATTCTTTCCGAAGTAAAAATGCACATCAATCCAAGGCACACGTTCACTAATTCGGTCAGCCCTTACAATAAGTTCTCGTATCCATATGGATTGCTTTCGCCCATCTACTTCAAAAACGATTCTCTTCCACTTGTTTTCGAGCACAAGGTGCAACCTGCTATTCAGCAAGCCGCACCAGTGGTCCCACCGCCAGTTCCCGTTGATGATCCTGAGCAACCCACTTTGCCAGGTGGTTTTAATTATAATGATATGCCATTCACCGTTCAAGACGTGACTTTAGATCCTTATTATGTTAAAGATGTTCACGAACTGACTCATAATCAGCAATGGGCTCTGGTTTTGGCCAGAGTGAGAAAGCGTCCCAATATAATTTGGGGTACCTTCACTCATGATGAAATTGTTCAAGCCGTACAAGAAAAGACAGTAGATGGTCACGGTCTTGTAGACATGGATTTAAAAGATTTACAATTCTTTTATGATAGGGCTCGCCGGACCAAGGATGATTCCTCAGAAGAACAGTATGAAGAAAGCTCTTCCTCTTCATAGGAAGAGACGGAAGATTCGGATCTATAATAGGTGATCTATGCTCCTTATTGGCAGTCGTGCAACAAAGTTTCATTTTCCTTTCGCTCGAAATCCTAAGGACTATGATTTCATTGCGAGGATACAAGAGGTAGATCATTTCAAATCTTTGGTAAAATGTACTGACATTTCCACACACGAAAAGAAAGTTAAGCTTAGGGTAGAGTTAGATAAACCAACTTTATTCGAATTCGAACTTATAGAGCATTGTGCTTCTGCACGTCAGTTGGAATCAACTCATTTCAATTTCTATAAAAATGATAAACAACTTGGCATTGTTTATCGCGTTGCGTCGCCAGAGGCTCTTTTTCTTTTAAAGAAAAGTCATCTGTGTTTTAACATCCACTGGAAAAAAAACATGCAGGACTTCCTTTATCTGAAGGAAAGAATCGATGAGAAGAAAATTTCTCCCGGATTGAATTATTTCTTTAACACAAGGTTCAATGAAGTAAAGGAAAGAGTTAAATTCAAAGATAGAAATTTTGACGTCGATAACTCTGAATTCTTTAGGGTTTCAGAAAAAATGTTGAATAGAATGGTTCCCCACGACAACATTCATTTCGCTACATGTTTTTTTAATCGTCCTCTTTTTATGGAAGTTAAGGATGATCTCTCCAGGGCGGAGATGAATCAGATAAAAGTTTTTAATTTGGCCCACGAATTAAAAATAAAACTAATCCAGGAAGAAACAATGGCGCTCGCTATAGAACGCTACATTCTACCTTGCGTTCGCGATAAAAAGCCGTATGATGCACAGGCAGCGTATGTCAATACTGCTTGCCGCATGGTATATAATTACTTGCCAATGTTTCTGAAATTTTTCGCAATAGATAATTTTCTAGAAATTCTAGACCTGAAAATTGATTATGTCGACAAATTCTTTAGGAATGTTAAAGGATTAAGTCTACCACATGAAAATGTTTCACACTATTCGGGAACTGATTAATTATTGTGAACATTGCAAAATGTGTGGTGGTACGAGAATTTTAAGAATTGATGTGGGGCCAGATTTGTTTTATGGGCTTGAAGATTTTAGTATGGTTGGAGATATTCTGACACTAAAATGTTCTTACGATGCAAATTTTGATTCTGCTATGGATGGAAATCGGATTCCAATCTATGTTGATATCAACTGTAAGAATAATACTTTTTCTGTAAGAAATGCAATTACATTGTATGACGAATTTTTTGTTTCCCTTTATGGGGTGTGCCCATCGTGCGATTCTTTTGTAAATTCTTCAGATATAGATACTACATCGGACAGTCAATCATTTTTTAATATTGGAGTAGATTCAGAAAGTTTCTTCCTAGATAACACAGATTTAAAATTTAATGTGATGTATTATTACTATGATGTAATACAAACAACAATGACAGTTTCGAAATTATTGGTCATAAATGAAGAAAATGGTAATTGGTCAGCGGAAAAGGCGATTGATTTACCTTTCATGGATTTGAATTTTTCGGACGAAAAAGCTACGGTTGAAATGTTAAACATGTTGATAACTTTTAGTTAGGGAGAGTTCAATGGCAATCTTTTCTGAAGCAAATCAAGCAAAACTCGCACTCAAAATGAAGCTTTCTAACTACGCTTGGTATCGTGGCAGCACTGTCGTTGCCGATGGTAACGACTATTGTGTTGTTGTGGCGATTGATAAAATGGATATGAAAATTCGGAAGATAGTTCCAATGGTTCATGATGGTATCACTATTAAGGTTGATATTGCAGCTCGGCAGGTGAAAGAAGAGAAGTAAAATGCGTTTGTTACATTGGTCTGATAATCATGGTCACATCCCTTCCTCATTTCATGGGAAGTATGATGTCAACATAAATACCGGAGATTTCTTTCCAAACAGCCATTGGCTTGGCCAGGGAGAAATTGCAAAAGAGCAACGCTTCCAATTACAGTGGCTCAGAGATAATGTCCATTATCTCAAAGAAAAATTACAGGGGCATCCGTTTCTATATGTCCCAGGCAATCATTGTATGCTCCCTGCCAATCTAATGGAGTTCGAGTTACAAGCCGCGGGAATCGAGGCTTACAGTCTAACCGACAGAATTTTCACTTTCAAGGGCGTTAATTTTTTCGGTCACCCATACGTCCCTTACATCGATGGAGGCTTTAATTATGAGCGCAAACTTCCAGAGATGCAGGAAGAAGTTAATAAGATGGTAACTTTACTAAACTCTGTTTATGTTGATGTATTAGCTTGTCACTGCCCTCCATACGGTTGCTTGGATCTTGCAAATTCTAATAACCGCTATGGCTGCACGACACTATCTAATGCACTAGATTACAAAATTAGCAGGGACATGATTCCACAGGTTCTTCTGTGCGGTCACGTTCATGACTCAGCCGCCCTTACGATGAGGAATGGTCTATTGGTTAGCAATATGGCCACAACTCAGACCATCATCGAGATCTAATATGAAAAAAGAATATACAGATTTAAATTCTCTTCTTCAAGATTATCCTGAGGCAACTCAATCAATCATTGATGAAAATGAGGGTCAATATCCAAATGCAAAGTTTGTTAGAGCAGCCGTTGGGCTCAACCAATATTGCGTGGATGATGGCGATACCGATCCACATTTGATGGCATTTTTCGATGTGGGTAACCCAGATACACTGTTGTGGGCCTGGGTGCCTGGCGTGGGGAAAGATCCATTCCTCGATGAATATTACGAAATTCCAGCCAATGAGATTGATCTTTATTTGGGAGATTTAATTTGATGATCATTGCATATACCCTGGGCAATACATCATCCTACGATTTTGTTCTCTCTGCCACACCAGACAGTTGCTTTAAAACCGGCGCCTATGATGATTATGAAGGTGGTTGGATTTGGAAAACGCCCGAAGAAGCTCATGCGTTTCTTTGGTCAGAAGATTTTCTAAAGGTGGAATGGGGCGATAACCTCCCGCGTCCACCCGAAAAATTCTCTGTCTATAAGGTTGAGCTGGTCAATGGGTGGGATGATGTTTCTCCTATCCCAGGCAAAGATGGCATTTATCATCTTCTAAATAATTCGAGATTTTATAAATGAGTATAAGATACCACGGTATATGTTCTTCCTGCAATAGAACGACGTTTATATCAGACCCAGATAATAAATGGTGTGAGAGGTGCCTCGTTCCTGAAGAAAGAGCACGCGTTAGTAGAAGTCGAATGTTTGTGGGATTCTTTTGGTTATTCGCGGCGGTAATCTATCTCGCCCTTGTTTTAAGGATATTTTCATGATTATATGTTTCACGGGTCATCGTCCTGATAAATTGGGAGGATACAATCTCCCTAATCCAACTTACATTAAAGTTTGTCAAAAGATCGAGGCAGCGCTTCAAGAATTAAACCCAGATAAGGCCATCTCTGGCATGGCTCTGGGCGTTGATCAATGGGCTGCCGCAATCTGCATTAAACTTGGCATCCCCTTCACCGCGGCAATTCCCTTCACGGGCCAAGAAGCCATCTGGCCCGCCGCCTCTAAAAAAACTTTCGCAAAGCTCTTGTCAAAAGCAGCAGATCAGGTTATAGTATCGGAAGGTGGTTACTCAGCTCATAAACTTCAAATTAGAAATGAATGGATGGTTGATCACTCTGATCTAGTTATTGCGATTTGGGATGGGAGCAAAGGCGGAACAGGAAACTGCGTCGATTATGCTACCAGGGTTGGTAAGAAAATTCATCGAATCAATCCTAATGATTGATCTAGTAATAACTATATATTAAGTTACGGGTTAGTGGGTTTGTTGCGAATGGCACAGCATACATCCTCAAACGATGCACCTTTGTGGGTTCAAGTCCCACCTGACCTACCAATTATTATTATTTTTAATTTTCAACCTTGACTGTTGAGCCGCGAGTAGCTATCATATGGTGATGAATGAATCGGAACCTCAATATGATTTTGACCCAAACATC
>Ga0265338_10009254_pt1 | contig 11786 bp, 10 predicted proteins | sample 42126metaG_FD_193579 | JGI IMG/M metagenome (GOLD analysis project Ga0265338, IMG submission 193579) | Rhizosphere microbial communities from Carex aquatilis grown in University of Washington, Seatle, WA, United States - 4-21-26 metaG | ecosystem: Host-associated > Plants > Roots > Rhizosphere... | reverse complement strand
TTCCATGAGCAGTTGTCGCACGATGCGGCCGCGACTGGCGCCGAGTGCTCCGCGGACGGCAAACTCCTTCGAGCGGGCGGCGGCGCGAGCCAGAAGAAGGTTGGAGAGGTTGACGCCTGCGATGAGTAGAATCGCGCCGACTGCGCACCACAGCGCGATCAGTGAGTGGCGCAGCTTGCCCGTAACGTAATCCTTCAGCGGTACTGGAACCAGATCACCTTTGTAGCGGCCGAGCGTCTGGGGATATTTGACGTTGAAATAGATATCGGGGGCGACGCGGTTGGCGTCATCGAGAGCCTGCGCCACGGTCACGCCCGGTTTGAGGCGGCCGACCAGGGTTACGATGTTGCCCCAATCACGGGATTGATTCAGGTCGAGGGGAGTGAAGAGATCGACTTTCGCGCCGGGAGAAAACAGGGCGCCGAAATCGAAGCTGTCGGGTAAGACGCCGACTACGGTCACCGGTGATCCGTTCAGTTCGATGGCCTTGCCGATGATCGCGGGATCGGACTGAAATTGGCGACGCCAGTAGGCATTTGCTAGAAGAGCTACCGGGTGCGGGCCGCCGCGGGCCTCCTCCGTGGTAAACAGGCGGCCCATGGCGGGCTGCACGCCGAGAACCTGAAAGAAGTTGCCGATGACGTCGATGCTGGTGGCGGGCTCGGGCGCGCCTCGGCCGGTGAGACGGACATTGTCAGCGGTACTGAAGGCAAAGTATCCGGTCACGTCCTGATAGGCGCGGCTCTGCGCGCGGAATTCTTCGTAGGCGTCGGAAGAGTATGTGGCGCAGGAGAGGCCGCAGTCGGTGGGAGGCGGTGCGATCCACACGAGCTGGCGCGATTCGGGAAAAGGCAACGGGCGCAGGAGCAGCGTGTTGACTACGCTGAAGACGGCAACGTTGGCTCCGATGGCGAGGGCCAGAATGAGGATGGAGATGGCGGCGAAACCCGGGTCGCGGGCAAGCGTGCGGAAGGTGTAGCGCACGTCTTGAAGAGAGTCGCTCCAGTAGTCGTCGAGGCGTTTGCGGCGTTCCATTTTCTCTCCCATGCTGGTGCCGATTTTTTGCAGGGCGCGCATGTCGCCGAATTGGCGTTCGGCTTCATGGCGGGCGGCGTCGGGGGACCATCCCTGACGAATCAGGTCGTCAACTTTAGCTTCAAGGTGAAAGCGCAGTTCTTCTCTAACATCAGCGGCCGGGTCGGGGCCAAAGAAGCGGGAGTAGCGCCGCCAGAGAGGAGTGGGCGTCATGCAATTTCCTCCGGCAGTGGAGGACGCGTGGAGGCGAGGACTTTCGCGACGGCGGAAGCGTAGGCCTCCCAGGTTTTCACTTCGTGACGCAGCTGACGGCGGCCCTGCTGGGTGAGGCGATAAAATTTTGCTTTGCGATTGTTTTCGGAGAGACCCCAGTCCGCGGCGAGCAATCCCTTGTGTTCGAGCCGCCACAGAGCGGGGTAGAGCGTGCCCTCTTCGAGCAACAGCGCGTCGTCACTCTGACGGCGGATGAGGTTGGTGATGGCATAACCATGAAGCGGGCCCCAGACCAGAGCTTTCAGAATGAGAACATCGAGCGTGCCACGAAGGAATTCCAGTTTTGCGGTGTCCATCGGTACCCCTAGCGATCCAAGGGAAGATTTGCAAGATTTGCATATTTCCCCTGTGAATGCAAGGGGTAGGTGGGAGAAAATCGCCACAACACTCAACACATGTCTCGGGAATGTCGCCGAATTCCTCACAAGCGATCCTGTTTATGCGATTTCAAAGCGCCGGAAACGAGGACGAGAAGGGCAGGAAGGGCAAGAAGGGCAGGTTCCTCCCTTCGGTAGGAATGACAAGAAAATCAAGGTTGGGGTCGACCAATATCTCGAGTGTCAGGCCCACAGGCGCGAGTCTTGCCGCAAGCGGGCGATGTCTTTGGTGGGCGCGTTACCGAAGAAGCGGCTGTATTCCCGGCTGAACTGCGATGCACTAAGGTAGCCCACGCGCTGACTCGCCACACCCGCATCCATCATGGAAGCCAACATGAGACGTCTCGCCTCCTGCAGGCGCAGCACCTTTTGATAGTGCAGTGGGCTCATGGATGTGACGGACTTAAAGTGTTCGTGGAAAGAGGAAACGCTCATGTGCACCAGCCCGGCCAGGTCCTCGACTTTCATGGGCTGAGAAAAGTTGGCGCGCAGCCAGGAGATGGCCTTCTCAACCCTCTGCACGCTGGACTCGGCAAAACCCATTTGCGCCACGCGAATGCCGATGGGGCTGCGCAGCAGACGGATGAGGATCTCATCGACGATGAGCGGGGCCAAGAGTTCGGCGTCCCCGGGCTTCGCCAGACACTCCATCAACCGTGTGGCGGCGTTGACGATCCACGGATCAATCGGAGTGACGTAAACGGCGCTTCGTTCTTGCACTGGAGGCAGGCCGTGCGGATACACCTTTAAGACGAGTTCGGCAATCTTGTGTGGGTCGAGGTCGAGCTTGAAACCCAGGTACGGCTCGGAAATGCTGGCCTGCGTGACTTGGGAAGCCACTGGCAGGGCAACGGAAAACACAATCATCCGCGACGCGTCATATTCGTAGACATCTTGCCCTACGATGACCGTCTTTGCTCCTTGCACAACCATGCACAACGAGGGCAACCGGAGGGTATGAAAGCATTCCGAGTTGACGCGTGACATGCGACTGGCGTGCAGGCCGGGAATCCGGAGTTCGAAACTTCCGTCGTGAGGGGCATAGGCAGCGAGCAAGCGGGCGAGGCGGGCGGTGTCGGGCTCGCCGGGGGCCGACTCGATGCGTGGCCGCGGCAGGGGAACTACCTTGGCGTCGGTCTTCATGGGTTTGAGAATACCTCTTTCGCAGTGACTTTCCCATGGAGCGCGGTATAGTGATATCGCCGCGGGGAACGTCCGGTCTGTCCAGGATTTCCTCTCTTTGGATTTCCCTCGCGGTGCGACAGGTCCGGGAGGTTTTGAGTGGGCGAGAACAAGATCCACACAGCGCAATCGGATTTGGAGACGGCTTCCCATCTAAGGGTTTTGGGCATCGTACTAGCCGGTGGCAAAGGAACGCGGCTGTATCCTCTGACTCGCGAACGAGCCAAGCCCGCCGTTCCCTTTGGAGGCAAATACCGGATCGTCGATTTCGTACTCAGCAATTTCGTCAATTCCGGAATTCACTCGATCTACGTGCTCACCCAGTTCCGCAGCCAGTCGCTGCTGCAGCATCTGAGCGAGGGCTGGCAGTTCGGCGGACTGCTGAAGAGCCATTTCATCATCAATGTGCCCGCGCAAATGCGCTCGGAAAACGAGACGTGGTACCAGGGAACGGCGGATGCCATCTTTCAGAACATCAATCTGGTGGAGCAGTCCGTTCCGCACCTGGTGGCCATTTTCGGCGCGGACCACATCTACCGGATGAATATCGCCAACATGATTGACTTTCACAAGAAGCAGCGCGCTGAAGTGACCGTGGCGGCCATCCCCGTGCCGCGAGTGCACGCGCGCGAATTCGGAGTGGTCGAGGTCAACGATGAAGGGCGCATCATGGCCTTTCACGAAAAGAAGGCGGACGCGCCAACCATGCCGGGCGATCCGAATCGCGTCTATGCATCCATGGGCAACTACATTTTTTCGACGCCGACACTTCTGGAACTGCTCAAAGCCGATGCGAAGACTCCGGGCAGTCACCACGACTTCGGCATGGACATCCTGCCGAAACTCGCGGGCAGCGCGCCCATGTATGCCTACAATTTCGAGACCAACCGCATCCCCGGCGATGCGGAGGACTGCATTCCGTATTGGCGCGATGTTGGTACGATCGAGGCTTACTACGAAGCCAATATGGACCTGAACCAGGTCAGCCCCGACCTGAATCTTTACAACCGCGAGTGGCCGGTGCGCAGTACGAGTTATCCCGACCCACCCGCCAAATTCGTTTTCGACGATGAAGGACGCCGTGGAGAGGCGATCGATAGCATTGTCTCCGGTGGGTGCATTCTGTCGGGCGGGCTGGTGCGCAAATCGGTTCTGGCCCGCGGCGTGCGCGTGCACACGGGAGCAGTAGTCGAAGGCTGCGTCATCATGGATAACTGCGATATCGGGCGCGGAGCGAAGTTGCGTCGCGCCATCCTGGATAAGAACGTTCGCATCCCGGAGAATGCCACCGTCGGATACGATCTGGAAGCCGACCGTGCGCGTGGATGGCATGTGACTGACTCCGGGATTGTAGTAATTGGGCGGGAATACAGCAGCGTGCCGATGGCGGCAATGCTGGCGTGAGGCAACATCGTCCCTTCCCAAACCGACGTCCACTATGTCTTCAACACTGTCTGCACGTATGCGGGTTTCAACGGGAGGCGGCGAAGGATCTTTCCCGTTGCATCGTGCAGGGCGGCCGCGATGGCGGGTGCGCCCAGCGCGTTGGCCGCTTCGGAACCTCCGCCGTACGCGCCGACTTTCGGATTGTTGAGTAGCACGACTTTGATCTCCGGGATGTCCGCCATGGTCGGAATGGGATAGGACATCCAATCATCGGTGGTGATCCCGCTCTCGTCGAAGGTCACCTCTTCGAATAGCGCATGGCTGATTCCCATGACGGCGCCGCCTTCGACCTGCCGCTTCAGTTGATGCGGGTTCACGACGATGCCGGGATCGACCGCGATCGTGTACTTCTCGACCACGATCTTGCCGGTGCTGGGAGTGACGGCGATCTGGCAAACGCAGGCCCAGTAGGTGCCGCTACGTAGCATCAGGGAAACTCCGCGACCGCGTACGGGCGTTGATCCTGTGGAAACGGCGTCTGGACGGGGCGAGGGACGAGTGTCCCAAGCGGAAGCGTCGCGAACTGCTTTCAGCACACCGATGGCGCGCTCTTCGGTTGAATGGTCGATGCGGAACTGGATGGCGTCTGCGCCGGCGAGGGCTGCGGCTTCGTTGATCGCCAGTTCGCGCGGAAAGTTCTGCTGGAACTGCCCGGGCGTGCGCATGCTGTGGTCGCGGAGACCGACGGCGATCGGTGAAGCTTTCTGTCCCACCTGGAATGTGCCGTGACCACGTTCCAGCACGTTGGGAACGGGAGCGTAGATCCAATCATCTTCGATGCCGTTGACCGTGGAAGTGACGGATTCAGACTTGACTTGCGGGGCGGGCATCGTTGGCAATCCTGCGAGGACCGCGCCGATCGGCCGATCGTCCTGCATGGCGGGCATGTAGTGGTCGACCTGATAGGCGGCCATTTTGCCTTTTTCGTCGATGGCAATCTGAACGTCGGAGAAGGCAGCTGCCGCTTGCGTGGACCACTGCATATCGTCGGCACGCATCCACTGCACGCGGACTGGCTTGCCGACGGCTTGCGACAAGAGCACCGCTTCGTCTTCGGCGCCGGCATTTCCACCATTGGATCTGCCGTAGTGGCCTGGTCCGGGATACGAATGGACGATGACATGATCGGGTGTGGTGTGGAGCATCATGGCAATTTCGCCGCGAAGCGCCTGCAGATTCTGGTTGTGCGTGTAGATGTGCACGGTGCCGTCGGCTTTGACGTCGGCGACAGCCATGGTCGGGCCAATCGGCGCGTGCTTCATGTAGGACAGTTGATAGGTGGCTGAGTGCTTCTTGTGAGCCGACGCGAGCACGGGGCTCACATCGCCCTTGGATTCCTTGCTCTTCTCGACGGGCGCGGACGTCCAATCAGATTCCTCGCGAAGATGCTGGTAGAGTTTTGGGTTGCCGGGAAGGCCCTTCCAGTCGGTCCACTTGGTTGCGGTTGCTACCTGCTCGGCCGCCTGAATCGCTTCCCACTCGGTGGGCGCGACCACTCCAACGAGATTGCCCTTCACGATGACTTGGGAGTTCGGAAATTTAGTTTTGTCCACCTGGCCGGCAGAGACGAGAGTTGAGCCGAGCGTTTTCGGATGCACTACGCGCGCGTGCAACATGCCCAGGAGGCGCACATCGGTTGCCCAGGTTTCCTTCGCTTGCACTTTTGAACTGGTGACGGAATTCTTGAAGGACTTGCCGATGACCGTGTATTCGCTGACGGGCTTCATGGGCGGATTGCCTTCGATGGACAATCCGAAGATGCTGGTGAGGTCGCCTTTGACGGGAATGATGAGCTTCAACTGTTGGTTCTTGATGAGGTCGCCGTAGGAAATGCTCTTGCCGCCTCCGGAGACGATGCCGTCTTTGACGGAGAGTTTGTCTTTCGCTGCGCCGAGTCGTTCGGATGCGAGGCCGAGGAGAGCCTGGTAGGTATAGGCGGCCGCTTTGCGGATGTTCGGCGTGCCATGGCCGAGGAAATCGAAGGCACCGCTGCCATCGGGCGTGAGATCGGTGTGTCCTGCGACTACCGTTGTGATGGCTTCGAAGGGGACGCTCAACTCTTCGGCCACAATTTGGCGGTAGGCGGTGAACGTTGAACCTTGGCCGAAGTCGCTCTTGCCGGTGCGAATCAGGATAGTGTTGTCGGGATGAAGTTCGATCCAGGAGCTGGGGAGCGTGGGATCGAGTGAATTCTTCATGGTAGCGGGCTTGGCGGCATCGGCCTGCAGAAGCTCGGGGCCAGCGAAGCTGAAACCCACGACGAGAATGCCACCCGCTTTGATGAATTGACGGCGCGACAGCGTCGGCCCGAAAGCGTTCATTGGTTTTTCGTGCGTGATCTTTTCGCTGATGGATGCCATCGGTTAACTCCTCTTGGCCATGATCGTGGCGGCATGTTGTACGGCGTCCATGATGGCAACGTAGGTTCCGCAGCGGCACAGATTGGGCGATGGTCCGGAATTGGTGAAGGCGTCTTTAATCTGCGCCAGGGTCGGACTCGGATTGCTTTCGAGGAGTTCGGTGGCCTTGATCATCATGCCGTTCTGACAGAAGCCGCATTGAGGAGTCTGCTCCTCGATCCAGGCTTGCTGCACCGGGTGCAGGGTGGTTTTCGCTTCTTCGGCGGAGAGGCCCTTCAGCTTAGCCCATCTGGCGGGGAGACCCTCGAGCGTGGTGATTTCCTGGTTGGCAACGCTCGCGACCGGAGTAACGCAGGAACGCGCTTCTTTGCCGTCGACCAGCACGGCGCAGGCTCCGCACTGGGCGAGTCCGCAGCCGAACTGCGGACCGATCAGCTGGAGATCGTTGCGCAAGACGTAGAGTAGCGGAGTGTCGTCAGGCGCATGGATCTCGCGACGGACGCCGTTGACATTCAGCGTGACCATAAAGAACTCCCTCCGAATGGACTTCGGAATTCAGACTGACTGCGTAAAAGGATTACTCCCCAGTTTCGCGGGCTTGTGCACGTCCGAGCCAAGTTCGGCTTGTTGCGAATATCTTAACGCGCCGATGCCTGTCCGGATCAAGATCAGTGCATCGGCACGATGACCGCTACGTCGAATTTTGAATAGTACTTCTTCACATCGCCGGCATACTTGGCGCGGAACTTCTCGATCACAGACGATACGTCCGCCTTGGCGGTGATCGGAACGGCCTGAAACTCTGCCTTCGCGCCGCCTGCCTCGATCTGCATCGACGGATGGTTGAGTACGTTCTTGTACCACTGCGTGTCTGATCCCTTGACGGGCAAGAGGTAGATTTTTCCGTCGTCCCACACGAACCAGATGGGCAGTGAGATGGTGCGTCCTGATTTCCTGCCGGTCACGGTGATCGTAATTTCGCTGGACCGGGAAAGCTGGTCTTCCAGAGTAGGGTTCCGCGCTGCCATTTGCACTCCTGTGCCTGATCGTCAGTTCTACAGGCCGGTCATTTTCTCAATCGCTTCGGGGTATCGCGCTCCTTCCACCTTGATCTTTGAAGAAGCGCTTTCGATCTCGCGGAGATCACCGGCCGTAAGCTCGACCGCAGCGGCTCCGATGTTCTCTTCGAGACGATGAAGCTTGGTTGTGCCAGGGATTGGGACGATCCACGGCTTCTGTGCCAGCAGCCAGGCGAGCGCAATCTGAGCCGGCGTGGCCTTCTTCTTCTGCGCGATGTTGCCGAGGAGATCGACTAGCGCCTGATTCGCTTTCAGCGCCTCCGGTTTGAAGCGAGGAAGGCCGCTGCGGAAGTCGGTGCTCTCGAACTTTGTGTTCTCGTTCATTGCCCCTGTGAGGAAGCCTTTCCCCAGGGGGCTGTACGGCACGAAGCCGATGCCGAGTTCTTCGAGCGTCGGCAGCACTTCGGCTTCAGGGCCTCTCGTCCACAGCGAGTATTCGCTCTGGACCGCGGTGACCGGCTGGACGGCGTGTGCGCGGCGAATCGTCTTGGCCGCCGCTTCCGACATACCGAAGTGCTTGACCTTGCCGGCTTGAATCAGTTCCTTCACCGTACCGGCGACATCTTCGATGGGCACATTCGGATCCACGCGATGCTGGTACAGCAAGTCGATGGCATCCACCCTGAGCCGCTTGAGCGAGCCTTCGACCGCCTGCTTAAGGTGTGCCGGCTGGCTATTTGGCGCAATAAAACCCGGCGATCCGTCGGGCTTCAGCTGGAAGCCGAACTTGGTGGCGATCACCACTTTCTTACGGATGGGAGCGAGCGCCTCGCCAAGAAGCTCCTCGTTTGTGTACGGCCCATAAACTTCCGCGGTGTCAAAGAACGTGACTCCACGTTCCACGGCGGCGCGGAGAAGATCGGACATCTCTTTCTTGTCTTTGGGCGGGCCATAGGAAAAGCTCATGCCCATGCAGCCGAGGCCGATGGCTGATACTTCCAGATTGCTTCTTCCGAGTTTGCGTTTTTGCATTGTCACTCCTTCCAGAGGCAGTCCGTGGACGAGCCGTTCATGGAACTCCGGATATCGAGCCCATCTGCCTGAACCGACGGTTAAGCATAGCTTCCGGGGAGTTCGGCTTCTTGCCTATTTCGATGAAGTTCTTGCCAAATTCTCCGAAGCTTTCGATGGAGTGCCTTGCAGAAGAGCACGAAAAAGCCCCTCGCTTGCGCGAGAGGCTTTTTCTGGGGGAGGGACTTATGGGCGAGGCGCCCGTTGGTCCCAAGGTCACGCGGGTCTAGGAGGACCGTTGTTCCTTCACTTATTTCGGCTGCTGCTGTTGATCGGCGGTGGTGGCGGGCCCCCCGGTATTGGCGGAGAGCTGCTCCAGGTCGTTCTTCAGCAGACTGATTTCGACGCGGCCACCGTTGACGCGCTTCGGCTTGGCGGTTTCATCCGTCGTGCCGACCGGGGCATTGCCCATGCCAACGAGGTAGATACGATAGACCGGGATCTCGTGGTTGAGGACCAGGTAACGCACGACCGACTCGGCCATTTTCTGCGAGGTAGTGATCGCAGTCTGACCCTTGCCGGAGGAGAATCCCTGGACTTCGATGATGTAACCGCGCTGTCCCTTCACGCTGCCAGCCATGGTGTCGAGAGCGTCCTTGGCGTTCTTGCTAAGGACAGTCTGGCCGGGGCGGAAGAGGATTTCGGTCTGGTTCGACGCCTTGTACTGGTCGATATTGCTGACAACTGTTTCGACGGTCTGGACGCGAGTAGTGACCTGCTGCGCGCTCTGCTGAGCCTGAGTCGCCTTGTTGCCAGCATCGACGGCGTGCTGGTCGGCCACGTCCGCTTTGTCGGAGGCCATCTTGATGCCGGCCTGAGCGCGGGAGTCGGTGTCTTTGATCTGCTTGCTGTTGGCAGAGGTCAGCTCATCGAGTTCGTTGACGCGGTCGCGGATGGGCTCGGTCTGGCGCTTGACGTAGTTCTTGCGGGCGAAGGGATTGACGCGTCCCCAGAAGCCTTCGCGAGACGGGGGCGCCAGGGGCGCCTTACCGGTGGCGTTATCCGCAGACGCCGAAGTCGCGGCGGGCTGGCTCGGAGTGGACGAGGTGGTCTGCGCGAGGGCCGGAAGTGCGAGAACGGCGGCCAGCGGCAGGGCGATGAGTAGACGGTTGTTCATAATAACTTCCTACAAGTTTGGGGGAGCCTTTGGGCTCCATCCCGGCACGCCTGGTGCGTGCTGTGAAATTTGAGTGCGTCCCCGAAAACAATAAAGAAGGGCAAGCTGTTTTCGCTGTGCCGGCTAGCGTTGACGCAACGCCTAGCCCGACGCCTAGTTACGTTAGCGCCTGACCTTCCTATTACATGTGAGATGCCAAAGCCATCCCGCAGGTTGAAGCGCTAACTGCTTGATATGTAACGACATTGTAGTACTGTACGGGCGGGGAAGATAGGGCGAGGTGCAATGGCAGGGTAATTTTGGCAAACCTGATATAAAAAGTGCGTGCAAAAAATGGGTGTTGGGTCTTCTGGTATTGGGCTACGCGGCGAAAGGTATGACACCAAACACTAAGGACGGGGAGGAATGCTTGGGGGCTAATTGTGCGGGTTGGGGCTGGGATGCGGGACGTCGTGTGATTCGGTATGGGGTACTGCTGGCGGTCGCACTGGGGACACTTTGTGGCTTGATGTGGGGGAAGGAGCCGGGCATGGCGTCGGCTCGGGTGTCGGCGGAGCATTTGCAGCAGTACTCCGATCTGGCCGTGACCTGGATGCAGGAGTACTTGCGGGTGGATACAACGAATCCTCCGGGGAGCGAGATGCGGGCGGTGGAGTTTTACAAGAAGATCCTGGATGCGGAGGGAATTGAGAATCGCGCGTTCGAGATTGCGCCGGGGCGCGGAGATTTGTGGGCGAGGATTCCGCATACGACCAGCGAAGCGAAGCGACCGATCATTCTTCTTAACCATACGGATGTGGTGACGAGCGACGCGTCGCACTGGAAGGTGCCGCCGTTCAGTGGAGAGATCAAGGACGGCTATATCTGGGGGCGCGGCGCGCAGGACATGAAGGACGAAGGCCTCGCGCAATTAGTTGTGATGATGATGCTGAAGCGCGAGAAAGTGGCGCTGGATCGGGATGTGATCTTTCTGGCGGTGGCCGACGAAGAAGCGGATGGCACGGGGAGTGACTGGTTCATCGCACACCAGCGCGAGTTGCTGGGGAATGCGGAATTCCTGATCAATGAGGGCGGCGAGAATCTGCTGGAGCATGGTTCGGTGAAATATGTGAGTGTGGACGTAGGAGAGAAGACCACATATTGGTTACGCGTGGTGGCACATGGAAGGCCGGGCCATGGGTCGCGTCCGAATGTGGATTCGGCTCCGAACCGGCTGGTGCGGGCGCTGAATAGGATTATTGCTTACCAGACTCCGCTGCGGGTTTTGCCGGTGGTGGAAGAGTTTCTGCGCGACATGGCGCCCTTCGAACCGGCGGAGCGGGCGGGCTCCTACCGCAATGTGACGAGGGCGATTGAGGACAAGAAATTTCAGGCAGAGGTAGAGAACGATGAGTCGCTGAACTTTCTTTTGCGCGACACGATTTCGCTGACCATGATGGGAGGGTCGGGGCAGACGAACGTGATTCCTCCGGAGGCGTGGGCGAATCTGGATGTGCGGATTTTGCCGGGGGGCGATCCGAAGGCGTTGCTGGATGCGGTGCGGCGGGTGGTGAATGATCCGAATGTGACGGTGGAACCGCTGAACCGGGAGTTCCAGGTGGCGAATTATTCGGGGACGGATAACGATTTGTACGCGGCGATCCGCGCGGTGTCGGCGAAATATTTTCCGGGGACGCCGGTGGTGCCGCACATTACGAGCGGCTACACCGAGAACCAGCGCTACAGGCCGCTGGGGATCAACTCGTACGGATTCAATCCGTATACGGCGACCGAGGAAGAGGGGAATACCGAGCACGGGAACGATGAGCGGATTCGGGTGGAGGAAGTGCGGCGGGGGCCGCGGATTTTGTTTGATGTGGTGGCGGCGGTGGCGGGAGAGTAAGGGCGCCGGACGATGAAATTCAAG